>Ga0307412_10001247_pt1 | contig 14405 bp, 16 predicted proteins | sample DK1Cmetagenome_3_FD_203823 | JGI IMG/M metagenome (GOLD analysis project Ga0307412, IMG submission 203823) | Maize rhizosphere microbial communities from greenhouse at UC Davis, California, United States - DK15-C-1 | ecosystem: Host-associated > Plants > Roots > Rhizosphere > Soil | place: USA...
CTAACCAACTGAGCTATAGGACCTCAAAACTTGGTTAAATTTTGTGATTGCAAAAATAGCAAAAATTATTTCACAACAAAACTTTTTATTGCTTTTCTTGGCAAAGTTCTACCAATACTCCGTTTGTGGATTTTGGATGAAGAAAGACAACTAATTTGTTATCAGCACCTTCTTTCGGTTCTTCGGAAATAAATTGGAAACCTTCTTTTTTTAATCTTTCAATCTCTTCCAAAATATTTTCAACTCCAAAAGCCAGATGATGAATGCCCTCCCCTTTTTTATCAATAAATTTTGTGATCGGACTTTCTTCTTTACTTGCTTCAAGAAGTTCGATTTTACTTTCTCCCGCAGCATAAAATGAGGTTACCACTCCTTCTCTTTCCACAGATTCTTTTTTATAGGACTCTTTTCCTAAAAGTTTGGTGAAAAGTTCGTCAGAAACGCCCAAAGATTTTACGGCAATACCGATATGTTCTAATTTCATAAATAATTAAATTAAGTCGTAAATTTGATACAGTAACTAATTTCAAAGTATCAATTCAAACAAAAGTAGTAAATTTGCATAAATTATGGAAAGCAACAGACAAAGAAAAGTAGCACAGATTATACAGGAAGACTTCGCAGAACTTTTCCGCAAACAGGCTGCAGAAAGCAAACAAAGTATTTTAGTATCAGTCTCCGATGTGAAGGTAACTGCCGATCTTGGTATTGCTAAAATCTATTTAAGCATATTTCCGCAGGAACATCGCAAAGCCGTGATGAAAGAAATTGAAGAAAATAAAGCTCAATATAGGAATTTCCTTGGTCAGAAAATGGCAAAACAGGTTCGTGTAATTCCCAACCTTAATTTTTACTTGGATACTGCTCTTGATGACGTTGAAAAACTGGAAAGAGAATTAAGAGGTGAAGGCGACAATCCTATTTTATAAGATTTGAAAAACATTGCATTCTATATAGCTTCAAGATACCTTTTGTCCAAAAAAGGAAGTACTGCCGTTACGTTCATTACGTGGCTGGCCGTGGGAGCCATGACGGTTGCCGTTACTGCAATGTTTGTTATCATTTCCGTTTTTTCGGGGCTTGAAGATCTTAATAAAGATTTGATATCCAATCTCCATGCTGATCTTACTATTAAAAGCACTACCGGGAAAACTTTAAAAGACTTCAATAAAATCAATGCTGTTTTAAAGAACAATAAAGAGATCAGTCATTTTTCGAGGGTAATTGAAGAAAAAGTTTACATCAATTACAACGGAAAAGGTGATATTGCCTACTTAAGAGGTGTTGATTCTGCTTATACAAAAGTAAATCCTATTGATGAGGATGTTTTTTACGGGGCCTATCCCAGCTTCAAATACGCTAATGAAGTACTGATGGAAAACTCTTTGGATAACAGATTATCCATTCCGGTGCCTTCAAGCACGGATTATTCAACGATTTTCATGCCCAAACCGGGAACTGGGATTATTAATAAGGAAGCAGATATTTATAATAAAAAAGAGATTCTGGTAACCGGTGTTTTTCCCGGAAAAGATCAGTTGGACAATTATATTATTTCCCCAATTGAATTGACGGAAGAATTACTGAATTTACCAAAACATTCCGCCTATCAGATTGTTGTCAAATTAAAAAATCCAGAAAATACGGATGCTGTAAAAAAACAGCTTCTTTCTTCATTAGGTAAAAACATTGAAATTAAAACCAAAGAAGAAGAAAATGCTGCTTTCTGGAAGATGATTAACACAGAAAAATTATTTATTTATTTAATTTTTGCGTTGGTTATTTTCATTACGACCTTTAATCTCGCGGGAGCGATTATCATTTTACAATTAGATAAAAAAGAACAGGCAAGATCCCTGATTTCGCTTGGTTTTCCGTTGAGCCATCTGAGGCAGATCTATTTATATACCGGAATTCTCATTGTAATTTCCGGAATTATTACCGGCTTAATTTTCGGAACAGCACTTTGCTATTTCCAGCAATATTCAGAGTTTTTTAAAGCCAATGAAACCTTGCCTTTCCCTGTAAAAATTGTTGGTAAAAATTATTTTATCGTTGCATTGACGGCTTTACTCTTCGGTTCCATTATTTCTTGGGTATTTTCAAAAATAAGTAAGGAGTATATTACTAAAAATTAACACGCTAAGCGTTCATTTTTTTGTACCTTTACCGCCCAATTTTTAAAGATGAAACGAACTTTACTCTCTTTCTTACTGACATGTGCCTTTATCAGCGCATTTGCTCAAATTCCTACGGGATATTACGACGGTACTGCAGGCCTTACCGGAGCTGCTTTAAAAACTAAACTTAAACAAATTATCACCAATGGTCATCAAGATCACGGATATAATGGTTTATGGACTGGTTATCAAACGACTGATCGTGACAATTTCTATGAAAATGATAATACTATTTTAGACATTTATTCTGAAAATCCAACAGGTGCTGATCCTTACACTTTCAACTACAATACAGATCAGTGCGGAACTTACGGAAATGAAGGCGATTGCTACAACAGAGAGCATATTGTGCCACAAAGCCTATTTAATGAAAATTTCCCAATGAAATCTGATATTCATTTTATCCGTCCCACAGATGGAAAAGTGAATGGAATGAGATCCAACTATCCCTTTGGAAAAGTAAACACGGCCTCTTTCACTTCTATGAACGGATCAAAATTAGGAAACTCGATTTCTCCAGGATATTCGGGGACAGTATTTGAGCCGATTGATGCCTTCAAAGGTGATGTGGCGAGAATGATTTTTTATTTTGTTACAAGATATGAAACTCAGCTTGGGGGGTTCACTTCAGGAAATATGCTGGGTAGTTCTGCTTTTCCAGGATTACAAACTTGGGAGCTTAACCAATTATTGGCATGGAGTGCAGCAGACCCGGTTTCACCCGTTGAAATTGCAAGGAATAATGCATCTTATGTTTATCAGGGAAACAGAAATCCATTTATAGATCACCCGGAATATGTAAACCAAATCTGGGGTACGCCAGTTGCAGATACTCAGACACCGACTGCCGCTACCAACTTAGCAACAAATACACCTACATCGAATTCAATTTCATTGAGCTGGACAGCTGCAACGGATAATATTGGAGTTATTGGTTATGAAATTTATGTAAACGGCGTTCTATACAGCACAGTATCAGGAACTACAGCAACTGTTTCAGGATTAAATCCATCCACAACTTACAACTTTTATATTATTGCTAAAGATGCTGCAGGAAACTCTTCTGCGGTAAGCAATACTGCATCAGGGACCACTCTTGCAGGCGGACAACCTGGCGGAAATTGTGGATCAGAAACCTTTGACGGCATTCCTTCAACGGGATCAGGCTATTCAACCCAGACATGGACAAACAATAATATTACATGGAATGCTACTGATGCAAGAACTGACGAAACCATCAACGGAAAGGCTATCACCATTAGAAACGGATATTTATTGAGTTCTTCAGTTTCCGGAGGTATTCAGAGTTTAACTGTAAAAACACAGCTAAAGTACAATGGTTCAAACAACAGCTTAAATGTTGAAGTTAACGGAACTCAGGTGGGAACAATTCCTTACAGCGCAACTGCAGAAACATTTACTATTAATAATATCAATGTAAGCGGAAATGTTGTTATTAAAATTACAAATCCTGTTTCAGGAAACAGAGTGGCAATCGATGACCTAAGCTGGACATGCTACAACAATACATTAGGAACTGCTGAAGCTGCACAAGAAAAATCTTACGGCATTTATCCGAATCCAGTGAAAAACAACGAACTTTTTGTAAAAGGTGAAAACTTAAACAAAATTTCAAAGGCTCAGATCTATGATCTATCAGGAAAATTAATTGAAACTCTTGAAAATCCTTTCAAAAATTCAAATAAAATTAATCTTAAAGGTTTAGTAAAAGGAAATTATATCCTAAAAACCGACACCTTCTCTACAAAATTCATCGTAGAGTGATAATTAAAAAAATATTTAAATTGAAGACCGGTTTTCTCCGGTCTTTTTTTTATTTTTGATTATATGCATTCCAACAAACAACTAGGCTTAATAGGAAGAAATATTTCGTATTCCTTCTCAAAAAAATTCTTTGAAGACAAGTTTCATAAACTAATGTTGAAGGGCTATTCCTACAATATTTTTGATCTCAGCGAAATCAATGAAGTTGAAAACCTTTTTTCAGCATCGGATCTTTTAGGCTTTAATGTGACGATTCCTTACAAGGAAAAAATCATCGATTATCTGGATGAATTAAGCGATGAAGCTGAAAAGATTGGGGCAGTAAACTGTGTTTTAATTGAAAACGGTAAAAAAACAGGCTACAACACCGATGCCTTCGGTTTTGAAAAAACGCTGCTTCTTCATAAAAAAAATCACCAAAATTCTGCTTTAATTTTAGGAAACGGCGGTGCTGCAAAAGCTGTAAAATATGTTTTTGACAAGCACGGAATTCCATCAGTAATTATTTCAAGAAATACTGAAATTAATTTTGAAAATTTAGATAAAGAAACGGTTGAAAACCATAAAATAATTGTCCAATGTACTCCTGTGGGAACTTTCCCGAATGTGGAAGATTGTTTAAGCTTTCCTTTCGACGGAGTTTCAAAAGATCACCTGATTATTGACCTAATATACAACCCCAACTACACCCAATTCATCATTAAAGCAGCCGAAAAAGGAGCAAAAACAGTGAATGGATATTACATGCTGGAACAACAGGCAGAAAAAGCTTGGGAAATTTGGAATTTTCAAAAAAAATAACATAAATTAGTACTTTAATTGGCATTTTTGCTATATTTAAAGGATATTAAACGCCACTCATAAAAGATTTGCTATGACTACAGAAAACAACCTTTCTGAAAACGAAGAAAAGAAAAATTCTCACGAAGTATCTCATGAAGAAGCATCGGAAAACGCTGTACCTCACGATGAAACGCCACATGAAAATGAAGCTGAGCATGAAGAAGAACATGATGATGTAGAAATTTCTCTGGCTGATGCCCTGAAAGAAATGGAAAAAATCATCAATGCTTCGGATGCAGGTGAAAATTCTAAAAAGTTTAATCAGCTTAAGGAAAAAGCAAGTCATTATATTCATGATGAGGTAGAAGATAAAAAGCACGAATATGCGGAAGCCGGGAATGCACCTGAGAACTTCAGTTATGAACATCCGTCACAAGCAAAACTTTCGGCATTGGTGAATATCTTCAGGGAAAAGTATGACTCTTTCCAAAAAGGACAGGAAGAAGAGCAAAAGAAAAACCTTGAGCACCGTAAAAGTATTATAGAAAGGCTTAAAAATCTTTATACAAATTCTGAACCCGGAACCAATCTTTTCAAATCCATCCGAGAGATTAAAGAAGAATGGTCTCACGCAGGACAGGTTCCTAAATCTGAATTCAGGATTCTTAATAACAACTATTTCCATCATCTGAACCAGTTTTATCAGATGTTAGATTTAAATAAAGAATTTCTGGAGCAGGAATACAGTCATAATCTTGAAAAAAGACAGCATATCATTGAACGCGCAAAAGAGCTTGAAAATGAGCCTGTTATCCAAAAAGCATTAAATGAGCTACAATACCTTCATAAGCTTTGGAAAGAAGAAGCAGAACCGGTAGCGGAAGAATTCCGTGAAAAAACATGGGAAGAATTTAAGGAAATTTCCAACAAAATCCACGAAAGAAAATCTGAGCTTTCCGCGGCTATTGAATCTGAACAAAATGCCAATCTGGAAAAGAAAAATCAGATTATTACTGAAATAAAAAAACTTTCTGAGCCTTCTGAAACGCCCAACCATAATTACTGGCAGAATGCGATCCGAAGAGTGGAAGATCTTCGTTCGGAATTTTTGAAAACAGGAAGTGTTCCAAGAAAACTTTCCAACCAAAACTGGAATGAATTCAAAACAACTCTGAGAGGTTTTAATACCACAAAAAATACGTATTATAAATCTTTGAAAGGTTCTCAACAGACCAATTTGGAAGAAAAATTAAAATTAATCCAAACGGCAAAAGATAACCAGAACAATGAAGAATGGGACATTTCTGTTCCTTTGTTTAAAAAGCTTCAGGAAGACTGGAAAAAAATCGGGCATGTTCCAAAAAGCATGACCAACAAAATCTGGGACGAATTCCGCGATGCCTGCAACGCATTTTTCAATAATTACAGAGAAAAAAGCAATACTTCCACAGACAACTGGAAAGAAAACCACAAACAGAAAAGAGTTCTTCTTGATGAGCTGAAAACCGTTACCGACGAAGAAGGCAGCATCGAAAGAATTGAAGCCATCAAAACAGCATGGAATAATATTGGAAAAGTTCCGAGGGATAAAATTTCAATCAATACGGAATTCAACAAAACATTGAGAGAGAAATTGAAATTAAACAAAATCAATGAGTTAGAATTAAAAGAAGAAGGACTTTCTGAAAATCAATTAACGGATAAAGCAAGAAAAATCAAGAGCCAGATTTCTGATCTTGAGGCTGAAATCGTGAAATTGGAAAACAATTTAGCATTCTTCAATAAACCGTCAAGAGAAAATCCGATGTTGAGAGATACCTTCATTATGATTGATGAAAAGAAAGCTCATCTGGAAACTTTAAAACAAAATCTTCACAGCATTATCGCTGGAGAATAAAATAATTTAAAATCTAAAAAAGGCGGAGCAAAGTAATTTGACTTCGCTTTTTTCATTCAATATGCAAGACGAATTTTACATACAAAGATGTATCGAACTAGCCCAAAAAGCTATTGGTAAAACCTATCCGAATCCGTTGGTGGGAAGCGTAATTGTTCATAACGGAAAAATTATCGGGGAAGGATATCACCATAAAGCAGGTGAAAATCATGCGGAAATTAATGCCATTAATTCAGTTAAAGACAAAAGCTTGATTCCGGAATCTACGATCTATGTTTCTCTGGAACCGTGCGCTCATTACGGAAAAACACCGCCTTGTGCTTTAAAGATTAAAGATCTCGGTTTTAAAAAAGTAGTAATTGGCGCAATGGATTCTCATGACAAAGTAAATGGGAAAGGAAAAAAAATCATTCAGGATGCAGGAATTGAAGCTGTTTCCGGGATTTTGGAAAAAGAATGTATTGAATTAAACAAGAGATTTTTCACGTACCATGAAAAGAAAAGGCCTTACATTATTCTGAAATGGGCAGAATCCGGCGACGGATTTTTAGATAAAAACTTTAAGCCAACTTCCATTTCAAATTCTTTAGTAAATCAATTTGTACATCAGTTAAGAGCTGATGAACACGCCATTTTAGTCGGAACACAAACTGCTTTAAATGACAATCCTAGCTTAACAGTAAGGAATGTTGAGGGTACAAATCCTGTCAGAATTTTAATTGATTTTGACTTAAAAGTTCCACAAGATTTCAGGATATATAATCAAGAAGCAAAAACTTTAGTCTTTAATAGTAGTAAAGAAGAAACGCAAAACAATATTCAATTCATTAAGATTAAAAAAGAAAATTTTTTACCAGATTTAATGGATACCTTATATAAAGAGCAGATTCAGTCTGTAATTATTGAAGGCGGAAGATTCACTTTGCAACAGTTTATTAATGAAAATCTTTGGGATGAAGCGATTGTTATTAAAAACGAAAATTTGAAACTGGAAAATGGAACAAAAGCCCCGGAATTTGATTTTAAACCTAATGAACTTTTATCTTTCAGAGATAATATTGTGAAAAAATATTTTAACCATGAATAAGAAACTGCTTTCTTTATTTTTATTTTTAAACATTCTTCTCTACCATTCTCAGCAAATAACTATTACTAATAATAGTGAAATGCCGTTTGAAATTCAATTCCTTAATAGAACTCTGAATTTAAAAAAGAATGAAAAACAGACCATTTCCGGAGAAAGTAAACTTAAAAACATCAGATTTAATGGTTCATTGTTAAATGTATATCTTGAACCTTCTGAGAAATTAAGTATCACGAACGCAGACAATGACTTGATTTTCAAAGGAGATAAAGATTCCCTTCATTCATATTTAAGATTTTTGAACCATATTACGTACGGCAAAATAAAAGACTATCAGCAGGTTGTTGAAAAAAACAATACAAAACAATACATCAATACTTCCGAACTCACGCTTTCTGATATTTTCAAAAAAATTGAAACCTTCGGAAATATTGACCAATCTACAAAAAGCTACAAAAGACTTAAGGAAAATATCATTTACAACTGGCTTACAACCTCTACAATGGGGTTATTTTCTGGAACGGAAGCCTTTCAAAAGGAAGTAATTGAGCATTATTATAAGAAATATATTGAAAAAGATATTGGAACCTTTCAGTGTGATGACACTTTTAAATATCCTGTTATTGAATTTTTAGCAAAAAATAAGAAACAGTTCGGGCTCAATCTTCCGACCTATCCTATTGTAATGGCAAGTCATGATGATGAAATGTTGCAATATTTCCCAACCACTTGTCAGCAGGAATATTTCGAATTAAAATATAAATTTTTAAAATCAAAAAAAGATACAAGACAAGAAATTTTCAAAAAGGTTTTGAAAGAAAAATTTCATCAGAAAGTAAATTAAAATTGTAAGTCTTATTTTTGCATAACCAAAGCCGGCAAACATGCAGTTCGAATATAAAACCATAGAAAACCCCGTAGAAAATACTTTGTTAAAAGAAAAGGGAAGCAAATTTATAGGATTTGCCTTTCCGGTTGATAATGAAGAAGAACTGAAAAATGCTTTGGAAAAAATCAGATCTGAGCATCCGAAAGCGACACATCATTGCTATGCTTTCCGAATGGGAATAAATGGTGAAAATTACCGCGCCAATGACGACGGAGAGCCTTCCGGAAGTGCTGGATTGCCTATCTACAATCAATTATTAGCTAATGAGATTACAAATGTCCTGGTTATTTCAGTTCGTTATTATGGCGGAACAAAATTAGGCGTTTCCGGTTTGGTAAAAGCTTATAAAGAGTCTGCAAAAATCACTTTGGAAGAAGCGAATATCATCATCAAAGAACTGGAAACAGAGATTGAAATTAGGTTTAATTTTAATCAGCAGAATATAATTTTTACATTACTTTCAAAATTTGATGCAAAAATCATCAACTTCGATTCGCAAGAGAAAGCATCAATTTTAGCCAAAATAAAAATAAAGCATAAGGATCAAATTCTGGACTCGCTCACCAACTTACAATTTGTGGAATACCATTTAGATTAAAAGCTACAATTCCACACTTTTCTGGGTTTGAGCATTGTAAAGGATTATTTTTAATTGATTTTTCGGGTATTTGGCCTTTAGGTAAACGCTAATTTTTTTATAAAATTCAATTTCAGGAATTGGTGCAGATTTTATCTCTGCCAAAGCCCAGTTTTGTAAATTTATACTGGCAGTCCCTTTACAATGAAAGTTATCTTTAGATTCGAAATAAGGCTTTAATTCTTTTTGATCCCCGGAAATACAGATATACATCTGACCACCCTTCCCCGAATATAAATTGAATGAGAAATATTGATACCAATTTCCAAACAAACTGAAAACAGGCATTACAAACCAAAGTAAAAGCCAATACAAATTAGGAACAAGAATATTTTTACTTACAGTTTCAATTGGTTTGACATAAATAATCATTAAAATAAAAATCATAGCCAGATTCCAGAACCAAACTACAGAATTGTAACCCAACCCAAAAGGCCCGATAAAAATAAGAATAGCTAAATGCATTAAAATTAGCAGATAACTAATCTTTCTTTTTGATTTTGAAGTCAGAAGTAAAATCGCTAATAGAATTTCTACAATAGGAATTATTAAACCAGCAAAAAAGAGCTTATATTTTAAAATAAAAACCATTGGAAGACCAAAAAAATCGGTCAAAACCATATTCAGCCATATTGCAACAAGAAAATCCCTGTTTAATTTGTGTAAACCACTGAAAAGATATATCGAAACTAAAAATAAATGACTTAGGAATATTATATTTTTTGGCTTGTGAAAATTAATTATTACATCAAAATAAAACACAAATACATATATTCCCACGGTTGCCATCTTACGGTATCTAATGCACAACTCAACAGTTCAGATGAAAACAAAAATATGAGAAGCAAACGATTTTCTTTGATGAATAATGTCATTAACAAAGCCAAAAGAGAAACCCCAAACAAAATTATATGTACAAAAGCGGGAACATCTTTTAAAATATCCAAAGGCGGAATTACCGGATATACCCTTTCCGTGATCCAGGTTTTATAACTCCATATTTTAGTTACCAACCAGAAAAAAGCGATTACTTTTATTAAATAGCTGAATTGTTTTTTTTCTAATATATCTCTTCCGTACATTGAAACTTTCGTAATGCTTCGTCAAAAGTATCAAATTTGGCCGAATTATTAAGATCTGCAAAATTTAAATAAAAAAGCATCTCAGAAAACTTCTAAGATGCCATATATTTGTTTTTAATGTAAGATTAATCCCTTCTTCCACCCAGCAATAACGATCCCCAGTAAAGAAGCTGTGCCAGTGAACCGATAGCTGCTACTACATAAGTTCTGGCCGCCCACTTCAGGCTGTCCTGAACGCCCACATATTCTTCGGAAGTCACTGTTCCTGTATCTTTCAGCCATTTCATTGCTCTGTTGCTCGCATCATATTCCACCGGAAGTGTCACAAAAGCGAAAAGCGTTGTAAATGCAAACAGCAATACCCCGATTGCTAAAACAGTTGTATTTCCGTTCGGATCTTCAATTGATCTTGTAGCTGCCATAATGGCAATACCTGCAATAAGAACAAACTGCATTAAATTAGAACTTATATTAACAACAGGAACTAATTTTGAACGTAACTGAAGCATAGAATATCCCACCGCATGCTGTACGGCATGACCGCATTCATGGGCTGCAACAGCTGCAGCGGCCGCATTTCTCTGCATATAAACTCCTTCTGAAAGATTCACTGTTTTATTTTCAGGATTATAATGGTCTGTCAATTGTCCGGGAACAGAAATTACCTGAACATCATTGATCCCATTATCTCTCAACATTTTTTCTGCCACTTCTTTTCCCGAAAGCCCGTTTCTAAGGTGTACTTTGGAATAATATTCAAATTTCGACTTCAATCTTGATGAAACCCACCAGCTTACCAGCATTGAAATACCGATAATTATATAATAACCAATCATTTTTATTAGATTTTTATGTATTTTTTTAACCTTTATGATGTAAAAACTATGCCAAAGTATTACATTTAAATTAATTATATTTGCTTATTAATTCTCCCCAAAACACTATGTCAAAAGTTTCAGTTATTGAAGTAAAAACTGCCGGTCAGTTAAAAGAATTCGTAAAATTTCCGATGAATCTTTATAAGAATAATCCATATTACGTTCCTTCTTTTATTAAGGATGAATTTAAAATTTGGGATGAAAAGGAAAACCCAGCTTTACAATATTCCGAATCTAAGCAGTTTCTTGCCACGAAAGACAATAAAGTTGTAGGAAGAATTGCCGTAATCATCAATCATAAAGAAGAAAAAGAACTGGGCGTAAAAAAAGTACGTTTCGGATGGATTGATTTTATTGATGATAAAGAAGTTTCTTCAGCTTTAATTCAAAAGGCAATTGATTATGCTAAGGAAAATAACATTGACAAAATTGAAGGACCAATGGGCTTTACCAACCTTGATAAGGCCGGAATGCTGACAATGGGCTTTGACAAGCTGGCAACCATGATCGGGATTTATAATCATGAATATTATCCAAAACATCTTGAAGATTTGGGTATGGTCAAAGAAAAAGAATGGGTAGAATTTGAAATGAATTTTCCTAAAATTTTACCTGAAAAAGTGGAAAAATTCAGTGGATTAATTGCACAGAAATACAAGCTTAAAGTACTGCCTTTTAAATCAAAAGAAGAGATTTTACCTTTTGTGGAGCCCATGTTTAAACTGCTGGATGAAACATACAAGCATCTTTCTACCTACACCCCGATTTCGGACGAACAGATAAAAACATATAAAGAAAAATATTTCCCTTTTATTGACAAAAACTATGTGATTTGTGTTGTTGATGAAAATAATGAATTAGTTTCTTTTGCAATCACAATGCCTTCCTATTCAAAGGCTTTACAAAAGTCTAAAGGAAAATTATTCCCATTCGGATGGTGGCATTTTTTACAGGCAAGCAAGAAAAACGACAGGGCGAATTTTTATTTAATTGGAATCCATCCGGAATATCAAAGACGTGGTGTGACAGCCATTATTTTCAAAGAAATTTTTGTGCGTTTTACAAGCATGGGAATTGATTTTGCCGAAACAAATCCGGAATTGGAAGAAAATAAAAGCGTCCAGGTCCTTTGGCAGGATTACAACCCTACAAATCACAAAAGAAGAAGAACATATTCATTAACTTTAGGTAATTAAATGGGTTATGAGTTATAAATCATGAGTTTTGAGTTGATTTTAAGATTGCTTATTTAATTTTAAATAAAAATCACTTAAGAATAACTCTAAAAATTCACATTAAATTTAAACTCATAATTTATAACTCAAAACTTATAACTCTTCACATGAAGCCGCAACTTATTATTTTTGGTATTTTAGTAGCCGGATATATCATTTACAATCTGTTCTTTCAGATTGCAGACGACAAAACCAATACGGCAGTTAACATAATCTATGCAAGTGTGGTTTTTGGCTATATTTCGTTTATGGCCTACTCTCTCCTTAAAAAATTGCGAAAATAAGTGCTATTTTTATTGATTCTAAATTACCGATTTTCCTAATTTTAATCCCACTTTTAAGCTTATTAATTTCATGCTTTCTTGTTTATTCTGTAAATTTGCAAATTGAGATAATAATGCAAAAATGAATTTACCTGAAAGTTATATTCCAATCCTTTTACAGGCAGGTGTTGCGATAGCATTCGTAGCGGTTTCTTTGCTTGGAGCGCATTTTTTAGGTCCAAAACAGAAAAAAGGAGATTCTGTGAAAAACCAAAGCTGGGAATGTGGAGTCCCAGTAGAAGGAAATGCAAGAACACCGTTTTCCATTAAATACTTTTTGACTGCGGTATTATTCGTATTATTCGATATTGAGATCGTATTCTTTTATCCTTATGCTGTTAATTTCAGAGAATTCGGAATGGAAGGATTCCTTGCAGTACTTACATTCGTGGCGATTTTCTTCATGGCATTTTTCTATGTTTGGAAACGCGGCGCTTTGGACTGGGATAAATAAAAAAGGAATAGAAATTTTAAATGACAGTTTTAGATCATAAAAATTAGAGTTAAGTTAACATTAACATCGATTTTGAATCTAAATTAAAATCATTAAATCAAACAAAATGTCAGATAACAAACCAGTAATAAGAACAGATGCACCTGCTCCCGAAGGATTTGAAGGAGAAGGATTTTTCGCAACGAAACTGAGCAGTGTGATCGGGATGGCTAGAAAGTTTTCTCTTTGGCCGTTGCCTTTTGCAACCTCTTGTTGTGGTATCGAGTTTATGGCTACCCTAAACCCCACTTATGATGCTTCGAGATTTGGTATGGAAAGAAACTCTTTCTCACCAAGACAGGCAGATATGCTGATGGTTTGCGGAACTATATCTAAGAAATTAGGCCCTGTCCTAAAAGAAGTTTACACTCAGATGGCGGAGCCGAAATGGGTGGTTGCAGTTGGAGCTTGTGCTTCCAGCGGTGGTATTTTTGATACATACTCTGTTTTACAGGGAATCGATAAAATTATTCCGGTGGACGTTTACGTTCCGGGATGTCCTCCGAGACCGGAGCAGATTATTGAAGGTGTAATGCAGGTTCAGGCTTTGGCAGAAAGCGAAAGCATCAGAAGAAGAGATATGCCTGAATACCAGAAATTGTTAGATTCTTACAACATTAGCAACTAAAACGGAAATGACGAACGAATTTGTATTAGAAGCAATCACAAGAGAATTTCCGGAATCTGTAATCGAAAGTTCAGAGCCTTATGGAATGCTGACGATCGAGGTGAAGAAAGATGATATCAAGAAAATTGTTCATTATCTGAAAGATTCATCGCTTGAAATCAAGTTCCTTACAGATATTTGTGGAATCCATTACCCAGAATTTCCAGAAAAAGAAATCGGAGTCGTTTATCACTTACAAAATATGATGACCAACTTCAGGTTACGCCTGAAAATCTTTATGACCAGAGAAAATATCGAGGTTGATTCTTTGGTGGATTTATATGCAGGAGCCAACTGGATGGAAAGGGAAACTTTTGATTTCTATGGAATTAAATTTAAAGGACATCCGGATCTTAGACCAATTTTAAATATGGAAGATCTTGGATACCATCCTATGTTGAAGGAATATCGTCTTGAAGATGGCACAAGAACAGATAAGGACGATGCAATGTTCGGAAGATAAAAAATAATG
>Ga0307412_10001248_pt1 | contig 14402 bp, 15 predicted proteins | sample DK1Cmetagenome_3_FD_203823 | JGI IMG/M metagenome (GOLD analysis project Ga0307412, IMG submission 203823) | Maize rhizosphere microbial communities from greenhouse at UC Davis, California, United States - DK15-C-1 | ecosystem: Host-associated > Plants > Roots > Rhizosphere > Soil | place: USA...
CCGCGCGGTCGAGACCGGCATCCGCCGCTGCAACCCATTCCCGAAGCCCTCCACGGGCGGCTACGACAAGTTCATTGACGTAGTGCACAAAATGTATGATTGACAGGAGATTGATGAATATGACTCCCGCTTATAGCCGACGAGGTTCCCTCCTCGCTCTCTGGCGATCGTATGGGCTCGGTTTGCTGATGCTTACACTGGCCTGCCTGATGGCGATGAAACCGGTCCACGCCCAATTGCGCGTTGATATTTCCGGCACGGGCGCGACGCAGTATCCGGTCGCCATTGCCGATTTCGCGGTGGACGACACCCACGGCCGCGCCCTGGCTGAAGTGATCCGCGCCGACCTGACCCGCACGGGCCAGTTCCGCCTGATCAATGCCGCCGGTTCGGGCCTGAACGTCGATTCGCCCATCGCCCATGACGACTGGCGCGGCAAAGGCGCCGACTTCCTGGCTTATGGCAGCATCACCCGTGGGGCCGATGGCCGCTACGACGTGCGCTACCGCCTGGCCGACACGGTGAAGAAGGGGCAATTGGACGGCGTGGCTTTCTCGGGCACCGAGCAGGAACTGCGCCGTGTGGCCCACCAGATCGCCGATCGCATCTACGAAAAGATCACCGGCGTTCGCGGCGTGTTCTCGACCCGTATCGCGTATGTGCTGAAGAAGGGCGCCACCTACGAACTGCAAGTGGCCGATGCCGACGGGCAGAACCCGCAAGTGGCGCTGCGTTCGCGCGAGCCCATCATTTCGCCGTCCTGGTCGCCCGATGGCGCCAAGCTGGCGTACGTGAGCTTCGAGTCCGGCAAGCCGGTTGTGTATGTGCACACCCTGGCCACCAGCGCCCGCGTGCCCGTCGCCAACTTCAAGGGCAACAACAGCGCCCCCGCCTGGTCGCCCGACGGCTCCAAGCTGGCCGTGGCGTTGACACGTGACGGTTTGTCGCAAATTTACATCGTTGGCGCGTCCGACGGGTCGAATCCCACCCGAGTTACGCGTTCTCCCGGGATTGACACCGAACCGACCTTTACGCCAGACGGTGCTTCCATTATCTTTACGAGTGACCGCAGCGGCGGGCCGCAAATCTATCAGACCGGCTCGACAGGTGGCGAAGCACGCCGCCTCACGTTTAATGGTGGTTACAACATATCACCCCGAATTTCCCCCGATGGATCGACGCTGCTGTACGTTGCAAGACGCGACGGCGCGTTTCGAATCGCGTCGTTGAACCTGTCCTCAGGCTCCGAATCCTTGATCACTGATGGTCGTGACGATCAGTCGCCAAGTTTCGCGCCGAATGGCATGCAAGTCCTTTACGCCGCCATCCAAAATGGACGTAGCGTACTTGCGGGTGTTTCGAGCGATGGCCGCGTACGGCAGACGCTTTCGGTACTGAACGGGGAAATACGTGAACCGACTTGGGGCCCATTTACCCGATAACACGTGTGACTCTCTTTGCAAAGGAACTATCATGAAGTCGCGCATTGCCAAAAGCCTGACCATTGCCGCTCTGGCTGCCACTCTGGCAGCTTGCAGCTCCGTCCCTCTCGACGATAAAGCGGGTCAGGGCGGAGGCGCTGGCCAAGGATCTTCGGCCTCTGGCCAAATCCTTGATCCCTTTAACCCCCAAAGCATCCTGGCGCAACAGCGCTCGGTGTACTTTGATTTCGACAGCTACACCGTGTCGGACCAGTACCGTGGCTTGGTCGAAACCCATGCCCGCTACCTGGCTTCGCACCAGCAGCAGAAGGTCAAGATCGAAGGCAACACCGACGAACGCGGCGGTGCTGAGTACAACCTGGCCCTGGGCCAGCGTCGTGCAGACGCCGTGCGTCGCATGATGACCCTGCTGGGCGTCAGCGACAACCAGATCGAAACCATCAGCTTCGGCAAAGAAAAGCCGAAGTCGACGGGAACGTCGGAAGCCGACTTTGCTGAAAACCGCCGCGCCGATATCAACTATCTGCGTTAAGCTTTTCGTATAGTCCAAGAGCCCTACCACGCGTCGGGACGGTCAGCCGGCCGTCCCGACGTTTGTTTTTATACCCGGGAATATTCATGCGCGATAACGTTCTGTCCCTGCGTCCTCTGATTGTGGCCACTGGCCTGGTGCTTGCGGCCCTGACGGCGCCCGCTCACGCTTTTTCCGATGATGAAGCCCGTAAGGCCATTCTGGATTTGCGCCAGCAGGTGCAGCAGCAGAACGAGCAGAGCCAACGCGCCAAGCTGCAATTGGCCGACCAGATTCAATCCCTGCAGCAGGAAGTGGCGCAACTGCGCGACCAGCTGGAACTGGTGTCTCGCCAGCAGCCCAGCGCCAAGCCGGGCGCGCCCAACGGCACGAATCCCCCGGGCACCGCCGCGGGTGATCCGCAAGAGCAAGCCGCCTATGACGGCGCGATGGACCTGTTCCGCAAGGGCCAGTACAAGGACGCCGCGGAATCGCTGGCCGCCTTCACCGCGCTCTACCCGAACAGCCAGCTTGCCCCCAGCGCGCAGTTCTACCTGGGCAGCAGCCGCTACGGCATGAAAGACTTCAAGGGCGCTATCGAGCAGCTGACCAGCATGGTCCAGAAGTCGCCCGACAACGCCCGCGCGCCGGACGCCCTGCTGATCATCGCCGGCGGCCAGATCGAACTGAACAACCGCGCCGGCGCCAAAGCCACGCTGCAGCGCATTGTTCGCGATTATCCGAACGCGCCGGCTGCCGGCACGGCCAAGAGCCGCCTGCAACTGCTGCAGTAATGCTGCCCGCCGCAAGCGCGGTCAGCGCCTACCGGCACATCCTGCGCCGCCGCGCAGGGCTTATCGCCCTGCTGCTGGCGGCGATTTTCATTGCGCTGCTGATCGACTTCACGGTGGGGCCGTCCGGCCTGCCGTGGCGCGATCTGTGGCGGACCCTGACCTCGCCCGCCTCGGCCGATGCGACCTACCGCGTGATCGTGTGGGACATCCGGCTGCCCTCCGCCCTGATGGCCGCGCTGGTCGGCATGGCGCTGGGCCTGGCGGGCGCCGAAATGCAGACCATCCTGAACAATCCGCTGGCCAGCCCCTTTACGTTGGGGGTTTCGTCCGCCGCCGCGTTCGGGGCGTCGCTGGCGATCGTGCTGCAACTTGGGCTGCCCGGGGTATCCAGCAGTTGGCTGATCGCCGGCAACGCGTTCCTGTTCGCCGTGCTGGCGGCCTTGATGCTGGACGCCGTGGCCCGCTGGAGCGGCATGAATACGTCGGGCGTCGTGCTATTTGGCATCGCCATGGTGTTCACGTTCAATTCGCTGGTGTCGCTGGTGCAATTCCTGGCCAGTGCCGAAGCGCTGCAAAACCTGGTGTTCTGGACGATGGGCAGCCTGTCGCGATCCAGCTGGACGACTGTGGGCGTGCTGGCGCTGGCCGTTGCGCTGGCCTTGCCGCTGGCGATGCGCCAGTCCTGGAAGCTGACGGCGCTGCGCCTGGGCGAAGAACGGGCCGCCAGCTTCGGCGTGGACGTGCGGCGGGTGCGCGTCGCGGCGCTGGCGCGGGTCAGCCTGCTATCGGCGCTGGCTGTTGCGTTTGTCGGCACCATCGGATTCATCGGGCTGGTGGCGCCGCACATCGCGCGCCGGCTGTTCGGCGAAGACCATCGCTTTTACTTGCCTGGCAGCGCGCTAGTGGGCGCGCTGATCCTGTCGCTGGCGTCCGTCGTTTCCAAGAATCTGCTGCCCGGCGTCGTCGTGCCCGTTGGCATCGTGACGGCACTGGTGGGCATCCCCTTCTTCGTATCCGTGCTGTTGCGCCGACAATTGCCATGACACGCGACGCCGTATTGGACATCCACGGACTCACCGCCGGCTATGGCCGGGGCGATGTGCTGCACGCGCTGTCGATCCCGGCGCTTGCCGCAGGCCAGGTGACCGCCCTGCTGGGGCCCAACGGCAGCGGCAAGTCCACGTTGCTGAAGGCGCTGGCCGGACTGGTCCGCGCGCGCGACGGCAGCGTCTTGCTGGATGGGCATGACATGACCCGACTGGGCGTGGGTGAACGCGCCCGGCATATGGTCTACCTGCCGCAGAGCCTGCCTGCCGCCGTGCATCTGCGGGTCTTCGAATCGGTGCTGGTTGCCGCGAACGCCAGCCGCGACGGGCTGCCGGCCGGCGCGGGAATGGCCGACATCGAACGCCTTCTGGACCGGCTGGGCATCGGGCATCTGGCGCTGCATTACCTGGATGCCTTGTCGGGCGGGCAGAAACAGCTGGTGGGTCTGGCGCAGGCGCTGATCCGCCATCCCCGGGTGCTGCTGCTGGACGAACCCTTATCCGCCCTGGACCTGAATTACCAGTTCCATGTGATGCGGTTGCTGAAGCAGGAGACGCGCGAGCACGGCCTGATCAGCGTCATCGTGCTGCACGACCTGAACGTGGCGTTGCAGCACGCGGATCGCGCCGTGATGATCCAGGCTGGCCGGCTACATGCCGAAGGCGCGCCGGCAGACGTGATCACGCCCGCGTCACTGGCTGCGGTCTATGGGGTGCAGGGGCGTGTGGAAGCTTGCTCGCGCGGCCGGCGGCAGGTGCTGATCGACGGGCTGGACGAACACCCGCGCTGAGCGGCACTTACGCCTCGGATGCCAAGCGCCAGATTCGGAATTCTGAGTCTTGAATGCGACCGATCAGGCGCGCAAGGCCACATCGACCACCGGCGCACCGGTCATGTCCGCCAGCTGCCGGGGCGTCAGGTTGAACACGGCATGCGGGTGGCCGGCGGCCGCCCACAGGCTGTCGTAGTTGAACAAGTCCGCGTCCAGCAACATGACCGGCTTGACGGCGTGACCGATGGGGCAGACGCCGCCGATGGCGTAGCCCGTCATGTCGCGCACGAACCTGGCGTCCGCCTTGGCCAAGGCGCCGACCTGCTCGGCCACCTTGGATTCGTCGACCCGATTCGCACCGCTGGCGATGACCAGCACGGGCGCATCGTCGGACACCCGGCGAAAGATGATCGACTTGGCAATCTGCGCCACTTCGCACCCCAGACCCGCAGCCGCCTCCGCCGACGTCTTGCCCGATTGCGGCAGGACGACGACGGGCTTGTCATGCCCGATCTCGAGCAGCAGGCGGGCGACGCGTTGGGCGGATTCGGGCAAAGCAGCAAGGGACTCGGGGGACATCGTGGCGGGCTCCGTGAAAGATTGCGAACGAGTTTATCAGCGGTGGCCGGTGATGCCCCGCCTTGGCGGCGGGCTAGAATGCGGACCTGGCTTTCCCCTTCCCGACCTCCATGCGTTCCGAACCCGTACTGCCCCTGCAAACCGCATTGATCAACGGCTACGCCATGTCCTACACCGAGTACGGCAGCGGCACGCCGCTGGTGCTGGTGCACGGTTCTTTATCGGACTGCCGCTACTGGAAGTCGCAGATGGCGCCGCTGGGCAAGTCGTTCCGGGTGCTGGCCGTTTGCCTGCGCCGGTACTGGCCCGAGACCTGGGACGGCGAAGGCGATGGGTTTTCCATCGAGCAGCATGCCAGCGACGTGCTGGCGTTCATTGAAACCGTCGCTGGCGGCCCTGCCCATCTGGTCGGCCATTCCCGCGGGGGCCGCGTGGCGCTGGAAGCCGCGCTACGCCAGCCCGACGCGTTGCGCAGCCTGACGCTGGCCGATCCGGGCCTGCCGCTGCCCGGCGGCGACGATTCGCGTGGAGGCTTCCGCCAGCGCGCCTTGGCGCTGATCCGCCAGGGCGACGTCGAGGAAGGCCTGGCGCTGTTCGTGGACACGGTGACGGGCCCGGACACCTGGCAACGCATGGTGCCGTGGTTCAAGGAGATGGTGCGTGACAACGTCGGCACGCTTTTCGGCCAGGCGGACGAAAAGCCCGAAGCCCTGACGCCGCAGCAGATTGGCACGCTGAAGCTGCCGACCCTGTTGATCGGTGGCGCGTTGAGCCCCGCCCCCTACCCCGCCGTGCTGGATGCCCTGTCGCAATGGGTGCCGCACGCGCATCGCGTGACGGTCGTGGGTTCGTCGCACGGCATGAACCTGGGCAATCCGCGCGCCTTCAACGGCGCCATCGACACCTTCATCGGGGGCTAGGTCGGGCCTGGCTTCTCTTAAGGCTAGGGCTCCACCGAAGGCGTGTGTTTGAGCCGCCGCAGGACGAACGTGGAACGGCTGTGGCGCACGCCGCGCAGCTTATACAGCCGTTTGCGCAGGAATTCCTCGTAGCCCTCGGTGCCCGCCACGGCAACCTTGATCAGATAGTCGTATTCGCCCGTGACCAGAAAGGCTTCGACCACTTCTGGAAGCCGCGTGATCTCTTCTCCAAAGCGTGCCAGGGACTCATCGTCGTGGTGTTCCAGCGTCACCTCGATCATGACGGTATCCGGCAGGCCCAACGCCTTTTGATTCAGCAAGGCCGCGTAACCCTCGATCACCCCAGCCTCTTCCAGCGCCTTGACCCGATTCCAGCAAGGCGTGGGCGACAGGCCGACGTGTTCGGCCAGTTTCAGGTTGGTCAGGCGGCCGTCGGCGCGCAATGCGCGAAGGATCTTGCGGTCGGTTTCGTCGATTTTCGGGGTGGCGGACATGGCTGGCGGACCCATAAAGAGAATATCCCTGCGAATACGAATTCTACAAGATAGATATTCTTCTTTAAACGCTAAATTGGCGTGAATCAAGAAACCTATTTTGTTTCCCCAGCCGTAGACTTTCCAGCAAGACGAGCCTTATCCCGCCCGTCGGATTTCGACGCCTGCGCCGCGGCACAACCCGGCGTACGCGCCGGTAGTTCCCACGCAGCAACCCGCGCGCCGATCCGCGCGGCTGGAAACCATGTCACACGCAGCAGCAGTATCCGCAAGAACCGGTCTGGGCCTGTCCGGCACCGCCATGCTCCTGACCGCCCCGGCGTTATTTGCGTCGAACATGGTCGCGGCCCGCTGGGCCCACGATGCCAGCCTTCCCCCTGTTTTCCTTGCCTTTGGCCGCTGGCTGCTGGCCTTGCTGATCTTGCTGCCGCTGGCGGCCCCCGCCCTGCGAGCACATCGCCGCGCGTTGTGGCGCGGCCTGCCCACCCTGCTGCCGCTGGCGGTGCTGGGCATGGGCGTGGCCGTGGCGCCGCAGTACATTGGCGCGCAAACCACCAGCGCCACCAACATCGCCCTGATCTTTTCGTGCAGCCCCATCCTGGTGGCGCTGCTGGAAGCGCTGATCTGGCGCAAGCCGCTGTCGGCGCTGCGGGCGGCCGGCCTGGGCCTGGCCCTGGGCGGCGTGCTGGTGGTGCTGTCGCGCGGTGACCTTCAGACGCTGGCCCGGCTGGCGTTCGGCCAGGGCGACCTATGGGTGTTGCTGGCCGCGACGGGCTGGGCGTTCTATACCGTGCTGCAAAAGCGCCTGACCTTGCCCGCCGTGCCGGACCACGCACGGCTGGCAACGATGATGCTGGGCGGCGTGCTGGCGCTGGCGCCCTTTGCCGGCATCGAAGCCGCGGCCGGCGCCACGCCCCCCTGGACCGATCCGCGCCTGGCGGCCGTGCTGCTGTTTCTGGCGGTCGTGCCCAGTCTGGGCGCCTATTACGTCTATGGCCGGCTGATCAGCCAGGCCGGTCCCGCCACGGCGGGGCTGTCGATGTTCCTGGTGCCGGTGTATGCCGCGCTGCTGGCCTGGCCCCTGTTGGGCGAGACCCCGCAGCTGTTCCACGCCTATGGCTTCGTGATGATTCTGATGGGCGTGAAGATGGCGTCTATGCGCCTGCGAACCGGGGCCGCCACCGCGGCCGCCCCGGCCTGACCACGCAACCCGAGGTCAGCGGCCCGCGCTTTGGGCCGCGATGACTTCCTGCGCCACCTGGCGCGGCGCTTCGGCGTAGTGCTTGAACTCCATCGTGTAGGTTGCGCGCCCTTGGGTCAGCGACCGCAGCGACGTCGAATAGCCGAACATCTCGGCCAGTGGCACTTCCGCGCGCACCACCTTGCCGCCGCCACCCGCGATGTCTTCCATGCCCTGCACCATGCCTCGCCGCGACGACAGGTCGCCCATCACGTTGCCGGTGAAGTCCTCGGGCGTCTCGACTTCGACCTGCATCATCGGTTCCAGCAAGACCGGATCGGCGCGCCGCATGCCTTCCTTGAACGCCATCGAGCCCGCCATCTTGAACGCGTTCTCGTTCGAGTCCACGTCGTGATATGACCCGAAGAACAAGGTCGCCTTCACGTCCACGACGGGGTAGCCCGCCAGCACGCCGGCGTTCAGCGATTCGCGGATGCCCTTGTCGACCGCCGGGATGAATTCGCGCGGTACCACGCCGCCCTTGATGGCGTCGACGAATTCGTAGCCCTTGCCTGGCTCTTGCGGTTCCAGCTTCAGCACCACATGGCCATACTGGCCGCGCCCGCCCGACTGCTTGACGAACTTGCCTTCGACTTCGTTGCAGGCCTTGCGGATGGTTTCGCGGTAGGCCACTTGCGGCTTGCCCACCGTGGCCTCGACGTTGAACTCGCGCTTCATGCGGTCGACCAGGATCTCCAGATGCAGCTCACCCATGCCAGAGATGATGGTCTGGCCCGATTCTTCGTCGGTGCGCACGCGGAAGGACGGATCCTCTTGCGCCAGCCGGTTCAGCGCGATGCCCATTTTTTCCTGGTCGGCCTTGGTCTTCGGTTCCACGGCCTGCGAAATCACGGGCTCGGGGAAGACCATCCGTTCAAGGATGATGACGTGCGCGGGATCCGATAGCGTGTCGCCGGTGGTGACGTCCTTGATGCCGACCGCCGCGGCGATATCGCCCGCATACACCTCGGTGATTTCCCGACGTTCGTTCGCGTGCATCTGCAGGATGCGGCCCAGCCGTTCCTTCTTGCCCTTGATCGGGTTGAAGACGGAATCGCCGGATTTCACCACGCCGGAATACACGCGGAAGAACACGAGCTGCCCGACGAACGGGTCCGTCATGATCTTGAAGGCCAGCGCCGAGAACGGTTCGTTGTCGGCAGGATGGCGCTCGATTTCGCGGTCGCGCTCGTCGTGCCCCTTGATGGCCGGTACGTCGAGCGGCGACGGCATGTAGTCAATGACGGCGTCCAGCATCGCCTGCACGCCCTTGTTCTTGAAAGCGCTGCCGCACAGCATGGGCACGATCTCGTTGGCGACGGTGCGCGCGCGCAAGCCCTGCTTGATTTCGTCTTCCGTCAGGGTTTCGCCCGACAGGTACTTTTCAAGCAGCGTCTCGTTGGCCTCGGCGGCCTTTTCCACCATCTTGTCGTGCCATTCCTGCGCCTGTTCAAGCATGGACGCGGGGATGTCTTCGTACTTGAACTTCACGCCCTGGCTGGCGTCGTCCCAGATGATGGCCTTCATTTTGACCAGGTCGATCACGCCTTCGAAATGGTCTTCGGCGCCTACCGGCAGCTGGATCGGCACGGCGTCGCCCTTCAGGCGTTCGGCGATCTGGCGCTGCACGCGCAGGAAGTCCGCGCCCACGCGGTCCATTTTGTTGACGAAGGCCAGGCGCGGCACCTTGTATTTGTTGGCCTGCCGCCAGACGGTCTCGGACTGCGGCTGCACGCCGCCCACCGCGTCATAGACCATGACCGCGCCGTCCAGCACGCGCATGGAGCGTTCGACTTCGATGGTGAAGTCGACGTGCCCCGGGGTGTCAATGATGTTGATGCGGTGTTCAGGGTAATTGCCCGCCATGCCTTTCCAGAAGGCGGTGGTGGCTGCCGACGTGATGGTGATGCCGCGTTCCTGCTCTTGCTCCATCCAGTCCATCACGGCAGCGCCGTCATGGACTTCGCCGATCTTGTGGGTGATGCCGGTGTAGAAGAGGATGCGCTCGGTGGTCGTCGTTTTGCCCGCGTCGATATGGGCGCTGATGCCGATATTGCGGTAAAGCTCGATACGCGTCTTGCGAGTCATGGCCTCTTCCTTGCAGTGAACCACTATGCATGTACGGCAAGCCCGACCGGGCGCTGCCGCGGCGGGCGCCATGCCGCGTGTGGTACCTGAGGAATGCGGAACCGCGCCCGCGCTGATGAGTAAATATTACGCGCCGCGCGGCAAGATACAAGGACCAATCGGCCGCGTGCGGAGAAAAATATCTTCATGGCCGCGATAGGGAAAACAAGCCCCACGCCACGCACGAGGCACGTGCTTGCTGGCCCGGATGGCGTATTTGTCTTGAGAGGGCCCAAGACAAAAAAAAAGCCCCTCGCGATGGAGGGGCTTTGCAGCGCATGCGCCGGTCTGGCGCGGGGCCGGGTGCTTACTTCTTTTCTTCCTTGACGCGGTAGACCAGCACGGCGGTGCTGGCCAGCGACAGCACCTTGGCCGTGACGCTGCCCAGCAGCAGGCGCGACAGGCCGCTGCGGCCGTGGCTGCCGATGAAGATGAGGTCGCAGCCGGCATCGGTGGCGGCCTGCACGATGCCGTCGGCCACGTTGAAGTTGGACACGGCGCGCGACTCGGACTTGACGCCGGCGGTGTCGGCGCGGTCGGTGATCTGCTTCAGGTATTTGTCGGCTTGCTCGGCCGAGGCCTTTTCGTAGTCCTCGTCGGTGATGGCGTAGGCGGCGGCCATGCCGTCAAAGCCAATCGTGGCCGCAAAGGGCTGCGTTACGTACAGGGCGACCACTTCGGCGCCAACCGAACGCGCGAAGGAAATGCCCGCGTTGGCGGCTTGTGCCGACAGCGGCGAACCGTCGGTGGGAATCAGGATCTTCTTGAACATCTTGCCTGCTCCTGTTTGGGAGGAATCTTTATGCTACCGGAAAGCCGCCAGGTTCACATCAAGGGAACCGGGCGGTATTGACCTGCGTCAAGCGCCGTGTCAGCCCAGTTGCTGAGCGGCGGCGAAGAGATTGGTGCAGCGGGTGCCGGTGCGGCAATAAGCCAGCACGGGGCCCGGCAGGGTCTTGAGCAGTTCGGCGAAGCGCACCACGTCGGACACGGTCATGGCGCTGCCCACCACGGGCTGGTATTCCACCGCCAGGCCGGCGGCGGCGGCGGCCTTGGACACGTCGGCGGCGGTGGGCTGGTCGGGGCCGCCTTCAAAGTCGGGGCGGTTGATGATGACGCTCTTGTAGCCGGCGGCGGCAACATCGGCCATGTCGTCGGGACCCAATTGAGGCGCGACGGCAAAGTTTTCGGTCAGGGGCTTGATGGGTGCGGACATGGCGGTTCCTTCAGATAGATAGCTGCATATTATTGATTGTAGGAGCCGTTTTGCGCGAAGAGTTTTTCCAATTCTGTCCAGACGCCGCGATCATCCGCGATGGAAACCGAGAACCGCAGCATGGTCGAAGGCGCCTGCGACGGTGAAAACAGCGTGCCCGGGGCCAGCAGCATGCCCCGGTCGGCGGCTTCGCGCGCCAGCACTTCGGTGTCGCGCCCGCAGTCAGCCCACACGAACATCCCTGCGTTGGGCTCGTGGGGCACCGTCAGCCCCAGCTTCAGCAGCCCCCGCATGCACCGCTGGCGGGCATCGTCCACCCGCGCGCGCACGCGTTCGATGTGACGCCGGTATTGCCCTTCCATCAACACGCGATGCACCACGCGTTCGCCCAGCTCGGGCGAGGTCAGCCCGGCCAGCATTTTCAGGTCGGCCAGCTTTTGGAGAATGTCGGGGTTGGCCGCCACATAGCCCACGCGCAGGCTTGCGGCCAGCATCTTGGAATAGCCGCCGACGAGGATCACACGGTTCAAGCGGTCCAGCACCGCCAGCTTCATGGCGCCGCCGGGGTGCAGCTCGCCGTAGGTGTCGTCTTCGACCACCATGAAATCGTGGCGCTCGGCGATTCGCAGGATGTCGTAGGCCACGCCGGCCGACAACGTGTGGCCGGTCGGGTTATGCACGGCGCTGTTGATGATGAAGAGTTTCGGTTTGTGCTCGGCCGCCAACTGCTCCAGCATGGCGATGTCCGGGCCGTCCGGCCCGCGCGGCACGCCGATCAGCCGCGCGCCAAACGCCACCAGCCGGCCGAAGATGACGAACCATGCCGGGTCTTCGACCAGTACGGTGTCGCCCGGCTTGACCAGGTGGCGCGCGATCAGGTCCAGCCCATGGGTAACGCCATTGGTGGTCAACAGGTTCAGCTCTGGGTGCGCCGGCACCCCATCGTTCTGTAGAGACGCGGCGATTTGCTGACGCAAGGGCGCAAACCCCTGAGGATGGCCGTAGCTGACCAGATTGGCGCGCACCGAGCGCCCCACCGCGCGCACCGCCCCCGCCACCATATCCGGGTCCAGCCACTCGGCCGGCAACAGGCCGGCCCCGCCGGGCATGCCCGGGGCATTGGTTTCGCGAAACATGCTGCGCAGCAGCCAGGCGATGTCCACCCGTGCCGGCGGCGCCAGCGTCGTGGCGGGCGCCGTGGCCACCGCCGCCAGCGGGCCGCTGCGCGCACGGACGAAAAAACCCGCGCCGCGACGCGATTGGACCAGGCCACGGGCCACCAGCCGGTCGTAGGCTTCGACGACGGTAAAGCGGCTGACGCCGGACTGTTCGGCCATTTTGCGGATGGATGGAAGGCGAGTACCGGGCCGCAGCCCCTGTTCGTCGATGCGGCGGGCCAGGCCATCGGCCAATTGCGTCACCAGGGAAGCATCGGCCTGGCGCACGGGCAGCCACGGCATGGAGGGTGCGGAAGCAGGAGCAACTGTCATGGGGATTCGACCAGGCCAGTGATTAAAGTGATATGCCTAAGTGTACCGGTACTGTACCGATAACTATGCGTAGAGTGACAGCAATACGGAAAGCTCGCAACTGCGGGCCCCCTGATTCCCGGCCCACCCATCGCCCCCTCGCGTTCCCTGGCAACTGTCATGACCCGATCCACGCTCTATCCGTCCCCCCAGACGGCACCCATCGCGCCTCCTTCCGTCTGGGAAGGTTATGGCTACGGTTTCCTGGGCGTGCTGGTCTTTTCGTTGACGCTGCCGATGACGCGGCTGGCGGTATCCGAACTGACGCCGTTGCTGGTGGGGCTGGGGCGCGCCCTGGTCGCCGCGGTGCCGGCGATCGCCCTGCTGTGGCTGACGCGCAGCCGGCGGCCGAACCGCCACGAGTGGCCTGGCGTCATCCTGGCCGCGCTGGGCATCGTCGTGGGCTGGCCGCTGGCCTCTACCCTGGCGATGCAAAGCGTGTCGTCTTCGCACGGCGCGGTGTTCAACGGCTTGTTGCCGCTGTCGACGGCCGCTTTTGCGGCGTTGCGCAGCGGTGAACGCCCATCGGCTTCGTTCTGGGGCTGGGCGGTGGTGGGCGCCGCGCTGGTCACGACTTTTGCCTTGCGCCAAGGCCACGGCACGCTGTCCACCGGCGACCTGTGGCTGCTGGTGGCCGTGGTGCTGGGCGGCATGGGTTATGCCGAAGGCGCCCGCGCGGCACGCACGCTGGGCGGTTGGCGCACAATATGCTGGGCGCTGGCAATCAGTGCGCCCGTCGTGCTGGCGCCGGTTGGCTGGATGGCCGCGCAAGCCCAGTGGCCGAGCGCCACGGTAGTTTCCGCCTGCGCCTACCTGGCGTTCGGCTCGATGTTCCTGGGATTCTTCGCCTGGTACCGCGGCCTGGCCGTGGGCGGAATCGCCAGGGTGGGTCAAGTGCAGCTGTTGCAACCGTTCCTAACGGTCGTGGCGGCGGCATGGTTGTTTGGCGAATCCGTGGAACCGTCGACATTTTTGTTCGCCGCTGCCGTGATCGCCGTTATCGCCGGCGGACGCCGTGCCATTGTCAGGACCAAAAAATGAATCTGCTTCCCATCAACTGGGCCGACGTGCCCTTGGCTTCCGCATCCTTGCTGGGTCCGCTGGCGCTATTCGCGCTGGTCAGCTCGATTACGCCGGGGCCCAACAACGTCATGCTGGCGTCGTCCGGCCTGAACTTCGGCTTCCGCCGCAGCATGCCGCATCTGCTGGGCGTGAACCTGGGCTTCACGCTGATGATCTTCCTGGTGGGCATCGGCCTGGGTTCGGTGTTCCAGCAAGTGCCCGCGCTGTACACCATCCTGAAGTACGCCGGCGCCGCGTACCTGCTCTACCTGGCCTGGAAGATCGCCAATTCCGGCGGCATGGAAGACGGCGAAGCGCGCGGCAAGCCGTTCACCTTCCTGCAAGCCGCGGCGTTCCAGTGGGTCAATCCGAAAGCGTGGGTCATGGCGGTGGGCGTGGTGGCAACCTACACGCCGCAAAACGGCTTCTTTGCCAATCTCGTCATCGCCACGCTGGTGTGCGGCATCGTCAACCTGCCCAGCATCGGCGTCTGGGTGACGTTCGGCACCGCGCTGCGCCGCGTGCTGCACAAGCCCTGGGCCGTCCGCGCATTCAATGTGGGCATGGCGCTGCTGCTGGTGGCATCGCTATACCCGGTGGCGCTGGAGCTGATGCACTGACGCATCGCGTCAGGCCAGCAGGCCGACGACGACGGCGGGGGTGACCAAC
>Ga0307412_10001250_pt1 | contig 14379 bp, 13 predicted proteins | sample DK1Cmetagenome_3_FD_203823 | JGI IMG/M metagenome (GOLD analysis project Ga0307412, IMG submission 203823) | Maize rhizosphere microbial communities from greenhouse at UC Davis, California, United States - DK15-C-1 | ecosystem: Host-associated > Plants > Roots > Rhizosphere > Soil | place: USA...
TAGACGCCAATAATTGCTAGTCAAATGATATTGGACGCAGCGTCTTTCCGGATGGGTTACTGGATGCGGAGCACGAACCACCCTGTCAATGCATCAAGGAGCCATCCAATGGATTCGATCGAGTACGCCGTCGTCGGGGCGGGGCTGTCCGGAGCAGCCACCGCCTGGCACCTTGCCGCCCGCGGCCACGGCGTTGCCCTGCTGGAACGCACCACCCCAGCAAACGACGCCGGAAGTTCCCACGGCTCCTCCCGGATCTTCCGCTACGCCTACCCCGAGGAGTTCTACACCGGCCTGGTCCAGGAGGCCAAGGCCGGCTGGGACGAGCTGGCACGCCTCAGCGGCAAGCGGCTCATCACCCCCACCGGAGCAGTGGACTACGGCGCCATCCGCCAGCCCGAACGTCTCGCCGCAGTCCTGGCCGCCCGCGGCATCGACCACGAACTCCTCACCCCCGCCGAAGCGGGCCGCCGCTGGCCCCAGATCGCCTTCGACACCCCCGTGCTGTGGCACCCGGACGCCGGCGTGATCGACGCCCACGAATCCGTCGCCGCCATGGTGGACCAGGCAGTGGTCAACGGAGCGGCGCTCCACACCAACTGGGCCGTCGCCTCCGTCACCGGCTCAGCCGGCGCCTACGTCCTGGCCTCGGAGGACGGCCGGACCCTGCGCGCCGCGAACGTCATCGTCGCCGCCGGCGGCTGGCTGCCCCGGCTGCTCGGATCACTCGCGCTGCCGTCATCCTTCCTGGCCGCCATGCCGCCCATCGAAGTCCGCCAGGAACAGGCCTACCACTTCCCCTATGTGGACGGCACAGACCCCTCAACGTGGCCCACCTTCATCCACAAGCGCGAGGGCTGGCAGGCCTACGGCCTTCCCGGCGGCCGCGACGCCGGTTACCGCGGTCAGAAGGTCGCCGAATACAACGGCGGCAAAATCCTGCCCTCCGCCGCCGACCAGGACGGCAGGATCAGCCCGGACAACCGCCGGCGGATCATCGACTACGTCGCACAATACCTCCCCGGCCTGGTGCCCGAACCCTACGCCGAAACCACCTGCCTGTTCACCAACACCCCCACCGAAGACTTCATCCTGGACCGGGCGGACGGCATCACCATCCTCTCCCCCTGCTCCGGCCACGGCGCCAAGTTCGCCCCGCTGATCGGACAGCTCGCGGCAGACCTCGCCACCGGCGCAGGACAGGGCCCTGACCAGTTCCGGCTCGCGGCCCAGGCCCACGGCACGGCAGTGGCGGCCCACTGATGGCGCGCACGATCGAAACCGCTCCCCTGGCCACCGCCCCCGCGGCGACCGTGACCGGCCTGATGGCTGAAATTTCCGCCGTCGGCACGGATGCCCTCCGCGGCGGCTACACCCGCCCGGTGTACTCCACCGCAGAACTGGACCTGCGCGCCTGGTTCACCGAGCAGGCCGAAAAGCGCGGCCTGTCGGTGGAAACCGACCGCAACGGTGCCATCTGGGCCTGGTGGGACATCCCCGGCGGCGACCGCAGCAACAGCCTGGTCACCGGCAGCCACCTCGACTCCGTCCCCGGCGGCGGGCCCTTCGACGGCCCGCTCGGCGTCGCCTCCGCCCTGGTCGCCGTCGACATCCTCAAAGCCCGGATGGCCACCCCGCCGCGCCCGCTCGCCGTCGTCGTGTTCCCCGAAGAGGAAGGATCCCGCTTCGGCGTCGCCTGCCTCGGCTCCCGGCTCCTGACCGGCGCCATCGACCCGGACATAGCCCGGAACCTGCGGGACCCCGACGGCTCAACCTTCGCCGACGTCGCACGCGCCAATGGACTGGACCCGCGCCACATCGGCAAAGACGAACAACTCCTGGGCCGGATCGGCGCCTTCGTGGAACTGCACGTCGAACAGGGCCGCGGACTGATCGACCTGGACCAGCCTGTGGCCATCGCCTCGTCCATCCTCGGGCACGGACGCTGGCGCCTGAGCGTGCACGGCCAGGGCAACCACGCCGGCACCACCTTCATGGCAGACCGGCACGACCCCATGGTCTCGGCCTCCCGCATGGTCGTCGCCGTGCGCGACATTGCCCGGAAACAGCCCCACGCCCGCGCCACCGTCGGCAGGCTGCAGCCCGTCCCCGGCGGAACCAACGTCATCGCCTCCCGCGTGGACTTCTGGCTGGACGTCCGCCACCCCAACGACGCCGTCACTGCCGCCCTCGTGGAAAGCATCCACCTGCAGGCCCGGGTCATCGCCGCCGAGGAAGGCTGCCGCGTGGAACTGCGGGAAGAGTCGCTGAGCCCCACGGTCCACTTCGACCCAGCACTGCGGAAGGACCTGCAGCTCGCCCTTCCGGACGCACCCGTCCTGGACACCGGGGCAGGACACGACGCCGGCGTCCTCGCAGCCTACGTCCCCACCGCCATGGTTTTCGTCCGCAACCCCAGCGGCGTATCCCACTCGCCCGAAGAACACGTGCTGGACGAGGACGCCGAAACAGGCGCCCAAACCCTCGCCGACGCACTCCTTGGGCTGATGGCCTGACCACCCTGTTAAGGCGCGACGGCGGCACGCGCGGACGTGCCGCCGTCGCGCCTTACCTTGTGCGCCCCTCTGCCGACGCTTCCTGCAGCCTGGCCACGATCTCGTCAGTGGACTGGACGGGCTGGCGGTAAGTGGTGGAGAGGATGCGCAACATGTCCTCGGCGTCCTTGGTGTCCTCGGAGGCCATGGCGTCCTTGGCGTAGGTGACGCGGATGTTGTGGGCGAAGGCGTCCGCGCCGGTCTGGGCGATGCAGTTGTGGGTGGAGACGCCCGCCAGCACCACTTCGTCGGCGCCCCAGTTCCGCAGCCGGGACAGCAGGTTGGTGCCCACAAAGGCGCTGTCGCGGGTCTTGTTGAGCTGGGGCAGGCCGTCCTTTGCCAGGCCCGGAACGGCCTCGGCCTGCTTGCTGCCGCGGAAGATGAAGCCCTGGTCGTCCTCGAGCATGTTCAGCGTCCAGGTGGACTTGTCGCGCTCATGCTCCGTGCCCACCAGCAACGCCTTGTGGCCGGTAGAGGTGAAAGCCTCCAACAACCGGTTGCAGGAGGCAACCAGCCGTTCCTGCCGGGCGGCCAGTTCCGGTGCTTCGAAGTATGCGTTCTGCATGTCGATGACCAAGAGGGCAATCATGGGGCACCTTTCCGTCTGTTGAACCGTAGCCAAAACCGTACCCGCGGGCGGCGCTGATGAAACTTGTAGCTAGGGAGCAGACTCCCGGATCTTAAGCTCGAAGCCGGCCTCAATGTGAACGCCCTGCCCGGCGGTTTCCCGGCCGGCGAGGCGGTCCAGCAGCAGGGTGATGGACCGCTCGGCGATCTCATCCATGCCCGGCGAAACGGTGGTCAGGGACGGCGAGGCGAACCGCGCCTCATCGATGTCGTCGAAGCCCGCCACGGCCACATCCTGCGGTACCCGGAGCCCGCGGATCAGCAGTTCGTGCAGGGCCCCCAGCGCCAGCACGTCGTTTAGGCCGAAGACGGCATCGAACTGCACCCCGCTGTCCAGCAGGCCTGCCACAGCACCGGCCCCGCCGTCCCGGCGCCACACACCGGGGGCTATCAGGGCGGGATCGAAGACGACCCCGGCCTGTTCCAGTGCCCGCCGGTACCCGTTGAGCCGCAGCCCGGCACTGCCGGCCGACTCTTCCGGGCTGGCCCCGAGCACCGCAATGCGACGGCGGCCGCTGTCCAGCAGGTGCTTGGTGAGCGCAGCGGCGGCTTCCTCGTTCTTCATGGTGACCAGGTCGAAGCGCGGGTCCATGATGTGCTCGCCGAGCATGACCAGGGGTTTCTTGCCCGCGCGTTCGGCGATGGCGTCGGCGTCGATGGCCAGCGGGGTGAACAGCAGGCCGTCGGTGAGCTGGCGGAACGGGCCGCGGAGGGCGTTCAGTTCCGCCTCGGACTGCGCGTCGGACTGCTCCACCAGGACACGGTAGCCGCGCTGGGACGCAGCCTTCATCAGCTTCGCCGCCAGTTCGGCATAGTAGGGCGCGGCAAGGTCGGACAGGACCAGCCCCAGCATGGAGGTCTTGCCGGACCGCAGGCTCCGGGCCGTCAGGTTGGCTTCGTAGCCCAGCTCGGCGATGGCGTCCTGCACCCGCTGCTTGGTGGCAGGACGGATGAACTCATAGTCGTTCAGGACGTTGGAGACCGTCTTCAGCGACACCCCCGCCGCCCTTGCAACGTCGTTCATGGTGACCGCCATCATGGCTCCTTCGTGTGGTTCTGCCGGGTTCTGCGATACATCGTTGCAGAAAACAGCGCGGGTACGGCAACCCGGCCCCACGAAGGAGGAAAGGTCAGCCCTTCGCCTTCTTCGCGGCAGCCTTGGCGGCCTGCTTGCTGGCGCGGACCTTGGCGAGGGACTCCGGATCCACAATATCCGCGACGGACAGGAAGGCACCTTCCTCGCCGTAGTGGCCTGCCGCTTCCCGCCAGCCGGGCGCCTGGAGGCCGCGCTGCTTGCCGAGCAGGGCCAGGAAAATCCTGGCTTTCTGGTCACCGAAGCCTGGCAGCGCCTTCAGCCTGCGCAGCACCTCCGCGCCGTCCGGGTTCCCCTGCGTCCAGATCGCGGCGGCGTCACCGCCCCAGTCGTTCTGAACCGCGTCGGCCAGCGCCTGGACCCGTGCGGCCATGGAGCCGGGGAACCGGTGGACCGCCGGCCGCTCCTTGAACATCTCAACAAAGGCCTGCGGATCGTGCGCTGCGATGGCCACCGGCTTCAGGGAGCCGATCCGGGTCCTGATCTTCTCCGGCCCGGCGAACGCGGATTCCATGGTCACCTGCTGGTCCAGCAGCATTCCGGTCAAGAGCGCAAAGTCATCCTCGCTCAACAACTTATCGGCGGCGGGATCACCCGTGATGTGCAGTTCCATGCCGTCCATCCTCCCAGAGGTTGCCGCAGACGCCAGCGGGACGCGGAATTGTTGCCATGCGCCCCGCTGGGGCGAATCCCCCTGCTGCTACTTGCCGACGGCGAGCCGGATCATCGACCAGGACACGGCAGGAAGCTCCGCGGTGAGGCGGCCGCCGTCGGCCTTCGCCGTAACGTTCTCCGCGGGCAGGACGGAGGTGGAATCATCCGCCGTTGCCTGCCAGTAGGGGTCCTTGTTGGCGTAAGTGAGGGCCTCCACAACCTGGACGTTGCCGAACGCGGACACCGCGGCGTCCAGCCGCAGCGCGTCCGTCGCCGAGCGGTTGACGGCGAACACCACCGCCTCCCCCTTTTCGGCGTCGCAGGTTGCGACGGCGGACACCGCGGCAACGTCCGTCGTCTTGCCCCCGCTGACCAGGGGGGATTCGACGGCGAGCTGCAGCACGGTGCCGGACGCGTGGCGGGAGGTCAGGGCGAACGGGTGGAAGGTGGTCTGCTTCCAGGCACGCCCGCCCGGTTCGGTCATGATGGGGGCGATCACGTTCACCAGCTGCGCCAGGCTTGCCGAGTGCACCCGGTCCGTGTTGCGGAGCAGCGTGATCAGCAGGTCCCCGACCACCACGGCGTCCGCCACGGTGTAGATGTCCTCCAGCAGCACGGGGGCCACCGGCCAGTCCTTGCCGCTGGGCGCCTTGGACTCGCCGCGGCTCATGTGCCAGACGTTCCACTCGTCGAAGGAGATGTTGATCTGCTTGCCGGACTTCTTGACCGACTTCACGTGGTCGATGTGGGCCACGATGTCGCGGATGAACGCGTCCATCTTGTGGCCGGCGGCAAGGTGTTCCTGCAGGTCGCCGAAGTCCTCGAAATACTGGTGGGCCGAGACCAGGTCCACGAGGTCGTAGGTCTCGCTGAGCACCACGCGCTCCCACTCGCCGAACGTGGGCATGGTGGGCCCGGAGCTGCCGCAGGCCACCAGTTCAAGGTCCGGATCGAGCATGCGCATTCCCCGGGCGGTGTCCGCCGCGAGCCGGCCGTACTCGTGGGCGCTCTTGTGCCCGATCTGCCACGGGCCGTCCATCTCATTGCCCAGGCACCACATCTTGATGCCGTAGCCCTTTTCGGCGCCGTTGGCCCGGCGCTGGTCCGAAAAGGCCGTCCCGCCGTCGATGTTGCAATACTCCAGCAGGTCCAGCGCCTCCTGGGTTCCGCGGGTGCCGAGGTTGACGGCCATCATGGTCTCCACGCCTGCCTTGGCGGACCATTTGGCGAACTCGTCCACGCCCACCAGGTTGGGGTCGCTGGAGTGCCAGGCGAGGTCCAGCCGCACCGGCCGCTGCTCCACCGGCCCCACGCCGTCCTCCCACCGGTAGCCTGACACGAAGTTGCCGCCCGGGTACCGCACCGTGGATACCCCCAGTTCGCGGGTGAGTTCAAGGACGTCCCCGCGGAATCCGTCCCGGTCCGCTGTTGGGTGCTCCGGCTCAAAGATGCCGGTGTACACGCAACGGCCAAGATGCTCCACGAAGGCGCCGAAAGTGCGCCGCCGGACCGGACCCACCGCGAAGGCGGGATCCATGGTGATCCTCGCCGCGGCTGATTCTGCTGTGGTCACGAAAGATTCCTCACTCCAGTTTTTACAACGTTATAGAAATACATTCTTTGGCACTCCCGCAGCAGTAGTCAAGCGGTTATTAGAAAGTCCTTCAGAAGCTGTTCCCGGGGGCATCCGGCCCGCCTCAAGCCACCCACCTGCGGCGATGGGATCCGCCGGCAGGGGCGAAGCCAAAGCAAGTACTACCTAATCTCAAAAACGAGTACCTCTTACGCGTTCACCGCCCCTAGCCGCGGAACTAGGTTTCATACCAGAGATACGACGTGACGTGGCTCGCGGTACGTGGCTCACGAGGGGGTGTGAGACTGGAATGCATGCACGACATATAAGTTCCGGCTTCCCGGTCCAACGGACGCGGGTATTGAGCGGGGCCGGCGACGAGGAGGCCTTTGAGACCAAGGCCTCTCCCCCAGCCGTCGCCGGCCCTCTTGTTCCGCCGCGAAATCCGGGCTCGCGCCCCGCAGCCGCAATCGCCGGAGTGGCCACGCCTGATCCTGGCGGCCGGGACTTGCTGCTGGACCTGGTGACCGGCACCGATTCATTGGGGGAATCCCTCACCCGCCTGGTGACCGCTTCGGCGCAGGCCGTTGTCCGCAGAGCAGGCCTCCGCATTGAATGCGGGGTCATAGTCCACCAGCCCAAGAAGCCGCCCGCCATCACAGGCACCTCGGAGGAGGTTGTCCGGCTGCTCGGCTGGGAGCACCGGGAAGCGGAGGGTCCAGTGCGCGAGGTGCTCGCCGGCGGCCAGCCCGTGGCCGTCCTCCAGCGCAACGGCGACTTCCGCTGGCCGCGTTACTGCGACCAACTGCAGCAGGCCGGTCTCGGCAGCGTCCTGGGCGTGCGGCTGCCGCTCAGCAGTGAGGCACCTGCGCAGGGGGCGAAGGACGGCGGCGCTGCAATCGGTGCCCTCGCAGGGGGTCCGGACGGGAGCGCCGGCGCCCGGCCCCGGGAAGACAGGCCCGCCGCGTTGGCATTCTTCGCCCAGGATGCGAAGGCCTTCCCGCTGCAGGTCATCGCGGAAGCCCGCTCGTTCGCGGGGCTGGCGGCCAAGAGCCTGCAGATGGCCATCGACCTGCATACCGCCCGCTCCATGGCCTCGGACCTGCGTTCCGCCCTGGACAGCCGCACCTCCATCAACGTTGCCTGCGGCGTCATCATGGCGCAGAACAGATGCTCGTACCACGAGGCCTTTTCCATCCTCGCCAAGGCCTCCAGCCACCGGAACGTCAAGGTGCGCAGGATCGCGGAGGACATCCTGGAGCGGCTGCCGGAGGGCGCCCCGCGCGCCCACTTCGGCCACTGACCGCGGCGTACCACCTAGATGCCGCCAGCAAGTTTGTAGTAGGCCGCGTTCCAGTTCAGGTCCTTTTTGAACTGGCGGATGGTGGTGTCTTCGTCGATGGTGAGCAGTTCGGTTCTGGCGATCTCCGCGAAGTCCTCGAACACGTCCATGCCCACCTGGGTGGACAGCACGGTGTGGTGCGCGGCGCCGGCGGTGAGCCAGGCGGCGGCGGAGGTGGCGAAGTCCGGCTTCGGCTGCCACAGGGCGCGCGCCACCGGCAGGTTGGGCAGCGGCTGGTCCAGCGGGACGACGTCGACGGCGTTGGCCACCAGGCGGAAGCGGTCCCGCATGTCGGACAGCGCGACGACGACACCCGGGGAGGCATCGGCGTCGAACACCAGGCGGACCGGGTCCTCCTTGCCGCCGATGCCCAGCGGGTGGATCTCCAGCCGCGGCTTGCCGGCAGTCAGGGACGGGCAGACCTCCAGCATGTGGGCGCCCAGGATCTTCTCCGAGCCCGGCTCCAGGTGGTAGGTGTAATCCTCCATCAGGGATGCGCCGCCGGGCAGGTCCCCGCCCATCACCTTCGCGGCGCGGACCAGGATGGCGGTCTTCCAGTCGCCCTCGGCACCGAAGCCGTAGCCCGCGGTCATGAGCCGCTGGACGGCCAGGCCGGGAAGCTGGCGGAGCGCACCAAGGTCCTCGAAGGAGGTGGTGAACGCCGCTGAGCCGTTGGCCTCCAGGAAGCTTCGGAGGCCCAGTTCGATCCGGGCGCCGTACCGCAGCGACTCGTGCCGGGCCGCGCCTGCGCGGAGCTCGGGAACCACGTCGTAAAGGTCGTCATACTCGGCAACGAGGGCGTCGACGTCGGACTCCGCGGCCGCGTGCACGGCGTCGGCGAGCTCGTTCACGGACCAGGTGTTCACCGCGACGCCGAAACGCAGCTCGGCCTCGGTCTTGTCACCTTCGGTGACGGCCACGTTGCGCATGTTGTCACCGAAGCGGGTCAGCTTCAGGGTGCGGACGGCTGCCCAGCCGGCCGCGGCGCGCTGCCAGGAGCCCACCTGCCGGGCAACCTCCGGGTTGGAGACGTGCCCGACGACGGTCTTCCGGGCGATGCCGAGCCGGGACTGGATGTACCCGAACTCGCGGTCGCCGTGGGCGGCCTGGTTGAGGTTCATGAAGTCGAAGTCGATGTCCGCCCAGGGCAGCTCCACGTTGGCCTGCGTGTGCAGGTGCAGCAGCGGCTTGCGGAGCAGGTCCAGGCCGGAAATCCACATCTTGGCCGGGCTGAACGTGTGCATCCAGGCCGTGACGCCGATGACGGAATCGTCCGAGTTGGCCTCCAGCGCGGTGCGGCGGATGGCGTCCGAATCGGTCAGGACCGGCTTCCAGACCAGCCGGACCGGGACGGCGGAGCTGGCGTTGAGCTGGTTGGCGATCTCCTGCGACTGGGCCGCCACCTGCTTCAGGACGTCCTCGCCGTAGAGGTGCTGGCTGCCGGTGAGGAACCAGACCTCATAGCCGTCAAGGGAAGTGGATGCTGCGGTGCTCATGGGTTCTCCTGGGGAATCTAAGTCTGAAAAGGGTGCTACTGGCCGTAGACGTTCTGGTACCGGGCGTAGAGCGAATCGATGTGGCCCTGGTCGATGGGCTTCGGCTCGCCCAGCTGCCGGGAGATGTGCACCGTCCGGGCCACTTCCTCGCACATCACGGCCGCCTTCACCGCGGAGCGGGCGTCCTTGCCGATGGTGAACGGTCCATGGTTCTGCATCAGCACCGCGGGCGAGTTGGAGTTCTTGAGCGTCTCCACAATGCCGTGGCCGATCGAGTCGTCACCGATCAGCGCGAACGGGCCCACCGGAATGGATCCGCCGAACTCGTCGCTCATCATGGTGAGCACGCAGGGGATGGCCTCGCCGCGGGCCGCCCAGGCGGTGGCGTAGGTCGAATGGGTGTGCACCACGCCGCCCACCTCGGGCATGTGCCGGTACACGTACGCGTGCGCTGCCGTGTCCGACGACGGCGACAGCGCCGGGTTGCCCCACTCGCCGTCGTCGTTTCCCGCCACGGGCACCCCGTAGAGGTCGGTGACCACCATCTGCCCGGGGGTCAGGTCCCCGTAGGAGACGCCGGACGGCTTGATGACCATGAGGTCCTTGCCGGGCACGCGGGCGGAGACGTTGCCGGCCGTCCACACCACCAGTTCATAGCGGGTCAGCTCGGCGTGCAGGGCGCACACTTCCTCGCGGATGCGGGCGATTGCCTCGAGGATGGTGCCGCTCATGCCGGCACCTCCACGGCGGCCTGGCCGGAAGCCAGGAGCGAGCCGGAAGCCCTTCGCTGGATGGCCTTGAGCCGGTGCATTACGTCGTTGCTGCCCCGGCCGAAATAGTCGTGCAGCGCCTTGTACTCATGGAACAGTTCCTCGTAGGCGGCGACATTTTCCGGAATGGGCGTGTACACCTCACCGGGTTCGGCACCCATGGCGGCGGCGGCCTCCCGGATGTCCGCATACTTCCCGGCGGCCACGGCGGCGTGGATGGCGGAGCCCAGCGCGGGTCCCTGGGCGGAACCGATGGTGGACAGCTGCAGCCCGGTGGCGTCGGCGTAGATCTGCATCAGGAGACGGTTCTTGAGCAGCCCGCCGGCCACGATGAATTCCTTGACCGGGACGCCGGCCCCGCGGAAGGCGTCAACGATGGTGCGGGTGCCGAACGCCGTGGCCTCGAGCAGTGCCCGGTAGGTGTCCTCAGGCCTGGTGGCGAGGGTCTGGCCCACCACGATGCCGGAGAGTTCGTGGTCCACCAGCACGGAACGGTTGCCGGAGTGCCAGTCGAGCGCGATCAGCCCGTGTTCACCGATGGCCTGCGAGGAAGCCAGCTCAGTGAGGTATTCGTGGATTCCCATTCCCGCGGCATTGGCAGCCTGGTGGTACTCGGGCGGAACTCCGTACCTGGTGAACCAGCCGAAGATGTCGCCGACGCCGGACTGGCCGGCCTCGTAACCCCACAGCCCGTCCACGATGCCGCCGTCCACCACGCCGCACATGCCCGGTACTTCGCGGAGCTCGGTGCCGTTCATGACGTGGCAGGTGGAGGTGCCCATGATGGCCACCAGCTGGCCCGGGTCCACTGCCCGCGCGGCGGGAGCGGTGACGTGCGCGTCCACGTTGCCTACCGCCACGGCGATGCCCTCGGGCAGGCCGGTCCAGGCCGCTGCTTCGGCGGTGAGGTACCCGGCGGCGTCACCTAGGCGGCCGATGGTGTGCTCCAGCTTGCTGCTGACGAAGTCTTTGAACTGCGGGTTCAGCGCGGCCAGGAAGTCCTCTGACGGGTACCGCCCGTCCTGGTAGATGCCCTTGTAGCCGGCGGTGCAGGCGTTCCGGACATAGGTGCCGCAGAGCTGCCAGACGATCCAGTCGGCCGCTTCCACCCAGTGGTCCATCGCGGCGTACGCTTCGGGGTCCTCCTCCAGCAGTTGCAGGCCCTTGGCGAATTCCCATTCCGAGGAGATCAGTCCGCCGTAGCGGGGCAGCCAGTCCTCGCCGCGCTCGGCCGCGAGCCGGTTGATCCTGTCCGCCTGCGGCTGGGCGGCGTGGTGGCGCCAGAGCTTCACGTAAGCGTGCGGGCGGTTCGCAAACCCGGGCACCTCATTCAGCGGCGTGCCGTCAGCCTTGACCGGCACCATGGTGCAGGCGGTGAAGTCCGTGGCGATCCCGACGACGGCGGCGGGGTCGATCCCCGCGTCAGCGATCGCAGCGGGAACGGCGTTCCGCAGGACGTCCCGGTAGTCGTTGGGCACCTGCAGGGCCCATTCGCCGGGAAGCCGCGCGGCGCCGTCGCCCGCCGTGTCCGCCGGCAGCGCGTCGGTGACCACCGCATGCGGGTAGTCATACACCCCGCTGCCCAGTTCCTTGCCGTCCCGGACCCGCACCACAACGGCGCGGCCGGACAGCGTTCCGTAATCCACGCCGATAACAAAGACGTCCGAGCCGTCAACTGCGTTCATTGAAAATCCTCCAGATAGCTGCCGCAGCACTGCGGCCTGCTGTTAATTGTGAGCGCTAACAAGATTGAAGTCAACAGCAAACATTCCAGAACCCGCACACCGGAGCGGGACAGCACAGGGACGCGGCGCTTAGATGGGTAAGGACAGAAGTGACAGAATTTTCCACCAGCCGGGAGACCGCATGGCCAACGCCGAACCACCGCTGCGCGCGGGCAGCCGCTCCCTGGCATGGCTGGCCGGCCCCCTCGCAACGGGCCTGGGCTGGACGGCACATGTGCTGGGCGGAGGCCGCTCCCCGGCCCTCCTTATCGTCGTGGCGCTGGCAGCGTTGCTCGGGATGGCGGCGGCCATGGCGGGGCCGCGGCGGCTTCCGCCATGGGCAGTCCTCGTGGGGGCAGGGCTGGCACAGCAACTCCTGCATCTCGCCTTCAGCGCGCTTTCCTCCGCCAGCGGTTTCGCCCTGCCGGGCCACGGCCACGGGAACGCCATATCCCCTGGTGCGGCAGAGGAGCCGGGCCAGGCCGCGGAGGACCTGCACCTGCTGCTGTACCTGCACGCCGCGGCCGCACTGCTGACCGCGCTTGCCGTGACCCAGTGGGAAAAACTCACCAAATGGCGCAGGCGGGAACCGCCGGCAGGAGAGGAAACGGACGTCAGGAAGTGAGCGTGCCTCTGACGATGCTGACGCTTGAGTGCGCGGGATTTCCGTCCACCGGCTCGTCCGAGACATCCACAATGGGGTACTCGGAGAGTTCGAGTCCCGCCGGCACCTGGAACGTCCCGGTGTCCGCGTTCATCACGCCCAGGCTGACCAGCCGGGAAAGGTCGGGCGCGATCAGCCACACCTCCTGGTAGCCCTGCGCCTCATCCTTGCTCAGCTGGACCTCCAGGGTGCGGGCGCCGTCCTGCGCCTCCACCACCCGGGCCGAGCCCGTTGCCGAGAACGATGCCAGCGGGGTGAGCTGGGCCTCCGCCAGCGGCAGTGGCTGGGCCGGCCGGTTGAGCGCCCAGATCCCGCCGAGGGCCACCACCACTGCAGCGGCCGCTGCCACCAGCCAGGTTCCGCTGCGCTGCCACCATGCACGGCCCTTCCTGGCGGCCCGGGCCTGGGAGATGTCCGCGGGCGGGGCAATTTCCGGCGGCATCGGCGCAGTGTTCGACGGCGGGGCAGTGTTCGGCGGCGGAGCAATGTTCGACGGCGGAGCAGTGGCCGACGGCGGCAGGTGGCCCTGGTGCCCGGCGGCGGCCAGCGGATCCTCCCGCACTGACGCGGAAAGTCCCAGTTCCCGGTGGATGCCGTCCCACACCTGGGGTCCGGGAACGGAGAGCCGGCTGGTGTCCGGCGTCGTTTTCACTGCATCCACGGTGCGGCGCAGCGCGGCAAACTCGGAGGCGCAGGCGGGGCACTCCTCGAGGTGCTTCCGGCTGACGGCGTCGTCCCAGTCGTCATACAGGGCAAGGAGGCTCAACTCTTCCGGATCAAGGTGCGGCATGGTCTACCTCCAATCTTTTCCTCAAGTGCGTCAGGCTGCGGCGGATGTGGCTCTTGACGGTACCAAGCGGAAGGCCAAGTTTCCGCGAGATCTGTTCATGCGTCAGGTCGTCGTAGAAGGCGAGCTTCATGATGGAGCCCTGGGGTTCGCCCAGCCGTTCCAGCTCCCCGTCCAGCAGCAGCCGGTCCGCCAGGACCTCTGCCGCCTCGGTTCCGGTGCCCGGCTCGTCCGCCATCCCGGCACCGGCTGCCGCTACTGCTTTGCGGACTTCCTTTGCGGAGACGGACCTGGCATCGGCAATGGCGTTCCGGGTGATGCCCACGATCCAGGCCGGCAGCCGGGCGGTGTGCGGGTTGAACGAAGTCCGCGACCGCCACACCCTGATGAAGACTTCCTGGGTGACGTCGTCCGCCGCCGCACGGTCACCCAGTGAGCGCAGGGCCAGGGTATGCACCAGCGGGGCGAACTCGCGGTAGGCGGTGGCCAGCGCCTGCTCATCACCGGCCAGGAAGGACGCGGTCAACCCGTCTTCCCACCGGTCGGTGGCCTGCCCAGGAAGTGCCACGGAGGACTCCTTCCCGGCTGCGGTGGCGAGAATCACGGCTGCATCACCGCTCATTCAAGGACCGCGGTGACAATCACATTGTCGCTGTAGTCCATCCGCTCGTCCAGCCATGTTCCCCCGCAGGTGACCACTTTGAGCTCGTGGGGCCCGGACCTGCGGAAAAGGGCTTCGCCGTCGAATTTGTCCTTGGCCATCAGTTCCACCCGGACCACCCGGTAGGTCAGCGCCGCGGCACCCTCCCGGCCGACCTGGATGGCAGTCCCCGCCGGCACGGACTTGAGCTGCGAAAACGGTGCCCGGTCAGACGTGGTGTCGATGTGCCCCGCAATCACGGCGGTTCCCTCAGCTGCTCCCGGCGCCGGGCCGAACCGGTACCAGGCAGCCTTGTCGAAGGCGTCCGGGATTTCCATGGCATCCTCGGCTGACACCCCGCCCGGGATCACGGGCATGTTGATGGCGGTGCCGGTAACGGTGAGTGACGTCGGGGCCGGCTGAGCCGGGGCGGCCGGCCCCAGGGTGGCGGCAC
>Ga0307412_10001251_pt1 | contig 14374 bp, 15 predicted proteins | sample DK1Cmetagenome_3_FD_203823 | JGI IMG/M metagenome (GOLD analysis project Ga0307412, IMG submission 203823) | Maize rhizosphere microbial communities from greenhouse at UC Davis, California, United States - DK15-C-1 | ecosystem: Host-associated > Plants > Roots > Rhizosphere > Soil | place: USA...
GAACAACGGAGCTGTTTACGACGGAGCTCCTTACTATTTTTCTCAGGCCGGAACGAATTTCATGTTCGGGATCAGCTGGAAAATTCAGTAATAATTTAGACTATATTTAAAATAAATTATAGTAAAAGGTAAAAGTTAGATTTTTTAAGGCTGCTTCGGCAGTCTTTTTTTATTGGGAGCTATTTCCCGCTATCCACTGTATCTTTTTTGTTACAGCCTCCGCTTTGCTCCGACCGCAACAAAAAAGGATGCCGTTCCTATCGGGGCTAGAATTCCCAGAAGCCTTGTCAAGGTTCAAAACCTTGACAAGGCTTATTAATCAGTCTTAACCTTAATATCAACTTAAAAATAAATCTCTCCAAAAGTCACGAAAAAGTCATAAATTTGCCACCAAATGAATATTTCAGCTTACATTTTAGAATATTTGAAACAGTTCGGAACCGTTACAGTTCCGGGATTTGGGGTATTTTCTCTTGAAAATTCCAAAGCAATTATCAATTCCGAAAATGGGAGCATTCTTCCTCCTGCAAGCCAAATCGTTTATACACCTGATTACGAGGTGCAGTCTGATGAATTGGTAGCTTTTATCGGCAATCAGAAGCAGATGACCTTAGAAGCATCAAAAACGGATTTGCAGATCCAGACAGATTTTTGGAAGAAAAAACTTCAGGCGGATCAGACGTTGGAAATTCAAGGTTTGGGAACAATTTTTACTGAAGATGGCGAAACTCATTTTAAAGGAAACAGATTGCAGTCTGACCATCCCAATTTTTATGGACTGGAAGAAATCATAATTTCAGATATTAATAATAAAAATCTGAAGCAAAAGGTTTCCGTACATTCTGAAAAGGATTATAAATTTAATAAATCAATTCTTTGGGCTTTTCTTGTTATTATTCCGGTTTTAGGAATTATATATGTAGCTTATACTCAACAGGAGCTTCTTTTCGGAAAGAAATCCTTCGATAAAACGAACCTTTCCGTCCAGACAAAAACCCACAGAATTGAAAAAGATACGGTGAAAATACAGGCTTATCAACCGTCGGTTGTAGATTCATTGAAAAAAGATTCGGTGGTACAGCAAGTGCAACAACCAACAACACAAAATGATGTCAAAAGTCCTACAAAATCCAACACTAAGACTAAATGGCAAAAGTAAAAAAAGCGTCAGAATCTCTGACTATCATGACAAATATTGTTCTTCCGAACGAAACAAATTCTTTAAGAAATCTTTTTGGGGGAGAGCTTCTTGCAAAAATGGATCGTTGCGCATCTATCTCTGCAGCAAGACATTGCGAAAGAAGAGTGGTGACCGCTTCCGTAAATCACGTTTCCTTCAATCATCCGATTCCGGAAGGTGGAGTGGTGGTTTTGGAATCTAAGGTTTCCAGAGCATTTTCTACCTCAATGGAAGTTTATGTGGATGTTTGGCTGGACGATCCGATCAATCAGACGAAAGTTCATACCAACGAAGGGATTTATACTTTCGTAGCTGTAGATGAATTCAACAGACCAATTCCAATTCCCGATATGATTCCGGAAACTGAAGAGGAAATATCCAGACATGCTGCGGCTTTCAGAAGAAAAGAACTGTCATTAATCCTTTCAGGAAGAATGAAACCTTTGGAATCTGTGGAATTGAAGAAGTTGTTCCAGGAACCACAAGAATAAAAAATAGAATAATATTTATAAGATTAAATGCTTTTAAACTTTGCTGAGTGTTAACGCCTTTGCGAGCTTAAAAGCATTTTTTTGTTAAAAAATCTTAGCGGACTTTGCGTTAAAATAAGTATTCATAAACCTTAAATTAAGAAAATGAAAATCCTCCTTTTAGATAAAAACCACCCATTAATTACCGAGCAGCTTTTAGCAAAAAATTTTATTCTGGAAGAAGATTTCACATCTACTTATGATGAGGTTTGCAGTAAAATCGAAAACTACGACGGTGTCATTATCCGAAGTAGAATTCCTTTGGATAAAAACTTTTTAGAAAAAGCAAAAAATCTGAAATTCATAGCAAGAGTAGGAGCCGGGATGGAAAATATTGATATTCCTGTTGCGGAAAAACTGGGAATTCAATTAATCAATTCTCCTGAGGGAAACAGGGATTCTGTAGCGGAACATGTTGTAGGAATGCTGTTGGTTTTAATGAACAGACTTTTCATCGCTTCTCAGGAAGTGAAAAACGGAATCTGGCTGCGTGAAGAAAACAGAGGTGACGAATTAATGGGAAAAACCGTCGGGTTGATCGGGTATGGAAATATGGGAAAAGCCACTGCAAAAAGGCTTTCAGGGTTTGGGTGTAAAGTGATTTTTCATGATATTTTGCCTGATCTTTCAGATGAGTACGCTACGCAGGTTTCTTTGGAAGAATTAAAAGAAAAAGCTGAGGTTTTGAGCTTGCATATTCCTTTAACGGACGTTTCCTATTATTTAATTGACGGGCCTTTCATTTCTGATATGAAAAACGATTTCTATTTTGTGAATACTGCAAGAGGAAAGAATGTAGAAACTAAAGCTTTAGTTGAAGCTTTAAAAGCAGATAAAGTAAAAGGTGCTTGTCTTGATGTTTTAGAATACGAAAAATCATCTTTCGAACATTTAGAAACAGAAAATGAAGACTTAAAATATCTTCTGGAGTCTGAAAAAGTAATCGTTACCCCACATATTGCAGGCTGGACGATTCAAAGTAAGGAAAAACTGGCGCAGGTGATTGTTGATAAAATTGTTGTTTTGTTCAGCAAATAAAGTGATAAGCTAATTAACCTATTTACTTTACGTTATTCCTATTTCTTTCTTTTGTGTTAAATAATTCATAATTAGTACTCAATATTTACTATTTATTTTCAGTTTTATTAAATTGCCACCCATTTTGAAACCTCATGAAGAAGCGTAATTTTGTACTTGTTTTAACTGCCTTTTTATTCCTTTTTTCCTGCAAAAAAAAATCTGAAAACGAAGAAACTGTTGCCGAAAACAACAGCAATCTTCCTAATTATGGGAATGTAGATCTAAGCAATGTTTTCACAAAAGGAGACAGTCAGCTTTCTGACAAAGCTTCATTGGTAAGGTATATTGACCAGTATTATAAAAGAATATGGGAAGGAAGTAATCTTAGCGGGGGAGTTTTGGTGGCAAAAGGAGACGATATTCTGTATGAAAATTACAGAGGATTTGCAAGAGAAGGTGATCAAAAAGCTATTGATAAAGATACACCGCTTCACGTAGCTTCGGTTTCAAAAACATTAACGGCTATGGCCATGCTGAAATTGGTAGAAGCCGGAAAAATAAAATTATCAGATCATTTAACCCAATTTTTTCCGGGTTTTCCTTATCCTAATGTTACGGTAAAAAGTTTGTTGTCTCAACGAAGCGGCCTTCCGAAATACGAGTATTTTATCACAAAAATTCAGCCCGCTCCGGCAGAGCTTTCAAGGACATTTATTACAAATCAGGATATATTAAATATGATTATTAAATATAAACCTGATCTTGCGAGAGATACCGATACAGGCTTCATGTACTGCAATACAAACTACGCTTTATTAGCTTTATTAATAGAAAAAGTAACGGAAATGCCTTTTCCTCAAGCCATGAAGGAAATGATTTTCGATCCCCTGAAAATGAAAAACTCCTTTATTTTCCGGGAAAAAGATATTCCGACAGCGTCTCAGTCGTTTTATTATGGTGGAAACAGGTTGTATCCTTTAGACAGATTGGATCTTATTTATGGTGACAAAAATGTTTATACAACGCCGAGAGATTTGTATAATTTCTCAAAAGCGATGTATTCAAAGGATTTTTTAAATTCTGATCTCATGGAAATGGTTTTCACACCCTACAGTAACGAAAAATTCGGGATGAATAATTATGGGCTTGGTTTTAGGATGAAAATTTTCGGCAACGGAGAAAAGCTGACGTATCACAACGGCTGGTGGCACGGAACAAATTCTGTTTTTGCTCATTTATTAAAATCAAAAGTAACGATCGTTGCCATTGGAAACAAATATTCGAATAGAGTGTATACTGCATTAGCTTTGTCAGGGCTTTTCGAAGATTTTCCGCCTCAGAAAGACAAGCTCCACAGCATTATGAGTGATGATAAGGATACTTTGAATGGTCATAATGAAGTTTATGGAGAATAATGTTTATTTTTGCTTAAACATACTCATGAAAAGACTTCTTCTAATATGCGTCATTGGTTTTCTTTTGCAGTCTTGTGCAAGGGTTGGTTCGCCGGTTGGTGGGGCAAAAGACACATTGGCTCCAAAATTTTTAAGCTCAAATATTGATACAACAAGAGTTAATGTTCCGAGAGATATCAAAGAACTCCGTATTGATTTTGATGAGTATGTAACATTGAAAGATGTCAGCAAAAACCTGATCATTTCACCACCTATTAAAAATATTACTCGTATTATTCCTTCCAATATCGCGAATAAATTTATTTTAATTCAATGGACGGATACTTTGCAGGCGAATACAACATATAATTTTAATTTCGGGAACTCTATTGCCGATAATAATGAAGCAAATATCCTGCGTTATTACAATTTTGCTTTTTCTACAGGTGAAAAACTGGATGATCTCTACATCAGTGGGGACATCAAAGACGCATTATCTATAAAAAATGCTACCGAAAACAAATTTGTTGTCGGGCTGTATCAGGTAAAAGATACCATTAATTACAAACAAAAGCCTTACTACATCACAAAAGTAGATGAGGATGGTTATTATGAGCTGAATTATCTGTCGCCGGGACAATATAAAATTATTGCATTTGATGACGAAAACGGAAACTCAATGTACGATCCGGGAAAGGAAAAAGTTGGTTTCCAGAAAAATCCTGTGACGGTTGAAAAATCTGTTTCAGGGCTAAATTTAAAATTATTCCCATCCAAAAAGCCTTTAAAATATGTTGAAATGAAGGAAACTCCGGGTGGTATTTTAATGTCTTTTGAAGGGAAGCCTAATGATGTAAAAGTTCTTTCCATTAATGAAAAACTTCAGGATATCAGAGCAACACACCGTCCAAAATCTGATTCTGTAAACATCTGGTTTGATGCGGTAAAAAATAGTGTTGGGCAAACGGTAACCGAAAATCTAAAGTTCAGTTACAATGTAGATAATAAGCAGGATACCGTTTCAGTATTTTATAAATACAACACGAAAAATGCAATGGATATCAACAGTGATAATGGTGGCGGAATGCTGGCTCCAAAGGCAGACTTCAGGATGAGCTCAAACTATTACTTAGATAAAATCAATACGGATAAATGGGCTTTGAGAACGGAAGGAGACACAATAAATACCATTCCTTTCACCGCAAATATTTCTGAAACGAATCCTTATCAAATTTTAGTAAAATCAGATTTTGTTTCGGGAAAAAAATATCAGCTTACCGTTCCGAAGGAAACTGTTTCGTCTTTTTATGCTAAAAATGCACAGTCGAAACGATTTGATTTTGAGATAGATAAGATTGAAAATTTCGGAAGCCTGACATTTAAATTACAGAATGCTCCTACATCAAGTTATTGGATTCAATTATTGGATAATTCCGATAAAGTTCTGTTCCAAAAATATACGAAAGGTGATGAGGTTAAGTTTAATATTCTAAAACCCGGGGAATACATTGTAAGAATTCTGGTTGATAATAATGAGAATAAATACTGGGATGAAGCTGATTTCCAGAATGATGTCTTTGCAGAAGATTCTTATATTTATTATAAAGTTGTAGTTGTGAGGCCTTTATGGGATAGTAATGAAAATTGGGATCTGAAAGATACACGGGCTTTGGACACTTCAAAATTAAGTATTCCGAAGACCAATACTAATGCTCCGCAGCAGGATACAAAGAAAATGGACTTAAAAAATAATAATGCCGTGTTGACACCAACGAGGTAATGCAGATGAAGACGTTTAAAAAAGTACTTTTCTGGAGCTTATTAGGTTTTGCCTTAATTCAGTTTATTCCTACTGATAAAGTAAATCTCCCTGTTGAGCGCAAGGTGAATTTTGTTGACGCGAAAAATACTCCGGCAAAGATCAGGGGATTGATAAAAGGCGCTTGCTATGACTGCCATTCCAATGAAACCATTTACCCTAAATACGCTTATATTGCACCCATTTCATGGTCAGTTAAAAGCCATATCAACGAGGGCAGAGAACATTTGAATTTTTCTGTTTGGGGAACTTACAATAAGGAGTTAAAAGAAAGTATGCTCAGCAAAACTATTCAGACAATTCAGAATAAAACAATGCCGATGCCCGGATATATTGTCTATCACAAGGAAGCTAATCTTTCGGAAGCTGAAAGGACATTGCTGATAACATATTTTGAGGAAATACTGAAAGCAAAAACATATTAAATTAAATAAAAACTCTCGCGGGTTTTACAGGTTACAACAGATTTTAACAATCATCTGCTTATTCTGTAAAATCTGCGAGAGGTATATTTTGGCAGGAAATTAAATATTCCTTAAATACCCTTCAAAAAATCTCTTTTGAGAATCAAAAGCAAGATCTTCGAGATCCAATTTTTGTAACGGAATCCAGATCGCTTCTGAAATTTCAGATAATTCAAGATTTACTTCAAACTTTTCCGGAACATTATATTCATAAAAAAGATCAATCGTATTATAATCAATCTCTTTGTATTGATAAACATTTGGAAGGCTCGTCAGGTATTTTAAATTTGAAATATCAATATCAAGCTGCAATTCTTCAAAAAGTTCTCTTTTGCATGTCTCTTCCGCGCTTTCCTTCGGATCTACAAAACCTCCGGCAAGATCAAGTTTCCCTTTTTTCGGGTCCCTGTTTCTTCTGGTAAGATAAATTTCATTATCATGCCTGATAACCACAGCTACGGCCCCGGCTACGTTGTTGTATAATGTGAAATTGCAATTGGGACAGCTCCATTTTTTTTCGCCATCCCAGTTTAGAGATTCTTTGCCGCAGCTTGGGCAATATTTCAATATTTTCATTGAGCAATATTAATATTTCTCGGGTGATATGACAAGATTACATCACGAAGTTCTTCCGTTTTCAGATGGGTGTAGATTTCTGTTGTGGTAATGCTTGAATGGCCGAGCATTTCCTGAATATAACGAAGATCCGCACCATTTTGAAGCAAATGGGTAGCAAAAGAATGTCTGAATGTGTGTGGAGAGATTTTCTTGCTTACACCTGCTTTGTCTGTTAATTCTTTTATAATTAAGAATACAATTACCCTGGACATCGATGTTCCTCTGCTGTTTAAGAATAATGTATCTTCATACTTTTTATTAATTTTACTTTTTGAACGGGTTTCCTGAATGTAGCTTCCCAGCAATTCTGCTGTATAATCAGCCAAGGGAACGAAGCGGGTTTTGTTACCTTTTCCGTTTACTTTGATGTACTGTTCTTTAAAATTAATATTAGAAATTTTAAGATCGATTAATTCCGAAACGCGAAGCCCGCATCCGTATAATACTTCGATAATACACTGATTTCTCTTCCCAAGATCAGAGTTTATCTCTATAGCGCTGATAATCTTATTGATGTCCAAAAGGCTTAAGGTGTCCGGAAGGTACAATCCCAACTTGGGGCCTTCCAGCAAAGTAGCAGGATTATCTTCACGGAATTCATCCTCCAAAAGATATTTAAAGAAAGCTTTAATGGAGGATATCCATCTTGCCTGAGATCTCTCGCTGAATTTTTGTTTGGAAAGGTTGAAGATATACTCCTGTAGATTTTCGTACCCAATAGAATCCGGACCGATGTTTTCCAGGTCTTCTTCTGCGTATTCTTTTAGTTTTCTGATGTCCCGAATATAGGCATCGAGTGTGTTTTCTGAAAAATTTCTTTCGAATCGAAGAAAGATTTCAAAATCCTTAATTTTTTCATCCCAAGTCATTGTTGTGTTATTTTTTTAATTCATAATCCGAAATTTGTTCTATTTCAATATTATGGTTTCTAAGGAACGATATTCCGTCTTCGTCCGAATATTCATTAATATACACCAGTCTTGTAATTCCTGCCTGGAGAATAAGCTTGCTGCATTCTTTACAGGGCGAGAGTGTTAAATACAAGGTTGCACCTTTTGCAGATTGTGTGGATGCAGCGAGTTTTAAGATCGCATTGGCTTCCGCATGTAGTACGTACCAGTGTGTTTTTCCGTCATCATCCTCACAGCAGTTTTCAAATCCTGAGGGAGTTCCGTTGTAACCATCTGAAATAATCATCCTATCTTTTACGATAAGAGCTCCTACCTGCTTTCGTTTACAGTAGGAGAGTTTTGCCCATTCCTGAGCCATTTTTAGATAAGCCTTGTCAAACTTATTCATACCGCTTCATTGTTTGTTCGAAATAATTTGTATTAAGGTCAATAATTCTAGAAGTTTGGCTTTCTTTTTTCAATAAAAGCGGTTACTCCTTCTTTTTTATCATCAAGTTCAAAAACTTCCCCGAAAAATTTAATCTCGGCTTCAAAGCCTTTATCCGTATCCGATAAATTCACGGCGCGAATTGCCTTAGAAATTGCCATTGGTGAGTTGTGGGCAATTACGTTTGCTAATTCCTTTGTTTTAGTTAATAATTCTTCAATAGGAAACACTTCATTTACCAACCCGATTTCTTTTGCTCTTGCGGCAGGAATCATTTTGGCTGAGAAGATCATTTCATTGGCAATACCTTTTCCTACAAGCTTCGGAAGCCTTTGAGTGCCTCCGTAACCTGGAATTAACCCCAATGTTACTTCCGGAAGTCCCAATTTTGCATTCTCTGATGCGTATCTGATGTGGCATGCCATGGCAAGCTCAAGACCACCGCCTAAAGCAAAACCGTTTACGGCTGCAATGACAGGCTTGGTCATATTTTCAATTTTGTTGAATAAAGTGTTGTGTCCGTTTCTGGCTAATTCTTCTGCCTTTTCCTGTCCAAAATCACTGAATTCTTTAATATCTGCTCCAGCAACGAAAGATTTTTCTCCGCTTCCTGTAATAATTACCACTCTACAAGAAATATCTGAATTTAATTCTTCCAGAGCTGAACTGATTTCCTTAATCGTTTGAGCATTTAATGCATTTAAACTTTCAGGCCTGTTTATTATAATTGTAGATACTTTATCTTCTTTATTTAATAATATATTTTCGTAACTCATTTCCCACATTAATATTATCTGTGCAAATTATAAATTTTTTACAAAAAAAAGGAAAAATATTAACTTTTTTTCCTTTCTTATTGAAATAATTGTTATTTAATGTCATTATTTGGAATGATTCATCATATTTGCATCAATAACGACATTCAGTTGAGATGCCACTTTCATGCCAAGCTCAATATTCGCCCTGAAAAAGTGACATAATTGGCGATTGATGATTTCATCCTTTTTCGGGCCATCGATTTGCTTCAAGCTTCCAACAATATTGTTCACGAGATTCTGCCTGTCTTCCGGACTCATCGCCTTTGCATATAATAAACCTGGCTGGGTATAATGATCATCGTCATTTTCATTTCTGTTATAGCTGGAGACATGAGCGCTATCTAATTCATACTCGTGATTTTTATATGACGAATCCGGCTTAATGTCATCAAAACTGTTAGGATGATAGTTCGGTTTGTCCTGATATTGACTTGAATCTGCCATAAAACCATCTCTCTGATAATTGTTTACCACAAACGGACATCTGTTGACCTCCAACTGATGAGAATTTACGCCAACCCTGTATCTGTGGGCATCGGGATAAGAAAATAATCTTCCCTGAAGCATTTTATCCGGTGAAAAACTAATTCCGTTAATTAAATTGCTTGGTGAAAACGTAGATTGCTCAACGTGCGCAAAATAATTCACAGGAATTTCATTCAATTCCATTTCTCCTACTTCAATCATCGGAAAATCATCATGAAACCATACTTTCGTCACATCAAAAGGATTCCATCTGAAATCTCTTGCCTGTTCTTCCGTCATCACCTGGATGTACATGGTCCATTTCGGAAAATCTCCATTTTCAATAGCGTTACAAAGATCTTCCTGCGCAAAATCCGGATTTTCTCCAGCCATTTTTATAGCATCTTCATTGCTGAAGTTTTTGATTCCCTGTTTTGTTACAAAATGAAACTTCACCCAATTTCTCTCATTTTTATCATTGATCATTGAATAAGTATGAGATCCAAAGCCATGCATATGTCTGTATCCGTAAGGTGTACCTCTGTCTGACATCAAAATAAGAACCTGGTGAAGAGATTCCGGGTTTAAGCTCCAGAAATCCCACATCATTGTTGCACTTTTCAGGTTTGTTTTCGGAACTCTTTTTTGAGTATGAATAAAATCCGGGAATTTCTTGGCATCTTTAATAAAGAAAACCGGTGTATTGTTGCCCACCAAATCCCAGTTTCCGTCTTCGGTATAAAATTTTAAAGCAAAACCTCTCGGATCCCTTGCCGTATCTGCGCTTCCTTTTTCACCTCCAACGGTAGAAAAGCGGGCAAACATCCTGCAGGTATTGCCAATTTTTGAAAATATTTTTGCTTTAGTATATTGACTGATATCGTGTGTTACGGTAAATGTTCCATAAGCTCCGCTTCCTTTCGCGTGAACAATTCTTTCCGGAATTCTTTCTCTCACAAAATGCGCCAGATTTTCCTGAAGTATAAAATCCTGCAACAAAACCGGGCCTCTCGGACCAACTGTCTGTGAATCCTGATGCTCAAAGTATGGGGCGCCGTTACTAAGTGTTAATTTTTTGGAATCCATAGAGTTATGATTAGTATGAATAATTTCTTAATTATATTCGATTTGGTAAAGGTATGAATTGTCAAATTTACTTGAATTTTTAATTGCCAATAGCAAAAACATCATATCTTTGTAATAGATAATATTAATCAGATGAACATTCAGCAACTGGAGTATCTTATCGCTGTAGATAAGTACAAACATTTTGGTAAAGCAGCTCAGGCATGTTTTATTACACAGCCAACGCTAAGTGCAATGATACAGAAATTTGAGGATGAACTGGATGTGAAAGTTTTCGACAGAACCACACACCCGATTCGTACCACAGATGTGGGGCTTCAGATCATCGATCAGGCAAAGGTTATCATAGAGTCTGTCAATGAGTTGAAGAATAAAGCCAATTTGCTAAATAACATTTTAGGTGGCACCATCAATATCGGAATTATCCCAACCGTTTCCTCATTTATTTTACCAACGGAGATTTTCAAGTTTTTGGAAGACAACCCGAAAATCCAGATGAATGTAAAGGAAATGACAACGGATAATATTATTAAGGCACTGAAGGCCGGAGAATTGGACGCCGGAATTATCTCCACACCTTATGATACCGCTGATGAATTTTATCAGGATTTCCTGTTTAATGAAGAATTGATGATTTACAGCTCTGATACAGAAGCTAACAAGAAAAATTCTTACGTAGTTCCGGAGGAATTAAATGTAGAAAAAGTATGGCTGCTTGAAGAAGGAAACTGTCTAAGAAATCAGTTTGAAAATATCTGTCACCTAAAAGAAAATACTTTGAAGCCTAAAAATCTGGACTTCTTAGCTTCAAATATTCAGACATTGGTTCATATGGTAGACAAAGTAGGAGGTATCAGTATTCTTCCGGAGTTAGCTTTGAGCCAGCTTTCTGAAAGACAGAAAGAAAATGTCTTTAGATTCAAAAAACCTTTTCCGTATAGAGAAATAAGTATTATTTACTATAAACCGACGTTTAAGCAGAAAATTATTGATGAATTATCTCATTCTATCAGAGCTTCATTAGAGAAAAAGCTCAATTATCATGAAAATCCTAAAGAATTTGTGAGCATAAAACCGCAATAGTTTTTATTGCTAAAGTTTGATAATCATTAATTTAAAGATATTTATAATTAGTAAATAAAAATTTGAGTATTAAAAAAATAGTGCTTAAATTTGCCAACGTTTACGAACGAGGAAAAATTTGACCTGATTGCAACCTCTATAAAAAAATGCTAAAACAGTTATTCTTTTTTAGACTTTTTAGGCAATTATTCTTATTTTTCTTCGAAATTTTAATCTAAAAAACAAAGAATAATATGTCTTATTTATTTACGTCTGAATCAGTTTCAGAAGGACATCCGGATAAAATCGCCGATCAGATTTCCGATGCATTAATCGACCACTTTTTAGCCTACGACAAATCTTCAAAAGTAGCTTGTGAAACACTTGTTACCACAGGACAGGTAGTTTTGGCCGGTGAAGTAAAATCTGATGCTTACCTTGATGTACAGACTATCGCAAGGGAAGTTATCAACGGAATTGGGTATACAAAAGGTGAATACATGTTCAATGGTGATTCTTGCGGGGTAATTTCTGCAATCCATGAGCAGTCTCCGGATATCAATCAAGGTGTTGACAGAGCAGTAAATGATGAGTCTTTTGAAGCGAAGGCAAATGCTCAAGGTGCTGGTGACCAGGGAATGATGTTTGGATACGCAACCAATGAAACGGCAAATTATATGCCTTTGGCGCTGGATCTGGCACATACTATTCTTAAAGAACTTTCTGCGATCAGAAGAGAAAACTCCGATATTAAATATCTTCGTCCCGATGCAAAAAGCCAGGTAACAATTGAGTATTCTGATGATCATAAACCAATCAGAATTGATTCTATTGTAGTTTCTACTCAACATGACGATTTTGGAGCTGAGGAAGAAATGTTAAATAAAATCCGTGAAGACATCAAAAATATTTTAATTCCAAGAGTTGTTGCACAACAGTCTGAGGAAATTAAAGTGTTATTTAATGATCAGATCAAATATCATATCAACCCTACAGGAAAGTTTGTAATCGGTGGTCCTCACGGAGATACAGGTCTTACGGGAAGAAAAATCATCGTTGATACTTACGGTGGAAAAGGAGCTCACGGTGGTGGTGCTTTCTCTGGAAAAGATCCTTCAAAAGTAGACCGAAGTGCTGCTTATGCAACAAGACATATTGCTAAAAATTTAGTGGCTGCAGGTGTTGCTGATGAGGTTCTGGTACAGGTTTCTTATGCAATTGGTGTTGCTGAGCCTTGCGGTTTATACATCAATACGTACGGAACAGCAAAAGTTGATCTTCACGATGGTGATATTGCGAAAAAAGTTTCTACGATTTTCGATTTAAGACCTTATGCTATCGAACAAAACTTAAAATTAAGAAACCCAATTTATCAGGATACAGCTTCTTACGGACACATGGGAAGAGAGCATTATGTAGCTGATAAAACTTTCAATAAAGGTCAGAAAAACGAGTTGACTCTTAAAGGACTGGAGTTCTTTACTTGGGAAAAACTTGATAAAGTAGAAGAAATTAAAGCCACTTTCGGAATTTAATTTTAAACTTAAACAATAAATAACTGCTTTATCTTTCCGGTAAGGCAGTTTTTTTTAATTTTACACCTAAATAGATTTAAGATGATGAACGCCAGATCCGCGATTACAATATTTTCCGTATTCTTTCTCAGCATATTTGCAAAAGCCCAATATACAATGCACAAAATGGTAAGTGTAGGCTATACCTATCAAAATCAAAGCTTTGGGGAAGTAGGAGGGAAATTACTTTTTCTGAAAAATGATGATGTTATTTACCGTTTGGGAGGTTCTGCATTAATGGGTTCTGCCAATTCCAAGTTTGCCATAATGCCTAAACTACAGGCAGACGTTTTGTTAAATTTTCAAAAAAATGTAGACTTCTATCACTCTTATTATTTCTTGATCGGGGCCGAAGGAACGAATAAATATGTTGCTCCGAAAATTGGAGTTACGCTTTTCGGAATTTTAGATCTTACCGGAGGCTATGCTTTTCCTATCGGGGACAGCGGAATAAACGGAAAAGAACTAAAAGGTTTAAATATTAATTTTACACTAAATGTGCCTACTGTATTCATTCATGACATGTTTAAATGATTTATTTTAAATTTTTCTCTTAAAAATTTAATAATAGGTTAACAGTTATTAATTTTTTATTATATTTACATCATATAAAATTGTACCGCCTATTGATTTGACTTTACTCTGAAGAATTGTTTTGTATATACAGTTGTTGCCAGATAAAATATCTGGACGAATGACTGTCAGCAAATATTTATTGAGAAGAAAGTTATGAAATCAAAATCGGATAGTTTACTAATTTCCCTTTACCAGAAAGGAGACGAAGAGGCGTTGTCAACCCTTATTCATCGTCATCAGAGAGAACTGTTTACATTCATTTTTTACAAAATTAATGATGAAGATCTTGCCAATGATGTATTTCAGGATACATTCATGAAGATCATTGTAATGTTGAAAGAAGGGCGCTACAACGAAGAAGGAAAGTTCATTCTTTGGGCAAAAAGAATCGCCCACAATCTTATTATCGACCATTTCAGAGCAAAATCAA
>Ga0307412_10001252_pt1 | contig 14373 bp, 17 predicted proteins | sample DK1Cmetagenome_3_FD_203823 | JGI IMG/M metagenome (GOLD analysis project Ga0307412, IMG submission 203823) | Maize rhizosphere microbial communities from greenhouse at UC Davis, California, United States - DK15-C-1 | ecosystem: Host-associated > Plants > Roots > Rhizosphere > Soil | place: USA...
TCCTGCTTGGAGGCCGAGTCGGTTTCCAGCCATGGCCAGTCCAGGTCCACCAAAGTCGTGTCCGTGGCCTTCCCGAGCATCATGTCGCGCTCCTGGCCGGAACCCGGTGCCCAGGCCCGGGAAGCCACATCGGAGCCGTCCTCGTCGGCATCGAAGCCCACCACCCCGGACTCTGGCCGGGAGCCGTCCCACACCCAGTCCGGGCCGTCCTGGTGTAGCAGCGGGTCCGCCTCGGTTCCAGTCTCCAGCACCCACTCCACCGTGGTCGGGTCGGAGCCACTGAACCGGGGCCGGAACCGAATATCCGGCCCACCAATGACCTCGGTGAGCTGGCGCAGCACTTCCCCTTGCCAGCGCAGGTCATATCCATGGTAGGTCCGGTAGTGCCCGCCAGCCTCAACCGGAGGGAGTACGATGTTAAGCTGCCCAGCGGTGCCGTTGGCGTACGGGTTGTCCTCGATCGACACCCGCACCAGCTCCCGGGCGATCGACCCCAGCGAGGTCGTGCCCGACCCTGCCGGGATCCGGAGGCTCCATTTCGTGGCGGGAGAGGCCCCCTGGGACAGTGCAGCCCCGGGAAGCGCCTTCCGCCTGTCGAAGATCCGCCACAAACTCGCTGCGGTGACTTCCAAACGGCCGGTTCCGGCCTTGTAGGACCGGGACTGAATCGGCCCCGCGTCGATCACGTAGTCCCCGACCGCGAACCCCAGGAACCTCCGGTGGGCCGTGGTCAGCGACTTCAAGTCCAGATCCCGGGCTTCCTTGGAAGTGGCCAGGATCGTTGCCGACAGCGGCCCGCCGTCGTTCAGCCGGAGTCCCCACTTCGGGTCCACCACCGGAATATCTGTCAGGATCTTGCCGGTTTTGGCCTCGCAGATGAAGGCCCGGAACTCGTTGTTTACCACCATGCCGGGTGCGCCTCCACTGCCAATGTCAGGCCCCCGAGCGCCTCAAAGAGGTACGTACGGGAGCTTTTGCCCGGGATCTCCGGCCACTCAGCCCGAGTAAGACTACCCCTGCGGTCACCGTTGGTCCCGAGTACCACCGTACCGGCCCTGGAATCCAGGACCAGCTCCTGCCCGGTCAGGATCGTGCCCTCCCACTCCAGGACCCGCTCGGTCTCGACCTCGGTGATCTTGAAGTTTCCAGCGGTGGTGATGAAGCCTGGAGGCCCGCTGACCCGGAACACCGGCTCAGTCGGAGCCGTGCCTGGGTTGTTCAGGGTCAGCTTGCCGGAGGATCCGGACTCACCAAAGTCCAGGATTCCCGGGTTGTCGGTGGCGAACAGGTCAAACTCCAGGCCATCGCCACCCGAGAAGGCAGCGACCGGACCTGCATCCATGAGGTCTCCGAACTTGCGCGGGTCCGGTGCCACCATATCCAGGAAGAAGGGAACGTCCCGCCCCCCGTGCCAAGTCACGTCCGGGGTCAGCAGGTAGACGTTGGCCCAGCGCCTGCCGAGGTCCGCGTCGTCCACCGTGAGGACCCCCTCGGTGCCGTCTGCCATCACCGCGTTGATCTCGTCCACGAAGTTGGCAGCGGTCCGGCGGTCCGGAGCGTAGTAATGACCCTGGACTGTCACCAGTCGCTCGTCCTTCCAGCCCCGGACCCCGAACGTCCCATGCCTGCCCTGCTTCGCTTGCTTCTCCCGCTGGTTGGGTGCCGCCTTGTACCACCCCGGGAGGTCGATCACCCATTTGGTCGACCCCGGAGTCAGCCCGAGCGAGTAGCCCGTCTGCAGGTCCAGCGTCGCCGCCGTGGTCTCAAACGAAGTGCTCACTTGCCTGCCCTCACTAGGTTACGGCCAACGAGGTCGGCCAGGTTCGTCTCGGACATGCCCTCCGCCGGGTAGATGTGCTGCTCGACCACCATGGGTTGTAGCCCCGGAGCCTGCCGCACGTCATACGCGGATCGGGTACCCGCCACCGCGAACGCTGCGGCAGGGTTCGACGGAACCAGCCTAGCAGTTGCCGCCGCAACCTTCGGGACAGACTCGTCGATGCCGATCACGAGGCCATCACCGAGCATCTGGCCCCACCAGATCGCCAGCCTGGACGGAGAGCGGATGCCCAGCAGGTCCTCGAAGGGTCCCCGGATCGCCTGAGGGACAATCGAGAGGACCGCCCGACCGATGGCCCCCATCATTGACCCGATGCCGTCGATCAGGCCCTGGATGATCTGCACACCGGTATTCCAGAGCGCCCGCCCTGCGTTGCCGATCGCCCCGGTGATCCGACCGACCAGACCGGAGAAGAACCCGACCACGCGACCAATCATCCCCGAGACCCCGTTGACGATGTTGCCCCAGACCCCGCCCAGGAAGTTGGCCGCTCCCTGGAAGCCGGACCGGATGAAGTTCGCTGCTCCGGAGACCCCAGCCATCACGACCGAGCCGACGATCCCGAGCGCACCCCGGACCACCCCAACAATCGTGTTCCATACCCCCTGCAGGATATTCAGGATCCCGCGCCATACCTGCGACCAGTTGCCCGAGATAATCCCGGTCACGACCTGGATCACACCCATGACGATCTGCATCACGGACCGGATCACGTTGGCCACGGTCTGGAAGATGAACGTCACGACCGGGAGCAGCGCCCGGATGATCGGGATCAGCAGACCAGCGATCATCTGGACCAGCGGAACGATCGCTTGCATGACCGCGCCGAAGATCTCCACGACCATTGGGAATACTGCCGTTACGAGGTTCATCAGGATCGGCATCAGAGCCGCGATTAGCTGGCCCGCCAGCCCCGCCACCTGACCGATGATCGCTGCGATCACGGGTGCGAGCTGCGCGAACATCACACCCATCTGACCCAGCAGCGACACGATTACCGGGGCCATCGCGATGAACAGCGTCCCGAGTGCGTCGGTCAGCACGGAGGCGAGCTGGGTGAGCACCGGGGCCACGGCCTGGACCGCCCCCAGGAGCGCCCCGCCGACCTGCCCGGCCAGGGAGCCGAGCTGCCCGGCGATGATCGGGATGATCGGTGCGAGCGCCTGGAACACCACCCCCAGTGGCGATACCGCCAGCCAGAGGTTGCCCAGCTCCGAGACCAGCGGGCCTACCGCCGTCCAGATCTGCTGGAACAGCCCCCCGAGGTCGAAGGACCGGACCGTCTGCATGAAGTTCGCGATGTTCAGGCCGATCTGTTCCATCACCCCCGCGAACCCGCCCGAGGTGACCTCGCCACCCGGATCCGAGAGTGCGGACTTGAAGGCCCGGATCGCGCCCAGGCCCTCGTTGAAGATCCCCAACGCGGGGCCGGTGATACCCAGGGCCTTGCCGACCTCCAGGTTGGTTCCTCCGGAGGCCAGGACCTTCTGCGCCCCGATCACCCCGTCCATGAAGCCGGAGATCCCCCGGAGGCCCCCAAGGGCCGTCCGGCGAGCCGCCGTGAATGCCGGGGCCAGTACGGTACCGGTCTTGGCCGCGAGGTTCTCCTGCTCCGCAGCGAGAGTCTTGGCAATATTCGCCGTGGACTCGCTGGTCCGGGCGAAGTCGCCCTGTGCGTCCTTGGTCTGCGCCAGGATTAGCGCCTGCGCCGCCAGGGTCTTGTTCTGTGGCGAGAGTGCATCCTTGGTGGTCGAGATCAGACCCATCTTCATCGCCTGCTGCCGCAGCGAGGCATCATCCAGGAGCACACCGTACGCCCTGATGGGTTCCATTTCGCCACGGAGCGCGGAGCCGATCGCCTCGATCGCCTGCTCCGGAGAGGTGCCCTTGAACGAGGCCATGTCAGCGGCAAGCTGGGTCTGTTCGGTGGCGAAGTTCGCCAGCTCCTTGCCGGACAGCCCGGCAGCTTTGCCGTAGGTGCCGAAGGTGTTGGCAGCGGAGATAACCTGCTGCTCGGATAGACCCATCGTAGTCGATGCGGTCTTGGATTGCGCGATGATCGCGCTCATGCTGTTGCCGAACACGACCGAAGCCGCCGCCGAGCTGTCCTCCAGCTCGGAGAAGGAATCGACCGCAGCCTTGGCGAAATTGAATGTCTTGGCGATACCGATAGCGGCGATGGCGGGACCGACAGCAGCCCTCAAGCTACCGGCGATCCCGCCACCCATGCGTTTACCGATGGAGGAACCTGCAGCGGTGCCATCAACCCCGGAGACCTCCTTGGCGATAGCACCCTGCAGGCCTCGCACTGATGGCAGTAGGGTGAAATATGCCGAACCTACTTCGTTTGCCATCAGCTACGCTCCGTCCCACCAGTCGTTGAAATCCGCGATCGGGATCGGGTCAGCACCGAACTGGTGCTGCCGCTTCTCCTGCGGACGTTGGACCCGTTCGGGCCGGGAACCCTTGTTCCCTCCCCGCTGGTAGTTCGCGTCGTGCAGTGCATCGACTGCGAGCGCCAGCAGGTATGTGTTGTTGTCCCACCCGGCGAAGTCGCCCAGGATGGACCGCCCGAGAGCGGAATCGGCTGGCGCGAAGCTCATTGCCAACCAAAGCTCACGCCAGTCGAGCCTGGACCCCAGGTCGTCTATCGAGTAACCCAGGGTCCAGAGGTAGTGTTCTAGTGGCCCTCGGTGTTCCCGGATTAATCCGAGGAGGGCTTGGATTCCCCCAGGGTGATACCCGAGGCGGTGGCCCAGGCCTCCGCGAAGGCTTCGAGCTGGTCCAGCGACTCGAACCTGTCGAGCAGGTCCGGCTCGTACGTGTTGAACAGCTCCACCACTGCCTGCTGGATCGGCATGGTCTCAATCTTGACCGCCAGCGAGGGCTTGAGGAATTTGAGCTTCGGGATCGACCGGATTCGATCTTCGCCCGGGATCTGGAACCTGAACTGGTTCTGGTGGAGGCTGGCCTTGGAAGCCGGGAGCCTGTAGATTGCGGGTGCCCCGTCCAGGGCCTCAGAGGCGGACTGGTCGGGTACGAAATGTTCAGTCATTGCGGGATCTCACTTTCGGGATCGGGATCTGATTTGGGATTCGGGATGGCCTGGCGCGATCCCGTTACGCCAGGCCACCCGGTATTTGGGACTAGGCGGTGAATACGCCGTCGTCGGTGTAGATGTAGACGTTGTTGCCACTGGCGTCCGGGTAGGTCGTCAGGGTGACCGGGAGCGAGACCGCCTGGGTTTTCAGGAAGGTCAGCTCGCCACGTTCCGTGACCTGTCCGAGCGGGACCGTGATCAGGACCTTCCGCACCCCATCCTTGATCTTGAAGATCCAGGCGCAGATGGGAAGCTCGACCGCGTTCAGCTTCGCGTCGACCAGCGTTCCGGTGGTCAGCGTTGCCGGGGTGACGGTCACGTTGTCGTCCCCGAAGTAGACCTTCATAGCCTCTTCGGATAGCTCCAGGTGGGTCCAGGACATCTTCGCGGAGAAGTCCGCCAGGACTTCCCGGATTGTCGCCCCGGACCAGTCCTTGATGGTCTCGGTCGAGGTGGTCGGGGTGAGTTTCAGCCCGTCCGACCCGATGTAGCCCGAGTCCTTGAATGCGGGGTCCGGTGCCGTGGCAATTGCCGTAGGCAGCGTAGTCCCGAGAGGAGCGCGGAGAATGGCTCCGGTGGTGAGCTGGTCCGGCCCACCCGTAAATACCTTGCGAGTGTCGACACTCATTTGGTTCGCCCCTTTCCGGACGTTATGCGATGTTGATTAACTCCTCGCCACGGATGGCCATGGCGTAGGATGCGGTATACCGCGCTTGCTGGGAGCCGTCCGGGTAGGCTGTAGGACCGACAATCTCGTCCTCCAGGCCCACCGAGTAGCCCCCAATTTCGGTGAAACTCTGCATCAGAGCTTGCACGACGTTGGCGATCCTGCTCGCCCTGCTCTCCCGGGTGGCCCAGGCTTCGACCTGGATCACTGGGACATCTGTTACGAGGTCCCTACGGGACCCTCCGACCCTCCGGACCACCAGGAATTCATCAGGCCGGTCCCCGGGTACCTTCGTCGAGGCCAGGATGGTACTTCCGAGGACCTCGGAGACCCTGGCAGCTATTTCCGCCCGGAACAGTTCTTCTGAGTCCGGGAAGACCAAGAGAACGGCCATCAGCGGCCACCCCCTGGGGTGCCACCGACCGAATACCCCGCCCGGGTGAGGGCCTGGGACTCGGACTCAGCCTTCTTGGCCTCGATATCGGAGGTGATCACCGAGGCCCTGGCCCGCTTCTTGCCGGGCTGGACCGTGGCCTCGTACTCGCCACCCGACGCAGCGGCTCCGGCCCGGACTGCCTCGGCCTTACCGCGCAGGAACTCCTGGACCCCGGAGCCGTTGAGCAGCTCCTGGATCCCAGCGTCGTTGAGTTCGACCTTGATTTGCGAGATCCCGGCCATCAGCCCCTCCAGAGTTCGATCGTGAACACCTGCTGGTCCAGCGCTCCCGTGGGCGAGGACTGGTACTGGATCTCGCCCAGCACCTGGTATTCCTTGCCACGGTAGACGAAATGATCGTCGTCCCGCAGGTCCGCAGTCGGAGGGGCCATCACCCGATACTGGGTGATGGTGGCTGTCCGGTTGAGGTTGTCCTCCCGGGTCTGCACCGGGTCCACGACCACCCCGTTAATCAGGACCGCCTGGTCGTGGGTCGGGTACTCGAAGATCGTGTTGCCGTGATCGGTCGTGCTGGTGCCGCGCAGCCTGCCGATGCTCTGCCGGACGAAACTTGGGAATGCCATCAGCCCTCCACCAGTCGATACCGGTCCATGATCCGCTGCTCGGACGGCAACGGTACTAAGCCACCCGCCACCCCAGGCACCGGAGTACCCCACTGGATTGACATAGACCCGGCCTGCTCCCTGGTTGCGCCCAGGGGTGAAGCCAGTCCCCGTGCTGCCAGCGACAGCGTGAGAAACTTCAAGTCCGCAATATCCTCGAACCCGTGGTCCATGACCACGACGATCTTCCGGAAGCGGTCGGTCCAGAATGTCCCGTCCCGCTTCTCGACCATGCCGAGTCCGGACCAGTCGTGGGACACCCCGACCAGGTCCACCGCTACCCCAAGCTCGGTCACGGAGACTAGCTCCTGGAGGTTCAGAGTAGGCAGGTGGAGCAGTCGGCCCCCGGGTCCGTCCAAGGTCACGGAGTGGCCCAGGACAACCGGCCCGATATGCCACCCGGCCTCTTTACGGATCGAGGAGGTGACCGCCGTTAGTGCTGGTGCGACCCGGGGGTCGTCCAGCAGGATCTGCCCCTTGGTGAATGACTCCAGCTCCGCTGCTGTAGCGAAGTCGGGAGCCGTCGCGATGTACCTCACGAGGCCACCTCCTCTCCGTTACTTGTTTTCGACTGCCTTGGCCTTGTTGGCCGGTGCGGCCTGCTTGACCTCGGTGGCTCCGATGCGCTCCGCGTCCTCAGCCGAGAGCTGGAGTTCGTGGCGGATGCCGTTGATATTGACTTCGTAATGTCCGAGCTTAGCCATTGCTGGCTCCTTTCGTGGGGGTGAGTTTGGGGGTCCTAGGCCCGACGACGCTGACCTGTCGCCGGGCCTAGGAGATTAATCCGACCTAGGCCGGGGTGGAGAGGTCCAGCTTCACGATGCCTGCAGGCTTGCGCACTGCGAGCGCCAGACGCTCCTCAGCACGGACCGTGACCTTGTTGGTCGTGAAGTCGTCAGCGTGCGAGTTCGTGGACTCGACCCGGACGCCTCCCTTGCGGTAAACCGTGGCGGACTGGCGGAATGCGCCTACCACTGCGGTTCCCTGGGCGATGGACGGAGTAACGACCGTCCGCAGACCCCAGATCGGGGGGTTCAGCAGGATCCCGCCGTTGCCGTACTGACCCTGGAAGAACCCGCCGCCGTGGTACTGGCCGTTGGCATCCTTGGACAGGCGCAGGGCCTGGTAGTCCAGCGGGTTGATCGCGATGCCGTCCGGCTCCAGGCCGGATCCGGTGCGGACTGCCGTAGCTGCACGGAAGATCGCGTCCGCCACCGACTCATCGTCGGACGGGTTGGCGGCAACACCACCGTTACGGGACATGAGCTGGATGCCGGAGCGGTTCAGCAGACCGAGCAGGTTAGTGCCCACCCCGTCGCCGTTGAAGATCTGGTTCTCTTCGAACTTCGCGAGTTCGTAGAGCAGCCGGGTGTTGATCTCCGAGACCACGAAGCCGAGGTCCTCCAGCATTTCATCAGTGAACTTGATGAAACCCGCGATCTTCTTTACCGCGTCGGACGCGGTGATCGGGTCCGGGAAGTGGAGCTGCGGCTTGGCCGCACCTTCCGCCACGGTCGTGAAGGCACCCTCGACGGGTCCCTGCTCGATGAAGTAGGAGATCGCGGTCCCGGCGATCGAACCCGAACCCAGGAGGTCGGTGATCACCAGTTCCGGGCGAACCGCCTGGACGATCGTGCGGTCGAACGTGGTCAGCACCGGAGTGTTGAACACCGTACCGGATCCCTGGGTGTCAGTCGCGGCCTTGGACTCGGGGCCGTTCCACTCCGGGGTCCGGGCCACGTAGCCCGACTTGCCGAGGTTGGACTTCACATCCTGGTAGATGGACTTGACGAAGTGATCACCAAGGGTGGCTGCAGTCTCCTGCAGGCCCTTCTCGCGCTGGTCGCCCTGGTCGTCGCCACCGAGGTCACCGAGCTGCCGGAGCAGGTCGGAACCCTTGGCCGCGCGGGCGATCCTGGCGTCGAGGTCCTTGACCTCGGCCATCTTCGCCTCGACCTCTGCCTCGTCGTAATCGTCCTTGGCCAGGAGGTCCTGTGCTGCCTTAAAAGCTGCAGCTCGCTGTTCTTTGAGGTTCATTACTGATCCCCTTTCAGAGCTAGGAGTTTCATTTCCAATGCGAGCTTGCGCTTCTTAGCGGACGGATCGGGACCGGGTTCCTCGGACTTGCCCGGAACCGGGTCCTCGTCCTTGACCGGGGCCTTACCGCTGGCCGAATCGTCAAGCATTACGCCACCCGCTGCCGACAGCAGCAGGTTGCCTACCGAGTGGTAGGTCTTGAGTAGGGATTCGAAGGTCTGCCTATCAAGACGACCGTCTCGCATCGCACGCTCTGCGAGTTCGGCGGCCTTGACTGCCGTGATCTCCGTTTCCTGGTTGGCTCCGATCGGAACTACGGAGACCTCGTAGAGCTTCAACTTTCGAAGCTCGTAGATCTCCTCCGTCTCGGACTTATCGTCGTCCGGGTCCTTCTGGCGGGAGGCGAAGCCACCCTCCAGGACCTCGTACGCGAAACTCATTTGGTTAATCCTCCGGCCCTTGATCAGCCGGTAGGTCTGGACCGCCTTGGGGTTCTCCAGGTCGAGCTGGTTCAGCGTGAGGAGACCGTGGTCATCCTCTTTCGCATCTTCAACGTGCCCGATGTTGTAATCCGGGTCCGACATGTTATGCCCGAACAGGAGCGGAATTAGATTTCCCGAGTCCTTCCAGCCGGACAGGGTGTCCGAGAAGGCCCCAGGGAGCACCACGTCGCCGTAGCTGTCCTTGTTGCCGAACACCGAGGCGTAGGCTTCGAACTGGCCTTCTTTCAGGCCGTCCTCCGGGCCAGCTTTCACCCGGATTGAAGTGTTTTTCATCTTCATGATTTAACCCCTTTCCGGGCTTTATTCAGGCATTCTTACAGTAACCGAGCATGCACACCCGGCCACACCATCTGCACCCAGGACTGGATCGCCCGGCCACTCGGCTCCGTTGGAAAACTTCTCGTCCACCGGGACTGTCTCGCCGTTCATCCTGGAGTGCGCCTTGCGCGGGTTGGATGAAGTGACTACCCAGGTCTTGGTGGCCTTCCGATCCTCCGTCGAGAGTTGCTTTGCAGCTTCGGTGGTGGCGAACGCGGAGAAGCAGGTCACGAGTGCCGCCGCTCCGACCACGGAGCGGGTCTCCTCTGCACTCGTGAATACATCCCCGGGTGTCGGGCCATCCTCGTCCTCCGAGGTCGCGAGAGCGTCGTCGAGAGCCGCTTTCGTGGCCCCATTGATCGCCTCAGCCCTGGACCGCGAGACTGCCTGCAGGAATTTCACCGTGCGCTCCTGGTCATAAGACCCGGGGTCGAACCCCAGTTCCTCCGCCGTCTTGCGCCCGATGTTCGCCGCGATCTGGGCTGCGATCTTGAACAGATCCGCTGCCAGCTCGTTGTTCCAGCGCTCCTCGTCCCACCACTCGTCCCCGGCCTTCGCTCCTAGTGCTGTCAGGACGACTGCCCGCTGCCGCTTGAAGTACGCTTTGAGCGCCTTCTCAGTGTTAGACTGCGCGGTCTGCGAGGCCCGAGCCTTTATCGCCCTGACTTCCCCTAAATCCACGAGCTTGCCCGCCACCCCAGGGTGGGAGGATTCCCCCGTGATCGAGTCCGGAGTCGAGTCCTGCGGGCTTGCCTGCCCACCCTCGACCACGTTCAGCGGCACGATCAGCTCGTCTCCACCTTCGACCTGTGGCAGGTTCTGGCGAGCGCGGGCCTCGTTGCGCGACATGTACGGACCGCCGACAGCGGACTGCAGCATCTGGCCTTCTTCCTCAAAGGACCCGCGCAGCTTCTCTTTCACGTTGAACTCGTAGTACAGGTTCGTCTTGGACGCGATCTTCGGGAGCAGGAAGGTATTCAGCCTGTCCTCCAGTTGCACCAGCGTCGGCCCCAGGGTCTCCCCATAGAGCATCCGCCGGAACTCCTTTACGTTGGAGAAGTTCGCGTTGTCCAGCAGGCCGACCATCGTGGGGTTCACGTGGTAGACCTGGCAGCAGGTGGTGAAGCTCAGCTTGGCCGCTTCCACGAACTGGTCCTCCTTGGCGGAGAAGCCCAGGCGCTTGCCCTCCATGCCGTCCTCGAAGATGATCGACCCGCCAGCGTCGGCTCCGTTGTCGCCGTTGAGCTTGCTGTCCAGGATCTCCTTGAACTTCCGCTTCTGATCAGCGGTCCAAGAGGGTGCATCCTTGGGCCTGGAAACCACCATGCCGACGCGTCCACCCTTGGTCCACTGCTGCTCCCGGTAGACCGCAGCGTGGATCTGCTCCGAAATCGTGGCCTTCAAGGCCTCGACCGGGGAGACCCCAGCGTGCAGGTTGTCCGGGTCCCACCCGTGAAAGTGGATTACGTCCTCCATCGGGATCGGGGTTGGACCCTTCGATCCCGGAGGCAGGACCCACACGGTCGAGGCTCCCCACAGGTCACCACCCGTGAACTTCTGGACCCACCGCATCGGAATCGGCTGGATCGTCCAGCCGGACGGGGACTCGATGTCCTCGGTCACCAACCAGATTGCCTCGTCCCACAGGGCCAGGTCCGCCACCAGACGATAGAACAGGTCGTAGGTGGTCATGGTCCGGTTGGGCCGGGCCAGGGTCTGGGCTGCAGGGTCGGTGGTGTTCCGCCTGCGGTCCGTGTCGCCCACCCGTTCGAAGGTGTGAACCCCGAGCTGGGCGATATTCCGGGCCAGGAAGGAAATCAGCGTCCGGAGGTTCGGCTGTTGCCGGTAGATCGTCGCCGGATCCTGGCCCTGGATCAGCCTCCGCACGTCGTCGAACGTGGTCGGCATGCCGTACAGCATGACCGTGTTGCCCGCGTCGTAACTGGGCGAGCGGAACATGCTAGTTAGTGAATCCAGGATCCCCACGAGACCTCCCTCCCTATACGAACATCAGTTCGTCGTCGTCGTAAGCCGAAGTGGTGTTTTCCTCTTCGGGTCGGAGCAGCGCCCACACCGCTGCATTCACCGCGATTAGCGGCGAGACATCGAATGGCGAGCGCTTCCGGTCCCAGAGCCAGTAGTCCGAGATCGGCTTGCTCTGAGCGGTCGATGCCGCCAGGGTCAGAGCGTCGGTCGTGTTGGACCCGGTGCCGCCACGGTGGCGCAGGCCCTTCTGCCGTACAAGGTCGAAGAACTGGCCGGTACCCCGGCCCAGCTCCCCGCCACCCCACTCGATGATCTCCATCGCGGGAGTGTTGGTCTCCTTGTTGGCCTTCAACTGCTTGTGCATTTCGGTGAGCAGCGAGCCGACCGGGGAGCCGTTCGCCTGGACAGCCACCCCGAGCAGGCCTTCCCTGCCCTTCCGCTCGACCAGCCAAGGTACCACCCAGTCCGTGCCCGTCCGGTACGCCACAACCTCCACGTGGACCCTACCGTCAGGCCGGAAAGCCGCCACGGAGATCGCGGCCCAGTTCCGGTCCCAGGAGACGTCCACCCCGAAGTAGTAGCCAGTCTTGGGTTCACGGGCCGACTTGGGGTCGGCCAGGGACTCCCAGAGTCCGGCCTCCCAGGGGCCTGCCGCTGCGGTCGAGACCCACTGGCAGAGACACTCGGTCCGGAACACCGGGTCCGGGTCGGTCTCGTACGCGGAGGCCAAGGACTCGGTGGTCAGGTTGCCCCAGTTCAGGGATGGGTTCGCCATCGCCCAGCCAGCGCGGTCGCCAGTCGGGAGGTTCACCCAGTCGCCGGACTGGTCGTCCCCACCACGGGGATCCCACTTGCAGGCTGACCATTCGAAGAGACCAGTCGTGGATTCCTTGGTGTCCTTGTCCTTGATCGCCCGGAGGCAAGTCTTGCGTAGCGAGCGCAGCACCACCGAAGCAGCATCGCCAGCGTTGGACGCTGCCCAGATCTGGGGTCGGCCCCGGGCCATTGTGGTCTTGGTGACAGCGGACCAGGAATCCCAGTTGGTGTGCTCCCGCAGCTCGTCCATGAGGATCAAATCACCGGACAGACCACGACCGCCCTTGCGGTTGGCCGCTGCGACCTTGTACCGCCGGACCCCGAATCCGGCTTCCTCGTTCTTCGCGAGCCTCAGGGCCTTCTTGCCGTTGGTTCGGTCTACGTGCTCGATCTCTTCGGCCAGCTCCTCGTTGGACTCCGCGAGGTCAATGGCCATCTGCCACTGCTCTTCCGCGATGTCCAGATTCTGGGCGGTGCCGATCACCAGGGGTGCCCCGTCCATGTACATGCGCCACAGGGACAGGATCTGCAGGACCCGGGACTTGCCGTTCTGCCTCGCCACCAACAACACGATGGTCCGGAACCGGAACTTGCCGTTGGGCAGCAGCTCCAGCGCGTGGATTAACAGCCACTTCTGCCACGGGTACAGCTCCAGGCCCAGGACCTTCTCTGCGAAGTCGATGCACTCGAAGCCTAGGCTAGTCTTGGGGGTGAGCCGCCGCAGGGGTGGCGTGAAGATGGTTGGGGTCTCTGAGCCGAGCAGAGGTTTCTGTACGGGAGCTTTACGTGCCCGTGGCCTTGCCGCCGTTTTGGTTGCCACCTCGGATGCTCCTTAGCTCGCCCAGCTTGGACTTGGGCTTGCTAGTCGCCGGGGGTTCGCCCAACGCTTTCCTGGCTGCGATGGACCCTCCGAGTTTTTCAAGCCCGCTTATGATCTGGGGAATCGTGTAGATTGCCTTGTTGTGTAGCTCCATCGCCCGGATCCGGTCTTTCGCGTCCGCGTTGCCGTCCAGGTGGAGCGCCTGGACCGTGTGCCGGGTCTCGTCGCAATACTCCGCCATCTTCCGGATCCCTCCGATGATCCCCCAGTCCTTCTCTTCAAGGCTGTCGGACATCGCTTCCAGGGACTTCTCGACGTACTCGACCAGCGAGTCGGACTCGAAAGATTTTGGGTCAACGCCTGCCACGGGACCTCCTCGGCTTGTCTTGTGCGCACGTGCGTGCGACCCCAGGTTCGAGTATTGGGGAGGGAGAAAACACTATCACGGTTGCCCTGGCTGGGTATTTTCCCTTGTCGAGGCTCGAATGCCCCCCCATACCGGGGACCCCCTGCCTACCAGTCCTCACTGGGTACACCGATACCGGGTGGGTCCAGGGTGTCTGATTTGGCGTTGTTGCAGGTGTCATGTGCGGGGACTATGTTGGATTCGTCCCACGTGAGTTCGGGGAATTTGGACCTGGGCAGCTTGTGGTCTAGCTGGTTGGCTCCGTCCATCCCGCAGATCCAGCATTTGACGTTCGTACCCTTGGGCAGGAAGATCTTGTACAGTCTGCGTCTGCGGCTGGCCTGCTGCACCCATTCGTCCACCATCGTGCGCACCGCCTGACATAGGCCGAGGTCCGGCCCCTGATGCAGGAACCGGACCTCGTTAGCAAGAACCAATACTACTACTTTACTGTCAAGTACCTGCCAGGGTCAACCCCTAGGGTATGTGACGTTGCCTACTAGGGTATTTTTCCTACCCCACCGAGGAGAAGGACCAGGGCGAGCACCGGTAGGTGTAGTTCGCGTAGGTGTAGTCCCGTTTCCCCTGGAAGGTTTCTTCCCACCAGTCATAGTTCACGACCGTGTAGCTGGTGCACCAGCCGTTCTGGTGGTTGACCGTGTAGGTCCGGTAGGTTGCGGCCTGGGCTGCACCCGCCATCCCCAGCAGCAGACCCATGGTTGCGACTCCGGCCACGACTGCGCGCTTGATCTTGTTCATTTGCTCCCCTTTGCTATTGCTTCCAGCAGCGCCCGGGTCGGGCCTGCCTGAGACCTTGCCATC
>Ga0307412_10001253_pt1 | contig 14352 bp, 16 predicted proteins | sample DK1Cmetagenome_3_FD_203823 | JGI IMG/M metagenome (GOLD analysis project Ga0307412, IMG submission 203823) | Maize rhizosphere microbial communities from greenhouse at UC Davis, California, United States - DK15-C-1 | ecosystem: Host-associated > Plants > Roots > Rhizosphere > Soil | place: USA...
GCGCGAGGTCAGCACCCGGCCGATGACCAGCACCAGGCAGCATGCAAGCAGGGATTGAACGGGCGAAAGCGAAATCATATGGGCCTTCGCGCCCCGACGGGCGCAGCAATGCAAAGCAGAGGGAACCGTTGCCGCCACATCGTTCAAACTGTGGCCCTATATTACGACCGTGATCGCAACGATGTATATGGGCGCGGCAACGCGCGTGGCCCCGTCAGGAGGCCGGGTGCAAGCGCCGCCTACAGCGGAAACACGCGCGACATGTAACTGGCTTGCGGACCGTATCCGGCCAGCTTTTCCGCCAGTCCGGGGGGCAGCGAGCGGCCTTCGCCGTACACCGCCTGATAGCCGTGACGCCGCCAATAGCCCACGGCGGACTCCAGCGACACCAGGCTGGCGCGGCGCATGCCGCTTTCCATGGCCTGGCTGGCCGCCGTCCGAAGCAGCGTCTGGCCCACGCGCAGCCCTTGCGCGGACGGCACCACGGCGCAGTCATGCAGGAACCAGTGGTCGGCCTGCGGCGGCAGCGCAGCCAACGCCACGTCCAGCGCGGGAGGCAGGCCGTCATCCCAGGGGTACGAAACCAGGTAACCCAGCAGGGAGTCGTCGGCTGCTGCGCGCGCCACCCAGCAATAGGCGGGCGCAAGCGTCAGGCGATTGAGGAAGAACTCCGCGCTTTCAAGCAGAAAGCCGGGGTAGGCCAGGGTCTGGGCATCCAGAATGCCGTCCACGTCGCTGGCCAGCATAGGGCGGACTCGGTATTGCATGACAACCTGTGAAAACAAGAAAAGCCGGCGCATTTTACCGGCGTCCGGTTGGGTGCTGCTTTACGAGGTTTCACAAATCAGGGACATAGGTTAACGAGGCTTGCACGCGACTTCATAGTTTTCGCGGTGCGTGTCCCTAGAATTCGCTCAAGTTCCAGCAAGCGGCGGTTGTGCCGCATTTCATGAAAATTCGACGACGCCCTACGCATACTGCTCGCCATATCGTCCTGTATTCCGAGTCAAGCGTCTTATGCACATCCAATTCCGGTCCGATCCGATCCCGCAGCAAGTGTTGGCCAAAACGTATCCCTTGGATTCGCTCTGGTCTTCCAAGGCGGCGGCCGTGCCCTATGACACTTGCGTGACCTGCGTCATCCCGTGCCTGAACGAGGCCGAGAACCTGCGCATCCTGTTGCCGCTGTTGCGCAGCCGCCTGTCGGCCTTGTGCACCAGCTGGGAAATCATCGTGGCCGATGACGGCAGCACGGATGGCACCGAAGCGCTGATGGCTGAATGGACGCAGCATCGCGGCTTTCGCTACGTGCAGCTGTCGCGCAATTTCGGCAAGGAAGCTGCGCTGAGCGCGGGCCTGGAAGCCGCCACGGGCAATGCCGTGATCTGCCTGGATGCGGACCTTCAGCATCCGCCCGCGTTGATCGAGCAGATGCTGGCGCGCTGGGCCGCTGGCGCCGAAATGGTCTATGCCGTGCGCGAAACCCGCGCCGATGAATCCTGGGTGAAGCGCTCTGGCGCACGCTGGTTCTACAAACTGCTGAGCAGCGCGCGCGGGGTTGACGTGCCGGCGCACGCGGGCGATTTCCGCTTGATGGACCGCGGCGTGGTCGACGCGCTGATCGCCTTGCCCGAACGCACGCGTTTCATGAAGGGCTTGTATGCCTGGGTCGGTTTCAAGGGCGAAGCGCTGCCGTATACCCCCGACGAACGCCTGCATGGCGATAGCCGGTTCAGCGGCATGCGCCTGTTCCGCCTGGCGCTGGATGGCCTGACCGCGTTCACGACCTGGCCCTTGCGCCTGGTCAGCCTGGTCGGTGTCGTCTTCGCCATGCTGGGGATGTCGTATGCCGCGTACCTCGTCGGCGAATACCTGCTGTCGGGCAACCCGGTGTCTGGCTGGACCACGATCGTCACCGCCGTACTGTTCTTTGCCGGCGTCAACCTGATTTCCCTGGGCGTGGTGGGCGAATACGTCGCCCGCATCTTCGACGAGGTGAAGGGCCGGCCGCTATACGTCGTGCGCCGGCGCCAGGGCGTGGCTTCGCGCGCGGACAAGGCCACGGGCACGGGTTGAGCATGGCCGATGGCCGGTGAAGGCCGCTACGCAGAACTCTACGCAGGCCTCGCACGCGGCTTCGTTGCCAAGCTTGCCGTGGCGGTGCGCGGCGCGCCACGCCTTCAGGCGGCGGGCTTGTGGCGGAATGCCCAGAGCCGGCTAGCGGCGAACGTGGCGAACGCCAATCCCACCAGGATCAGGGCCAGCAGCACGTCATAGGGAATGGCCGTGGTGTGCAGCAGCAAGGCATAGGCCGATTCGTTGATCACAAAACCGATGGCTGAAATCAAGAAGAAACGACGGGCTGCTACGGTCCAGGATGTGCGGGTATGTCGGAAGGTAAGTCGGTAGTGTCCCGAGAACGAAACCACGAAGGCGACCAGCCAGCCCACCAGGTTGGCGGCCAATGGTGGCAAGTGGAAGACTTCGACGCAGCCGACGGCAATGGCCCAGTGCGTGGCAGCGGCAGCGCAGCCGACGACGACGAAAAGGCTGATCTGCTGAAGCAAGGCGCGCATGGAAGCCGTGGTGAAATGGAAATTCGAGGTGATGCAATGAGCAAACGAATCGTCGTCTGCGGTGACGATTTTGGCATGAATACCGACATCGATGAAGGCATGATCGCGTTGGCGGGCATGGGCCGCATCAGTGCGGTCAGTTGTCTGTCGCAGGGGCCCACGTTTGCCCGCAATGCAGCCCGCCTGTCGGCGCATGACGTCGATATTGGCCTGCATGTGAATTTCTCGGAATCGCTGGACGAGGCCGAGCCCATGCCCTCCTTGAGCAAGCTGATCTTGCGCGCGTATGCCGGCCGGCTGGACCGCGCGTGGATCGACGCGCGCCTGAACCGCCAATTCGACGCTTTCGAAGTCGCGTTCGGACGCGCGCCCGACTATGTGGATGGCCATCAGCACGTGCATCAGCTGCCCGGCATTCGCGATCAGGTGCTATCGCAACTGAAACGCCGCTACGGCGATAGGCAGCCCTGGCTGCGGCAGACGGCGCCCGGCGCGCTATGCGGCATTCCGCTCAAGGAATCGATCAAGGCGCGCATCATCGGCGCCTTGGGTGCCGCGGCGCTGGCCCGCCAGGCCCGGCGGGAAGGCCTGCGTACCAATCGCCGGCTGCTGGGCGTATATGGTTTCGACGGCGGCAAGCGCCGCTATGCGGACTTGTTGCAGAACTGGCTGTTCAATGCGCATGACGGCGATTTGCTGATGTGTCATCCCGCGATGGACTGCCGGGAAGGCAGCCCCATGTCGCGCCAGCGCCGCGCCGAATTCGATGTGCTGGCCTGCCCCAAGCTGGGCGACTGGCTGAGTGAAAACGGCGTGCGCATTGCGCGCCTGCCGGCTGCCGCGCGCTGACCCCGCAGCCTGACGCCGGCTACCCGCGCGTCAGGCTGTCCAGCAGCCAGGCGCCCGCGGGCCCCAGGGGGCGGCGCGTGGACCACACGACATCCACGCGAATATGGCGCGGCCAGCCCGGCACAGTCAGTTCCACCAATTGCTTGCGCCCGAAGCGCTGGATCATCCAGCGCGGCAATTCCGCCCAGCCGAAGCCCAGGCTGGCCATTTCCAGCAGCATCAGATAGCCCGGCGCCGACCAGGTCGAGTTAGGCGGCGCGGCGTCCTTGTCATCCAGTTCGTAGGTGCTAAGGCGGAGTTCGCGTTCGGCATCGAGGTCGCCGCGCGTGATGCGTGCCCGGCCCGCCAGCGGATGGTTGCGCCCCACGCACAGGACGATTTCAGACAGTTCCGTCAACGTGGCGTGCGCGACGTCGGGCGGGTAGCTGTCTTGCGCCGCCATCAGGCCGACGTGCGCGCGGCCTTGCTGCACCAGCGCCACCACGTCTTCGTATTCCGCGATCAGGCATTCGAAGCGCAGCGTGGGGTAGCGCCGGTCGATCTGGCTGAGCATGGTCTCGAACGTCTCGGACTGGAACGTGTCGGACAGCACCACGGTCAGGCGGGGCTCCAGCCCGTCGGCCAATTGACTGGCGCTGCGGTTGAACCGGTCGTTCGCGGCCAGCACTTGCAGGGCCTGGCCCAGCAGCACCTGGCCGGCTTCGGTCAGCGCGGGCTGGCGTTGGCTGCGGTCGAACAGCGTGACGTTCAGGTCCACTTCCAGGTTGGCGATGGTTTCGCTGATGGTGGACTGGCTTTTACCCATTTTTCGCGCAGCGGCGGAAAACGAGCCTTCCGACGCGACTTGGGCAAACGCGGCCAGGGATTCAAGGGAGTGGCGCATGGGCAGGACGAGCTATCGGTTTTTCCGATGGATTCAATCTTTATCGTACCGGAAATATCGTCGAAAATCGCTCCCACTCTGTAGCAACCGACCTCAGGTGGGTCATGACGCAAGCCACGAAAACCCTAAAAGAACGTTTCTTCCACGCCTTTCTGTTTGAAATCCTGGCCATCGGCCTGTGCGCGCCGGCCGCCGCCTGGGCCATGGGCAAGTCCCTGTTTGAAATGGGCGTGCTGACCGCGGTCATCGCCTGGATCGCGCTGGTCTGGAACATGATCTACAACGCCGGCTTCGACCGCGTCGAGAACCGCTTCGGCTGGACCCGCAACCTGCGCGTGCGCATCGTGCACGCCTTCGGATTCGAACTGGGCCTGATCCTGATCGTGATCCCGCTGGCGGCCTGGTGGCTTAGCATCAGCCTCTGGGAAGCCTTCGTGCTGGATATCGCGCTGGTGCTGTTCTATTTGCCCTATGCGTTTCTGTATAACCTGGCCTACGACCGGTCGCGTCCGCGCGTCATGCAATGGCTGAACCGGGGCAAGGCGGGCGCCGTGTCCCCGGTTGCGGTGCCGGCCGCTACGCGTCAATGACCTTGCGCGTGAACATTTCCAGGTAGTCCATCAAGGAATCCGCGCCCTTGATGGCCGCGGCTTCGTTGCCCGTGGCAATGCCCTGGGCCATCAGCATGTGGCGGCGGGCCCCCTCGGCGATATCGCCCTCGTGCTGATAGGCGTACCAGAAGCGCCGGCACTGGATGATCAGCGGTTCCACGGCGTTCACGGCGGACAGGTTGCGGCAGGCCTCGTGGCAAACGTAGTCCAGCAACTGGTCGGCATGCATGTAGTCGTCCAGGTTGCCGCCCTCCGAGGCGCGGATCATCTGCGCCGCGCAGTCCACGATCTGGGTGCGTTGCGCGGGCGTGGCGCGCCGCGCCGCGCTGGCGGCGATCAACTGTTCCAGGGCGCGGCGGGTCTGGATCAGGTCCATGTGGTCCGCCAGCTGGATCATCGACACGCGCAGGCCGCGCCGGGGCTCCTGGCGAATCAGCCCGGCCGCCACCATGCGAAGCAGCGCCTCGCGGAGCGGCGTGCGCCCCAGGCCGGTCTTTTCCACCAGATCCGCTTCCACGACCGCGCTGCCAGGCTGCAACTGCAGCGTGGCGATCATGCTCTCGATCTGGTCGTAGGCGACATCCGCGGCGCGCCGTTTGGGTTCTGCTCCTGCCATCAATTATTGTTTTCCTTCGTTTTGCGCCACTGCGTGTAGGCCAGCCATTCGCCGACGAACCCGCGTCGGAAGAACGACACGCACAACACGAAAATCAGCCCGATGACGATCGTGACGACATCGCCCAGGGTGGCAAGGTAGTTCTGCAAGCTGACGACTAGCGTCGCGCCGACCACCGGGCCCCATACCGTGCCGATACCGCCCAGCAGCGTCATCAGCAGGACCTCGGTGGAGGTGGACAGCGACACGTCGTTCAACGCCACCAACTGAAGCACCAGCGCCTTGAGCGACCCGGCCAGGCCGGCCACCGCCGCGGACAGCACGAAGGCCAGCAGCTTGCACCGATCCGTATCGTAACCTAGCGAAATGGCGCGCGGCGCGTTGTCCCGGATGGTCTTGAGCACCTGGCCGAACGGCGAATGGATCACCCGGTAGACGAACAGGAAGCCCAGCACGAACACCGCCAGCGCGAAGTAATACATGTTCGTATCGACGCTCAGGTCCACCAGGCCCAGGAACTTGCCGCGGGGGATGCCCTGCATGCCGTCCTCGCCGCGCGTCCAGCCCACCTGCACCGCCATGAAGTAGGCGACCTGCGACAGCGCCAGCGTGATCATCGCGAAATAGATGCCCGTGCGCCGGATGGCCAGCCACCCGATCGCATAGCCGATGGCCGCGGCCATCGCCACGCCGCACAGCATGGCGATTTCGGGCGGCAGGCCGCGCGCGCCGAAGAGAATCATCATTTCACCGGCGGCGTAGCCGGCCCAGCCGAAGAACGCCGCATGTCCGAAGGAGACCAGGCCGGTAAACCCCGTCAACAGGTTGAAGGCCAGCGCGAACAGCGCAAAGCACAGCACTTTCATGACGAACACGGGGTAGACGATCTGCGGAAAGAAGGGCACCAGCATCGCGGGCACCAGCAGCAGCGCCAGGATGCGGATCGAAAGGGGAATGCGCGGCACCTTATTTCTCCTTGCCGAACAGGCCGGCGGGGCGCATCAGCAGCACGACCGCCATCACGATGAACACGACCACGGTGGACGCTTCGGGATAGAACACTTTGGTCAGGCCTTCCAGCAGGCCCAGCGCCAGGCCGGTGACGATGGCGCCCATGATGGAGCCCAGGCCGCCGATCACCACCACGGCAAACACGATGTTCAGCAAGTTGGAGCCCATCAGCGGGTTGATCTGCATGACGGGCGCCGCCAGCACGCCCGCCACGCCGGCCAGCGCCACGCCGAAACCGTAGGTCAGCGTGATCATCACCGGCACGTTCACGCCGAAGGCCTGCAGCAGCTTCGGGTTCTCGGTGCCGGCGCGCAGCATGGCCCCCAGCCGGGTGCGTTCGAACAGGTACCAGGTTGCAATGCATAGCGTCAGCGACGCCACCACCACGAATCCCCGGTACGCAGGCAGGAACATGAAGCCCAGGTCGAAGCCACCCTGCAGGATCTCGGGCGGCTCGTAGCCCACGCCCGAGATGCCGTAGAAGTAGCGGAACCCGCCCTCCATCATCAGCGCGATGCCAAAGGTCAGCAGCAGCCCGTACAGATGGTCCAGGTGATACAGCCGTTTAAGCAGCGTCTTTTCGATGACGACGCCGACCGCGCCCACCAATAGCGGCGCCAGGATCAATGCGGCCCAGAAGTTGATCTGCACCCCGGGCCCCAGCAACTGCGGCAGCTGCGTGAAACCGATCCACGCCAGGAACGCCGCCATCATGAACTGGGCCCCGTGCGTGAAATTGACGATATTGAGCAGGCCGAAGATGATGGCCAGCCCCATGCTCAGGATGGCGTAGAAGCAACCGTTGATCAGCCCCACCAGCAGTTGGGCGAGCAGGGCGGGAAGGGAGATGTCGAACATGGCGGGTAGCGGGCGGCGTGGGTGGCGTTACGACTTGTTCAACGGGCAGGCGGCCTGCGGCTTGGGGAACACGTCCTCGCCCTTCAGCACCGACTTCACGTTGTAGTAGTCCCACGGGGCCTTGGACTGCGCCGGCGTCTTCACCTGCAATAGCAGCATGTCGTGCACCAGGGCGCCGTCCGCGCGCAGTTTGCCGTTTCGGATCACGGCGTCGTTGATGGTCATTTCACGCAGCTTGGCCATCACGGCAGGCGCGTCGTCCGTGCCCGCGGCTTCGATCGCCTTCAAGTACGACAGCGTGGCGGAATACACGCCGGCCTGCGACGCCGTCGGCATTTTCTTGGCCTTCTCGAAGAACTTCTTGGCCCAGGCCCGCGAGGCGTCGTCGTAGTCCCAGTAGAACGCTTCGGTCAGATACATGCCCTGCGCCTTGGCCAGGCCCATGCTGTGCACGTCCGAGATATACGTCAGCAGCGGCGCCACGATCTGCTTCTTGTTGATGCCGAATTCGTTGGCCTGCTTGACGGCGTTGACCGTGTCGTTGCCGGCGTTGGCCAGCGCGATCACGTCGGCCTTCGAGGCTTGCGCCTTCAGCAGGAACGACGAGAAGTCGTTGCCCGGGAACGGGTGGCGCGACACGCCGACGACGGTGCCGCCGTTTTCCTTGATGACTTCGGTGGCGTCCTTTTCCAGCGAGTGGCCGAAGGTGTAGTCGGCGGTGATGAAGTACCAGGTTTTCTTGCCTTCCTGGACCAGCGCGCGCGCCGTGCCGGCCGCCAGCGCGTAGGTGTTGGTGGTCCATTGCGCATTCAGTGGCGAACACTTTTCGCCCAGGATTGCGGTGGACAGGCCTGCCGACGGCATCGTCACGCGGTTCTTCTGCTTGGCGATTTCCATCACGGCCAGCGCGGTGGACGCGGTGGGAAAGTCCGTGATCATGTCGACCTTGCCCTGGTCGAACCACTCGCGGGCCAGGTTGGCGGCCACGTCGGGCTTGTTCTGGTGATCGGCGGCGACCACTTCCACGGGCTTGCCCAGCACCTTGTTGCCCATCTCTTCGGCAGCCAGCCGGGCGGCGATCACCGAGCCATTGCCCGCCAGATCGGAATAGACGCCCGACAGGTCGGTCAGCACGCCAACCTTGACGACGTCGTCGCTGATCTTGGCTTGCGCGTGGACCACGCCGGCCGCGCCAAGGGTAAGCAGCGCTGCTGCGATTCGATTCAATTTCATCTGACTACGCTCCGTGTAGGAATGGGGGACTGCGGTCGGAAGGAATACAGCGGGACATCAAATGCCAAGCAAGGCGTTCAGCTTGTCTTGCGATTGCTGGACCTCGGCGCGGTCGATCACGGCAACCACCTGGCCGTGCTCGATGACGTAATGGCGATCGGCCAGATGCTGGGCGAAGCGAAAATTCTGTTCGACCAGCACGGTGGTGTAGCCGCGCGCTTTCAATTGCCGGATCACGCGGCCCAGCGATTGCACGATGACGGGAGCCAGGCCTTCGGTGATTTCGTCCAGCAGCAGCAAGCGGGCCCCGGTGCGCAGAATGCGCGCCATCGCCAGCATCTGCTGTTCGCCGCCCGACAGCCGGGTGCCGGGGCTGTGCGCGCGTTCTTTCAGGTTGGGGAACATCGCGTAGATCTCTTCCACCGACATCCCGCCCGGCCCGACCGAGGGCAGCAGCATGAGGTTTTCCTCGGCGGTCAACGACGCGTAGATGCCACGTTCTTCGGGGCAATAGCCGATGCCCCGGCGCGCGATCTTGTGGGTGGGCATCCCCACCGTTTCCTGCCCTTGGACTTTGATCGAACCACTGCGACGGCCCACCAGGCCCAGGATGGCTTTCAGCGTCGAGCTGCGGCCTGCGCCGTTGCGGCCCAGCAGCGTCACGCATTCGCCGGGCTTCACGTCCAGGTCGATGCCGTGCAGGATGTGCGATTCGCCGTACCAGGCGTGCAGGTCGCGGATTTCCAGCATGTTCGCGGCGGCGCCGGCCACGGCTTCATTCATCTTCGGCTCCCATGTAGGCTTCGCGCACGGCGGGGTCTTCCGACACCGTCGCGTAGGGACCTTCGGCCAGGATCTCGCCCCGTTGCAAAACGGTGATGGTGTCGGAGATGTCCGCCACCACTTTCATGTTGTGTTCGACCATCAGGATCGTGCGCCCCGCCGACACCTGCTTGATCAGGTGCTTGACCCGGTCCACATCCTCGTGGCCCATGCCCTGCGTGGGTTCGTCCAGCAGCAGCAACTCGGGCTCCAGCGCCAGCGTGGTCGCGATTTCCAGCGTGCGCTTGCGGCCATAGGGCAGGTCGCCCGCCGCCACGTCCAGATGCGTGCGCAAGCCAACCTGGTCCAGGAGTTCCTCGACCCGGTGGTGCAGGCTTTCCAGCGTGCTTTCCGACCGCCAGAAGCAATAGTCCACGCCCAGTTTGCGTTGCAGGGCCACGCGCACGTTCTCGCGCACCGACAACTGCGGGAACACGGCCGATATCTGGAACGAACGCACGATGCCGCGCCGCGCGGTCTGCGCGGGCCGTTCCTGCGTGATGTCCACGCCGTCGTACACGATCTGACCGCGCGTCGGAATGTGGAACTTGGTCAGCAGATTGAAGAACGTCGTCTTGCCTGCGCCATTCGGGCCGATCAGCGCGTGGATGGCGCCACGCCGCACGTTCAGGTCGACGTTGTTGACCGCCACGAATCCGCGGAATTCCTTGGTCAAGCCCCGGGTCTGAAGGATGATGTCGCTGTGCATGGTGTCCGTTAGGCGTGCAGGGGGACAGGCCCCTCCGCGCGTGGCGGAGGGTTCGTGCTGCGGCGAGCCGCGTCCGGGAACGGGCGCTTACGTCGACTGGTATTGCTTGGGGCGTTTGGCCATCGCGGCCTGGATGATGGCGGAGCAGCGTTCGCGTTCCGCGCCGGCCAGCGGCAGGCGGGGGCGGCGCACCTGTTCGTTGCCGACGCCGGCCAGGGTCTCGGCCAGCTTGATGTTCTGCACCAGCTTGGTGGACACGTCCAGATGCAGCAGCGGCGTGAACCACTGATACAGCGCCAGCGCGTCTTGCCACTGGCCGGCCTTCATCAGGTCGTACAACGCCACGGTTTCACGCGGGAAGGCGGTGACCAGTCCGGCCAGCAGCCCGTCCGCGCCCAGCGCCAGCGCTTCGAACGACAGGTCGTCCACGCCGATGAACAGCTGGTAGCGCGTGCCCAGCGCGTTGCGCAGGTCGGTCAGGCGGCGGATGTCGTCGCTGCTTTCCTTGATGGCGACCAGCCAGGGGCAATCGGCCAGTTCGGCCATGTGCTCGGTCTTCAGGTCGACACGGTAGGCGACCGGATTGTTGTAGATCATGCAGGGCTTTTGCGCCGCTTCCGCCATGGTGCGGATGCTTTGCATCGCTTCGCGCGCATCCGCCACGTAGATCAGCGATGGCATCAGCATGAAGCCGTCCACGCCAAGTTCGACGGCGGCCTTGATGAAGCGCAGAGCTTCGCGGGTGCTGGTTTCCGACACATTGGCCAGCACGGGGATGCGGCCGGCGCTGACTTCCACGGCGCACCGCGTGACGTCGAGCTTTTCTTCCAGCGTCAAAGTGCTGGCTTCGCCCAGCGAGCCGCAGGTGACCAGGCCGTGGACCCCGTTGTCGATCAGAAAGCCGAAATGCCTGCGCATTGCGTCGAAGTCGAGGGATTCGTCGGCATGGAACTTACTGGTTACGGCAGGAAATACGCCCTGCCAACGCACGTTACTCAACTGGCTTCTCCTCAGGATGCCGACGCTTCAATGGCGGAGCGGCGAGCTGAAGTAAAGTCTAATATTCGTTAAATATATTTAATAGATATTTTTATATGGGAGTTTCCCGAGATCGGGTTTTCCCGGCAGGCACGATGAACGGAAGGCAAGAAAAAGCCCCGCGCGGCGGCGGGGCGGCAAGGCGGCGCTGGACCGTCAGCCGGCTTTGCGCTTGTAGGCCCGGGTCGCGTCCTGCATGAACGTCTTGACCGCGGCGTCGTACTGCGGACCGCTGCGGAAGGCGCCCGAGTGCGACGCGCCTTCAATCTTCACCAGCCGTTTAAGGTCTGGCGCCACGTTGCGCGCGGCGGCGAAAAGCTCATCGCTCATCGTGTGGGGCACCACGCGGTCGGCAGTGCCGTGCATGAACAGCATGGGCGTGTGCATGCGGGCCAGCTTGTCCACCGAATCGAAAGGCTGCGTCACCAAGAGGCCCGCGCCCGGCACCTTGCCCCAGCGCAGGGTGCCCAGCATGGCACCGATGCTGGTGAAGCTGGATTCCACGATCAGGCCGGCGAAATCAGGCTGTTCGGGGCGGGCGGCCAGATCGATGGCGATGGCGCCGCCCAGGCTGTGCCCATACACGAAGCGGCGGGCGGCGTCAGGCTGAAGCCGTGCCAGTTCTTTCAGCCCGGCCATCGCGTCTTCCAACGCGCTGTCCTCGGAGGGCAGGCGCGGCGTGGAGGCGCCGAAGCCGCGGTAGTCGATGGCCAGGACGGAATATCCCATGCGGGTCCAGCCGTCGATACGGAAGGCGCTGCCGTTGAGGTTCCAGCGCGCGCCATGCAGGTACAGCACCGTGGGCGCACCCGTCTTGGGGCTTTGCCAATACCAGGCGCGCACCTTGTCGCCGTTGGCCAGCGCCAGGTCGTAGACCTCGGTGCCGGCGGCGGGTTCGCGCCACCACGTTTGCGGTTCGGACTGAGGGGAAAAGATCGTCTGGCGCTGCCAGGAGTCCAGGTGCGAGCACCCCACCACGCCGGCGGCGGCAAGCAGGGCGGCGACGAAAAGCCGGCGGATGGAGAATCGGGGCAGGGCGGGCATGAAAGCTATGACCCTGTCGGGCCGGTTGGGTTCCGGCATCAGGATACTCCGGGATGCGCCTCTCGCGTCAGTGCCAGCCACGCCTGCGCGGCATGCGACAGGTAACCGCCGCGCCGCCACACCAGCACCATTTCCCAATCGGTGCCCGGGTCGCGCAAGGGCACGCGGCAGACGCCGGCGGGCAAGGCATCGTCGGCCTTCAGCCGCGGCAGGAAGGCCACGCCCAGCCCGGCTGCTACCAGCGCCACGATGAAATCGATCTGGCCGCTACGCGCCGCGATGGCGGGCGTGAAGCCCGCGCGTTGGCAGGCGTCGTGGATGATGCGGTTCAGGGCAAAGCCCGTTTCGAACAGGATGAACGGGGACGCGCGCAGGTCATGCAGGCCGACCGAGGCGGCGCGCGCGCTCGGGTGGTCGGCCGGCAGCAACGCGATCAAGGGTTCGCGCGCCACCGGCTGCCATTCCACGTTGTCGGGCACGGGCTGCAGCGATGCCGCCAGTTCGATCTCGCCCGTCATCACCATTTCCTCCAGCCGGCGGCTGCCATGCTCGACCAGGCTGATCTCGATCTGCGGATAGCGGCTGCGAAAGCGCGCGAACATCGGCGCGAACAGCGAACTGCCCAGTGGCGGCAAACCCAGGCGCAGCACGCCGCGCTTGAGTCCCTTCAGATCGTCCAGTTCGGCGTACAGGTCGTCGCGTTCCGCCAACATCGCCATGGCGCGCCGATAGACGATTTCCCCCGCGTCCGTCAGCCGGATGGGTTGCGCCTGGCGGTCCAGCAGCGGCAGGCCAAGCTCGTCCTCCAGCTGGCGCACCGCCTTGCTCACCGTGGGCTGCGTCGCGTGGATGGTCTTGGCTGCCTGGGAAAAGCCGCCTTGGCGAACCACCTCCACCAGGGCGCGCAACGGGCGTAGGTCCATGGTTATGCCTATTTGGAATACATTGAATTCATCGAATTCATTTTATCTATGGGCTGCGCAGGCGTAAAACAAAAGCTTGCCGCAGGAAGCCCGCCTCATGTCTCGCCCCTCTCTTCGTTTACTGCCCCGCATCACGCTCGTGTTGCGCCTTGCGCTGCGTCGCAGCCGCGTGCTGCAAATCGCGCTGATCGTCCTGTTCGCCTTGTTAGGCCAAGTGCTGGCCAAGGCCCTCGGGCTGCCTGTGCCGGGCGGCGTCATCGGAATGGCGCTGGTGCTGGCGCTGCTGGCCACGCGGCGGCTGCGGGTGCGCAACGTGCACCGCGGCGCCAGTTGGCTGCTGGCCGAAATGCTGCTGTTCTTCGTGCCGGCGGTCATGTCGTTGCTGGACCATCGCGAATTCCTGGGGATGCTGGGCGTCAAGCTGCTGGTCGTCATCCTGCTGGGCACCGCGATGGTCATGGCCGGTACTGCGCTGACCATCGACCTGTGCTATCGCTGGATGAACCGCCATGCCGTCTGAATTCAATCAACTGTTCTGGCCGGCGGCCACCGTCGCCGCCTACGCTTGCGCGCGGCTGTTCTATCGCCGCCATGCCTACTGGTGGACATCGACCCTGGTGGTGGCGCCTGCGCTGCTGCTGGGCCTGGCGATCATGCTGCACACCGGCTACCGCGACTACATGTCCGGGTCGCATTGGCTGATGGCGATGCTGGGGCCGGTCATCGTGGCCTTCGCGCTGCCGCTCTACGAACAGCGCGCGCTGATCCGGCGCTACTGGCCAGTGTTGGCGGCCGGGGTGGCGGTGGGCAGCCTGATCGCCGGCGTCAGCGCGTGGATGTTGGGCAGCTTGCTCGACTTGCCGCCCGACCTGCGGCTGAGCCTGCTGCCGCGTTCGGTCGCCACGCCGTTCGCGGTGGCGGTCTCGTCCCATGTGGGTGGCGTGCCGGATCTGACGGCGGTGTTCGTGATCGTGACCGGCGTGTTCGGCGCGGCCATTGGTCAATTGATGCGCCGCTGGCTGCCGCTGCGCTCCGCGTTGGCACGGGGCGCGCTGTTCGGCATGGGCGCGCACGGCGCCGGAACGGCGAAGGCCCGCGAACTGGCGGCCGAAGAGGGCGCCGTCGCGGGCCTGGTGATGGTGATGGCGGGACTGTTCAACGTGTTGGTCACCCCCGCCG
>Ga0307412_10001254_pt1 | contig 14314 bp, 13 predicted proteins | sample DK1Cmetagenome_3_FD_203823 | JGI IMG/M metagenome (GOLD analysis project Ga0307412, IMG submission 203823) | Maize rhizosphere microbial communities from greenhouse at UC Davis, California, United States - DK15-C-1 | ecosystem: Host-associated > Plants > Roots > Rhizosphere > Soil | place: USA...
CGCAGTGTTTACGGGATCCGCCATTGGGGGGCCGGGTATTTCGCGATCAATGAAGCCGGTCGCGTCGAAGTCCGTCCGAATGGCCCCGACAGCTCGCCCATCGATTTGTACGAGCAAGTCGACCAGCTGCGCCAGAGCGGCCTTTCGCTGCCCTTGCTGGTGCGCTTCCCCGACATCCTGCAAGACCGAGTGCGTCAGCTCACCGGCGCGTTCGACAGCAACATCGCGCGCCTGGAATACCAGAGCCAGTACACCGCGCTCTATCCGATCAAGGTGAACCAGCAGGAAGCGGTGATCGAGAACATCATCGCGACCCAGAACGTCTCCATCGGCCTTGAGGCTGGCTCCAAGCCCGAGCTGCTGGCGGTGCTGGCCCTGGCGCCGAAGGGCGGGACCATCGTCTGCAACGGCTACAAGGACCGTGAGTTCATCCGCCTCGCGCTGATGGGCCAGAAGCTCGGCCACAATGTCTTCATCGTGATTGAAAAAGAATCCGAAGTCGGCCTGGTGATCGAAGAAGCCGCCTCGCTCAAGGTCAAGCCACAGGTGGGCCTGCGGGTGCGCCTGTCGTCCCTGGCGTCGAGCAAATGGGCTGATACCGGTGGTGAAAAATCCAAGTTCGGCTTGTCGGCCGCGCAATTGCTCTCGGTGGTTGAGCGTTTCCGCGACGCCGGCCTGGACCAGGGTATTCGCCTGCTGCATTTCCACATGGGTTCGCAGATCGCCAACTTGGCGGACTACCAGCATGGCTTCAAGGAAGCGATCCGTTACTACGGCGAGCTGCGCAACCTTGGCCTGCCGGTGGATCACATCGACGTCGGCGGTGGCCTGGGCGTGGACTACGACGGTACGCACTCGCGCAACGCCAGCTCGATCAACTACGACATGGACGATTACGCCGGTGTCGTGGTGGGCATGCTCAAGGAGTTCTGCGATGCCCAGAGCCTGCCGCATCCGCACATCTTCTCCGAAAGTGGCCGCTCGCTGACCGCCCACCACGCCATGCTGGTGGTGCAGGTGACCGACGTCGAGAAACATCACGATGACGTGCCGGTGATCGAAAACAAGGAAAGCCTGCCGGAAACCGTGCAATGGCTGGTGGACCTGTTAGGGCCGACCGACATCGAGATGGTCACCGAGACCTACTGGCGCGCCACCCACTACATGAGCGATGTGGCTGCCCAGTACGCCGACGGCAAGCTGACCCTGGCAGAAAAAGCCCTGGCCGAGCAGTGCTACTTTGCTGTGTGCCGCCGCCTGCACAACTCGCTGAAGGCCCGTCAGCGCTCGCACCGCCAGGTGCTGGACGAGCTCAATGACAAGCTGGCCGACAAGTACATCTGCAACTTCTCGGTGTTCCAGAGCCTGCCGGATACTTGGGCCATCGGCCAGGTGTTGCCGATCCTGCCGCTGCATCGCCTTGACGAAGAGCCATTGCGCCGTGCCGTGCTGCAAGACCTGACCTGCGACTCCGACGGCAAGATCAAGCAGTACGTCGACGAACAGAGCATCGAGACCAGCTTGCCGGTCCACTCGCTCAATCCGGGTGAAGACTATCTGCTGGGTATTTTCCTGGTGGGTGCCTACCAGGAAATTCTCGGCGACATGCACAACCTGTTCGGCGACACCGACTCGGTGAACATCTACCAGAACGCCGACGGTAGCGTGTATCACGCCGGTATCGAAACCCACGACACCATCGAAGACATGCTGCGCTACGTGCACCTGTCGCCGGAGGAGCTGATGACGCATTACCGCGACAAGTGCGCCAGTGCCCGTATCACCGCCGCCGAGCGCACGCAATTCCTGGATGCGCTGCGCCTGGGGCTGACGCGTTCGTCCTATCTGTCTTCCTGACAGGGTCGCGTAGCGGTTGCGTTAATGAATATGGCGAGGGAGCGTGCTCCCTCGCCATATTGTTTGCGTGGAAGGATTTTTCTCGCATTCGGCTACGTACTTTGCTGCGTTTGACCGGGCGGGGTCCTTATTTCATGTAGTCCCTTTCCTAATCTGTCCTTGAGCTCTCTACTCGACCAAGGCTCTCAGCGAGAATGCCCGGTCGCCCCTCCTGTAGAGAAACGCCGATGTCCGATCCAGCCTGCGAGCTGTCATTTCGTCTGGAGATAGCCGGTCTGCCTGAACCCTTCGTCGTCGTGGCCTTCACGGGCAGTGAAGCCATCAGCGAGCCGTTCGTTTTTGAGGTACAGGTGCTGACCGGCGACCCGGCCCTGGATTTGGCGGGTCTGTTGTACCGAAGCGCCTGGTTGAGTTTTGGCGCCCCCGGTCGAGGCATTCACGGGCAGCTTCATGAGCTCGTGCAAGACCGACATGGCATCGGTTGCCGCGTGCGTATCGGGCCGAAGCTGGCATGCCTTGCACTGCGCTTCAGCCAGCGCGTGTTCAGCGCACGCTCGGTACCGCAGATCATCCGCCAGGTGCTCAAGGAGCACGGCATCAACGGCCGCGACGTTTGCCTGGACCTGAGTCGCGACTATCCCGTGCAGGATTTCTGTACCCAATATCGTGAATCCGACCTGCAGTTTCTCCAGCGGGTATGCGCCCAAGCGGGCATTCATTTTCATTTCGAGCAGGGCCGGGACGGACACGGCGTGGTGTTCGCCGATACCGTGGGCAGCGCTTCTCCTGCTGGCAAGGCCGTTTACAGCAGTGGGGTGCAGGCTTCGGCAGTGCATGCGTTCAGGGTCGACATCGACGCTTCGAGAGGACTCGTCGCTCGTGGGAGCAGCGATCTGACACATCTGTACGGCGGCCAGATCCTGTCGTTGACGGCGCATCCCTATAAAGAGTGGAACCAGCGTTGGTTATTGACCGAGGTTGAACATCGTGGACAGGGTGGGGCGTACACCAATCAGTTTCGAGGCGGCCCGTGGGGGTTGCCGTTCGTGGCGGGCAGGGTTCCCGAAAAACCTGTCATGGTGAGTCGGCAACGTGGATGGGTGGTGGAAGTCGAGGCTCCGGCAGAACAGGTGGCCGGGCGGCTGGCGGTGCAGTTCGACTGGGTTTATCAGGGAGAAGGGGCCAGCCCCAGCCATTGCTGGTTGCCCTTGGCGCCGGAGCTGGCAGGGTGTGCGGTGGAGGGCATCCGCGAGGGCACCGAGGTGTTGGTGAGCTTCATCGAGGGTGATCCGGATCGTCCTCTGATCAGTGCTTTCCTCGGTTCCCCCACCAGCGCGGAGATTGCCTGCGACCCGCTTCCGAGCGAAACGCTGGAGGAAATGCGCTTGCCACCCGGCGCCGATTCGCCGTTGCTCTCCGCGATCCAGAAGGGTGAGCCGCTGGTCCTGCTCTGCCTGCTGCCCGGAGGGGGGCGCTTCAGCCCCTGTACCCAGTCGATATGTACCTGCCGCATGGTCACGGACGCGGCGCCATGAATGCCGCCGTCATGCCTGGCTCCGCGCCTCAATGGTTACTGCTCGACGTGTCGGACGCCCCCGACGCCGCGCCGCGTCTGCAGGCGCAATTTGCCGAAGCCCGGCGCTTAGCGCTGTTCGAAGATACCGAATTCCATGGACTGCGGGCACACGGTCCGCTGCTGGTGGATCTGCGGCAGTCGCCTGCGCTGGCCAGCCTGTGTCATCTGGATGCGCGGTCCTGGCCGGGTTTGCTGCTGTTCACCGCCACGCCCGCCGAGCATCTCCTGGTACACCTTCGAAGGATGTTGACGGTGACGCTGGGCCTGCACCACAAAGCCTTGCTGAGTTACTACAACCCCCATACCGCCAGTTATTTCTTCGATGGTTGCGATCCCCGGGAACTCAGTCGCTGGCTGGGGCCGATCAACCAGTTGCGCTGGTTCGGCGGTACCTGGGCTGATCGGTCGACGGGGTGTCAGGGCTGGCAACAACTCTCCAACCCCGGGCTGCCGGTGCCGGCATTGGACAATGAACAGGGTCTCAGCGACAGGCAGCAGGGCAAGTTGCAGGCGTGCCTGCTGGAGCGCCACGTCTGGCGATGGTCGCGCTCCACCGGGCGCGACTATTGGTTGCTCTGGGGGTATCTGCAACAGGGCTTGGCCCTTGGCTTCAGCGAACAGGCTGTGCTCGACGGCTGGCTGTGGCTGCGCTTGCAATACCCTGACGCCCGGCCAGTGTCGAGCTTGCCAGGTGAGTCGCAGCGCGAACGTCTCGATCATCTGCGACGGCTATGGCAGGGCAAACATCGCTGAACGTCATATGCTGCGAGGTTCGAGCCAGACGTCATTGCGTTGCAAACGCCAGGCGACGGTACCCAGGGTCAGGCTGCGCAATGACATGAACAGCAGGAAGGTGATCCACAAGCCGTGATTGCCCAAACCTTGCAAAACCCAGGCGAACGGCAGCGTGAGCAACAACGTCAGGAGCATGCCGTTGCGCATTTCCCGAGCGCGGGTGGCGCCGATGAACAGGCCGTCGAGCAAATAGCTCCAGACCGCAATCAGCGGCAGAGCCGCGAGGTAAGGCAGGTAACGGTAGGCGGTGTCGCGCACATCGGCGATGTCGGTTTGCAGGTCGATGAACAGGTGGCCTGCGAGCAGGAACAGCAGGGCAAACCCCACACTGGCGATCAAGGACCAACCGCAAGCGACCACCAGCGAACGGCGCAAGGCCAGGCGATCGCGGGCGCCGATAGCGTGGCCGCACAGCGCTTCGACAGCATGGGCCAGGCCGTCCAGTGCATGGGCGGTCAGCAGCAGGCCGTTCAGCAACAAGGCGTTGGCCGCCACGGTTGCATCCCCCAGGCGCGCGCCCTGCACCGTGATCAGGAAAAACACCGATTGCAGCACCAGGCTGCGAATGAAGATGTCCCGGTTAACCGCCAGCAGCGGCTGCCAGCTTTTCCATAAGCCCAAGGCTGCCCAGGCTATTTGCCCCGGCCAGGCGCGCAGTGTGTTGCGCGCCAGGGCCAGGCCGACCACCGCACCGGTCCACTCGGCGATTGCCGACGCCCGGGCCGAACCGACCACGTCCCAGTCCAGGCCAATCACGAACCAGAGGTTGAGGGCGATGTTCACCAGGTTGGTCACCAGCAGGATCGCCAGCGGCGCCCGGGCGTTCTGGGTGCCGAGGAACCATCCGACCAGTGCGTAACTGGCCAGGGCCGCGGGCAAACCGAAGAGGCGGGTGTGAAAGAAGTCGCGGGTCAGTTGATTGAGTTCTGCCGACGGCTGCATGAAATGCAGCGCCACATCGCTCAAGGGCACCCCGACAGCCCCGAGTATCACCGCCAGCCCCATCGCCAGCAGCAATCCTTGCAGCAAGACCTGTCGCAACGCCGCGCCGTCACCCCGACCGGCGGCCTGGGCGGCGAACCCGGTGGAGCCCATGCGCAAGAAGCCCATGGCCCACGCCAGGACCGTATACAGACTTGCGCCGACCGCCACCGCGCCCAGTTGATGGGCGTGAGGCAAGTGGCCGATGACGGTGCTGTCGACCAACGCCACCAACGGCACGGAAATGTTGGAGAGAATCATCGGTGCGGCGACCGCCCAGACCCGGCGATGGGTGAAGCGGTCGCGCCAGTCGGCGATCAGGTTGGACATGCGGGCTCCTTGATGGAGCGCGATTGTAGCGGGTTATTGTTTGGTCGTTCCCTGCGGAACTTGGATTCATTGTGGCGAGGGAGCTTGCTCCCGCTGGACTGCGCAGCAGCCCCCCCAAAAGCAGGGCCGCTGCGCGCTGGAGCGCCAGCCCGGCCCAGCGGGAGCAAGCTCCCTCGCCACAGGGTGTCAGGAAAGGGGACGAAGGAGACTTTAGTGAATGATCCAACTCAACAACCACAACCCGAGCACCAGCCAGATAATGCCCATGACGATCGACGCCCGCATGAAGGCGCGGATCGCCGAGTACAACAGCATCAGCCCGAGGATCAGCGCGACGATGCTGATGATCGAGGTGTCCATGCCCAGGGTGCGGGACAATCCGTCGACAAAATTGCCGCCCGCATTGGCCAAGGTGTTGAACAGGCCGCTGAGCAGGTCGACGATGAAACGGATCACCGAACCGAGCGCCTGGCCGAGCCATTCGAAAAAGCTTTCTGCCTGCATGTGTGCATCCTGATGAAGAGGAATCGAAATCGAGCCGTTGGCTCCTGATTGTAGGAGCTGCGACGGCTGCGATCGTTCGATTATGAGGCAATTCGCCGCTTCGTACCGAGACGCTTGCCTTCCCCCGTCATCCCCCCGAAGCTATGCGCATTCAGGAGAGCCCGATGAACCTTGTTGAACTGACCGAACGCCTGCATGCCATTCGTGACCGTAACGACTGGCGGCAATTCCACAGCCCGAAGAACCTCGCCATGGCCGCCAGCGTGGAGATGGCCGAGTTGGTCGAGATTTTCCAATGGTTGACCGAGGACCAGTCGCGCCAGTTATCGGCGGATAAGCTGGCCCATGCAGGTCAAGAGGTGGGTGACATCGTGTTGTACCTGTTGCTGCTGTGCAGTGAGTTGGGCCTGGACATGGACGCCGTGGTGCGCAGCAAATTAGCCGACAGCGAACGGCGGTTCGTCCATGAGTGACCGTCATTTCGATCAGCTCGCCACGCGCTTCGCGGAAAAGATCTATGGCGGGGCCAAGGGGGCGATCCGCCTGGCCGTGCTCCAGGCCGATTTGCTGGAAAGCCTGCCGGAGCGGCCGCTGCGCGTACTGGACATCGGTGCGGGCCTGGGCCATATGTCGCTGTGGCTGGCCGAGCGCGGTCATCAGGTCACCTTGGCCGAGCCGGCCGAACCCATGCTCGAAGGCGCCCGTCAACGCTTCGCCGAGGCCGGCCAGCACGCAACGTTCATCCAGGCGCCGTGGCAGGATCTGCTTGGCCAGCTCACCGAACCTTACGACCTGGTGCTGTGCCACGCAGTGCTCGAATGGCTGGCCGAGCCCCACGCGATCCTGCCGGTGCTGCATCAGCTCACGAAGCCTGGCGGCTGGTTGTCGCTGGCGTTCTACAACCGCGACGCGCTGGTCTATCGCAACCTGCTCAAAGGGCATTTCCGCAAGCTGCGCAAAAATGACATGGCCGGCGAGAAACAAAGCCTGACGCCGCAACAACCCCTTGATCCGCGGGAATTGGCGGCGCAACTTGAAGACCTGTGGCAGGTCGAAAGCCAGAGTGGCGTGCGGGTTTTTCACGACTACATGCCAGTGGAATTCCAAGGCCGCGTAGAACTTGCGCAGCTGTTGGAAATGGAACTGGCCCACCGTCGCCATCCGGCCTTTGCCGGTCTGGGACGTTATCTACACTGGGTGTGTCGGCCGCTCTGACCTGAAGAGCCATCGGAGAGCGAAATGAAAGGTCGTTCAGGATTATTGGCGTTATGCCTCGGGCTCGCAGCCTGCCAGGGCAGCAACCCGTACGTCGCCACGTCCAATCCGTTGCCGCCGGCACCGCCCGAAGCCGCCACGGTGTTCGATCGCAGCGCCTACCCGGCGCCGCCCCGTGACTATGGACGCTATCGCAGTTGGGCCTGGCTCAACGGCCGGCTGCCACCGGGCACCGCCTGGGCGGATTCGGCCCAGGTCGCCGAAGCGGTGAGCGAGGCCTTGGACCAGCGTGGGTTGCGTCCACTGCATGACAACCGCGCCGCGGACCTCTTCGTCACTGCCGAACTGCGCCTGGAGACTCGCATCCGCCAGGTCCGGGACGATTACGACTCGGGATACTACGGCGGCTACAACCGCTACGGACCGGGTTACGGGATGTACAACAGCGTTCCGGTGGTACGGACTTACCAGGAGCAAGTGGTGGTGGTTCGAGTGGATCTGTTCGACGCCCGCAACGGCCAGCCGGTGTGGAGCGCCAGTGCCGAGACCAGTCAGCGGGGCCATCAGAGCGAGCGCACCGATGCCATTCGTGAGGCAGTGGAAAAGGCCATGTCGGCTTATCCTCCCAGTTGATCACGCAACGGAGAAAAACCATGTCCCGCCGTCTTGTTCCGTTTGCCCTTGTCCTGCTGCTCGGCGCTTGCGCCAATAACCAGGTCAACCATGACTTCGACACCAGTCGGGATTTCGCGGCCTACCGCAGTTGGAGCTGGAAAGAACCGGCCCTGCAATATCGCCCCGATGACCCGCGTATCAAGAGCGACCTGACCGAGCAGCGGATCCGCCAGGCGGTCGCCGATCAGCTTGACCAGCGTGGCTTGCGACCGGCGCAGGCGGGGGCTCGGGGTGACATGCAGGTCCAGGCCTATCTGATCGTCGAAGACCGCCAGCAGCAAGTGACGACAAACTATGGCGGCGGTTGGGGGGGGCCGTGGAATGGCTATTGGGGCGGGCCGATGTACAACGAGACCCGCAACGTCAGTTACAAGGTCGCCACGGTGCAGATCGACCTGCTCGATGGCAAGGACGGCAAGCTGGTGTGGCGTGGCAGCGACGAGCAGTTGCTCAGCGATTCGCCCAACCCGGCGGAACGCAGCACGAAGGTGCGTGAGACGGTGGGGCGGATCTTGTCCAATTACCCTCCCCGCTAAATGAAGGAGCCGTGTGGGAGCGAGCAAGCTCGCTCCCACAGGATGGGTGCAACTCTCTCAGGCAACCGGCTGCCAACTTCCCTGCATATGCTCCAGCGCTCCAGCCCCATCCAGTCGAAAATGCCCACTGGACCCCGCCGCACTTGCCAGCAACGTCACCTCGCTGGGCAGGCGTACCGGTTTCTTGAAGGTTACGTTGATTTCGATGTTGGCCTCGGGCAAATGGTCATCCAGCGCCGCCAGGGCCCGGGCCTTGTTCCACAGCCCGTGGGCGATGGCGGTGGGAAAGCCGAACAAGCGGGCGCTGGCGCCGCTCAGGTGGATCGGGTTGTAGTCGCCGGAAACCTTGGCGTATTGCCGGCCAATGTCCGCGGGCGCTGTCCAACGCGCCACTTCGGTCAGATCGAGGGGCGACGACGGCGGCTCCTCGACGAGCGCACCATCGAGCTGGACACCCTTGCACAGCATCTGGCTCTCGGCTTCCCACAGCGGTCCCAACTGATCCTCGATACGGGTCACCAGATCGAACACCGCACCCTTGGCGTGAGGTTGCAGGTTCTCGACGTTGACGCTGGCTTGCACTTGGCTGACTCCGCCCATGGGCCGCAGCACTCGGATGCGGTTGCTCAGGTGAACCAGTCCCAGCAAGGGGAACGGGAACTCCCGGGCGGTCAGCAACTGCATTTGCAGGGCGAACGCCAGGACATGGGGATAGGTCGGTGGCAGCAACCCGCTTTCGGCGAAGCCACAGACCTTGCGATACGCCGCGAGGCGTTGTGGGTGGACCTGGACCATCTGGCGCAGCCCGATGTCGGGCAAGGTCGCGCCGGTTATCTTGCGGCGTGTCGCGGCCTTGGCGTACAGCCCGGACATCGACGGCGCAGTGTTTATCTCATGCCATTGGATCGTCATGCTCACGCCCCCAACAGGCTTTGCCCGCAGACCCGCAGCGCCTGCCCGGTCACGGCGCCCGTGCCCGGTTGCGCGAGCCAGGCCACGGCTTCGGCGACGTCCTGGGGCAAGCCGCCCTGGCCCAGCGAACTCATGCGCCGCCCGGCTTCGCGCAGGGCGAAGGGGATGTCGGCGGTCATGCGCGTTTCAATGAAGCCTGGCGCCACGGCATTGATGCTGATTCCCCGGGCCTGCAAGGTCGGGGCCCAGGCCTGCGCGAGGCCGATCAACCCGGCCTTGCTCGCGGCATAGTTGGTCTGCCCGCGATTGCCGGCGATGCCGCTGATGGAGGCCAGCAAGACGACCCGGCCGTTGTCCCGCAGGGTACCGCTGTCGAGCAGTGCCTTGGTCAGCACTTGTGGTGCGTTGAGGTTGACCGCCAGCACGGCGTCCCAGAATTCCGGAGTCATGTTGGCCAAGGTCTTGTCCCGGGTGATGCCCGCGTTATGCACCACGATATCGACACCCTCGGGCAGGTGTTCGATCAATTGCGCAGCGGCGTCTTCGGCACAGATATCCAGCGTCACGCTGCGCCCGCTCAAGCGTGCGGCCAGCGCGTCCAGGTCGGCCTTGGCCTGTGGAACGTCCAGCAGGATCACGTCGGCGCCGTCCCGGGCGAGGGTTTCGGCAATCGAAGCGCCGATGCCGCGTGCGGCGCCGGTCACCAGTGCCTTGAGCCCGGTGAGCGGTCGCGTCCAATCCTGGACCTGGGTCTCACAGGCCTTGAGGCGAATCACCTGTCCGGAAACGTAGGCGCTCTTGGGCGACAGGAAAAACCGCAGTGCCCCCTCCAGCTGCGTTTCGGCGCCCTCACCGACGTACAGCAACTGCAGCGTGCCACCGTGGCGAAGTTCCTTGGCCAGGGAACGGCTGAAGCCTTCGAGGGCGCGTTGGGCACTGGCGGCGAAGGGATCATCGAAGCTTTCCGGGGCACGGCCGAGAATGACGACATGGGCGCTGTGGTCGAGGTTTTTCATCAGTGGCTGGAAAAATTCGCGCAACTGCTTGAGTTGATCAACCTGCACCAGATGGCTGGCGTCGTACACCAACGCCTTGATTTTCGGGCCATGGCCGGGGATCCACTCGGTCGCCAGCGTCGGTTCGCCGCCGTAGATGAAGATCGCATCGGTCAGGCGCTTGGCAAACGTGCCGACCTGTTCGGTCAGCGGTCCACCGCCCAGAAGCAGGGCACCCTCGATTGGCCGCAACCGCCCGGCTTGCCAGCGCTCCAGGCGCACCGGCGATGGCAAGCCCAGAGCGCCAACCAGACGCAGGCCAATGGGCGAATTGGCAAAGTCTATGTAACGGTCTGACATGGAACACACTCCGGCTGATGAGGTTCCAAGTGTGGACCATGTTTGGCAATCAGTCGTTCGATCGCCGGGATAAAGCCTAAGCTTGTGGCTGGGGTACGTTACAGCAGGCTTATTTCGCATCTTTCGCGCATACAGGGGAGTTCTTCATGGCACAGCTACGCCGCGTTGCGATCATCGGTGGTAACCGCATTCCTTTCGCCCGCTCCAACGGGCCTTATGCCACCGCCAGCAACCAGGCGATGCTGACGGCCGCGCTTGAAGGATTGATCGAGCGCTACAACCTGCACGGTGCACACATCGGCGAAATGGCCGCTGGTGCGGTGCTCAAGTTTTCCCGGGACATGAACCTGACGCGTGAATGCGTGCTGGGCTCGCGCTTGTCGCCAAGCACGCCGGCGTATGACGTACAACAGGCCTGCGGCACGGGTCTGGAAACCGTGCTGCTGGTGGCCAATAAAATCGCCCTGGGGCAAATCGACAGCGCCATCGCCGGCGGCGTCGACACCACCTCCGACGCGCCTATCGCGGTCAACGAAGGGCTGCGCAAGATCCTGCTGCAAGCCAATCGGGCCAGGACCACCGGCGACAAGATCAAGACGTTCCTGCAATTGCGCCCTCGGCACCTGATCCCCGATCTGCCACGTATCAACGAACCGCGCACGGGCCTGAACATGGGCCAACACTGTGAATTGATGGCGCAGACCTGGCAGATTCCCAGGGAAGAACAGGATCAATTGGCCTTGGAAAGTCATCAGAAAATGGCCGCTTCCTACGCCGAGGGCTGGCATAACGATTTGATGACGCCGTTTCTCGGCCTGACCCGCGATAACAATCTGCGTCCGGACCTGACCCTGGAAAAGCTCGCCTCCCTAAAGCCAGCCTTCGAGAAAAGCGCCAAGGGGACGATGACCGCAGGCAACTCCACGCCGCTGACCGATGGCGCGTCGCTGGTGCTGTTAGGCAGTGAAGAATGGGCCAAGGCTCGCGGGCTGCCGATCCTGGCTTACCTGCGTGACGGTGAAACCGCAGCGGTGGATTTCGTCAACGGTGCCGAAGGTCTGCTGATGGCGCCGGTCTACGCCGTGCCGCGGTTGTTGGCGCGCAACGGCCTGACATTGCAGGACTTCGATTATTACGAGATCCACGAAGCGTTCGCCGCCCAAGTGTTGTGCACGTTGAAGGCGTGGGAGGACCCCGACTACTGCAAGACTCGCCTGGGCCTTGATGCGCCGCTGGGCGCCATCGACCGCAGCCGGTTGAATGTGAAGGGCAGTTCGCTGGCCGCCGGGCATCCATTTGCCGCCACCGGCGGGCGCATTGTCGCCAACCTGGCCAAATTGCTGGATGCGGCGGGGAAGGGCCGGGGGCTGGTTTCCATTTGCGCGGCCGCCGGCCAGGGCGTCACCGTCATTATCGAGCGCTGACGATTGCCTCGTTTTGTCGAGCAACCTGGGCGCGCTGGCGGCTGACGTAGCGTTCGGCAAGGATCGAACAGACGATCAGTTGCAGTGGGTGGTAGATCATGATCGGTAGCAGGATCAGCCCGAGCCCGGGATTGTTGCCGAAAATCAACGCCGCCATCGGCACCCCCGCAGCCAGGGATTTCTTGCTTGCGCAGAACACCGCGGCAATTTCATCGGCGTTGCTGAACCGCAACGCACGAGCGGTGCGGGTGGTCATCCAGAGAATGATCGCCAGTAACACCGCGCTGCCGAGCACGGCGCTGAACAATACGCCATTGCCTTGTTGCTGCCAGATCCCCGAGACCATGGAGTTGCAGAACGCCGCATAGACCAGCAGCAGGATGACCAGTTTGTCGATGACGCTGGTGTAGCGCTTGTACCGGGCGAAAAAGCCGGCCAGCCAGCGCCGCAGAAACTGCCCGAGCACCAGTGGCAGCAGCAACATCAGGCACAGGTCGAGCAGTGTCGAGCCCAGGTCGATGCCGCCGGCGCCGCTGCCCACCACGAAACTGACCAGCAGCGGTGTCAGGAAAATCCCTAGCACACTGGACAAGCTGGCGTTGAGAATCGCTGCCGGCACGTTGCCGCCCGCGCTGCCGGTCAGGGCTACCGATGAAGAAATGGTCGAAGGCAGGGCGCACAGGTAAAAGAACCCCAGCATCAACAACGACGGTACGTGGCTGCCCAGCAACCATTCGCTGATCAGCCAGATCAACGGAAACACCCCAAAGGTAAAACCTTGCACCATCAGGTGCAGCCGCGTGTTCCTCAAGCCATGGCGGATCTGTTCGCCGGACAGGTTGACGCCATGGAGGAAAAACACCACGAAGATGCCGATGTTCACGACCCATTCCGCATGCATTGCGCCACCCGTGGCGCCGAAGCGGGGGAAGAAATACGCCAACAGCGTGGCGAGCAACATGCCGCACAGGAACCAGTCGGTCACCATGCGTTTGAGGTGTCTGAAAATCTGCATAGGGCACCGCAAGTTGTAAGAAAAGTCGACTTAGCCTAACGTCGCTCAACACAGTCGTCTTGCGATATAAGGCCAATCAATGCCGACTAACGGACACCTGCAGCTCGAGCGACGCATTCCCGACCTGACGGAACTGCCCCGGCCACTCTATGCCCGGGTCGAAAGCTTGAGCGCGGGTTCGTGGACCCAGGCTCATCGTCACGATTGGGTGCAATTCTCCTATGCCATCAGCGGTGTGCTGGGCGTCCACACCGCCGAGGGCAGTTTCTTTGCGCCGCCGCAACGGGGCATCTGGATTCCTGCCGATCTTGAGCATCAGGTCGTGACGTCTACCCGCGCGGAAATGCGCAGTCTTTACGTGCATCGCCAGGCTTGCCAGTGGGCCGAGGCACGCTGCCGGGTGCTGGAAGTGACGCCACTGGCGCGAGAGTTGATCAAGGTCTTCTGCCAATTTCCCGCCACCTATCCGCAGGGGGACACCGAGGAGGCGCGCCTGGTCCAGGTGCTGCTGGATCAACTGGCAGCACTGCCGGAAGTGGGCTTTTCCCTTCCATTACCCCGACACGCACGCTTGCTCGCGCTGTGCAACGAGTTGATCGCACAGCCCGAAGACAACGTGACGCTACACGCCTGGGCTGCCCGCTTGGGCACTTCGGAGAAAACCGTGATGCGTCTGTTCCAGCGGGAAACCGGCCTGAGTTTTCGCGCCTGGCGCCAGCGTATGCGGCTGCTGTCTTCCCTGGGGTCACTGGAAAAGGGCGACAGTGTGACCAGCGCGGCGTTGTCCTGTGGCTATGATTCGACGTCCGCCTTTATCGCGGCATTCAAGGGCCTGTTCGGTTTCACCCCGGGCGAGTTGTTCAAGCACTGACCGGGGGCCTGCCCCGCTTCGCCAAGGCCTGCCGGTTCTACGAGCAGCGTCACATCCAGTCTCGGTTATGATTTGGCTCCACTGAGCTGATCCGGCACATTGTGTGCATTCAGGGTTCATAGGTCGGACCCCCTCCCCGTGAAGGGTGGATTGCCGTATAACGACCTGTCATTCGCGTGTTTGGTAATAAAGGACCCAGAATAAAAGCTGATGAAGACTCCAAAACGCATTGAACCCCTGATCGAAGACGGTCTGGTCGACGAGGTGC
>Ga0307412_10001255_pt1 | contig 14302 bp, 15 predicted proteins | sample DK1Cmetagenome_3_FD_203823 | JGI IMG/M metagenome (GOLD analysis project Ga0307412, IMG submission 203823) | Maize rhizosphere microbial communities from greenhouse at UC Davis, California, United States - DK15-C-1 | ecosystem: Host-associated > Plants > Roots > Rhizosphere > Soil | place: USA...
CTTGCGACACCATCGACCTCGAGCAAGGGGGACAACCAGGCTACGCACCCAGCATCGTCGCGCCGCGTGAACGCGATCGAGGCGAGGTTGTGGCGCACGGCCATCTGGAACGGGTCGTCGGACTGTGCCTCGGCCGACAGCAATCCCTTGAGATGGCTCTCTGCATCGTCCCACCGCTGCTGCGCAAGAAGCCAATCGGCCCCGCGCAAGGCCCAGGCAGCGGCATCCTCGTCCTCCCGTTCCGCCGCCGCCTGGAGGCACCGCTGCGCCTCGTTCCAGTCGCTGCGCCGGAGCGCGGCGGCAAACGCTTCGCCCAAATCGTTGACCTCTGCCGAGGAGTCACCGCCTTGCGACGAGGCAGCGTACGAGGGGTATGCGGTGCTGGGGGTGTTCATCAAGCAAGTCATCCAGCGTTCTGGCGATTTGTTTAGCGAAGGCACCGATGACCCCTCGCAAGGGTCCACCTCGTCGCTTCGAGCACCTCTCCGCGCGACAATGCCCCACGCAGGCGGCAGCGCCCTTTTGTTTCTGGCACGCGATGCCTCAATCGCACCGGAGGATGTTTGTGATGAAAAGCCCCGATCCCACTTCGTTTGATGCCTTCATGTCCAGCGGCATGGCGGCAAGCCAGGCCAACGACGGCGCACAAGCCATCGAATGGTTCCAGAAGGCCAGTGCGGCCGAACCCAGTGCCGGCCTGCCGCAGTTCCTGATGGGTGCGGAGTTCGCCGCGCTCGGTGACATGAATGCCGCCGAGGCCGCCTTTGCCAACGCCACGCTGCTCGCACCAGGCTTTCCGATGGCGCGCTACCAGTTGGGGCTGCTGCAGTTCAGCTCGGGGCGCGCGGCGATTGCGCTGCTCACCTGGCAACCGCTGCTCGATCTGCCCGAGACCGACCCGCTGCCGCATTTCGTTCGCGGCTTCGCAGCCCTGGCGCAAGACAACTTCGACGAAGCGCTGCACCACTATCGGCAAGGCCTTCCGCTCAACACCACGAACAGTGCGCTGTCGGGCGACATCGAAAAGGTCATCGCGGGCATCAACGCGCTGACGAACAAGCAGGCAACCGCTGCCCAGGAAGAGGATGCTGACGACGCCGCGGCCGAGTCCAGCAACCACGTGCTGCTGGCCAACTACCAGCAGCAAGGCCGCTCGCACTGATGCTCTGGCCGCAGGTTCCCGCGCTTCTCTCCCCCGCCGCTCACACAGTTCCTCATGATTGACACGTCGACGCAATTGGCCGCGATGATCCGCGCCCAGTTCGCCGCGCAGTTCCGGACGCAGCAAGCCAAGGACCGCCCGGTGGCCGGTCGCGATGCGCATGCGGCGCGAGGCGAAGGCGGGTCTGCGTCGTTGCGCACCAGCGGCGAGGCGGCGGCGAACAACGCGCCGGCGAACGAAGACGCGCAGATCCAGCAGATGGTGGCACTGCGCGTGCGCGCCCTGTCGCCGGACGATCCTCAGCGCCAGCGAAAGGCGTTCCGGCTCTTCCTGGAATCGGTGCTGATGCAGGCGTTCGGCCGCGAGCGGCTCGATGACCGCGGCTTCGACCAGATGGTCAACGCGGTGCTGCAACGCATGGAGGGCGATCCCGAACTCAGCGCGGCGCTGCGCGAAGCGGGCGACCTGCTGCTCGCTGATGCAGGCCCGGGTGCGCCTGCGTCGCCTGCTTCAGTACAGCGCTAGTTAGGCAATCAACCCACCCCGTCAGCCGTTGTCGCTGCCGGGACCTGCTGCGCCATTGGCCGCAGCGTCCTGCGACGGGAACATGTCACCCATGTCGCCTCCGAGCGGCCCCGCCCTTCCGCCGAGCAGGCGCCGCGCAAAACGCTGCACATCCTTGGCGTCTTTCACCTCACCGCTGAGCAGGGCCTGCGCATAGCGACCCGAGAGGTTGCTCTTGTCCAGCCGCAGTGCCAGTTCGGCGTGTTCCTCGGCCTCTTGCCGCTGCGACTGCATGGCGAGCACGACGGCCAGGCCGCCATGGCTTTCCGCAAAGTTGCGGTCGAGCGCCAGTGCGGTGTCGAAGCTTGCGCGGGCACCGGGCAGGTCGCCTTGCAGGATCTGCGTCCATCCCATGCCATGCCAGGTACCGATGTGCTGCGACATGGCGGACAGGGCCTGCGCGAAGGCGCTGTGCGCCGCAGGCAGGTCGCTGGCGAGGAGTGCTGCGAAGCCGCGGGTCGACCACGCGCGGCCGTCGCCTGGCTGGCGCTGCAGCGCGGCATCGGCGAAGTGGATCGCGCGTGCCGCATCGCGGGCAGCCAGCGCGATCGAGGCCTGGGTCACGAGGCTCTCCACGGGATGGTCCGCGGGAGAACCTTCGCCAAGGCTCGCGGCCGACCAACGCTGCGCGGCGGCGAAGTCGGCCGCATCGATGGCGATCAGGCTGGCGATGCCGGCGGCCTGTGCATCGAGGCTTTTCTGCTGCTCGGCTTTCAGTGCCCAGTCCATGGCCCGGGTGAGTTGGCCGTCGTGATGCAAGGCCCGCAGCCAGAGCTGTTTCAGTGCACGGGTCGCGACCAGCGGATGCGCGCCCGGCTCGGTCGAAGCCGGTGATTCGAGCAGCTGCGCCAGCCGTGCCGCGCAGTCCGCATAGCGGCCACGCCTCAGTTCGATGAACGCCAGGTTGTGGAGCAGCACTTCGGTGAAACCGGGCGGCGGCTGCGGCGTGTCCGCCAGTGCCTGAAGCACTTCGAGCGCTTCGTCGTAGCGCTGCTGCGCCAGCCAGAAATCGCCTTCGCGCAGGCGCCACGCCAGGGGTTCGGTGTGCAGCGTCTGGCCGTGCTGCAGATGGAAGCGTGCGCGCTCCCATTCGCCGCACGACAGCGCGGTTTCGAACGCATCGATCAGCAGTGCGTTGTTGGACGGGTCGTCCCGCAGGAAGCCGTCGAGCCGGTCGAGGCGCTGGCGCGCGGCGGACAAGGGGGATGCATTCGGATCGGTCATGGGAAGAAGAAATGTAGGTTGGTCCGGCCAGGAAAATGGAACGTCACAAGGAGACGTCGCAGCGCGCATCTTTCGCCAGCAGCTCGCGCAGCCGCAAGAGGCCCTGTCGGTGCAGCTGAGAGACGCGCCCACGCGTGACGCCCATCAGCGTCGCGATGTCGTCGAAGGGAACCTCCTGCAGATAGTGCTGGCGGATCACGCTCTTCTGCTGGTCGCTCAGTTGGTTCACCAGATCGCGCAGCACGGTGCGCAGCTGAAGGATCTCGGTCTTGCGGAAATAGCTTACCTCCGGCGACGGCGCATGGGCGTTGCCGTCGAACGCCTCGCCGTCGACCATGCCGGTGTCTTCGAGCAGCACGCCCAGTGCCAGCCCGATGCCCACCTCGGCCAGGTACTTGAAGAGCTTGTCGGCGCTGCGCGGCGCAGCCGATGCAGCAGTCTGGCCATCGCCGGACGCCTCCTCGGCCACTGCTGCCGCGTCCTTGACGGCCTCGAGCCGCTCCTGTCGCAGGCGCATGGCAACGCTGATCTGCTGGTTCTTCTCGGTAAGGCGCGTGAGTCCGTTGAGCACGGAGCCTTGCACGCGCTTGGCCGCAAAGGTCTTGAACTGTGCCCCCTGGCCCGGCTCGAAACGCTCCACGGCCTCCAGAAGGCCGACGCGGGCGAGCTGCAGGTAGTCCTCGAACTCCACGTCGTTGTGGGTGCGCCGGCCATAGATCGTGGCGGCCACCATCTTGGCGTAAGGCAGGTAATGGCAGATCAGTTGCTCGCGCGCCGCCTCGTCTTTTTCCTTCCGCCATCGAGCCCAGAGTGCCACCGTCACGTCCGGCGCCTCGGAGGCCACGTCGCCGAGCTTGCCCGGCTCCGCAGCCGGATCGAAGAACGGCTGTGGAGAGGGTCGCAACGCTGAACTCAGGCGGGGCATGGCGTGCGGAGCGTCAATGGAAACTGCCGACCAGGGCCTTGAGTACCAGGCTCCAGCCGTCGACAAGAATGAACATGAGCACCTTGAGCGGCAGCGCAATGGTGGTGGGCGGCATCATCATCATGCCGAGCGCCATGAGGATGCTCGAGACGATCAGGTCGATCAGGAGGAACGGCAGGAAGATCACGAAGCCGATCTGGAACGCCGCGCGCAGTTCCGACAGCATGAACGACGGAATCAGCTGCACGTTGCTGATGTCGTCCATCGACTTGGGCATGGGCGCCTTCGACAGCTCCACCATCAGCGCCAAATCGGCCTCGCGCGTCTGCCGCACCATGAACTCGCGCAGCGGCGCAATGCCCTTGCCGTAGCCCTCCTCCATCGACAGCTTGCCGGCCATGAAGGGCTCGAACGCGTCGTGGTTGACCTTCTGCAGCACCGGCGACATGGTGAACAGCGTGAGGAAGAGCGCCAGGCCGATGAGCACGGTGTTGGGCGGCGTCTCGTTCATGCCGATCGCGTGGCGCAGCATGGAGAGCACCACGATGATCCGCAGGAAGCTGGTGAGGCAGACGAGCAGCGCCGGAAGAATCGCCAGCACCGTGAGGCCGAGCACGACGCGCAGGGCCTGCGCGGTTTCGGTCGCGGGGGTGGCCGAGGGCGCCGGCGTTGCTGCTGCGGCCGGCGCCGCCTTGGGGCGAACAGGGTTGGCAGCGGCCGTGGGGGCGGCCTTGGATTCGGGCGCGGAGACCGGAGGCGCCGTTGCCGAAGGCGCTGTCACCAGGGGCGCCGCCTGCGGCGTGGCGGCAGCGGGAGCCGTCGGCGGTATCGCGGCAGGCGCAGCAGGCGTGACAGGCGCCGCAGGCGGTGCCTCGAGCGTCGGAGTGCCGGGCACCACCTCCGATGCGGCCTCGTCCTGCGACTGCGAGCGGGCGCTGTCCACCGGCAGGCCGAACAATGCGATGGCCAGCAACATGAGCGCCAGGACTGTGTGCCAGGAGCGCCTCATCGCGTCTCTCCCGACACGACCGAGGCCGGCTCCACCGGCTCGGCGGCCGCGGTTTCGGCCAGCAGCTGGATGGATTGCTCCGTGCACCCCAGCAGCAACCGCCGGCCATTCCACACCACGACGTGCAGGCTGTGGCGCGGCGACAGCGGCATACTCGACACCCTCTGGATCTCGTGCGAAGGCACCGTGTCCAGCAAACCGCCGAATCGCGTCCACCACGCGCCCGAGGCCTTGGGTTGTCCCGCCCGCCGGCGGGCGATGACGAACGCGAGCGCCAGCAGGCCACCCGCCATGACGACGCCGATCCACCAGCGATCGCTCGCAGGCCCGGCCGTCTCGCCCGGTTGTTCCCGCTTCACCGGAATGCTGTCGGGCAGGCTGGTCGCCGGCTGCGATTCGGCACCGCCGCCAGCGCGTGCCTTCTGCGATTCCTGCGCTTCACCGGGGAACGCCAGCAGCAGCCCGGCCGCCATGGCAAGCCCCATCAGGCCCCTTCGAACAGCGGCCCCAGTCCGCATCCACCGCAACACAGCATGCATCCGTCAGGATCCCGAGGCCAGGCCCAAGGCAACGGGCAGTTCGGTGATGCGAACTGCAAAGTGTCCGTCGACCGCCACCAGTTGGCCGCGCGCCACGACCTTGCCTTCGATGGTGAGGTCGACCGGTTGGTCGAACCCACGGTCCAGGCGCAGCACCTGGTGCTCCTTGGCGCCCAGCAGCTCGCCGACGGAAATGGTGGCTTCGCCAACGCACACCTGCAGCTTGGCCTTGATCTGGTGCAGCGGATTCCAGTCTTTCAGGATCGGCGCATCGGCCGCATGGTTCGCGGCGCCGCCGTCGGCGTCGGCATGCAGGTCGGGCAACGCGATGATCTGCGCGGTGGGCAGGCCGCTGGCCTGCTGGGGGCGTGTGCGAAGCTCGCCGCGGCCCTCGGCCGCGGTATTGGCTGCGCCGGTACGGTTGTCGGCAACGATTCCTTCCAGGGCTTTCGTCATGGTGTTTTTTCCTTCGATGGATGGGTGTTCGGGTTGGGGGTTGCGGGCACGGCCAGTTCGATGGCGATGCGGCCGTCGCTTTGCCCCAGCCAGCCGCGGCACACGGGCGTGCCGTCCGTGCCGATGACCAGCGCGGGTGAATCGAGCAGGTGCTCCAGCGGGATCACGTCGTCCAGGCGCAGCTCCTGGAGCTGGCCCAGGTTCAGTTCGGCGCCCTCGAGCATGACGCGCAGCGCCACGCGTTCTCCGGCCAGCGCCTGATCGAGACGCGCCTTCGGCAGCTTCTGCGCGGGTGCAGCGGGAGCTGGTTTTTTCGTCGCAGGGTTCCCCAGCAGGGCTGCCACCAGGGCATGCGGCAAACCGAGGCTCCAGGCGCCGCCGCACCAGTTCCAGCGCACGCAGAGAACGCCGGACCAAGGGTCCGAGGGAACGCTCGTGCCCGGTGCGCCTTTTGCCGGCTGCGGCTCGAGCGCAAAGCCTCCGAGCAACTTGCCCAGGCGCTGCAGCCAGTCGGCCCATGCGGCGCGAACCAAGGCAGGTGCGACCACCGGTGCAACGGGCGCCGTGGCGGAGGTGGCGAGGTCGAACGCGAACATGCGGTCCGCGAGCGCCTGCAGGCCCGCCTGCGATGGATCTCTGAGCGCACGCGGCAGGGAATCCGCAACCGGTGCGCCGGCACGCCGTGGCGCTTCGGCAAACGACCAGCAGGCGACATCGTCGCCCGCCAACACCAGGGTGCCTTCGGGTTCCACGACTTCGACCTCGGCCGGTGCCGATGCGCCTTCGCGCGCGGAAATCCACTCGGCACTCCAGTCGCGATGCAACGCGACGAAAAGCACGCGCACAGCCTCTTTCTGCGCAGCTTCCCAGCTGCGCAGGGGGCGTGCCCTGAGCACCGATTCGGAGGGGTCGAGCAGCGCGGAAGCGGCTGCACCGCCAGGAGACAAGGCGTTCATTTGCTCTTCATCGAGAACAGTTCCTGCAGCATGTCGTTGGCGGTGGAGATCACCTGCGAGCTGGCCTGGTAGCCGCGCTGCATGATCACCAGGTCGCTGAACTCCTGCGACAGGTCGACATTGGAAATTTCGATCTGGCCCGCGCGCACGGTGCCGAACGCGCCCTCTCCGGCCGAACCGAAGTGCCATGCGTTCTTGTTCAGGATTTCGAACTGGTTGTTGCCTATCGAGCCCACGGCATCGGGCGAATCGAAACGCGCGAGTGCCAAGCGTGCGCCCTTGGTGGTCTGGCCATTTGAATAACTGATCCGAAGCACGCCATTGCCGTCGAAGGCGGTACCGCTGAGCGTTCCTGGCCCCACGCCGTCCTGAGACGCCATCGTGAGGGTCTTCGGATCGTCCGTGGCACCAGCAAGAAAATTGACATCGGTGCTGAAGTCCAACGTCAGCGACATCGCCGGCTGGCCGGCTGGCGTATAGGAGATCGGCACCACGGTGCTCCCGGGCAGAGGCCTGTTCTGACCAAAAAGCATCCGCCCAGTTGCCACGACGGTCGTCCCCTCCATGACGTCGTACTTGAGGGTGTTGGGCGTGTTCTCGATCGCGCTGAACTTGAGGCTGAGCGTATGGGTCATGCCTGCGGCATCGATGACGGGCAAGGCATCGACTGACTGACGGGTTGCAGTGCTCGAAATGTTGCCCGAGAACTTGATCGTCGACGTCGGCTTGCCCTGATTCAACATCTGCCCGGCAAGAGTGATCTCGACCATGTTCCCGCTGGCATCCATCCCCATCACCTTCTCGCCGCCGCTGCGGCTCACCAGCACACCGGTGTCATCGAACTTGAACTGGCCGGCGCGGGTGTAGGTGGTCTTGCCTTCCGCGTCCTGCAGCACAAAGAGGCCCTGGCCGTCGACCGCCATGTCGAGGTCATTGCCGGTCTGGCGCAGTTCGCCCTGCTTGAACGACATCGCGGTGCCGGTGGTGTTGAGACCGAACCCGACCTGGTCGTAGTTCTGGCTGGCATTGCCGCCGCTCAGATTGCCGCCTGTGTAGAACATGTCCGCGAACTGCAGGCTCGAGCTCTTGAAGCCGGGCGTGTTGATGTTGGCGGTGTTGTTGGCAATCACGCGCAGGCCGCGCGAATAGCCGAGCAACCCGGTCATGCCGACGTAGATGGACTCAAGCATGGGACATCCTTTCTTGCGAATTCAGATCGCTCAGATCGCGCCGCACGGCGGTCATCGCACCGACACCAGCTGGCTGAGCGAGATGTTGGTGAGCGTGGCGCCCGCCGACGTGCGCACCGTGAGGAGCGGCGAATCGCCCGAGAGCGACAGCGCGCTCACGGTGCCGCTGACGGAGCCGCTCGCGGTCGTGATGTCGACGGTTTTTCCGATCAGGCCCACCGACTGCAGCGCGGCCTGGTTGGTGATGAGCGTCGCGATCTTGTTGTTGAGCTGCTGGGTCTGCTCCAGGCTCGTGAACTGGGCCATCTGCGCCATGAACTGCTGGTTGTCCATGGGCTTGAGCGGGTCCTGGTAGGTCAGCTGGGTCAGAAGGATCTTGAGGAAGTCCTCCATGCCCAGGCTGTTGGCCTGCAGGTTGGTAGTGCCCGTACTGCCTATTGCATCAATTGCCATCACGCCCCCTTTGAATGAAATGAATCGACCGTGGTCGGGCGGCTCTCGCTGCCCGGAATGGATATGTCGCCAGTCGCGCCCGCCCCGGCACCGTCGCGCCACACGAGGCGCCCGTTGCACACGACCTGATGGAGGCGCTGGCCGCGGTCCTGCACGCCGCGCTGAAGGTCCGCCACGATGCGGGGCAGCATGGCCGCCAGCGCATCGTCGTCCGCGCGCATCGCGATCCACACGGCCCGGCCTTCGGGCATCGACTCTTCGTGCAGGCGCACGGGTGCCTGGGCGTCGGGTGTGGACGACGGTTGTGTTCGAGGTTCGGCGACCGCATCGGCCTCGGCGTCCGGTGCGCTGTTGTCCACGGGTTCGCCAATGGTCGGAAGCAGGCTTGCGCCGCGGCGCAGCTGCACATCCGACAGTGCCTTGGTTTCCTGAGGTGCTTCGGCGGCGACGGCGGGACGCATCTCCGCGAAGAACCGCACGGCCGCGCGCGGCGCCTGTGCAGCACCATTGAAGACGTCGGTCGCACCGATCGGCAGGCCCACTGCAGTGCGAGGCTCCATGGACATGCCCCATTGAGGCGCCGCGGCAACCGGATTGGCGCCGTCGATCACACCAGGGGCCTGCGCCACAGTGTTCGTCCTGCCGCGAGCCGGTGCTTCGGGCGCACAGGTCGGCGCCGTCGCGGCGCCGTCCTTGCCGGCGGCAAGCGGTGGCTTGAACCAGTTCGCCATCTGCGCCCGCTCCATCTCGCGCTGCCAGGCCACCTGCTGCTGCGCGGTATCGGCCTGCCCTGCGGCCGAGCTCTGCCGCGCGGGCAGGGCGGCTGCATGGCGCGCGGCGGCCGAGGTATGGCTCGTGCTCATTGCGAGGGCTCCACGTTGCGGCCGCCCGCGGCAGCCGAGCGCGCGAGCCAGTCGCGGTCCTGCTCGTTGCTGTTGCGCTGGCGGACTTCATCGGCGTATTGCGTCAAGGCATCCTCCTTGTGCTGGGTCATTCCGTCGAGGCGCAGCTGCAGCGCCATGCACTCCTTGCGCAGCCGGTCTCTTTCGGCCAGTTGCTCCTTGCGCTTCGCATCGAGTTCCCGCCATTGATCGCGCAGGTGCGTCAGAAAGCCAAGCGCAGCCCGGTGGGCGCCGGGGTCCATGCGCAGCACCAGCGCCTGCCCGGCCTTGCTGGCCTGTTCGTCGTGCATCGCCTGCACCTCGGCCATGCGGGCTTCGGTTTCGGCGAGCGCCTGCTGCGCGCGCGCGAGCGACGCCATGAGCTTGTCCATGCGCCACTGCTGCCGCTGGCGCACCGGCTCGAGCGCGTAGACGAAGCCGCGCACATCGACATCGCGCTTGGGCGCGGGGGCTTTGGAAGGCGCGGTGTTCATGGCTTGCGTCCGGGGGGCGTGCTTGCGGTTGCGGGCGCCGGCGCGAGCAGGTCGCGCAGCCCTTGAATGGCCTCTGCGCGGGAGACGCCGCCCGTGCTCTGCCGGAGCCACGCCTGCAGGCCGGGCTCGAGTTCGATGGCCCGGTCCAGTTCGGGACTGGAGCCCTTTTCGTACGCGCCGATGTCGATCATCTGCCGGTTGCGCTCCAGCACCGCAAGCTGCTGCACCGCCGACACCGCCAGCGCACGCTGTTCCTTGTCGGCCAGTTCGGGCATCAACCGGCTCACGCTCTTGAGCACGTCGATGGCCGGGTAGTGCCCCCGGTGCGCCAGATGCCGCGACAGCACGACATGGCCGTCGAGGATGGCGCGCAGCGCATCCGACACGGGCTCGTTGAGGTCGTCGCCCTCGACGAGCACGGTGAGCAGCGCGGTGATCGAGCCGCCGCCCGGCGCGGTGCCGCAGCGCTCGCAAAGCTCCGGCAGTTCGGCAAAGACCGAGGGCGTGTAGCCGCGCGCCGTCGGCGGCTCACCAGCGGAGAGCCCGACCTCGCGCCGCGCCATCGCGAAGCGGGTGATCGAGTCCATGGTGAGCAGCACGTTGTGGCCACCGTCGCGAAAGAACTCCGCAATGGCGAGTGCGGCGTAGGCCGCGCGCAAGCGGGCCAGCGCGGGCTGGTCGGAGGTGGCGACCACCACGACCGAGCGCGCCAGTCCCTCGGGCCCGAGTTGCTTCTCGATGAACTCGCGCACCTCGCGGCCCCGCTCGCCGATGAGTGCGATCACGTTGATGTTGGCCTGTGCGGCGGAATCGGCGTGCGTCTTGACGTGGCGCGCCAGCAAGCCGAGCAAGGTGCTCTTTCCGACACCGCTGCCCGCGAAGATGCCGATGCGCTGGCCCTGCCCGAGCGTGAGCAGGCCATCGATGGCGCGGATACCGGTCTCCAGGATGCGGTCGATGGGCGGGCGCTGCATCGGGTTGATGGGCGCGGCCTTCAGCGGCCTGCGCACCTCGGTCAACGGCCGGGGCTTGCCGTCCAGCGGATCGCCGAACCCGTCGACCACGCGGCCCAGCAGGCTGTTCCCCACGCCGATCTGCGACTCCGCCCCGAGTGCGCGCACCTCGCAGCCGACGGCGATGCCTTCGACCGACCCGTAGGGCATGAGGGTGACGCGGCCGGGCTTGAGGCCCACCACTTCGGCGAGCACCCCGGGCTGGCTCTTCATGTCGCCGTCCCTGGCCACGCCATCGAAACGATCCTGCGTCCTGACCATGATCCGGCAGAGCTCGCCCACGGCGGCATCGGGGCCGAGCGCGTCGATGGCGAGGCCCTGCATTTCCTTCACCCAGCCGATGCGGCGGTTCAGCTCTGCGCCTTTCACGGCTTCGCGGTAGACGTCGAGCGTGCTCAATTCATGCCTCCGCAGCGCGGGCCGCGGCCCGGGTTTGCAGCAGCAGTTCGCGCAACGCGGCCAACTGGGTTTCGAAGCGGGCGTCGAGTCCGCCTTCGGGCGATTGCAGGATGCAGCCACCCAGCGCCACGTCGGCGCTGGCCACCCATTGCACGTCGTTGCCACCCAGGAGGGCCTGCGACGGGTGCTGGCCCTTCTGGAGCATCGCCAGATCGTCGGGGTGCATGTGGACCGCCACCAGCTTGCGGCTGCGCAGGCTGTCCATCGCCCGCGCCAGTTGCGCGCGCAATGCCTCGGGTTGTGCGGCGCTGTTGCCCAGCGTACGGCAGACAACCTCGAAGCACAGCGCGAGCATGTCGTCTTCCGCCGCGGCCAATCGCGCTTCGATCTTTGGCGGCAGCGCTGCGATCAGGCCATCCAGCACCTGGACGCGCGCCTGGTAGCCGGCCTGAGCCTGCTGCTTGAGCTCGCGCGTCATGCGTTCGGCGTGATCTTCGAGCTCGCGGGAGGCTTTTTCGGCCGCCTGTGCAGCCAGTTGCCTGGACTCTTCATCACCACGCGCGCGGCCTTCGATGTTGCCTTTGGCGAACCCCTCTTCGTAGCCTCGCTGGCGGGCTTCTTCTTCCACGCGGGCCAGGTCGGCCCAGGCAGCGGGTGCGCTTCCGGTCGAGCCGGTCGGCACAGGTGCTTCCGTGCTTTGCACCGGCGCACCGGGCTTCGTATTGCGGCTCGATGGCACCGACACCAGTCCGGGCGAGGAAGGCTGCGCCGGCACCTGCTGGCCCTCGCGTCCACGCGGACGCGTCAGCGCCAGCTGCCCCTGCATGACGACGTCGCGCAACACGACCGCCTGCGCGCGCGCCTCGGCGTCCGGTGCCGAAGCATCGCCCTGGCGTGGCAAGCCGGGATTCATCGGCGCCAGCTCCGACGCGACGATGCGCCGCGAAAGACCTGCCTGAACGAATGCGTCAGCCTGTGCCATGGCGCTGCCGTGGGCGCTTCGGCCACCGGCTGCTGCTCCCGCAGCCGTGCAGCCACCGCCGTGATCAACGCCGCGCGCAGGCCGGGCGGCGTCTCGAACCCAGGCGCCGTGGCGGACAGGCTGGCCTCGATGCGCCGCCGCTGGCCAAGCTCCAGCGCGGAAAGAAAGTCTTCGCGCCATGGCCAATCGGCCAGCCGCAGCCACTCCGCGATCAAGCCCACCGGCTCGGTGCGCAGGCACGCGACGAGTTCACGCACGTGGCTGGCGTCGAGTGCACGGAGCATGGCTTCGTCCGACGGGGGGTGCGAGGGGACGGCCGCAAAGTCCTGCTCCGGCATCACGACAGCCGACGCACCGGAGGTCGCGTCGTCGATCAGTGTGGGATCTATTTCGATGCCCAGAGCCTCCAGCTCCGCCAGGAGCGGCACCAGGTCCGCGCGCTCCGCCGCAGGCAGCGACTCGAGCATCCATGAACGGTCCTGCGGAGACATCGCGTGCAGCAGCAATGCGGCGTGGCGGGCGCCGCGCGACTCGGGCGCGCCGACACCGGCACTCGCTGCAGGAAAAGGACGGGGCACCGGCATCATCCGTTGCGCCCTCTCGCACCCATGGGGCCGGCGGCAGCGGGGCCGGCACCGGGTTCGCGCATCCAGTCGCGCACCCTTTGCAGGGCGGCCGCGCGCTCTGCTTCCGAGAGCGATGCCCGGCCGGAATCCTTGCCGCCCGGCGGCGTGCCGCGACGGCCGGCCCTGACAAGCAGCACGGCCAGGACGGCGATCAGGAGTCCGCCGACCAACAGTTGCAGCAGGGAAGGAAGGCCCTTGTCGGACAACGCGGCGCCCACAGGGTTGGTGGCAACGCTCTCCTCGGCCGCTGCGGCCTCGGCATTGCCCACGGCACCAGCCGATGCATCGGGCGCCTGGATCGCACCACCCACCAGCGACTGCACGACCACCGCGTCGCCGCGGTCGATCAAGGCACCCACCGCTGCGGCGATGACTTTGCGCAGTTGCTCCTCTTGCGCGGCGTCCAGTGCCTTGCGCACGACCGCCACCACCTGGATGCGGCGGATCGAGCCGGGTTGGCTCACCACCTGTTCGACGCGGCGACCGACGGCGTATTCGACGTCGCGCTGCGCACTGCCGTTGCGCGGACTGCCGGCATCGCTCACCTTGCTGTCGAGCGACGAGCCGCTGTCGCGCAGGACTTCGCGTTCGCGCACCACCACGCCCGTGGCCTGCAGGCCCGAGCGCGATGCGGCGGGCAGCACGTCTTCGGTCGTGGTGCGGATCTGGTCCATGTTCAGCGTCACGTCGACGCTGGCCAGGGCCTGGCCCGCGCCGAAGCTCCGGTCCAGAACCGCAGCCACCTTGCGCGCGAGGTAGGCCTCGGTGTCGCGCTTGAGTTCGAGCCGCGCGCCGTTCACTTCGGCTTCGCCGTTGCCGCCCTCCGGACGCGTCAGCGCCACGCCGTGGCCGTCGACGATGGTGACGTCCTGCGTCGCCATGCCGGGCACGGCGGCGGCCACCAGGCGCTGGACGCCGACCACCTGTTCCGCGCGCAGTGCCTGGCCCTGGCGCATGGTGAGGGTGATCGATGCCTTCGCCTTCGAGGTCGCCTGCTTGAACAGCCCCTGCTCGGGCAGTGCCAGCAACACGCGGACTTCGCGCACTTCCGACAGCGACTGGATCGTGCGGGTGAGTTCGCCCTGCAGCGCGCGCTGGTAGTTGATCTTCTGCGCGAACTCGGTCATGCCGAAGTCGGTGTTGTTGAACAGCTCGAGCCCGACCGCGCCCTGCAGCGGCAGTTCCTTGCCCATCAGCTTGATGCGGGTGGCGTGCACCGTGGCCTTGTCGACCAGGATCGCGGTGCCGCTGTCGCCCAGGCGGTAGGGAATCTTCAGCCGCTCGAGCTCCGCCGTCATGGCCGGCGCGTCCTGCGGCTTCAGGTCTGTGAAAAGCGCCTGGTACTCGGTGTGAAATGCCCACCATGCAACGCCGGCAGTCGCCAGCAAGATGAGCAGCGCCCCGCCGATGAATCCGGCGCGCGCGCGTT
>Ga0307412_10001256_pt1 | contig 14268 bp, 10 predicted proteins | sample DK1Cmetagenome_3_FD_203823 | JGI IMG/M metagenome (GOLD analysis project Ga0307412, IMG submission 203823) | Maize rhizosphere microbial communities from greenhouse at UC Davis, California, United States - DK15-C-1 | ecosystem: Host-associated > Plants > Roots > Rhizosphere > Soil | place: USA...
GCGGCGGTCGTCTCGTAGCGGATCGGGAAGACACCGTCGAGGTAGCTCGTGGCGAGCGACAGCTCCTCCTCGCCCACCGGCTGGGCGCGGATGCGGTCGATCTCGTGCAGGATCTCGCGCGCCGCGGCGTCGGTGACGTCGCTGCGGACCGCGGTCGAGACCGAGAACGGGCCAGCGGCGCGCCGCCAGTCGTAGCCCGAGTGCGCGCCGTAGGTGTACGCGTGCGCCTCGCGCAGGTTGAGGTTGATGCGCGACGAGAAGAGGCCGCCGAGCACCGCGTTCATGACGACGACCGGGAAGTAGTCCGGGTGGAGCCGTTTCAGGCCGACGTGGCCGACCCGCAGCTCCGACTGTGGCGCGTCGGGCTTCGCGACGACGTGGACGGCGCGGGTGAGTCGGGCCGGCGCGTCGATCGGCAGCGACGCGACGCCGAACGCGTCGGACGGGTGACGCGTCGTGCCGTACTTGGCGGTAACTTCTTCGCCGGGGGGGGCCCCCCGCGCCGCCCAGACGCCGAACACGTCGCCGATCAGCCGCTCGGCGTCGTCCACCGTCACGTCGCCGGCGACGACGAGCGTCGTGTGCTCGGGGCGATAGCGCGTGCGGTAGAAGCGCACGACGTCGTCGCGCCCGATCGCCGCCACCGACTCGGCGCTCCCCCCTTCGGGGCGGGCGTAGCGCGCCGACTCGGCGTACGCGAAGCGATCGAACATCTCGTCGGCCAGCCCGCGCGGCTCGGCACGCTGGGCGAGGATCTCGGCCTGCCGCTCTCCCTTCAGCCGCTCGAGCTCGCGCTCCGGGAAGGCCGGCGCGAGGAGGACCTCGCCGAGCAGCGCCGTCGCCTCGGCCATCCGCTCGCGGCTCACCGTGACGCGGAGGAGCGCCGTGTCCCAGTCGGCATGGGTGTCGAGCGAGGTGCCGAGCCGCTCCACGCGGTCGGCGAGTGTCGCGCCGTCGGTCGCCGACGTCCCCTCGGCGAGCCCCTTCGCGGTGATCTGGGCGAGCCCCTCGCGCCCGTCCGGGTCGCTCGCCGCGCCGGCGTCCACGAGCACGATCACCGAGACGAGCGGCAGCTTGTGCACCGGGGCGACGACGAGCCCGACGCCGTTCGCGAAGCGGCGGCGCTCGAACGGCGGGAAGCGGTAGGGACGCGGCGGCGCTGGGGCGGGACGCGGCGGGGCGGGGACGGCAAGCGGCGAGGGGCGAGCGTCGAGAGACATCGCTCAGTCCCTCCCGGCCAGTGTCGCGACCTCACGCTCGTCGCTCGTCGCCCGACGCTCATCGTCGTCCGCCTTCGGCACGAACAGGAGCGTCGCACGATTCTCGACCCCCAGGCGCTCGCGCGCGAACGCGGTCACGTCGGCCGCCGTCACGGCGCGGTACTTCGCGACCTGCACGTTGACGAGCGACGGGTCGCCGAAGTAGGTGGCGAAGCGCGAGAGCTGGTCGGCGCGCTCGCTCGCCGACTGCATCGCGGCCAGGAAGTCGGTCTCGATCAGCGCCACGGCGCGCGCCACCTCGTCGGCGGTCACGCCGTCGCGGTGCAGCCGGTCGATCTCGACGGCGACTTCCGCCTCGAGCCGCTCGCCGCTCACTTCGGGGCGGGCGACGACGTCCGCGACGAGGAGGTCGCTCCCCTTGGCGAGGTCGTAGGTGAACGCGTTCGCCTCGGCGGCCACCTGGCGGTCGCGGACGAGAGCGCGGTGGAGGCGGCTCCCCTTGCGCATGCCGAGGATCGCGCCGCAGACGCTCGCCGCGTAGTAGGCGTCGCCGCCGAACGGCGGCGAGCGGAAGGCGAGGAAGAGGCGCGGCAGCATGACCTCGTCGGGGACGACCTGGCGACGCGGCGCGCCGAACACCGGCGGGACGTCCATCGGCGGGAGCGGCGGACGGCCGGCGCCGCGCGGGATCGGGCCGAAGAAGCGCTCGATCGTCGTCCGCGCCTCGGCCGGGTCGAAGTCGCCGGCGACGGAGAGGACGGCGTTGTCCGGCGTGTAGTAGGTCGCGAAGAACGCCGCGACGTCGTCGAGGCTCGCCGCCGTGAGGTGCTCCATCGAGCCGATGAGCGAGTGGTGGAAGGGGTGCGTCTCGGGGAAGGCGAGCGCCGGGAGGCGCTCCCACCACGTGCCGTAGGGCTGGTTGTCCACGCTCCAGCGGCGCTCGTTCTTCACGACGTCGCGCTGCGTGTCGAGCTTCTGCTGCGTCATCGCCGGCAGGAGCCGCCCCATGCGGTCGGCCTCGAGCCAGAGGGCGAGGGCCAGTTGGTTCGACGGCACGGTCTCGAAGTAATTCGTGCGGTCGAGCCAGGTCGAGCCGTTGAGCGTGCCGCCGGCCCGCTGCACGAGTTCGAAGTGCTCGTTCGCGCCGACGTTCTCGGAGCCCTGGAAGAGCATGTGCTCGAAGAGGTGCGCGAAGCCGGTGCGCCCGGCGCGCTCGTTGGCGCTCCCCACGTGATACCAGAGGTTCACCGCCACGAGCGGCGCGGTGTGGTCTTCGGAGAGCGTCACGAAGAGTCCGTTGGGGAGGCGGAAGGTCTCGATCGGGATCTGCATGCTAGGAAATTAGTGAACTGCGGGTGCTGGCAACTGCCTAGCAACTGCACAGGGCGCGACGCGGGGCCGGGCGGGTGCCCGCCGAAGGCAGGTGGTTGGTGTCGGGGCCGGAGGCGTCCTCGGGACGCCCCTCGCACCTGCGCCGTGCCCTCGGCAGTTGCTAGGCAGTTGCCAGCCCCTTCTTTTCCCAAGCATGCGTCTTCTCGCGTCCCTCGCCCTCACCGGCCTCGCCGTCCTCGTCCTCCTGGTGCTTCTCGTCTGGTGGCATCAGGAGCGGATCGTCTTCCAGCCGCCGCGGCCGCCGACCGACGCGGTGCCGGCGTGGGCGCGGCGGGTGACGTACGAGGCCGACGACGGGCAGCCGCTGTTCGGCTACCTCGTCGGCCCGGGCGACACGGCGGACGCGGCGCCCTCGCCGCGCCTCGTCATCGCATTTCACGGCAACGCCGACCTCGCCGTCTGGCAGCTCGACTGGGCGCGCGAGCTGGCGCGGCGCACCCGCGCCCGCGTGCTGCTCGCCGAGTACCGGGGCTACGGCGGGCTCGCCGGCGCGCCGACCTACCAGGCGTCGGGGCGCGACGCCCGCGCCGCCTACGCCTTCGCCCGCGACTCGCTCGCCGTCCCCTCGGCGGAGGTCGTCCTCTTCGGCCACTCGTTAGGCTCGGCGGTGGCGACCGAGCTGGCCGGGGGCCTCGCCGCGCGCGGCGCCGCGCCGCGCGCGCTGGTGCTGCAGTCCCCCTTCACCTCGGCGCGCGCGATGGCGCGCCTCGTCGTCTCGCGCCCGGTGTCGTGGACCTGGCGCGCCATCTCGCGCGTCCACTTCGACAGCGAGCGCGTCGTCGCCTCGCTCGCCATCCCCGTGTGGGTCGCCCACGGCGAGCGCGACCTGATCGTCCCCGTGCGCATGGGCAGCGCGCTGCACGCGGCGGCCGGGGTGAAGGGCGACCTCCTCGTCCTCCCCCGCGCCGGCCACAACGACGTCGCGCTGGTGGGAGGGGAGGACTACTGGCGGTGGATCGCGAGAGCGGTGAACCGTTGACGGTTCACGGGTTCACCGATGGTACCCCCGCTCCACCGCCACCCAGTCGAGCGCCGCGGTCTCGAGGTCGGTGCGCAGCAGCGCCTCGGGCGTATACGCGTCGAGGGTCGCGACCGCCTTGACGTAGCCGTGGCAGGTGTCGCAGCAGTCGGCGCGGCGATAGCTCTCCTCGCCCTCGCCGTGCAGCGCCGTGAGCTTGCGGTGGTCGCGCTCGCCGCACGACGGGCAGGCGCCGCGCGGGAACTCCCACGACGCGTCGCACCGCGCGCAGCGCAGCACGCGCAGGCGGTCCTTCCCGCGCAGCTCGGCGAGCAGTGGCGGCGCGCCGCAGGCGGGGCACGTGCCGCGGGCCCACGCGCGGCGCGCGAGCAGCGGGCGCAGCGCCGCGGCGGCGGCGCGGAGCGGGGCGCGCGCGGCGTAGTCGAGGACGGTGACGAGCGCGTCCTCATCCACGTCGAGGCGCGGCGCGAGGGTGCGCGCCGAGTCCCACTCGCCGGCCAAGGCGTCGGCGGCGAGCCCGTCGAGGTCCACGCCGGCGCGCGGCGCGCCGAGCGCGCCGGCCACCGTCCCGGCCGCGGCGGCCACCGGCTCGCCTAACGAGGCGAGTGCGTCGGCGACGCGGCGCACGTCGGCGAGCAGCGCCGCGCCGGCCGCCGGCGGCTCGCCGAGCAGCCGCTCCCCGTGCAGCGCCGGGATCCCCGCCCCCAGCCGCGCCTCCGCCGCCCCCACGTCCACCGGTCGCCGCGTCGTCGGCAGCGCGCGCTCGCACTCCGCCACCGCCCGCGAGAGTGCGGAGACGACGGCGAGGGCGAGCTGATCGAGCGACGAAGGCGACGGCATCGGAGTCGGAGAAAGTCAGCGGCGCGCTCTCTCTACGGCGCTTGCTTGCGTGGGTTCGCCCCCGTCCCCTTGTCGAACGTACCCTGCTCGCTCCGCGTCGCCGGGACGTTCGGCGTCACCGCGCGGTCGCTCGTCTTGCCCGGCGCGGGGGCCGCCGCGACCGGGGCCGGCGGCGGCATCTCGCCGCGCGCGAGCCGCTCGACGGCCGCCGGCGCGCGGCCCGGCCAGAGCGTCGTGTCGGCCGCCTGCGGGTTCGCGACGCGCACGTCCGCGAGCTCCTTGTTCCCCGGGTCCGCCCCCGGCCCCCCGTCGCGGACGCGGGAGGCCTCGGGGGAACAGGCGGCGAGGAAGATCATCAGCCCGCTCCACGCTCCACGCTCCACGCTCGCTCGACGCGACGTCGTGGCTGGACGGTGAGCGTGGAGCGAGGAGCGTGGAGGGATCTCTACAAGTACCATAGCGGCACTCCCGGCCACTGCGGCGACATCACGACGACGAAGCGCAGCAGGAAGCCGCCGACGAGGACGCACGCCGCGGCGAGCGTGGCGCGCCGCTCGGCGCTCGCCGGCCCGACGCGGCCGCTCCAGTGGAAGGCGAGTGGGAGGAGGAGACCGACGATGACGACACCGAGCCAGAAGACGACGCCGAAGCCGCCGGCGATCATCGGCCGCGCGACCCCGCCGAGCAGGACCAGCATGATCGCCAGGACGACGATCTCGAGCACGATCGCCAGCCGGTCGGCGCGGGCCAGCTTCTCGACCGTGCTGTCGGCGTGCGTCCGCCCGCGGCGCATGAGCAGCAGGATGAGCAGCGCGTACGACGTCGAGGCCGCCGAGGCGAGGAAGAGCGCGCCCATGAGCCGCGCGTTGTGCCAGAAGGGAATGCTCGTCCCGGTGACGAGGACGCCGGTATAGCCGGCGAGGAAGAAGCCGAAGAAGGCGCCGAGGATCCCCCACAGCAGCGCGAACGGGCGCGGGCGGCTCCGCGCCCACCGGTCGGCGGCGACGAGCGGCCGCCAGCGCAGCCGCCCCTCCTGCACGAGCACGCCGACGAAGGAGACGAACGCGAAGAAGGCGAAGATGAACAGCACCCACGAGCCGACCGAGATCGGCGACCACGACTTGAACATCGGCAGCGGCGGCCGCTCGCTCTGCACGAGCATGTGCCAGAACCGCAGCGGCACCCCGAGGTCCACGACGAGGAGCAGCCCGCAGAGGACGACGAGCGGGAACGCCAGCAGGTAGCCGAGCCGCACCGCGTCGTCGTCGCGCGGGTCGCCGACCAGCTCGAGCATCGTCGCGATGAAGTACGACCCCGCGGCGAGACCGCCGAAGAAGAAGTAGAGGATCACCCACCACCCCCAGTGGGGCGGCAGCGCGACGCCGGACTGCGGGTTGGCGGCGATCTGGAGCAGCAGCGTCGTCGCGCTCACGGCCGCCCCTCTCCGCTGCCACCGTCGGGGTCGGCGAGGCGGCGCGGCCCGTCGTTGGTGCGCGCATCCTCCTCGGTGGCGAAGCCGTCCATGCGGTCCTTGCGGAAGCTCACCACACCGCCGATCGCCAGCGCCGCCGCGGCGGCGGCGCTCAGCGCGAAGCCGGTGCCGACGTTCTCCGAGGGGAGCTCCGGCCGGTCGGGGAGGCCGTAGACGTGCGGCTCGTCGACGAGGACGTAGAAGGCGTTGAGCCCGCCGACGATGTCCTCCTTGCCGTAGACGTAGCCGTTCACGCCCTGCGCCTTGAGCTCGGCGGCGCGCGCGTCGGCGAGCGCCATGAGGTCGGTGACCTCGCCGAAGCGGATCGAGTCGGTCGGGCACGCCTGGGCGCAGGCCGGCTCCATGCCGTGCTGCAGCCGGTCGTAGCAGAGCGTGCACTTGTGCGCCTTGCCGTCCTCGCCGACGTCCACGACGCCGAACGGGCAGGCGCTGATGCAGGCGCGGCAGCCGTTGCAGACGTCCTGCTGGATGAAGACCGAGTCGAACTCGGTGCGGATGATCGCCCCCGTCGGACACACCTCGAGGCAGCCGGCGCGCACGCAGTGCTTGCAGACGTCGGACATCATCAGCCAGCGCGAGCCCTGGAGGAAGCCGGTCTGCTCGCGGCTCTCCGGGATCTGCTCGATGAACTTGACGTGCCGCCAGTTGAGCGCCGAGAGCCGCCCCGTGTTGTCGTACGAGTCCCCCGTCAGCTCGCGCTGCCCCCCTTCCTCGGCCGGGAGCTGGTTCCACTGATGGCAGGCGACCTGACAGGCCTTGCAGCCGATGCAGATCGTGGTGTCGGTGTAAAAACCCTTCGCCATGCGGGCCTCGTGTTGGTGGGCCGTCGGCCGTTCGCCGTTCGCCGTCTGCGGTGGAAGCGTCCGGAGGCCTCTACGGCCCACGGCGAACGGCAAACGGCCCCGCTACATCGAACCGTCCTCGGTGCGCCTACGCGTGGTACACACCATCGGGGTGTCCATAGTGCCCGCCCACCAGCCGCTCGATCGCGTCGAGCTCCAGCCCCAGCTCCTCCGGCCGCTCCGCGGCCTGCGCGAGCTCGATCCCGTACTCGATGTTCGCCTCCGCCGCCTGCCGTTCGCGGCGCCCGACGTGGGGGAGCGGCGACGCCGCGTCGGGGAGCTTGGCCAGCACCTCGTCTCCCTTCCGGCCGGCGTCCACCCGGCACATGAACGCCTTCCCCTCGTGGATCGAGACGTTCGGGTCGCCCAGGAGCGGCGTCAGCGTGTTGACGACGGCGCCCGTGACGACGCCGCGGTAGCCCCAGTGCCAGGGCATCCCCGCCTGGTGCACCGTCCGGCCGTTGACGAGCAGCGGCCGCAACCGCCGCGTGACGAGCGCCTTGCACTCGATCGCCCCGCGCGGCGTGCTCACCGTCACCCACCCCGCGTTCTCGATCCCCCGCTCCCTGGCCAGCTCCGGGGAGACCTCGATGAACAGCTCCGGCTGCAGCTCGGCGAGCCACGGCACCCAGCGGCTCATCACCCCGCTCAGGTGGTGCTCGGTGAGCCGGTAGGAGGTGATGACCGTCGGATAGTTGGGATCCCCGGGATCTATGTACTTGTTGCCGACGACGTTGAACGTCTTCGTCACCGGGTTGCGGCGCACCGCGGCGTAGAGCGGGTTGTCGGTCGGCCCCTCCCACGGCTCGTAGTGCGTCGGCAGCGGGCCGTCCACCAGCCCGCTCGGCGCGAACAGCCACGCCTTGCCGTCGGGCTTCATGATGAACGGCATGTCGCCGTCGTGCGCGTCCACCCCGCCCTTCGACCAGACGCCGCGGTACGTGGGCGGCTTCGTCGCCGGGAAGTCGGGGACGTCGTAGCCCGTCCACTTCGCGCCGTCCCACCAGACGTAGCGCTTCCGCTCCGACCACGGCTGCCCCGCCGGGTCGGCGCTCGCCCGGTTGTAGAGCGTCCGCCGGTTCGCCGGCCAGGCGAAGCCCCAGCCTAACGAGACGTAGTCGTCGGCGACGCGCGCCGCGGCCTTGTTCACCCCCTCGGCCGGGTAGATCCCGGTGTAAATCCACGCCCCCGAGGCGGTCGAGCCGTCGTCCTTGAGGTCGCCGAAGCTCTTCACCGGCACCCGGTCGGCCACCGTGTAGCCGTTGATCTCCTTGAGGATGTCGAGCACGTGCGGCTCGCGCATGGGACCCTCCTCCCTGAAGTTCCAGGTCAGGGAGAGGAGCGGATCCACGAATGGGAGGAGAGCGAGCGTAGACCGTGGAGCGGACAGGGAGTCTCTCGGCGCCGGGGCCACTGGTGCGCCGCCTTGCCCCTTCACTCCAGCCTGGTCGCCCGGCGTTCCCGGATTCATCACGCCCCCGCGCGGCGGCGCCCCCTCCACGCTCCCCGCTCCACGCCCACCCTGCCCGGGCAGTGGCGCCCGCTCGTACATCGCCCGCAGCCGCTTGTACAGGTGGTGCGTGAACCACAGGTCGCTGCGGCAGTCGCCCGGCGGGTCGAGTGCCTTCTCGTGCCACTGCACGAGGCGCTGCGTGTTCGTGAAGCTGCCGTCGGTCTCCGGGACGGTGGTGGACGGAAGGAAGAAGACCTCGGTCTCGATCGCCCCCGGGTCGCCGACGTCGGGCGCCTTCCAGAACTCCGCCGTCTCCGTCATGAAGATGTCGCGCACGACCATCCACTCCAGGCGCGCGAGGCCGGCGCGCTGGTAGGTCGCGTTCTGGCCGCCCACGGCGGGGTTCTGGCCGATCGCCATGAAGCCCTTGATGACGCCGTCGTGCATCGCCGTGAACATCGGCATGTGGGAGTGGTCGCCGACGTTCTTCGGGAGGAGCTGGTAGCCCCACTCGTTGTCCGCCGTCGCCGCGTCGCCGTACCACGCCTTCAGGAAGGAGACGACGTACTTGCGCCCGTTCGCCCACCAGCCGGTGGTCGGCATCTCCTTGGCGAGGTAGCCGTCCAGCGTCGCGTGCTCGGGCGTCCGCGCGCTCGGCGCCGGCAGGTAGCCCGGCAGCAGGTTGTAGAGCGTCGCGATGTCGGTCGAGCCCTGGATCGTCGCGTGGCCGCGCAGGGCGAGGATGCCGCCGCCCGGCCGCCCCATGTTGCCGAGCAGCGCCTGGACGATCCCGGCCGTCCGTATGTACTGAACTCCGACAGTGTGCTGCGTCCACCCCACGGCGTAGCAGAAGGCGGACGTGCGCTCGCGCCCGGAGTTGTCGCACAGCGTCTTCGCCACGGCGAGGAACGCCTCCTCGCTGCAGCCGCAGACGCGCGCCACCATCTCCGGAGTGTACCGCGCGTAGTGCCGCTTCACGATCTGGAAGACGCAGCGCGGGTGCTGCAGCGTCGGGTCGGTGCGCGGCGGGAAGCGGCGGTAGTCCGTGCCCGGCTGTCCCTCCTTGCTGTGCGGCTCGTTCGCCGTCTTCTCGAGCTGCTCCTGCTGCGGCTGCGTCCCCTCGTAGGCCCACGACGTCGTGTCGTACTTGCGCTCCTTCGGGTCGAAGCCGGAGAACAGCCCGTCCAGCTCCTCGGTGTCCTTGAAGTCGGCGCTGACGATCGTCGAGGCGTTCGTGTAGTGCTCGACGTACTCCTTGAACCAGCGGTCGTTGGTCAGGATGTAGTTGACCAGCCCGCCGAGGAACGCGATGTCAGTGCCCGAGCGGATCGGGACGTGGAGGTCGGCCATCGCGCTCGTGCGCGTGAAGCGCGGGTCGATGTGGATGACCTTCGCGCCGCGCTCCTTCGCCTTCATCACCCAGCGGAATCCCACCGGGTGGCACTCGGCGAAGTTCGAGCCCATGATGACGATCGCGTCCGAGTTCTGGACGTCCTGCTGGAACATCGTCGCGCCGCCCCTGCCGAACGTGACCCCCAGACCGGGGACCGTGGCGGAGTGTCATATCCTGGCCTGGTTCTCGATGAAGACGCCGCCGAGCCCGCGCCAGAGCTTCGCCTGCGCGTAGTTCCACTCGTTGTCGAGCGTCGCGCCGCCGAGCGAGGCTAGCCCGAGCGTGTGGTTGACGACCGTCTCGCGGCCGTCGATCGTCGCCGTGCGGCGGAACGTCGCGTCGCGCGTCGCCTTCACACGCTCGGCGATGAGGTCCATCGCCCGCTCGAGCTCGATCTCCTCCCACGCCGTCGCGCCGGCCTTGCGGTGCAGCGCCTTCGTGCGCCGCTCCGGGTTCACGGTGAGCTGGAACGCCGCCGACCCCTTGGGGCAGAGCGTGCCGCGCGAGATCGGCGAGTCGGGGTTCCCCTCGAGGTTGACGAGCTTGCCGCCGCGCACGCTGGCGAGCTGCCCGCAGCCGACCGCGCAGTACGGGCAGACGGTGGGGACCGTCTTCGTGTCGGCGATCTTCCAGCTGAGCGGCAGCGTCGCGGCGCGCAGCGGCGCCGGCTCGACGCCGAGCGCGACGACGCCGCCGAGCGCCGCCCCCCCGCTCACGAGGCCGGTGCGCTTGAGGAACTGCCGGCGGGAAAGTCCGGACATGAGTACCCTTCGTGAGTACAGTGCGGGCCTCCGACCTAACGAGGCGCCGAGGGGGGCCTGTCCCGCGAAAATCGTGCGCGGCTCGGGCCTCCGCAAGGCGTGCTCGGGGAGAATCCAGCGTGTGGCGCTCCCGTTCCCGCCGGTCCCCGGAAGGCCGAAGGGCGCCCCCGCTGGTGACGGGGGCGCCCTTCGAGTGCGTGGTGCCGGTTCGTTCTCCGACTGCCGTACCTACCTGCCGAAGCCGACCGGGATGTTCAGCCCGTAGAGCAGGATGGGGCGGAAGCGATCCGGGTCGCCGTCCTCGTCGCGCGGCAGTGGGCCGGAGACCTGCTGATCGATCAGGAAGTACAAACCGAGCCCCGACCACATCGGGCCCATGTTCTGGAACATCATCTTGCCGACGGCGAGACCGAACGCGGCCTCGAGGAAGAAGAAGGTGCCGCCTGCACTGCTGGTGGTTCCTCCGAACGTGGTGACGCCGAGCGGGTCGATGCTCAAGGAAAGCATCCCGCCGGTCGCCGCGCTGAGCGGCGCGATCGGGATGATGGCGCCGTAGAAGATGTTCGGCGTACCAGCGTTGCCGCCGGTCGCGACCTGCGCGCCGAAGACGCCCTGGAACCAGGGGGACGCGGTGGGGATGACGGTGGCGAAGCGGGCGTTGAACGCCGTCGTCGCGTCCAGTCCATCGGGCGCCGAGATCGCGTTCGCCGTCACGCCGCCGGGTTGCAGCACGAACACCGGCGCCTTGAAGAAGCTCGTGTTCTCCATCTCCTGCGCGCCCGCGGCGAGTGGCGCGCCGAGTAGCGCGATGGCGGCCGCGTACTTCACGAAACGTTGCATCGAGGTTGCCTCCTGAGGGTGGTAGAGATCTGAACGGAACCACGTCCTGCAGCGCAGATCGAAGGGCGGCGTGACGTCGTCGGTGGACGGTCGTCGGGCGATACCCTACGCGCTTACTGACGCGCAGACCGCCGAGAAGTAATTCCGCACGGCCGCGCCCGGTTCCGTGCGTCCGTGAAAAAAAAGCCGGAGCGTCGAGGACGACGCGTCCGGCCAGGGGTACTGGGTTCGTCATGCGTGCACATCATCCCACTCTCGCCATCCGCGCGACACGGGGTGTGAGGCATGGGGTCTAATGTGGGGATCGAGGCAGAAGGCGCAAGAGGGCGGAGTGTGTACGGGTGTCGGGTGTCGCGAAGAGCGAAAGAGGAGTGATGGAATGGCTCTCCCCCCATTCTTCTTTCGCCGTTCGCCCTTTCCCGACACCCCGCACCCCACGCCCTCTCGTTAACCCCGCCCAATCATCCCCGCATCACTTCGTCTGCGGGGCTCCCACGGACCCGCCCGCTACCTTGCCCTCGAGGTCGCGCAGCACGATGCTGCCGACGCCGAGCGCCTTGAGTCCGGGCTCGATGGACTTGCGGTCCCCGACGACGACCACGACGACGTTCGACGGGTCCACGTAGCGGCGCGCGACGCGCTGCACGTCCGCCTGCGTCACGCGCTCGATCTGCTGCACGTAGCCGTTGTAGTAGTCGAGCGGCAGGCCGTACAGCACGAGCGGCACGAGCTGCGACGCGATCGATCCGGTCGTCTCGAAGCTCCCCGGCAGCTGCAGCTGGAGGAAGCTCTTCGCCTTCGCCAGCTCGACCGCCGGCACGGTGTCGCGGATCGTCGTCAGCTCCTTCATGAACTCGATCAGCGACGAGTCGGTCTTCGTCCCCGTGACCTCGGCCGACGCCGTGAACGGGCCCGCCACCTTGCGCATGTCGAAGCGCGACCGCGCGCCGTAGGTGTAGCCCTTGGTCTCGCGCAGGTTCTGGTTCAGGCGGCTCGTGAAGCTCCCGCCGAGGATCGTGTTCATCACGGCGAGCGCGAAGTAGTCCTCGGTCGAGCGCGGCACGCCGACGCCGCCGATGCGGATGGACGACTGCACCGCGCCCGGCTTGTCGATCAGGTACACCGTCGTCGCCCCCGCCCTGGGTGGCGTCGTGAACTTCGCCGCCGGCGGCGTCCCGCGCGCCCACGCGCCGAACAGCGCCTCGGCGCGCCGCGCGACGTCGTCCGCGGTCACGTCGCCGACCGCGATCAGCGTCGCGTTGTTCGGGCGGTAGGCGGCGCGGTAGAAGCGCTCGACGTCGCTCCGCGTGATCGCGCGCGTCGCGGCCTCGGTCCCCGACATCGGCTGGCCGTACGGGTGCGCGCCGCCGAAGACGATCGACGCGTACGCCCGGTCGGCGATCGCCGGCGGGCGGTCCTTGAGCTGGATGAGACTCGTCAGGCGCTCCTTCCGCACCCGCTCCAACTCCTTCGCCGGGAACGCCGGCCGCAGCGCGACGTCGGCGAAGAGGGCGAGCGCGCTGTCGAGCTGCGCCGTCGGCGCGTGGAGGACCACCCGTGACGCGTCCCACCCCGCGACGGCGTCCACCTCGACGCCGAGGAACGCCTCCTGGTCGGCGATCTGCAGCGCGCTGCGCGCCGTCGTCCCCTCGCTCAGCAGCCCCGCGGTCAGCGTCGCGAGTCCCGACCGCCCGGCCGGGTCGGCCTCGGCCCCCGTCCCGACGAGGAGCACGAAGTCGGCGACCGGCAGCTCGTGCTGCTCGACGACCATGATCTTGAGCCCGTTCGCCAGCTCGCGCGTCTGGATCGGCGGCAGCGACACGCTGGGAGCAGGACCCAGCTCGGGGCGCTTCGAACGATCGAACGAAACGCGCTGCGTATCGGCGGCCGCCGCCGGCGCGGGCGTCGCCGGCGCGGGCGTCGTCGTGGCAGCGGGCGACTGCGCGCACGCGGTTGCGACGGCACACATCGCGAGCGCGGAGAGCGAGCGTGGAGCGCGGAGCGTGGAGGGAGTCACGAGCGCAGGGGCCCACCTCGCCAGCACCCCCTGCACGCTCCACGCTCCACGCTCACCATCCCTACCCGGTAGCCGGATGATCTTCTTCACTTCGCACCTCCCGTGACCATCATCTCCTTCTTCCCCTCCGGCACGACGGTCAGCACGACCTTCGGCGCGCCGAGGTACTGGCGCGCGACGCGCTGCACGTCGGCGGCGGTCACGCGGTCGTACCGCTCGGCGTCCTGCTGCACGTAGTCGGGCGTGCCGACGAAGTAATTGTAGAAATTGAGCTGGTCCGCCTTGCCAAGGACCCCCGCGAGGCGGTCGAGAAAGCGCGCGCGGATCGTGTTCTGGGCGCGGGCCAGCTCGCGCGGCGTGATCCCCGACCCGGCGACGCGCCGCAGCTCGGCGTCCGTGAGCTGCGCCATGAGCGCCGCACTCTGCCCCGGCTTGGGCGTCACGTCCACCTGGAACCCGCCGTCGATGCGGCCGCTCTGCTGGACGGCGTTGACCTCCTGCGCGACCTGCCGGTCGTAGACGAGCGTCTTGTAGAGCCGGGAGTTCTTGTCGCCGGCGAGGACGTAGGCGAGCACGTCGAGCGCGGCGTCGTCCGGGTGGAACGCCTTCACCGTCCGCCACGCGTAGTAGACGCGCGGCAGCTGGACGCGGTCCTCGAGGAGGAGGAAAGTGTCGCGCGCCAGGCGCTGCTCGGGGACCGTCGGGCGCGTGATCGTGGCGGTGCCGCGCGGGATCGGGCCGAAGTAGAGGGCGACGAGCTTCTTCACCGAGTCGGGGTCGAAGTCGCCGGCGATCGTGAGCGTCGCGTTGTTCGGCACGTAGTACGTGCGGAAGAACCCCTTCACGTCGTCGAGCGACGCCGCCGAGAGGTCGGCCATCGAGCCGATCGTGGACCACGAGTACGGGTGGCTGGCCGGAAGGAGCGCCGCCGCAATCGTCTCGTCGGCACGGCCGTAGGGCTGGTTGTCCACCCCCTGCCGGCGCTCGTTCTTCACGACGTCGCGCTGCAGGTCGAGCTTCGGGAGGTCCATCGTCGGCA
>Ga0307412_10001257_pt1 | contig 14260 bp, 8 predicted proteins | sample DK1Cmetagenome_3_FD_203823 | JGI IMG/M metagenome (GOLD analysis project Ga0307412, IMG submission 203823) | Maize rhizosphere microbial communities from greenhouse at UC Davis, California, United States - DK15-C-1 | ecosystem: Host-associated > Plants > Roots > Rhizosphere > Soil | place: USA...
GGTGGAAGCGGCTGTCATGGCGACGGCAAAAGGTGGCCTGCGCGGCCCCCTTTCAGTTATTAGTTGGGAAAGTCGGAACATTATCACGAACAATACCGATTCTCGTAACGCAATATTTTGACCCCGACGCCGAGGGGGGCGAGACGGCGCCGCGCAGCAAAGCGGGTTAAAAAGAAGGGTCAGGTTTCAACAGGCAGGCATTGCCACGACCGGCTGGTGGGGACGGATCCGTCCCCGTTCGCGGTGGGTGGTTTCCGGATCATCATGGAGCAGCGATTTCTGAAAATTCCCCGCAATGAACGCGGCCGCGATTTTGCGGTGGGCGACGTGCATGGGCATTTTTCCCGTCTACAGGAAAGTCTGGACCGGCTGGGTTTCGACCCGGCGCGCGACCGGCTGTTTTCGGTGGGGGATCTGGTCGACCGGGGCCCGGAAAGCGAGGCCGCGCTGGAATGGCTGGCCCAGCCCTGGTTCCATGCGGTGCAGGGCAATCATGAAGACTATGCGATCCGCCACGTCCGCACGGGGCAGGTGGACGTCATGAACTGGCGCGGCTATGGCGGCGGCTGGTTCCTGGACCTGCCGGCCGATCGGCAGGAGGTCTTTGCCGAAGCATTTGCGCGGCTGCCCATTGCCATCGAGGTCGAGACGTCGGCCGGCGCGGTCGGTTTGTTGCACGCGGATTGCCCGGTGCTGTTCTGGCCAAGGCTGGAATCCGCGTTGCAAGACCGCTACAAGCGCACCAGCGCGGCGTGCCAGTGGTCGCGGGAACGCCTGCGGCAAATGGACAGGACGTTCATCAAGGGCGTGCGGGCGGTGGTGGCGGGACATACGCCGGTGGCGGCGCCCCTGCTATTGGGCAACGTGTATCACATCGATACCGAGGGCTGGCGGTCGGGTTATTTCACGCTGCTGGACCTGGAGTCCCTGCAGGCCTGGCCACGCGAGGTTGTCACCGAGCTGGCGACCGAGGAGTAGGCCGCCGGTCGTCAGCCGGTGGAACGGAAAAGGGCGCCCTGGAGGCGCCCTTTGCGTTGGTGCAAGGCCGGGATCAGAGCGGCCGGGCCGCGACTGGGGCAGAGGTGGTGATCGCGCTTGCGCTGACGCCGTTGCCGTCCAGGCCGAGGGCAGGTGTTCCTGCGGCAGGCGACCCTGCGGCAGGCGTTCCTGCGGCAGGCGACCCTGCGGCGGGGGCGTTGTTCGCCCGGGGCGCCGGGATCGGCATCAATGGGGCCTGGATCGGGCTGTTGGGGTTCGGCGGCTGCACGGAGGTGCCAGGGGCCGGCAGCGGCTTCACCGAGGTGTCGACGCCGTCGGTGGAGCGGTTGTTGTTGAGGAAATCGGTCAGGGCATCGCCCGAGGACAAGTCCAGCGAGGCGACGGCCTGGCCCGGCGGGAATTCCGAGAAGTAGTACTCGCCGTTCTCGACCAGCAGCCCATCCGGGCGCGGCGCCTGCTTGGCGTCCGGCACGCCCTTGAGCACAGGCTGCATGAAGTCCAGCCAGGTCGACAGGGCCAGGCCGCTGCCGAATTCGTTCGTGCCCAGCGATTTTGGCTGATCGAAACCCATCCAGACCGTGGTGGCCAGCGCGGGCGTGAAACCCGAGAACCAGACGTCCACGGCTTCGTTGGTGGTGCCGGTCTTGCCGCCGACGTCGTTGCGCTTGAGCACCTGGTGCGCGCGCGCCGCGGTGCCGCTGGTGGTGACGCCGCGCAGGATGTCGTCCATGACCCAGGCGGTGCGCGGATCGATGGCGCGGGCGGCTTCGTCGCCCGCGCGGACGGGTTGCGCCTGCATCAGCACTTTGCCGGAGCGGTCGGTGACGTGATCGACCAGATACGGCGTGACGCGATAGCCGCCGTTGGCGAAGACGCTGTAGCCATTGACCACCTGCAAAGGCGTGGCGCCGCCCGCGCCCAGCGCCAGCGGCAGCACGGCCGGCCAGCGCGACTTATCGAAGCCAAAGCGGGTCAGGTAGTCCTGCGCATACTGTGGCGAGATGGCTTGCAGGATGCGGATCGACACCATGTTCTTGGAACGGTACAGGCCCTGGCGCAAGGTGAGCATGGGCTCGTACTTGTTGCCGTCGTTCTTGGGCTGCCAGTCCTTCGAGCCGGTCTGGGCCGCGGTCAGCATGAACGGCTGGTCCGAGATCTGCGTGGCGGGCGTGAAGCCGCGTTCCAGCGCCGCCGCGTAGACGAACGGCTTGATGTTGGAACCGGGCTGGCGCCAGGCCTGGGTCACCCGGTTGAAGGTGCCGCGGTTGTAGTCGAAGCCGCCGATCATGGCGCGGATGGCGCCGTCCTGGGGGGCCATGGACACCAGCGCCGCCTGTAGCGCCGGCATGTTGATGATTTCCCAGCCGTCCGTTTCCTTGTCGCCGGTCTTGTGGATGTAGACCACGGAACCGCGGCGGATGCGCTGGCTGTCGCTGGCCTTCGGGTTCAGGGCGCGGGCCACGACGGCCAGCGCCTTCTTGTCCGAAATGGTGATGATGTCGCGTCCGCTGCGGGCCAGCTTCACTTCCGTGGGGCTGGCCGCCAGCACCACGGCCGCCAGCAGGTCTTCGCTGTCGGGCGCCTTGTCCTGCACGCCGTCCAGGATCTCGTCCAGTGCCAGGGGATCGCTTTCCACGCCGTCGGGCAGGTCGAGCTGGTCTTCCGGGCCGGGATACACGGCACGGCGCGTGTAGTCCAGCACGCCGTCGCGCACGGCGCGGTAGGCGGCTTCCTGGGCCTTGGAATCGATCGTGGTGTAGACGTCGATGCCCTTGGAATAGGTTTCTTCCTGGAACACGCCATACATCAGTTGGCGTGCCAGTTCGGCGGGGTAGTCGCCATGCACGGCGAAGCCGCGCGCGCTGGTGCCGTCTGCGCCGCGGATCGTCAGGCGCTGCTTCAGGGCTTCATCGGCCTGCTCGGGCGTCAGGTAGCCCAGCGTCTTCATGCGGCCCAGCACGTAATGCTGGCGGATTTCCGCGCGCGGAAAGTTGGTGATGGGGTTGAAGCGCGAGGGGGCCTTGGGGATGCCGGCCAGCATGGCGGCTTCGGCCGGCGTCACCTCGGACAGGGGCTTGCCCAGGTAAGTACGCGAGGCGGCCGCGAAACCGTAGGCGCGGTGGCCCAGGTAGATCTGGTTCATGTAGAGCTCAAGGATCTGGTCCTTGCTGAGCTCGTTTTCGATTTTGAAGGTCAGCAGCAGCTCGTAGAACTTGCGCGAATAGGTCTTTTCCGACGACAGGTAGAAATTGCGCGCCACCTGCATCGTGATCGTGCTGCCCCCTTGCGACTTCGAGCCCTTGACGACGTTGGTCAGCACCGCGCGCGCGACGCCCATCCAGTCCACCCCGCCGTGGCTGTAGAAGCGGTCGTCCTCGGCCGCCAGCACCGCCTGGCGCATCACGGCCGGGATCTCGTCGAAGCGCAGCACGTTGCGGTGCTCTTCGCCGTATTCACCGATCAGCACTTTATCGGCCGTATAGATGCGCAGCGGCACCCGCGGGCGATAGTCCGTCATGGCGTGCAGATCGGGCAGGCTGGGCCAGGCCAGCGCCAGTGCGAGGCCAAGCAGAACGGCCCCGCACACGCCAGCGCCGGCCGCGGCGATACCCGCTTTGACCAGGATTCGTTTCCAGGGAAGGCCCGATTTGCCGCCCGGGGTGGCGGAGGATTGCTGGGGGGTGCTCATTGCAGGCGATTCTAGGACAGAACGCTATAGACCGGCCATGGCGCAATAAGGTTTCAGTAACCAAAGTTGCCGGGGAGCGGTGGGGGGCGCGTGCCACGTAAATATAGGGACGGGGTCTAGGATACGCGGGGCGGGGGTTTCGCGCGCGTGCGCATCGAAATGCGCTGTGAAATGTATTGCGCGCCGTGACAAACGGCAAGGCCGGTTGCACGCTTTTGTCGGAATTCAGCGTCGGTTCAGCGCATTGGCGTCTTGCAGGTACCGTTGCGGCGGCGCGCCCAGCGCCCGGTGGAACATCGCGCTGAACGCACTGGGGCTGCGGTACCCCAGGTCGGCTGCTATTCGCGCCACCGGTACCCCCAGCGACAAGCGGCACACGGCGTCCGCCAGCCGGACCTGCTGCACCCACTGCCGATAGTTCAGGCCCAGTTCGGCCTGGAACAGACGGATCAGGGTGCGGGCGCTGGCGCCCACGTCGCTGCCCCAGTCTTCGATGCTGCGTTGCAGGCCGGGTTGGTCCAGGATGGCCATGCAGATGGTCTGCAGGCGGCGGTCGCGCGGCCAGGGAATCTGGATGGGCACCACGCGGGCGGCCGCCAGTTCGGACAGGATCAGTGCCGCGACCTGTTCTTCGCGGCCGCCCAGCGGGTAATCGGCGGGCGCCGCCGTCAACGCCAGGATCAGTTCACGCAGCAGTCCGCTGACCTCGATCACCTGGCACTGCGGCCAATAATCCGCCGCCACCCCGGCCTGGATGTAGAGCGATCGCATGGACACTGCGCCAACCATGTCGACCCCATGCGGCACGCCCGCCGGCACCCACAGCGCGCGTAGCGGTGGCAGCGCCCAGAAGCCGCTGGGCGTGGTGACGCGCATCACGCCGTCGACCGCATAGATCAACTGAGCGCGGGGATGGGCGTGCGCGCCGGTTTGCGCGCCCGCCGGAAATTCCTTGGCCATGGCGGTAACCGCGCGCGGCAGGTGCTGGTAGTCCTGGGCATTGATGCTGCGGGCGGCGTCGGGCAGGGGCGGGCGGGTAGGCACGAGTGTCACTTCCGACAAAAGGATGAGGCGAAACCTGAAAGGGCCGTAGCCGTATTTTGTCACTTGCCCGACGAAAATTGGCAGATCTTCGTTGCGGCGGATTTCTACACTGTCTTCTGGTCCCCGGCATGGCGCCGGGCCGCCCGGACCCTCTTGCATGCGCACCATGAATTCCGCCCAGAATCCTGTCGCCAGCGTCACGGACGCCACCCTTCCCACTCCCGCTTCCACGTCGGCTGCTGCACCGCCCGCGTCGGACCCGTCGACCGCGTTCAAGGTGCTGGGCGCCATCAGCGTGGCGCATTTGATGAATGACATGATCCAGTCGATCCTGTTGGCCATCTATCCGATGCTGAAAGCGTCGTTCAGCCTGTCGTTCGCACAAATCGGGATGATCACGCTGGTCTATCAGCTGGCGGCGTCGCTGCTGCAGCCGTTCATCGGCTTCTACACCGACCGCCATCCCAAGCCGTATTCCTTGCCGGTGGGCATGGGCTTCACGCTGGTGGGCCTGCTGCTGCTGTCGGTGGCGCCGTCGTTCGGCTGGCTGCTGGTGGCCGCCGTGCTGGTGGGAACAGGTTCGTCCGTGTTTCATCCGGAGTCGTCGCGAGTGGCGCGCATGGCGTCGGGCGGGCGACACGGTCTGGCGCAATCGCTTTTCCAGGTGGGCGGCAACGTGGGGTCGGCGCTGGGGCCGCTGCTGGCGGCCTTGTTCATCATTCCGCACGGGCAGGGCAGCGTGGCGTGGTTTTCGCTGGCGGCGTTGTTCGGCATCGTGGTGCTGACGGGCATCGGACGCTGGTACAGCGCCAACCGCGTGCGGCTCAAGCCACGCGCGCGGCGCGACGCGGCGGGCAACGGGCTGTCGCGCAACCAGGTGCTTGGCGCGCTGACCGTGCTGGGCGTGCTGGTGTTCTCCAAGTACTTCTATCTGGCCAGCTTGAACAGCTATTTCACTTTCTACCTGATCGGCAAGTTCGGCTTGTCGGTGCGAGAGGCGCAGTTGTACCTGTTCCTGTTCCTTGCCGCGGTGGCGGTGGGCACGGTGGTGGGCGGACCTATCGGCGACCGCGTCGGCCGCAAGATCGTGATCTGGGTATCCATCCTGGGCGTGGCGCCCTTCACGCTGATGCTGCCCTACGCAAACCTGTTCTGGACCGGCGCGCTGGTCGTCGTGATCGGCATGGTGTTGGCGTCGGCGTTTTCCGCCATCGTGGTGTATGCGCAGGAACTGGTGCCGGGCAAGGTGGGCATGATCGCCGGCCTGTTCTTCGGCTTCGCGTTCGGGATGGGCGGCGTGGGCGCCGCGGCGCTGGGCAAACTGGCGGACGCGACCAGCCTGGGCTATGTGTACCAGGTGTGCGCGTATCTGCCGTTGCTGGGCGTGGTGGCGATTCTGTTGCCGAATGTCGAGAAGCCCCGGGCCGGCAACACCCGGGGCTGAAGGGGCCAGCCGTCAGCCCGCTTGCACCGAGCGCAGGCGGGGTTGGCTTTTTTCTATTTGCTGGATATCGCCGTCGGGGCCGTGGTGGATGGTCGAGATCTGCGACGTGCGCAGGTCCGCGAGCTGAGCCGCCGTGACGGCGAAGCTCTGCGCCAGCCGGTGGTCCGAAAGCGGGCGGATCGGCTTGCGGCGGTCCTTGCCGCCGAAGCGCCGGTGGTTGTAGACCGCCCAGCCCACCAGGATGGCGGCATTCGCCAGCGCCAGCAGTCCGTATCCCCAGAGCGTGCGCGCGGTGGGCAGGAAGACGGGCCACAAGGCCACGTCCGGCCCGCCCGCCGCGGCGCGCAGGATGGCGACGATGCCCGACCCGAACAGGTAGGCGAAGGCGAACCAGCCGACGGCGGTCAGCAGCAGGTCGACGAGGTAGCCCGCGCGCGAGCGTTGCGTGGTGATGATCATGAGACGTCCGGTGATTTGATGCCCCGGTCCGGGCTGGTCCAGCGCGCGCGCCGGGCCTGCTTGCGAAGCATGACTTTGGGAAAACTGATCAGCGTGGTGAACAGGGTGACCATCCAGTAGGCCAGCGGATACCAGATGACCCAGTACAGCGCGCGGGTCAGGCCGGGTTCATAGCGGCGGTCGATCAGAATGCTGACGACGAATTGCAGCAGGCATACCATCGCCAGCATCATGCCGGTGAAGGCGGGCGGCATCAGGCTGGCGATCTGCATCTGGTTGGGCAGGGCGACGAACTGGCTGATCACCCATAGCAGCACCGAGATCGCGAATGCGAATGCCCAGGCCGTGGACAGGCAGAATTCCGCTACCAGCGGCCACAGCCGGCGATGGCGCCAGCTCCAGATGGAACGCAGGTTCTTCAGAAAGACCTCCGCGCCGCCTTGGGCCCAGCGCAAACGCTGCTTCCACAATCCGCGCAGGGTTTCCGGCATCAGGATCCAGCACAGCCCGCGCGGTTCGTAGAAGATCGACCAGTGGTCGCGCTGCAGTTTCCAGCTGATGTCGATGTCTTCGGTGATCATGTCCAGGCTCCAGTAGCCCACGCGGTCCAGCGCTACGCGGCGGAACGCGGCGACCACGCCGGATACGGTGAACACCTGCCCGTAGACGCGCTGCGTGCGTTTGATCAGGCCGATGATCGACGAGAACTCGCCCACCTGGATGCGGCCGATCAGCGTGGAGCGCGTGCGGATGCGCGGGTTGCCGGTGACGGCGCCCACTCGCGGGTTGTCGATCAGGGGCGCCACCAGATACGCCGCGGCATCCGGGTCCAGCACCGCGTCGCCGTCGATGCAGACCAGGTATTCGCTGCGCGCGGCCAGCGCGCCCATGCGCAAAGCCATTGCCTTGCCCTGGTTCTGGGCCAGGTGCACGACGCGCAGTTTCGGTTGCGACGCCGCCAGCCGGTCCAGCATGGCGGCGGTGCCGTCGCTGGAGCCGTCATTGATGGCGATGACCTCGATATGCGGATAGTTCTGGCCCAGCGCGGCCAGCAACGTTTCTTCGCCGTTGGCGGCTTCGTTGAAGCAGGGCACCAGGATGGACACCAGCGGATCGCCGGCCAGCACGGGCGGCTTGCGGTCCTTGCCCCATGTCCAGTGGCGCTCCCAATGCCACCAGAAATAGATGCCACCGGCCATCCACATGCCGGACATGAAAAGGGGATAGAAGAAGACGAAGCCCAGCAGCGCTTCTCCGGTCAGCATCAGCGTGAAGCCGAACGGCGCGCCGAGCACCGCGCAAAGAATTATCAGGGCGAGCAGACGGTCGATCATCGGAGGGGATACCAGGCTTCGGAGATGGCGGGCCGGATGCCTTGCAACCGGGGCTGGTCTTGCGAGAAGTCATCGGGGTAGTAGCCGAAACTGAGCGCGCCGCGCCGTTGCAGGCGCTGCATCCAGCCGGCCAGCACCGCGGTGTCCACCGGCGCGCCCTCGGGCTGGCCGGGGCCTGCGCGCCAGTCGCGGCTTTGCAGTTCGAACACGGTCTTGCCAAGCGCGCCCGGACGGCGGGCGACGGCGTCCACCATCGAATCCAGCCAGGCGTTCTCGCGTCCCTTGGGCACGTTTTCCATCAAGGGCATCGCCATGGGGGCGGTCCAGTCGTACGCACCCAGGAAGTCGTCCAGATTCTGCGCGAACCAGGTCTCGGACTCGGGATTCAGCACGGGTTGCGCATAGATGTTGCGCGCCGTTTTGATCTGCGGGCCGCGCACCGCCCGCACGCGTTCCGCGAGTTGGGCGGTGAAGTCCACCAATGCGCGGCTCTTGAACCGCGTCCAGCGCTGCAGGGTGTCCGGGTCGGCGCGCAGCGCCTCGATGCTTCCCGGCAGGCCGGCCGCGCGGTAGGCGGCAAGCGCGGCGGGGCTGGCGTCTTCGAAGTCGGACAACAGGGCGTCGTCGTGAAACAGCACGCCGTCGAAGATCGCGTAGCGCGCCAGGTCTTCGTACAGGTCGCCGATGCGCGTGCGCACCGTGGCGTCGAAGGGAGACAGGCGGCGGTACTGATCGGGGTCGGGCTGCGCCGCTGCCTGCGAGTCGGGTTCCCAGCGGGTGACACGCGGCAAGGACGGATCAAGGTCGAACGCCAGCACCGGCATCCAGGCGTAGACCATCACGTTGGCCCGGTTATGCAATTGCCAGGCCGCGCGGTTGAACAGGTCCGCGCGCATCGGCAGCCAGCGGTTGGGGAAGTACACCGACTTCACCAGGCCGTCGCCTTCGGGGTCCGCATAGGCCTGCAGGAAAACGGTGTTGATCTGCATGTCGAGGATGCGCTGCACCAATTCACCCAGGTTGCGGTCCGTCTGCGCGGGATCGGGGTCGTAGACGTAGTCCAGATCGATGTGCGCCACCCGCATGAAAGGGCTGGCTTCCATGCCGATGACGCTGTTGGCGAAGGGTTTCAACGCGGGGTCGCTGGCCAGCAGCAACCGTGGCGTGGACATCAGGCGGCCCAGCCGGCCGGCGCCATCTTCCAGCGTCAGCGCCAGTTGATAGCCGTGTTCCCCCGCGATGCGCAGCGTGGAGCCCCCTTCCGCCCCGTAAGGCCAGACCCACACGCGCGGCGCGCGGCCGGTCGCGCGGCGAATCTTGTCGGTGATGGCGGCCACGTCGCGGCCCATGCGGGCGTTGAATTCGGCTTCGGTTTCGTACTGGCGCGTCTGCGCGTTGTAGGCGCGGATGGCCGCGGCCGGTTCGGTATTGCTCTGGGGGTTGGCCAGCGCGCCGTAGTGGGACGCGTTGGTGTGCGCGGCGATCTCCACCAGACCGGATTTCGAGATCTCGCGGATTTCGTCCCAGTTCAAGAAGCGGTCGCGTGCCTCGGGGCTGCCGCCGAAGTCCACCGGCTGGCCTGCCGGCGTATCCATCCAGACCCCGACGGGCGCCAGCAGCGCGGGCCAGCCATAGGCTTTCAGGATGGGCAGGACGCGGGTGTAGAAGCTGCGGTAGCCGTCGTCGAACGACAGCAGCACGGCGCGGTCGGGCAGCGGCTTGCCGCCCTGGCGCGCCGTCAGGATCTGGTCGACGGACACGGCCTGGTAGCCGTTGGCGCGCAACCAGGCCAACTGTTCGACCAGCCGGTCGGTACGGACGCTGAGAAAGCCCTGGTCGGGGTCTTCGTCTTCGACGTCGTGATAGGCCAGCGCCAGGAATTGGTCGGGTTTCCAGGGCTGTTCCGAGGCGGCCAGGGGGCGTTCGGCCGGCGGCGTGTAGACGGGAATGTCCTTGGCACAGGCGGTCAACGCCAGGATGACCAGCAGCAGCAAGCCTGCCAGGATCAAACGGGTAGGGGTGTTAAGCGGCATGACGGGTTCCGGGTCCGGGTTCGGATGGAGGTTCAGAAGCGGTAGGCAAGGTCGAACACGATGCGCAGTTCGCGTTCGCGCACGCCGTCGTAGGGCCGGCTGATGCCGGTGACCATGGCGCCCATGTCCAGCACGTCGTTGGCGCGGTAGCGCTGGCCATAGCCCAGCGCGATGACGCCGCCGGTGCCGTAGCCTTGCTGACTGTAGGCGCCGGCGCCCAGCGTGCCGATCTGTTCCCATGCGGTTTCGTAGCGGCGGTAGAGTGTGTGCGTCAGGCGCACGCCGGGCACCGCCATGAAGTCGGCGCTGGGGTTGAAATAGGGGGCGTCGTCGCGTGTATTGCGCTGGGATGACAGCTCCAGTTCCAGATCGGCCTTGAGGTGGGGGGCGGTATAGACGCGTTCGCGGCCGTTGATGCCCAGTTCCCATCGCTGGTTGCCGTCGCTGAAACGGGAAGGCGCCACGGCCAACGTCCATTCGCGCCGTTCGTTGGCGCGCCAGCGCACGTACCCCGTCAAGCGATTCGACGAGATATCGTTGGTCAAGGCGCGCAGGGGCGTGTCACGCGACATGATTTCGCCCGATCCGCCGATTTGCCAGTGGTCGTCCAGGTCGTAGGCGGCCGACAGGCGTACCCCGGGCTTCACGCCATGTCCGTAATCGTGGGTCGAGACTTCGCCCTCGACCGTCAGGTCGCGGCCCCGCCATTCCACGCCCGTCCGCAGCCAGCGGTAGTCGCCGCGGCCTTCCTCGAAGTCGCCGGTTGCATAGCCGCCGCCGCCGAATACGCGCCAGTTGTAGTGGATGGGCGATGAATAGAGCACGGCGTCGATGCCGAAGTCGCCATTGCCATTGACGGGGCTGTCCGAGGCCAGGCCGCGGTAGCCGCTAATGCGCAGTTCGGCCTTGTTGTGGACCTCCCATTCGCGCGCCAGGCGGCGGCTGGTCAGGTTTTCCGGCGCGCGCGCCAGCGTGTCGGCGGACAGCGCTTCCGCCTGCCGCCATTCCTGCAGGTCCAGCGCGGTGAAGCCCTGGCCGTTTTCCACGCCCAGGCTGCGGGGTGACTGGGTTTCCGCCATTTTCAGTTCCGCCTCTGAAGCACGCGGCAGCTCACGCGCGCGATAGACGATGGCCAGGTCACTGCGCAGGCCGGAATTGTTGGGCGCGTTGGCGACCATGTCTTCCAGGTGCTGCTGCGCGGCGACGGTATCGTCGGCCTGCAGCCGGGCCGCCGCAAGGGTCTGGCTGCTTTCCAGCTTCAGGTCGTTGGGAATGCGGGTGGCCTGGCCCTTGGGGTACAGCCAGGGGGCGTAGCCTGACTGCACGGCTTCGGTCACGGCGCCGGTCTCGTCGTACTGCTCGCCTTCGGCCAGTGCGTAGTAGCGTCCGGTCTGGTTGGCCAGCCGCTGCTCGGGGTCGTCGTGGTCGAAGGCGTCGTCGGCGGCGACCTGCCGGTAGAGGTCGCGCGCGCGTTCGGGCTGGCGTTGGTACAGATAGGCCGACGCCACATCGTTCAAGGCGTAGCGCGGCACGCTGATGCCTTCGGCGATCAGCGCTTCGTATTCCTGCGTCAGGTCCGCCATGCGCGAGCGGGCATGCAAGGCGTGCAGGCGGTCGATGCGGGCACGAGCCACATCGTCGCGGGCCACCTCGCCCAGTTGCCGCCACGCGGGGATCAGGGCGTCATAGCCGGCCAGCGCCCGGTCGGCGATCGCGAAGCGTTCGGCCTCGCTGCGGGTCGGCATTGCGGCCAGGCGCACCTGCTGGGCCAGCGCGTCGGCTTCAAAGCCCCGCATCTGCGCGGCATTGAACAGGTCCGGGCGCCGCTGCGCGCGTTCCAGCGCCACGTCGGCCATGCGCGCGCGTTGCAGCGCGTAGATGTACTCGCGCTGCACGGCAGGGGATTCGGGCGCAAGACCCTGCGCCAAGTCTGCCTGGTGCAGGGCTTCGAACGGCTGGCCTTGGCGGGCGTGGACATAGGCCAACGCCAGCCGCGCGTCCGGGTTCCGGGGCTGGCGCGCCACCCATTTCAGCCCGGCGGCCCGGGCCGCGTCGAACTGGCCGGCGTCCGCGAGGGTCATGATTTCACCCGCGGCGAAAGCGGGCTGCGCCGGATGGCGGCGCAGTCCTTCGCGGTAGCGGGCCAGGGCATCTTGCCAACGCTGTTCATCGCGATAGGCTCGGGCCACCGCCAACTGCACGTCGGCGGGCAGAACCGCGCTGGCCGGTAGCCGTTCATAGGCCGTGATGGCTTCGGCGGGCTTGCCGGCCCAACCGGCAATGATGATGTGATCGTGGATCGCCCGTGTGCTGGCCGTCGGGCCTTGCTGGCGCAGCATGGCCAGCGCGGGTTCGTAGTCGCCGGCGCGGGCGCGGAGGATCAGCGCGTCGTAATCGGCTGATGGCCCCGCAAGGGCCAGGGCCGGAGCCAGGGCTGCACAGGCGGCCAGGCGGCGAAGTGTCGTTCGGGCAACCTGGGGTTGCTTGGGGCCTCTTCTTTGCATCGGTTGTACTTCCGCAGTTGCGACTAGGGATGTTCATGGCTCCGCCGCCCGGCGGGCGCGCTGGCGGACGAACCGGCAGCGACGCGAGCGGCGCGCAAGGCGCGCTCGGGAGGCGAAACGAACATGTGGTTTGGACTGCGCGGCGCCCGCTACGGGGACCTTCGCACGCGCGCTGAGGCGGGTGCATGGCTAGTACGCGCCACGCCCGTGGGGCGTGGTCGAGGAGCTTCTTCTGGCTTCTTCGACAAGCGAGAATGTAGGGGTTTTCCGCCAATTCAACTGTCAATTACTGCAAAGGGGGGGCCAGGCGCGTTGCCCTTGGCGTATTCTTCGTCGCATACCGTGCAATCGTCCTGGCGCGGGTAGTAAAGGTTCTGGACACATCGCATTCGCCTCGCGTCGGCCATTGGCCGTCTTGCGTGCAATGCGGCTATTTGTCCGTCTGGTAACAAAAAGCATCAAAAATGCTGACGTGTAACGCGTCTCCACTTACGAACCCAGTGCAACGGCAATTCCAAGCGACGGTAAGCGCCCTGCGGCGCAAGCCGTAAAAACCATGACGACTTCCTTGTTCTTCCTGATGTGGGGGCTTGCCACGGCGTTGGCGTTGCCGCTGCTGCTGCCGTTCCTGGCGCGCGGCGTGGGCGGCGTCCGGGCCTTCATCGTGGCGAATGCACTGGCCGTGCTGTCCCTGCTGTCGTATGCGTCGGGCGACTTCCTGGCGCCCGGCGTCTATGTGATGGTGTCCAACGCCGCGTGGGTGTGCGCGGTGGGCCTGGTCTACGTGGGCCTGCGCCAGTTCTTCGGCCTGCGTCCGCACATCGCGCGCACCGTCGGCATCGGCGCGGCCTGTCTGCTGGCGCTTGCGCTGATGCTGTACGGCAACGACAACATGAGCGGGCGCATGATGCTGTTTTCCATCTACACCTGCGGGTACATGGCGATGGCGGGGCGGGTGATTTTCCGCCAGCGCAAGCAGATCCTGACCCGCGGCGTGACGCTCTATCTGATGCTGGCGACGGGTGGCCTGGCCGGCCTGCACGGGCTGCGCGTCGTGATCTACAGCACCGGCCTGGAACCCCCGGTGTCGCTGCTGCAGCCGTCGGCATGGGGGCTGTTCTTCATCGTATGCGGGTCGGCCACCGTGCCGGCCCTGTTCCTGGGGCTGCTGCTGTTGATCCAGACCCGCTTGTCGGAACAGATGCAGGCCGCGCTGACGTTCGACAGCCTGACGCGCGCCTACTCGCGCCGCAGCATCCTGGACGAACTGGAGCATGAGCTGCAGCGGTGCAGCCGCACGGGCGGCCAATTGGCGGTGCTGGTGCTGGACATCGATCATTTCAAATCCATCAACGACCGCTACGGCCACGCGGCCGGCGACACGGCGCTGCGGCACTACGCGCACGTGGTGCAGAACGCGGTGCGGGCGTCGGACCGCTTTGGCAGGCTGGGAGGCGAAGAATTCGTACTGCTGATGTACGACTGCGATCCCGCGCGGGCGTTGATCCACGCGCAGCGGGTGTGCGACGCATTGCGGGATACGCCGCTGTACCTGCAGGGGTGCGAAGTACCAATGACCACCAGCGGGGGCCTGGCGTCCTACCAGGCGGGTGACAGCGCCGATGTGATTCTGGCGCGCGCGGATGTGGCGTTGTACCGCGCCAAGGAGCAAGGGCGCGACCGTGTGGAGATGGCCTTTTCAGGCCGCGGCGCCGGCCGGGTGCACGTGACTGGGCAGGCGGCCAACGCGCCGT
>Ga0307412_10001258_pt1 | contig 14242 bp, 14 predicted proteins | sample DK1Cmetagenome_3_FD_203823 | JGI IMG/M metagenome (GOLD analysis project Ga0307412, IMG submission 203823) | Maize rhizosphere microbial communities from greenhouse at UC Davis, California, United States - DK15-C-1 | ecosystem: Host-associated > Plants > Roots > Rhizosphere > Soil | place: USA...
TGCCGCCGTCTTCGCGAGCAAGCTCGCTCCCACATTGGTTTTGTGTCAGATCCTCAATCTCCCGGTCAGCCACAATCTCCTGTGGAAGCGAGCTCGCTCGCGAAAGCGGTGGGTCGGCTTGCATGAAAGCGGGCTGGCGCACGGCTCGTCAGCCCTCTCTTTAGGGCCAGTCGCTAACGCGGATCGACGTTATCCAACGCCCGATTCGCTAGCAGCTCACTCATCTCAATCACCTGAAGAATACCCATCGCAACCTGTCGGCGAGAGCCTTCAAGGTCGAATGCCAGGTCGCTGATCATGGCGTTGGCGGAGGCGAGATTTTCGCTGAGGTTGGCGAGCAGGCTTTCGCTATCGACCCCTTCCGCCAGTGTGAAGAGCTGGCGCGCTGGCGGTTCTTTCTTGGCCTGTTCCGGCTTCAAGTAATAGTCGAGCGCCCGCTCAGTGGCTTCGTGGAATTTTTCCGGGTCTAGGCTGGAATAGCCAGAGGTGGGGTCTGATTCGGGTGGGTTCGGTGTGGCTTTGAACATAGTGATGCTCCTAGGGGTAATGGAGCCGCCAGACATCGCTGCTAAACGAAGAGGGTGGCGACTGTACGCGGGTTAGCAGACCGGACCCCTAGAGCCGGCAGACCCGAAGGTCTCCCACGCACAACCGCCATTACATGGCAGGCATCAACACCTGCTCAACAATGCGGAACTCTGTGCGTCTAGGGATTCAGGCTGCTAAACCCGACCGCTGATTTTCAGCGACCCGGTAACCATAAAGTCCCGCCCCAAGGCGCACAAGCGGGCGGATTCTGGCTTAGTTGTAGGCAAAGGCGCAAGGCAACGTAGCTTCGGGACGAGCGTTCCGTGTTACCGGGTATTTGTCTGTAAGGCTCAATGCTCGGCACTTCAAAAAGGGTTTTGGTTTGGCACTGCTTAGTGACCACCCCCATTCAAACTGTGCGAGCCTGCTCGCGAAAGCGGTAGGTCCGCTTGCCTGGATGTTGGATGTGCCGGCCTCTTCGCGAGCAGGCTCGCACAACGGAAGTTTTCGGTGTTAGCAGGTTTCGAGATAACGCTTATTCGAAACCAATCTGTAGAACGGCGGCATTTCTAGCTGTTCCAAGACGTCCTATTTGATGAACTGGTCTATTCATAATTAGCTTCTCTTAGGCGCCGTCGGGCTCTGCTTTATCCGGAAAGAAGGAATTGGGCTATGAATAAGCTGCTGCGCATGATGTTTTTGCTGAAGGTATTGGTAATGCTGTCCCTCGGTTCTACGCTTGCCTGGGCTGAGTGCGATGAGCATGAAAAGCACGCATCGGGTGGCTCGGTGGCGCAGGGTGAGTTGATGCTTGCCGCGACCGATGCGGATGCGGGCGATCCGGACGATGGCGAGGATGATGATGGTTCGCCAATCGATACGCCGGATGGCGATGAAGATGCAGAGGGCGATAGTCAGACGTAGATATCCGACATAAAAAAACCTCCAGCCCTGCTCGGTCTGGAGGTTTTTTATTGCCCGTGGTGAGGGAGCAACCCTCGCCACGGATTTAATCACCCAAAAGAGAGTAGTCGACTCTCTACTCCCCGATATTCCCTTTTCCTACAAATCTAAGGCCTCACATCTTGCATATATGCCTGCTATAGACTCCGCCTGTAAGTAGCTTCCTGGCTACTTGTAGGATTATTCTCTTTGTGTTGATGGCTAAGCATTTAAGGCTGTCTGGTTTTGACTCTCTATCGATGTCATTTCACTTAACGTTTGCTCATATTACGTTACATATTGGGGTAGGCGTAAACTTGGAGCGAGGACTATAAATATGGCTGCCACCCTGGCAACGAAAATTGATAAGGCTAAATTTATAGCGGGTGCATCGAGCTTCTGAAACCTCCTCCTGTACAGAAATGCTCGTCTGCAACAAATAGCGATTGCGTCTGCTGTTGTTGTTTAATGTGAAAATTAACCCATGTAATTTTTTTGGAAAGGAGCGAGAGTCGATAATGGATAACGATCAGTTTAGAAGTAAATGGCAGCAGCGCTGGATGGAGGACAATACATTTGCTGCTGATAACGTCAGCAGCAAGCCTCCATATTACGTCTTGGACATGTTTCCATACCCTTCAGGGAATGGGCTGCATGTAGGGCATGCTGTTGGTTATGTTGGAACCGATATCATCGCCCGTAGAAAAAGAATGGAAGGGTTTAATGTATTGCATCCTATGGGCTGGGATGCGTTCGGTTTGCCAGCGGAGCAATATGCAATAAAAACTGGCACCCATCCCGCCGAAATCACCAAGCTGAACTGCAGGAACTTCAAGCGCCAACTAAAGCTGATGGGGTTGAGCTACGATTGGAGTCGAGAAATCGATACCTCTAATGTCAAATACTATAAGTGGACGCAATTTCTCTTTCTAAAACTCTACGAGCGTGGCTTGGTGTATGAGAAAGAGGAAAATGTCTGGTGGTGCGAGGCACTTAAAACCGTCCTCGCCAATGAGGAGGTTATCGATGGCCGCTCTGAACGGGGTGATCACCCTTGTATTAAAAAGCCGCTGAAGCAGTGGATCGTCAAGATCACTGAGTATGCTGAGCGGTTGTTAGCCGACCTGGATCGACTCGATTGGCCTGAGTCAGTCAAAAAAATGCAGCGAGAGTGGATCGGGCGCACAGAGGGTATCGAAATTGATTTACTGATGCGTGAGGACGCCGCCCACCTCTTAACGTTGTTCACCTCAGAGGCCGAAACACTATATGGCAGCAACGCCGTGTTTCTCTGCACTGAACATCCCTATGTGAAAGAACTCTGTCAGGGGCGTGACAGCGATCTCTCTGCCAGGATCGCCGCGTTGCACGATCCGAAAATGACAGTGGACGGCCTGCCTTTAGATCGCCATGTGCCTCACCCACTGACGGGAGCATTTCTGCCTATTTATGTCGTCAACTACCTGGCGTTCGACGGGAGAGAACAGGCGATACTCTCTGTCCCAGAGACCGATCCCAAAGCAGCATCGTTGTGCCAGCTCTTCGGCTTATCGCACCTGTCCGTGCTCGATGAGACGGATGGACAGGTCGTCCTCAGAAACTCCGCAAGTTTCAGCGGCCTCTCTAGAAACGAGGCTCGTGAGCGGATTGAAGCAAACCTCATCGATGATCATTGCGCCACTCGTAAAGTTCGTTACCGGATGCGCGATTGGTTGTTTTCCCGACAGCGCTATTGGGGCGAACCTTTCCCACTGTATCGAGACGGTAACGGTAAGATTATTGCTGCCAGCTCTAACGAGCTGCCAATCGAATTGCCAGCAGTCGAGAATTTCTGCCCCGGTGCCGATGGTGCGAGCCCTTTGCAACGTGCACAAGAGTGGGTGAATTGCCGTGATGTGTCGGGTGGCCCGCTCTACCGGGTCACGGACACCATGCCCGGATGGGCCGGCTCGTGCTGGTATTTCTTGCGGTTCATGGACCCGCATAATGACGCCGAGCCGTTCTCCGCGCAAAGTATGGAATATTGGCAACAGGTCGATCTTTATATGGGCGGGTCAGCCCATGCGACCATGCATCTGCTCTATGCCAGATTTTGGCACAAGGTGCTGTTTGATGTAGGTTTGGTGAATTTTGATGAGCCCTTCAAGACGCTTTATAACCAAGGATTGGTGACGGCTGATGCCTTCAAGGATGGAGCCGGTCGCATCGTGGCCGTAGATGACGCCGAGTATCGCGCAGGTAAGTATTGGTTGAAAAATAGCGGCCACGAGTTGCAAGTTTTCAATACCAAAATGTCAAAGTCCCTCCTTAACGTCGTCGTTCCTGATGACATCATTCGCGAGTACGGCGTTGACACTTTCCGGATTTACATGATGTTCATGGGGCCACTCGGGCAGAGCAAGAAGTGGGACATCAAAGGGATCAAGGGCTGTGAGCGCTTCCTCAACAGAGTGCTGAGTATTTTCTTCGATGGTCCTGCATCCGAAGTTACATGCAATGAATCCGAGGCTTCGTATGAGCATCCGCTAGAGAGTTTGTGGGGAAAAACCCTGTCCAAGGTCGATGCATCCTTCGAGACGTTGAATTTCAATACCGCGATTGCTGCGTTCATGGAATTCATGAATCAGGCCGAGAAGTACAAGGAGTATTTCCTTGAACAAATGGGCACTGATTTCGTAAAGGCCCTGTTCCCTTTTGCTCCCCACGTCTGCTCTGAACTTTGGGAGCGTTTGGGCTACCACACTATTGACTCTGAACCCTGGCCTCAGGCTCGAGTGTGCCCGACCAAGGCGACGCGGATCTATATCAATGGCAAGTATGTGGATGACCTGACGGAAGGGACAGGCGAGGAGTCGGTTGACGTCGATTTGGCTCGAAGCAAGGTTATCAAGGCCCTCGAAGGGTACGCAGTAACCAAGGTGATATTTGTGCCAAATAAGGTCGTTAACTTTCTCTGCACTCATGAGGCCCGGGCCCAGCTGATGTGACATTCAGCTCGAATGACGCTCACGGCATTGGGATTAATCGAAATATAAAGACGCTATTTCCACTAAATAAAAGCAAGAGTCTATGAATAGTAAATTTAGTCACTGGGGTGGCGCAGTCATTGTATTGATTATGTGTGGCATGATTTCACTTCATGGTGGAATTACCTTGCTTTACTTGAGCATAACCAGCGTAGCTTGGACCTCAAAAGAAATCTTGATGTTCTATATGCTGGGATCTCTAAGTGTTGTGTTGATTCCATTGATGGGCGCAAGTTGTGAGCGAGTGATACTAGCGGCTTTGGGAGCAAAAATACTGTTGGTCCTCTGCGTGTTAGCGAATGACAGCGTATGGACCATTCCAGAGGCACTGTGCTCTGGGCTAATAGCTTCATCGAGTTTCTATTTTGCGATGCGCGAGGTTTCAAAAAGAAAAAATGGAAAATTACTTGCTTCGGTGTTGATACTAATTATAAATGTCGAAGCTATAGTCTGGTATACCGCTCTCGGTTGGCTCTCCGAGCAGCACTCTAAGATGTGGCTGTCTTTAGCCTACGGACTAGCGACGCTTCTTCCCTTGCTCTACATCTACTCATTTGTCAGCACTGCAGTTGCCCAGCGTGTTGATATCAAACAATTGCTGAGTCTAAGCAAGTCCTTTTCGGCTTACAATCTGTTCTGTTACATGCTAGCGGTATTCGCTGTCAATTGTTTTAATTTGTCACTCCATCATTGGTCAAAGTTTGATGCGCAGTATTGGTGGGGTAGCATTCCTGGTATTACCGGATTCTACATCCTCGGTATTTTGTCCAGCGTCGCATTATTGTCCAAGCTGATAATTCGTGATGAGAAGCTATTGATAGCGGCACTGCTCGGTCTTGGCGTCACTGGGTACTGGCTTGCAGGGGACGCTCAAGACGCCCTGTTGCTAATTGCAGCCGTTTTCGGGCTGGGCAGCACAAGTACGCTGGTCATGTCATCAATAGTTGCGGATTTAGCGCAAGCGCATGACACCCTCTGTCGTTTATTGGTTGTGGCTGTTCTTGCAGCGATGCAAGTGAGTTTGATTTCGTTGATTCGCATCTCCGAAGTATTCGCTGGCAGCGTTATCAATGAATGGCAAGTAATTGCCATAGCAGCTGCTGCTTTGATTGTGCTAAAAGTTCGTAAACTTTGCATTGGTAGATTTACATATAGGTCGCAATAGCATGCGCAATGCTTGAATCGAGCATTTCGTGCGTAGCCTGAAAATGTTTACGGAAGGATGTCGGACTGTAAAGCTATATTAGAAATGCGCGAAAGCACCTTTATGGGAAGGAAACTATATATGAACTTCGACTCTCGTCACGTTAATGAAATGAGCTACACGGAATTTGTGGCTTTTATCAACCAAACTAATGTGCCACCAGGGTCTTACAGCACCCTAACCAAATGGCGCAATAACTCCAATCTTAATGCCGAGTCTCGGCTGTTGGAGGTGGCCTGTACGACAGGCTTTTCCATTAATTCGCTCGCAAAAGAATCTGGTTGCGAGGGGGTGGGGATAGACTTGTGCACGGACTCCATCAACCAAGCACGAATTAATGCCAAGCAAATGGGACTTGCCCACACTGTCCAGTTCACGGCCGTTGATGGAACGATGTACGAATCGCCCGATAAGTTTTCTCATATCGTGGTCGGTGCTGGATTGGGTTTTTTCCCCCAGCCTGAAAAAATGGTCGAGAATATCTGTCGCCTGTTCAAGCGTTCGGGGTATCTTCTGGCATCGCCATTTTATACCGTTGAAGATATTCCCGAAAAAATGCTAGCTCGGGCTGCCACGGTATTCGGCATTACACCTACAACGCAGCCTTACAAAGAAGTAATGCAACTGTATAAAGGCTTTGAAGTGTATTTCGAAGAACGTTTACGTCCTTTGCAGGAAACTGAAAAAGAGCTGCATCACTATTGTGAGTCTACAGTAGAGCGTGCCAGTCGTTTGTATAACTTGGAAGATGAGTGCTTAAAGGAGGTGATGTACGACAGGCTGTATAGCATCAAGAAAATGTCAAACGAACTTCGCCAATACCAAGGTTACAATGTTCTCGTCCTACATTATGATTCCCAGCACTATCCCAATCGTTATGTAGAGCTTTTTTAATAGGGCGCGACCACCTAAAGTTCGCCGACTTCACTTTGGAGTAAGCGCTCTGGCCTAGCTTGGTCGGGTCAGCGTATTTTTTTAACTGAAATTTGCTGATCCTAATAAAACGTCGCTAATGAAATGGCAGGATAACGGAAGTGGGGTGCAAATATGATTTTGACGGGGCAGGAAATTATAAATTCTATCAATAGCGGTGATATCACAATTTCCAACTTTGATTGCTCACGCATAAATCCCAATAGTTATAATTATTTGCTGGGTAACGAAATCAAGGTTTTCAGTGAAAAAGACACTGATGGCTCTCCGAAATTCGATACCATCATACTGAACGAAGAAGGGTATGTGTTGCGCCCAGGCTCCATGTACTTGGGCGTTACCGATGAGATCATCGGCAGTTCTCTATATGCGATGTCATTGATCGGTAGAAGTTCTATGGGGCGCTTGGGCTTATTCTTGCAAATATCTGCCAATCTCGGGCACACCACCTCCAGCCATCAATGGACTCTAGAGTTACACGCTGCGAGATCAATACGAATTTATCCAAAGATGCCGATAGGACAAGTTTCGTTCTGGAAAAATGATGGGGACGTTCAGTGCTTGGGCAAAACCTACGCTCTTTATAATCGTCCCACGGAGAGGCTGCCAACATGATTCTCACAGGAAATAAAATACGTGACGAGGTATGTGCCGGAAAGATTACTGTTGAACCCTTCAATGAATCTCAACTGTCGACTAATTCATATGATCTTCGCCTGGGTTATAAATATCTCCAATACAAGAGCGGAATTATCGACCCTAAGAAACGGCACGCCTATGACATTCATGATATTCCCGAGGACGGTTTGCAATTGGAGAGCGGGGACTTTTTGCTCTCGGAGTCTCTGGAGGTGATCGGCAGTAATAATTTTGTCCCCATCATTCATGCAAAGTCCGGTACAGCCAGAGCCGGTTTGTTCGTGCATATCACCGCCGACCTGATAGATATCGGCTCAATCGGAAAAGTCACATTCCAGCTGTATGCCACTTTGCCGGTCAAGATTTACCCGGAGATGCTTTTGGCTCAGGTTTCATTTTGGCGTCCAGAAGGGGCTATCACCTTGTATAAGGGAAAATATCAAAACTCAACTGGACCGCAACCTTCCAAAACCTATCTGGACTACGTGTGATGACGAAATCAATAGATCCAAATCCACACTTCAGTGTCACCGATATGGACATGTCACCTATTACAGACCTGTCAAGCTTCAGCTGCGCTGAGGATTCTGCGATTCTTATCGATCTGGTTCAGGATACTGTCAGTAAGGCGCAAGCTAATGATATTGCGATGTCGCTGCCCGACGATTACAAAGCGATTTATTTACGCAAGGATATTACTTCTATCAAGAACGCTTTACAGGAGTCGTTGCGACCGTACTTGGCGCCTGAGCTCTTGCGCTCGCTGATGAATGAGCTCTGTTGCGCTATGAATCTTTTCTATCAAATCACACGCGATGAAAATCCTTTAGCGTCTATGCGGGTGGTGACACAGGAATACATTGCTAAAGAATATCCATCCGTTAGCCAGTATTACCACCGGGATGCAGCGGCCATGACCCTGACCAAGTGTTTCTATGGCGAGGGGGCAATTTATATTCGGGAGGAAAACACCCAGCGTGGGTACTTTCAGACGAACTCCATTGCATTAAATGACACCGACGCGGCCTACGATAAAACTGATTTTCATGTGGTTCCTCCCACCAAATGGATATTGCTCAAGGGGGAGATGTACGAGGGTATTGATTCTAGAAATCAGTCGGTTATCGACATCGTTCTTGGCGAAAATTCGAAGTTCACGGAGTTTTCCAAGGGCAAGGGGTTGATTCATAAAGGAGGGCGATTTATCGATACTGATCGGCGCCTGGTGTTCACCCTTAGCACCTACAAAACGGAATTCTGATGAAAAATATAATCCTTGGTACATGGCAGGTCGGTGGTGATAGTTGGTCAACAGTTAATAGCTGGAAAGCTTATGAGACTTTGTTTTCTGCCCTCGATCAAGGTGTCGAACGGATAGATACTGCGCCTACGTATGGAAATGGTCGGTCGGAGCAAATTGTTGGTGAATTAATTCGACACTTTAGTAGTCGGGAACTAAAAGTTATTAGCAAAGTGCCTCCCGATATGATGACTCGCGCCAAGGTAGTCGAGAGTGTCGAAGGCAGTTTGACAAGACTGGGGATCAACCAACTGGATACGCTACTGATTCATTGGCCAGCCGGGACCATGGGAACCGATTCAGTGACACTGGAGGAAACCCTGCGGGCCTTGGAATTGGCGAAGAGCTCAGGACTCACAAAAAAAATTGGGGTTTGTAATTATAACCTCACCGATCTTGAGCATATCGATAGTCTAGTGAAAATGGACTGCCTCCAATATGCCTATTCATTGTTCTTTCGTGGCGTAGAGTTCGGAATCAGCCAGTTCGCCCAAACCCGTGGTATCGAGTTGATGGGGTACTCTACCTTGGCTCAAGGCATCTTGACTGATCGTCCAAACTACGGGGGATTCTCCAGCGATGACCATAGGAACTATGTCGTCTTGTTCGCGGAAAAACATCGACCTCGTATCCAGCATATGTTGCATGAACTCAGAGCTGTTCTGCCTCAGGGCGTAGGCCTTAGCAACCTCGCGGTAAGCTGGGTGCAATCAAAAGGAGTGACCCCCATTCTCGGGTTGCACATGCCTGAGCATTTGGATGCCTTCTGTAAGGAGCGCCTATTAGATGAGATTCTGCTGGAGGCAGCGGATGTAATTTCCAGTGAGTTCAAGGCTGAACTGGGGTCGCGTCTTTCACTGTGGGGTGATGCATGAGCGAATTGCATTTGGCCGTTAGAACGGCAAATCCCGAAGGTATGATCAGTTTCTACCGAGAGGTATTCGCTTTCCATGTCGTGGAGGAATTTTCCGCCAGCGATGGTTCGTTTCGCCTTTATTTTCTATCAGATTCTCAGCGTCCCAAGCTTGAATTGATTATCAATCGAGAGCCATCCCGCCAAGAAACGGGCAGCACACTGTCTCACTATGGTTTTTTCGTTGATGACTATCATCGGGTGCTATCGGCGTGTCAGGCAGCTCAACTACCTATTCTGGACGAAAAGCTCGTCAATGGACTCTGGCAGTTTTACGTTCAGGATCCGGATGGACACTACGTGGAAGTGAATCAGGTCTAACTCAGTTGCGTATAGATTGTAGAGGGACGGACGAGGTGAATGGGAATGAAGGGTGCAGGTTTAGTAAATGTCGGCTGTGCTGCACAGCCCGGAGAGCATTATCGATTCAGCGACCGGGGCGGCTCAACCTGCGTGTTTTGTATTCACGGCCGCCCTGGCAACAGTCTGTTGATGGAGCCCTTCGATACTTGGTGCGAGAAACAGTCTTTCGACTATTATTGCTATGACCAGTTTGCGTGCCGGGGCAGAGATGGTTTTTATGGCGACTCCGAGCAACTGCTGTCGATATTAGTAGAAGAACTTTACCAGCATCTTAGTAAGTTCAATGGCCGAAATTTACTCATCGTGGCTCACTCCTTCGGCGCTGTTCTGCTCTGTGAGACCTTGCTGAGATACGAGCTTGTGCAGCAACGCATTAGAATCGTGCTGTCGGGCTTCTGTCCAGAGCGCGAGGAGTTCCTGCTGATCAATCAGAAGCGCCTAGATAATTACGCTCACGAGGGGAGCGGACATCACGCTGAGCATAAATTCTTCGATCTACATATCTGCGGTAGACGGTTTCTGAGTGCTGAACAGCTGCAAGCATTACAAATGCCTCCGTTGGGAAACATCGGTTTGCGCAACTCTTATCTCGATCTACTCGGCGTAATGAATTGTCCGGTGTTAATCACCTACGGAAGCGAAGATATTTGCAGTGACTATCAGGTTGTCAAAATTTGCGAGTGCTTGGTGGATTGCCGCGTCGCCCAATTTCCCGGAGCCGCACATTACCCGTTCATTGAGCGGGCACAGGCCTACTTCCAAGAGCTAGACCGCTTCATGAGCACCGGATGAAATAGCGAGCTCGCGACGTTCACCGTTTTCATATCACTAAGACTAGAGTGAGTCCCTTCCACTTGAAGGGTGACCCCTGGGAATGGATTTTTGCCGTGGAGATTGGCGTTATGCGTAATGTATTGGTTATCGGTGACTCTTATGTTGATACGGAGTTTTTGGACATAAACACCCGATGGTTCCATGTAGGTCAGGAACCACCGCCGAATCTTGATTTGATCGCTTGCAGAAAATTGTGCCTGGCGGCTCAATTTGATGTTGAGCAGTACGACAAAAAACTGTTGGAAATATTTCTTTTCTGTAATGAAATCATCGCTGAGTTTGGCGAGATCGACTTCGTGATCGCCAACACTGAGTATAGTATTTTGTGTGGCGCGGCAGTCCGCGATCATTACGAGATATCCGGCCGCAGACTCGGTGATGTGGCGGCGTTCAGAAATAAGTTCTTAATGAAGTCGGCGCTTGTCCGCAGCGGTGAGTTGACGACCAGTCGTTTTGTCGGTGGCGAGCTGTTAGCCAGGCAGGGAATGAACGCAGTATCCAAAGTCTTTACAGTAAACGACTACCCCCTCGTACTCAAAGCCACCTGTCAGGCAGGCAGTCGGTATGTGTACGTGGTTGAAGATGCGGTGGAACTTTCACAGAAAATGCAGGAACTCCAGACCCTCGGAGTCGAGTATTTGGTGGAGCAGTTTGTCGACGCGCCAGTCATTCACATCGACGGGGTGTGTCGTGGCGGTGAGTTGCTGTTTGTCTGCGCTTCGCGCTACGTCGATGACTGCTACGCTTGGCAGCACGAAAAAATCGCCATGTCTTCGGTGTTAATCGATGATCCAGCGCTTCAGAAAACCATAGTCCAATTCACACAACGCACACTCTCCTCATTGAGCGCACGTGATTTAGTCTTTCATCTTGAAGCTTTTTTGCTCAGCGATGAGCGTCTGGTATTTCTGGAAATCGCGTCGCGCCCAGGAGGGGCCGCGATAGCACCCTGTATCAAGAGTATCTATGGTGTAGACCTGCTCAAAGAGAATTTCAATGTGGAGGTCGATGCCCCGTCTATCTTGAACTCATCAGGGTTCCTTGGAGCTCATGCAAGCAAGTCAGGAGGCTGGGTTGTGCTGCCTTTACCTGAAATATCGTGGTGCGAAGTATTGTCGGTTCAGGGCGATCCGCCGCTGGGTGAGCATGTGGTCTGGAGAAAGGTGGTCGCTGCCGGCACCCGCTACAACATGGTTTACTATGAGGATCCAGCGGTGGGCATGTTCGTCATACGCCACCTTAGCGCGGCGCAGGTAGAGTTAAGTATTCAGCAGATCAAGCAAGGGTTTTCCATCGAGGTGCTTCGACTGGATCAATCCCTATGACGCAACCACTTCAGCCAAAAAGAAACAATCGTGAGCTTGATATACTGACTGCTCATTTCACTGCTACGGCCTCAAAGTTCGGTTTTATCCACGCGCCACCGACGCCATTGCTCAGCGATGATGAAACGCTGCTCTTCGCCAACTCAACGATTGCGGGCTACAAGCAGCACCTGACAGAGGGACGCCTCCCGTCTCCAGGCCTTTCGATAGTTCAGGACTGCATCAGAAACCAGAACCTCAAAAGCATTAGGAGCTGGGGGGAAGATCTTGAGTACATGAGCTGCTTCACGCAGTTAGGAATATTAGGCTGCCCAGAATCATTGCCACAGATTCTTGAGTTCATCACCCATTACCTTTCGAGTATCAGCAATCGCGATCACCTTCTCTGTCGGGTAAGTCGCTCGCTCGCGTTATACGAACCGGTGACCCAAAACATCGATGCCTGGCAGATCGAGACAGATCGGCGTTCGCCCGACTTCTACCATTGGCGATATGGCCTAGAGGGAGTGAAAGGAGAAGGCGTTACCTTTGCCATTCTTGATCAAGAGCGGGGGGGCTATAGAGATATCGGCAACTTTATCGAGATCAGCAGTGGCGACAGTGTGCTGGGTTACGAGTTCGGCTTCGGTGGGGAAACTCTAAACTCAAGACTCCGAGGTCTGGACTCGCCCTTCGAGTCCTGCTTGCTGCAGGATTATCTGGATTTGCGCGATGAGCCTTTTCTGAAGAGGAAAGTATTCGATTCACTCATGCTCGCCGCAATGCTATGCGCTATCGGCGTGGATGAGAAAACGCTCAAGCGCGCCTCCATTCTGAGACGTGCCATGAACGACCTGTTCTATCTGACTTATCTCTGTCGGTTGGAGACGCAGTTAATTCTAGCTGTCGGAAGGAAGTATCTACAGGCCAAGGGCATGGCCGAAAGGCATTTTATACTAACTTTTACCACCTTTGAGAGACGGGTCAACGCAAAAATCAATCAGGCTCGACAGTACATCAACTATACAAAGATGCATGAAATGTCTTGGGGCCGCGCGCGCCGACACTGTGTCGAACGAATCGGTATTCCGGCCGTATATTTCGAGAAAATATTTGAGTCGTCAGGCGAGCGTTCAATTGATCGACTTTCCGCCACATTACCTAATGCCGCGCCTTCGAGGATCCGCTCGGCGTAGTGTTACGACACCAGCGCTCGGTCGTGTAAGAGCTGCGGTTGTGGGACGCGCACTCGGACGCAGGGTTCAATGGGTTGGGCAGTCGCCGACGATCTTCATCATCGGCTTGTTCAACGGTTCCTCTTTCTGATCCTTGGCGACGTCAACCCTGCAACGCAGCTCTCTTCCGCTCTTCGCGGGCGCGGGCAGCCGCGAGCAGTTGTTCGGCTATGCGCATTTCCAGACGCTCCTCACCGAGCCGGATGAACAACGGATTGCCGGCAATGGTCGCGTCGAGTTCATAACCGCGTCCTTCGGGTTCTCGCATCCAGTAGTTGCCATCAATCAGCGTACGTCGCAGCTCCACCACATCGCTTCGCAGCATGGGGGCGTATTGGGTTTTCCATTGATCCAGCCGCGCGGTGGCTTCACGTTCGCTATAGCGTTCGCCGGGCTTGAGCGCGGAGCTGATGTACAAGAGCATTACCGCCAGTTCCTGGCGGTTCAGCCGGCCCAGGGTCAAGCCGTTCTTGTTGCTCAAGCGCGTCAGTGTCTCGACGAAGTGCTCAAAGTCTGTTGGAAATTCCTTATTCAATGTCTTGCTCCTTTGGGTATCCATGGTTCTCGCAGTTTAGCGGTGAAGCACGGCACGAGTGAGCCGCGATGGCGATTGTCATGCGGTGGTTGTATGGGCGTTCGTAAAAAGAAAACCCCGCCAGCCCAAACTGATACTCAGTTGGGGCTGGAGGGGTTTTTCATGTCAGGTGCACGGCCCAGGCGAAGATTCACCTCTGTGGCGAGGGGATTTATCCCCTTTGGGCTGTGCAGCAGCCCTAAAGCAGTGAACTCAATCTTCCTGGCACACCGAGTTGCCTGGTTTGGGGGGCTGCTGCGCAGCCCAACGGGGATAAATCCCCTCGCCACAAGTGCTCTATCTGCTTTGCCCTACACCTCACGCCGCACCATCCAGAAACCGCTCAGCGTAGTGACACGCTACCAACCGGTTATCCAACGGCCGCAACGCCGGTTCCTCCGTCTTGCAACGCTCGGTGGCATACGGGCAACGCTTGTGGAAAGCACA
>Ga0307412_10001259_pt1 | contig 14241 bp, 13 predicted proteins | sample DK1Cmetagenome_3_FD_203823 | JGI IMG/M metagenome (GOLD analysis project Ga0307412, IMG submission 203823) | Maize rhizosphere microbial communities from greenhouse at UC Davis, California, United States - DK15-C-1 | ecosystem: Host-associated > Plants > Roots > Rhizosphere > Soil | place: USA...
ACCTTGCCGTCCTTGAGGAGGTCCTCGAGATCGGAGCGCGGCAAGGTCGCGAGGCTCGAAAGGACGCGCAGCTCGCTGCAGTTGCACGCGTAGCTCAGGGCCGACTCGGCCACCTTCGTGAAGGGCATGCCGTGCAAGAGCTCGTCGAGCAGCGAGTCCGGCGAGAGCGCGCCGCCCTTGAGCATGTCGTCGAGCGTCGGGAAGTCCTCGAGCCGCTGGGTCATGATCATGAGCGGGCCGCGCTCGACCTCCGGCAAAAGCTCGACGATGTACCCCGCCGCCGCGACGATGCGGTCCTCGGCGTCGAGCACCGTGGTCACCGAGATGGTCGACACGATCTGCTCGGAGTGCTGCATGTACTCCATCAGCGCCGCAGAGATGGCGTTCTCCTCGCCGTCGAACGAGACCTCCACCATGCCCTGGTGCAGCGCGCCGTTCGGCAGCGTGCGCATCATCTGGAGGATGCCCGTGTGCCGGCCGGATCCCTGTGCCAGGCCCGTCTCGCCGGCGAACCCCACGAGGCCGCGGCTCGTGCCGTCGGGGTGCGAGTCGGCCACCATGCTCCCTTTGCCGCCCGCGCCCTTGAGGATGCCCTGCACCCGGAGGTTCGGGCTCATCGCCTCCCGGATGAGGATGGCGCCCGTGACCAGCTCGCCGAAGCGCTTGGCCACGCTCCCGCGCGCCCCCTGCGCCCCGACCGCGTCGCGCACCGTGCCCGTAGTGAGCGCGGTGATGACGCGGAAAGCGCCGTCATTGGTGATCGCCCGGATGACCTTGTCCTGTTCCTTGTTCAACGCAACTACCCGCGTTCACACGGCCGCCGCCGTCCCGGACGCGACGAGGCCATCGCGCTCGAGCAAGGCTTCCAGGGTCGGCTCTCGCCCCATGAAGCGCCGGTAAAGCACCATCGGATCCTCGCTATCGCCTCGCGCGAGGATCTCGCTGCGGAAGGCCTCACCGACCTCCCGGCTGAACAGGCCCTCCCGCTTGAATCGCGAGAAGGCATCGGCGTCGAGCACCTCGGCCCATTTGTACGAGTAATACCCGGCCGCATAGCCGACCGGGCTCGCGAACAGGTGCGTGAACGCGGCGATCATCGCGTGATCGGCCGGCAAGGGCACCGGCGAGTAGCGCTCGAGGATCCGACGCCCGTACTCGACCGGGTCGCCGTCGCGCTCACCATCCCAGTCGATGTGCAGCGCGAGATCGACCTCGGCGAAGCCGAGCTGGCGCATCATCGCGTTCGCCGCGCGGAAGGTGCGCGCCGCGCGCATGCGCTCGAGCAGGTCCGCCGGCAAGGTCTGGTTCGTCTGGTAGTGGTGCGCGAACAGATCGAGCGCCTCGCGCTCCCAGCACCAGTTCTCCATGATCTGCGAGGGCAGCTCGACGAAGTCCCACGCGACGTTCGTCCCGGCCAGGGTGCGCACCTCGACCTGGCTCGAGGCGTGGTGCATGAGGTGGCCGAACTCGTGGAAGAGCGTCTCCACCTCGCGGTGGTTGAGCAGCGCGGGCCTGTCGCCGAGCGGCGGGGTGATGTTGGCGGCGAGGACCTCGAGGTGCGCGCCCTTCGCGTCGCCCGACCACACGCCCGTGACGAGGCCCTGCATCCACGCGCCGTCGCGCTTGGTCTCGCGCGGCCACAGGTCGACGTAGAAGGCCGCGCTCTGCCGGCCGTCGGCCTCGAGGACGCGGTAAACACGCACGTTCGGGTGCCAGACGGGCGCCTCGGGGAGCGGCTCGATGCGCACGTCGTAAAGGCGCGACGCGATCGCGAATGCGCCCTCGAGCGCGCGGTCGGCCGGGAAATACGGCCGCAGCGCCTCCTCGTCGAAGTCGTACCGCGCCTTGCGCAGCTTCTCCGCGTAGTAGGACACGTCCCAGGGCTCGAGCGCGGGGGCGTCGGGGCCCTCGAGTTCGCGCCGGAACGCGGCGAGATCGGCGTTCTCGCGCTCGAACCAGGTCGCGGTTTTGTCGCGCAAGGTCTCGACGAAGCGCCGCGCCGCCCCGCCGTTCTTGGCCATGCGATCCTCGAGCACGAGGTCGGCGAACGTCGCGTACCCGAGCACGCGCGCCTTCTCACGCCGCAGCTCGAGGATGCGCCGCACGATCTTGCGGTTGTCCCAGGGCTCGGCCGAGCCGCGCGTCGTGTAGCCACGGTACATTCGCTCGCGGATCGAGCGATCGTCGAGGTACGTCATCACGGGCAGGTAGCTCGGCGCCTGGAGCGTGAAGCGGTAGCCCGTGCGGCCCTTCGCCTCCGCGCTCGCCCACGCCGCCTCGACCGCGCCCTCGGGCAGGCCCGCGAGCTTTTCACGATCGTCGATCACGAGCTCGAAGGCGTTCGTCGCGTCGAGGACGTTTTGCGCGTAGCGGAGCGTGAGCTGCGCGAGCTCGACCTCGATCTCGGCGAGGCGCTTTTTGCCCGCGGGATCGAGGTCGGCGCCGCTGCGCCGGAAGTCGGCCAGGGTCTTTTCGAGGAGGCGCTTCTTCGTGCCCGTGAGGGCCTTGGCCTCGTCGGTCTCGGCGTAGGCCTTGATCGCGTTCCACACGCCCTCGGACAGGGCGATGCTGCTGAAGAACTCGCTCACCGGCGGCTGCACGGCGCTGTATGCGGCGCGCAGCTCCGGCGTCGTGGCCGTGGACTCGAGGTGGCCGACGACGCCCACCACGAAGTCGAGCTTCTCGGTGACGCGCTCGAGCGCGCCGAGCGTGTTGTCGAACGTGCGCGGGCCGGGCTCGGCCACGAGGGCGTCGAGGCGCGCGCGCGCATCGGCGAGCAACGCGTGCACCGCAGGCTCGACGTGCTCGCCCCGGATGCGGTCGAAAGGAATGTCGTAGCCGAGGGTGAGGAGCGGATTTGCGGAGGGTTCCGACATGTCAGGTTTTCCCATCGAGGGCAGAGCGTCCCAAAGGCCCGTGACTCTTCGTACGACGCCCGGGGGACCTTCGCAATGTGTGCAGGTCGTCTCGGGGGGCGGGGATGCCAGGCGACCGCGGCGCCGCGTTCCGGTACGCTCGGGGCCGTGAACGCCTCGCTCTTCTTGATCGGGATCGGCAAGGTCCTGTTTGGCATCGTCGTGGGCGCAGCAGGGGTTCTGCTCGGGGCGCGCGTGCTCGGCCGCCTGTTGCGCTGGGGCGAGCTCGACGAGGAGCTGAAAAACGGCAACCTGGGCGTGGGCGTCCTCGGCGCCGCGGGGCTGTTCGCCCTCGGCCTGCTCGCTCAGCACGCGGTCGTGGCGACGTTCGCGGCGATGGACCTGATGTACCGCGGCAAGCGCCTGGCCGCTCCGATGCTCGGCCGGTTCGCGGTCTACGGGCTCATCCACGTGGGCGTGTCGCTCGCGGTGGGCGCGGCGGTGCTCGGCATCGGGGCGTTCCTCTTCGGCCGGATGACGCGTGGGGTCGACGAGCTTGCCGAGATCCGCAAGGGCAACGTGGCGCCGGCGCTCGTGCTCGGCGCGGTGATGGTGGTGATCGCGCTGATGGCCGCGCCGGGGCTGGAGACGGCGCTCGACGGCCTCTTGCCGCTGCCGACGCTCGCGCGCGACGAGGTGGTGGAGCCGCTATGAAGCGCCTCGCGATGCAAGCGCTCGGCCTCGCGTTGTCGCTCGGGGTGACGGGCTGCTGCTGCAACCTGCCGGACCTGTCCGACATGTTCGAGGACCCGGATGCGGAGCCTTCGGCGAGCACGCCCGGCGTCGATCTTGGGCTCGCGGCGTACCCGGCGACGGCGCCCGAGGCGGGGGCGACGCGGCATGCGTGGCGCGCGCAGCAGCTCGAGCCGCCGGTTTACCGCGTGGGTTATGCGCTCGCGAGCGACGAGGAGAGGTCCGTCGACGATGCGCAGAACGATCTCGCGAAGCGGGTCGGGTACAAGAGCCAGGGCAACGGCGTCTTCAAATGGACGCCGCTGCCCGGCTGCGACAAGAACATGGACTGCATCTTCGAGGACCTCGCCTCGCGCAGCAGACCGGACCTCGAGCCGCTGATCGGCCGCTTCAAGGCGCGCATCCGCGAGGCGGGCCTGTCGAGCCTCGAGGGCGCGCAGCTCGTGGTGACGTTCGTCCAGTCGATCCCTTACGAGATCCCCGCGGGCCGGCCGTTCGGGCTGATGCCGCCGGCGCTCGTGGTATCGCGCAAGAAGGGCGACTGCGACTCGAAGGCGCTGCTCGGCCACATCCTGCTCGAAGCGCTCGGCGTGGACACGGTGGTGCTGACCTCCGAGGCGCACCGCCACTCGATGCTCGGGATCGCCTTGCCCGTGCAGGGGACCACGATCAAGCACAAGGGGCGCGAGTATGCGTACGCCGAGATGACGGCGAAGGGCGCGCCGATCGGCTGGGTCGGGCGGGATCTTTTGACGCCCAACGACTGGCAGGTGGTGCCGGTCGAGGTGCTCGATCCGAAGAAGTCCGAAAAGAGCGCGCCCGCGACGGGGAAGGTGGAGCCGGAGCCGGAGCCGAAGCCGGGGAAGAAGAAGCGGTAGCGCCGTTCAACCCTGCCCGAGCCATTGCGCGGCGAGCGAGAGCGTCGCGGCGTTCTCGCGGACGTTTTCGAGGAAGCTCGTCCGCAGCGCAGGATCGTCGATCTTCGCCGCGTGGCCGAGCCGCCCCGAGGTCTCGCTGCGGCCGGTCACGAGCGCAACCGGAACGCCCGGCAGGATGGCCCTCACGGCGAGCGCGCACCGCGCCGCACACGCAGCCTGATCGGCGGGGTTCGCCGCGCCCGAGATCGTGACGAGCACCGGGCCGCCAGCGATCTCGTCGACACGCGCGCCCAGCGGAGCAAGGGCCTCCCGGAGCGCATCCGCGGCGGGGGCGAACGGGGCGGCAGGCATGGCCACGATGGCGCTGATCAGGCGCTGCTCCGAGCCCGTGAGCGAGGGCGAGGGCTTTCGATGGGGCGGCGCCGCGGCGCCCGTCATGCTGCCGAGCGCGGCGAGCGCATCGACCACGGCTTGCCCGTCGCGCGGTCGCAGGGCCCGATCCTTGGCGAGCATCTGCGCGCACAGGTCCGACAGCGGGGAGGGCACGTCCTCGCGCAGCTCGGCGGCGAGGGGCGGGTCTTCGAGCAAGAGCTTCGCGAGCACCGCCATCACGTGGCTCCCGGAGAACGCCGGTTTGCCCGTGAGGCACTCGAAGAGCAACGCGCCGAAGGAGAAGACGTCCGCGCGCGCGTCGATCTCCCGCTCGCCGCGCGCTTGCTCGGGCGCCATGTAGCCGGGCGTGCCCAGCACGGTGCCCGTGCGCGTGAGCGCGCGCGTGGCGATGAGGGGGCGCGCGATGCCGAAATCGAGCAGCCTGGCCTCCTCGACGCGCCCGCCCGGCAGAAACACGTTGTTCGGCTTGATATCGCGGTGGACGACCCCCATCGCGTGCGCGGCCGCGAGGGCTCCGGCGATGCGCGTGGCGAGCGTCACGCTCTCCTCGACGCCGAGGCCCGCGCGTGACAGCCGCGCGGAGAGGTCCTCGCCCTCGAGCCACTCCATGGCGAGCCAGAGCGTGTCCTCGGCCGTGTACCCGTGGGCGACGTAGCGGACGATGCTCGGGTGCCGGAGGGCCTCGAGGAGCTGCGCCTCGCGCGTGAAGCGCTCCAGGTTCGCCGGATCGGGGGTGTGCAGGATCTTCAGCGCGACGGGCTCGCCGGTGCGCAGGTCGCGGGCGCGGTAAACGCTGCCCATGCCGCCGGCGCCCGCAAGCTTTTCGACCTCGAATCTAGCGTCGACGAACGCACCGCTGACCAGCATGACGAGGGGCTCGAAAGCATTCGATACCCCGGTGGCGCGCGCAACGCGAGCCTATTCTGGTCCGCGCGGGGCCCGTCAGGCGAGAGCGTCCGACAGCGCGTGAACGGCCGCCACCATGCCCTCGAGCGTCTCGCCGCGCGGAGCGTTTTGCCGCGCCTGACGCAGGAGCAGCTCGACGAGCACGACGACGTCCTCGCTCACCTGCGCCTCGCGCGCGGCCTCGGCGAGCGCGCGATATCGCTCCTTTTGCGCCTCCCCCACGTCGAGGCACATGAGCCCCGACAGCACGGCCCCCGCGCCTGCCACGTCGCGCGCGCTGATGGCCGTGTGCGCTCGATCGATGAGCGCATTCGCGAGGGCCGCGAGCGCAGGCTGGACGAGGCCATTCAAGCCTTGCGCCAGAAGCTCCTGCATTTCTGCGAAGGCGCGCCGCTCGACGAGCGCGGAGAACAGCGCGCCGCCGTGCTCCTGCCACGCTTCGCGCGAGGCGAGCTTTTTGCCCACCCACGCGACGAGCGGCGAGGCCACGGGGCCGGTCCTGAGCCCTTCGAGCGCGATCGCGAGCAGCGTGCCCCGCGCGACGCCCTGACCCTCGAGCCATTCGAGCAGCATCGCGCGCTCCTCGCCGCTCGCGGAGGTGCGCGCTTTTTCGAGGCCCCCCTCGGTGGTGAGGCCCGCGTAGGGGTCGGCGAAGAGCGGATCGCCCGCGCCCCCGAGGTCGTCGCCGAAATCGAGACCGAGCTCGTCGCCGAGCGAAAGGCCGTCGCCGGGCGAATCGCCCGCGCTCGCCGCGGGGCCCGCAGCGCTGCCGCCACCGATGGAGCCGCCGTCGTCGAGGTCGAACATCGAGGCGAGATCGACGGGGCCCTCGTCCGCGCCGGCGTTGAAGAGCGCGACGCCCGAGGGCGAGGGGGCAGGCGGGCGAGCCTCGCGGCGCTCGATGCGGCCCTGGAGCGGCGCGGGCACCTTGCCGCGGGTGAGCTCGGCGAGCTTTTCCCACTCCTCGGCCTCGAACGACATCCCGGGCGCGTTCAGCACCTCGTGCTCGAACTGCGCGGGGGCGTCGACGGCCATGCGCGCGAGGTGCGAAAGGATGAGCGAGCGCTTGTCGGGCCCGCTGCGCGCGCGCCAGCGCAAAAAATCGGGCGCGGTGAGCTCGCCGGCGGCCTCGGCGAGGAAGGCGTGGTCGTCGTCCTCGAGCGCCGGCTGGCGCAGAACGTGAAGAAACGCCACCGCCCTGGGACGATCCCGGTGCGCGCGCACCAGGGCATCGATTTCTCGCCTTTTCATGAAGACCCCCTCGTCGTTATCCAGGAAAAACCCCCGGCTCGCGGCCGAAGGGGAATCGAGCATCCGCAGCGCAATATGTCCGATACGGCGAAAAGCTTTCCTCGTCTACGGGGTTTCCGCGCTCCTGTCAAGTGGGCACTCGGGCGCCCACCCGAGCACCTCGGCCGTAATGCGAGCAACGCAGCCCGGCATACCGACGACCCCGTGGCTCGGTCCCTCGCGCGGGCAACGCCAGCGACGCCCAATGCCTCGACAGGGCGAACCATTGAGGTGCTCACGACGCCACCTCCGCCCGGGGCGCTCCCCGCGGTATCCACGAGGTCGCGCGCGCAATGGCTCATAGTACGAATTTTTGCGGCTCGAATGGAGTTGACGGAGCGCGGTCGCCGGGTTTTCATTGCGTAGATCGCTACGTTTCCCGCTCGGCGATCCGGCCCCGGGGCTCATGGTGAGCCCGGGGCTGTTCGTTTTGGCCTTCCGCTCGGGGCCGGTCCGAGGCAATCTTGGGCCGTCATGTTCCCCGAGGCGAGCAGGTGGGCGGCGTTTGCGGTGTGCTTGGCCCTCGCCGCGTGCCGCAAAGGCGACGGCGGCGCGGCGCGCGGGGATGCGGGTATCGCGGCCGACGCGGCTCCTGCGCAGGCGGCGCCCAGGTCCTGGGCGTGCGGTGATGCCGCCCCTGCGCCGGCCGAGACGCCCGCGCTCACACCCTTGCAGGGAGCCCGAGCGAAGCGGCTGGGGAGCTCGCTGAAGCTCGAGCCGATGGCGGTCGAGGCGAAGCTCGAGCCGCGCTTTCTCGGCTGGTCGTCCGAGGTCTTGACCGAGCGCGAGCAGCTCGAGCGCGTGCGCGGCGCCGTCGGGGAATGGAACACGATATACGCGCCGATCGTGGACGCGGCGCTGCCCTTCGAGGCTTGCATCGCGCACGTCGGCGAGGAGCCGTGGCTCGAGAATGCGTCGTACGCCGACATGACGTACAGGATCTATGCGCTCCGCGAGCCGGTCGAGGACGTGCGGCGCGCGATCCTCGCGCGGGCGGTCCGCGAGGCGGAGCGAATCGGATGCCAGCCGCCGCACCGGGGGGCGGCCGCGAAATGGATCGACACCGCCGCGGGCGAGGGCGGCTGGGCGCGGACCGACGTGACCGTGGACCTCTGGTACAGCGATTACGGCGGGCGCGCGCACGTGGACGTGCGGGCGAGGCGCTTCGGCGACGCCACGGTCGCGGCGGTGTTTCTCTACGAAGCCGGCGGGCCGGACGGCGAGCCGCGCCTGCGCGACGTGGACGCGGTGCTGCGCGGGATCCGGGAGGTCAAGGGCGAGGGGAGCCCCTGAGCGACCATTCTTGCGCGAGCGCGCGCGTGGCATCATTCTCGGGGACGTCCTCGAGGAACGTCTTGCGGCGCCCGGGGTCGCCGATCTTCGCGGCGATCGCGAGGAGCCGGCCCTCGGCGCGCGCGATGGCCGCCCGCGCCTCGTCGCCGCTGCCCCTCGCGAGGAGCTTGACGGCGACGGGCTCGCCGGTGCGCGTGTCCTTGTAGACCTCGCCCATTGCGCCCGCGCCGCGAGCCGTACGCGCTCGAATCGTTCTCCGAGGCGCGTGCCTGGTCCCATCGCGGCCGATCGTGAGGCGTGGGAGGGGGCGCGTAAAGGCCTGGCTGCCGCGCTTGTCGGATCAACATTTCTTCCCGTATCATCCGGCGCCGATGAACGAGCGTGAAGGCTGCGCCCTGTTGAAGGAGCGTTTCACTGCGGCGGGGCTGTCGATCGAGGAGCACGTCCGCTTCGCCGAGGAGGGCCTCGACGTCACGCTCGACGGCTTCGATCCCTCGCAGCGAATCGGCTACGAGTACGTCACCACCGAGGCGGGCGACAGGGAGGCGATCACGCCCGAGGTGGTCGCCGCGCTCGAGGCGCGGATGCTGCGCGGCGAGATGTTCGTGCTGCTCGTCGACGAGCGCGACGTGCCCGACCCCACCGCGCTCCGCTTCGCGGCCGATGGTTTTCTCGAGATTCTCAGGCAGCGCGGAAAGATCGCATGAGCTTTCATCACCGGGAGCCCGCCTGGAAGCTCGTCGAGCAGGCGCGCAGGCGGCGGGACGAGATCACGCAGATCCTCGGCGGCATCGCGCAGCAGCGCGCGGTGCACCAGCGCAGCCGCGCCGAGCTCGTCGCGCGCTACCAGCACGCCCTGCGCGAGCTGGTCGAGACCCTCGTGCCGAGCCTCGATTTGCAGGCGCTCGCCTGGGCGGCGTGGGCCACGGGCTACGCGCCCCTCGGCCAGAAGGACGCGCTCGCGAGGATGGAGCGGGAGAGGGAGGATCTGACGGCGCGGGTCGCGCAGATCGAGGCCGATCCGCGGTTTCAGAATCGCGAACTCCTGCGCGCGCCGCGCGTGGGCACGCTCGTGCAGCAGCTCGACGAGCTCTTGCACTACCGCGCGCCGCTCGCGGACATCGTCGAGCGCTGCCAGCACCCGCGCCTCGAGCGGCTCCTGCACCTCGGCTACGGTTTGCCCGAGTATCCCGTTCGCTTCTGGCACACGGCATATTATGCCGACTGGAAGGCGGGCGACGAGATCCTCGAGCGATTCGCCGACAAACAGAGCTTCGCCGAGGTGCGCGCTGCCTATCTCGAGGCGCGCGACGCGCTCGCCGTCCACGACGCCAACATTCGCGATATCCAGGCGCAGATCGCGGCCGGCGAGGCGCTCGAGGCCGAGCACAGCGAGCGCCGCCGCGCCCTCGATACGCTCGAAGGCCGCTGGCTCGTCTTCGCCCGCGACGCCCTCGCGCGCCACCTGTCGGAGATCGACCTCTCCGCGCTCGGCGAGCGCCTCGCCAAGGCGCCGCACGTCGAGATCCTGGCCAAGCGCGTCGTGGGCCTGTCGCAGCAGATCGTCTATCTCGACAGGCTCGCGCAGAAGCACCTCGACGAGCCGGAGAGCGCGCTTCGCGGGGCGCTCGGGAAGATCGAGCGGACCATCCTCAAGTACAGCCGGCCCAAGTACCACGGCGCCTACGTCGAGGGCGCCGCCGTCGAGCGGCTTCGCCACGGCTTCACCGACCGCTACCAGCGCATCGGTCAGCGCTTCGAGAAGCAATACAACCGCGTCTACGTCTTTCACGACTACGATCGCGGCAACCTGGCCACCGATTTCCTGTGGTGGGACCTCATGACCGACGGCCGCATCGACGGCAATTTCATCCCCGAGGTGCGCTCCTTTCACGAGCGGAACCCGGGCTACCATTACGAGCGCTGGAGGGACGCCGCCGACGACGACCACGATGACGCGGCTGCGGCGGCCGCCGCGCTGGGCATGGATGCGTCGTCCGGCGGCCTCGGCATCTCCACCGACATCTCATGAGCCGCAGCGTTCGGATCGTCCTCTACGCGGTCAACGGGTCGGGCCTCGGCCACCTGACCCGCCTCGTCGCGGTCGCGCGCTGGATCCGCCGTTATGCATTGCACGCGGGGGCCCGGGCCGAGATCTATTTCCTGACCTCCTCCGAGGCCGAGGGGCTGCTCTTCCACGAGCGGTTCGCCTCGTTCAAGCTGCCGTCGAAGACGGTCGTCACCGACGCGGGCATCGACAAGCTCACCTACCTCGGCCTCGCCAAGCAATGGGTGTGGCATTCGATTGGCCTCTTGCGGCCCGACCTCTTCGTGGTCGACACCTTCCCGCGAGGGGCGTTCGGCGAGCTGCTCTCGGCGCTCGACCTCTGCCGCAAGAAGGCGTTCATCTACCGCCCCGTGAACGACGAGTTCGCGCAGCGCGCCGATTTCCAGGCGATGCTGCCGCTTTACGATCTGTTGCTCGTCCCCGAGGACGAGGGGGCTGGCAAGGCCGTGCTGCCCGAAGGCGCGCGCGGCAAGACGCGCCACACCGGGCCCATCATGGCTCGCGAGCGGGTCGAGCTGCTGCCGCGCGCGGCTGCGCGAGAGCGCCTCGGGATAGGCGCCGACCAGCTCGCCGTGTGGATATCCGCGGGCGGGGGGGCGATGCGCGGGCCGAGGAGCAGATTCGCCGCACGTGCGAGGCCGTCTCGTCCGCGTTGCCGGGCTCGGCGCTCGTGGTCGCGGCCGGGCCTCTTTATCGAGGCGCACGCCTGCACGGCGACGGGATCCGCTGGCTCAACGAGCCCGGCGCGTCCGAGCTGCTCGGCGCCATCGATTTCGCGGTCTGCGCGGCCGGCTACAACACCTATCACGAGCTGATGCACGCCGGCGTACCGGCGATCTTCTGGCCTCAGCGCAAGGTCGCCGATGAACAGGCCGAGCGGGCGAAGCGGGCCGCGGCTGCGGGGGCCGCGTTTTTGCTCGACCACGAGGGCGACGCCGAGGCCCTCGCCCGCGCGGCAGTCCGCCTCGCCGATCCGGACGAGCGCGCCCGCGCCGCGCATGCAGCTCGCGCGATTGTCCCGAAAAACTACGCCCGTGCTGCCGCGGCCGAGCTTTTGCGCCTCGTCTGGGCGGCGGCCGAGGTGGAGGCGGCCGAGGAGGCCATGAGCGACGAGTTGCTGGCCGCCGCGCGCGAGCTTTCGCTGCCCATCGACCCGTTTGTCGAGGTCATGCACGTGCTCGCGCCTCGCGCCGCAGAGGGGCCGGCTTCCGATCCGGGGGAGGCGCGCGCGCAGGCTGTCGAGATCGTTCGCGCTGCCTGCCAGAATGGCGCGCCGCCCGAGGCCGTGGTGCTCCTCGCCCAGGGTTTGTCACGGCGGCTGCCGCGCGCCACGCCCGAGGAGCGCGCGAAGGCCGTGATGCGCCTGCTCGCAGATCTCGCGCCCTTTGGTGACTGGACGGCCGCGGTCACGCTGATCAAGCTCCTGCGCCCCGAGCGGCGCCTCGACGCGGCCGCGCTCGGCGGAGAGCTGGCCGCATTTCTCTCGGCGCTCGGCGAGCAGGGGCGCGACCTGTATGCGGGTGTCGCCCTGCTTTCGGCGGCCCAGGGCCTCGGCAACGATGCGCCCGGCAATCAAGACGCCCTGCGCGGGGCCATTGCGCGGCTGCGGCGCGCGGCCGACGATCCGTTCGCCGGAGGAGCCCAGCCATGAGCGCGCCCGAACCGCCGCCGCCTCCGCCCCCGCCGCCGGTTGGTCCGAAGGGAACATATGTTTCACCTCCGGCAGCGCCTTTCCCGCTGGTCGAGCCCGCGCGGTTGGTCCGAGCAAAACAGGCGTCCGTGCCCGCGCTCGTTTCGGCGGGGGGCAAGCTGCCGAAGACGGTGGACCTGCCCCTCCTCGGGATGCGCGAGGGACGCCCCCTCGCCGGGCCGGGGACGGTCCATATCGACATCACCAACGGTTGTAACACCAACTGCATCACCTGCTGGGACCACTCGCCGCTGCTCGATTCCCCGCGCTCCTCGGCGTGGAAGCGCGCGCGCGTCGAGACGGGCGCCGTGATCGCGCTGCTCGACGACGTGCTCGCGCTCGGCGGCCTCGAGGCCATCATCCTCTCGGGAATGGGCGAGCCGTTCACGCACCCCGAGGTTTACCGGCTCATCGAGGCGGTCAAGGCTCGCGGCCTGCACCTCACGATCATCACGAACCTCATCCCCGCCGATCCCGCGCGCATCCTGCACCTCGGCGTCGACCAGCTCCTCATCGGGATCCACGCCGCGACCGAGCGCGCTTATCGGGCCTTTCACCCGAGCTTCCGCAGCGACGAGTGGACGATGCTCCTCGACATGCTCGAGCGCTTCGCCGCCGCGGGGCGCCGGTTCAAGCACGTCCACGTGATCTGCGACGTCAATGCCGAGGAGCTCGTCGACATGGTGCGCCTCGGCCACCGCTATCGGGCGGCGCAGATCAATTTCAAGCTCGCCGGGCTCAAGGAAGGCACCGAGGGCTGCCGGATCACGCCCGCGCAGCGGCGCTTGCTCGAGGGCGAGCTCGTCCCCGAGGCGCAGCGCGTGGCGGCCGAGCTCGGGATCGAGACGAACCTCGACGTCTTCTCCACGCAGCTCGAAGCCGGTGAGGAGGCCACCGCGGACATCGCCGAGATCGGCTGCTTCATGGGCTACGCGTACGCGCGGGTGCTCGTCGACGGCACCGTTCTTTATTGCTGCAACACCGACGTGCGCGTGGGCAGCCTCGCGGACGGGGCGGCGTTCTCCGCGCTCTGGAATGGCCCGGCCTGGAATGCGCTGCGCGAACGGATGCGGCGCGGCGAGTATTTCTCGAGCTGCGGGCAGTGCGGTAAGCTCAATCAGAACGTGAAGCTGTCGCGCCGGTATGCCGCCCGCTACGGCGAGGAGGCGCTGCGCGAGGTCACCGGGAGGGGCAGGGCGCCGTGAAGGGCAGGCAGCGCACGGTCGAGTGGCAGGTCTGCGGCGTCTGCAATTACGATTGCAGCTACTGCATCCAGAGCAAGAAGAGCCGCGTCGGCCACCCGAGCCCCGACGAGGTCGAGGGGTTTCTCGCATTCTTCGCGACCCTCCCGGGCCGGTGGGAGATCAAGATGACGGGCGGCGAGCCCTTCGCATTTCGGGGCTTCATGGAGCGCATCGTCCCCGGGCTCGTCGCTGGCACGGGGCACACCCTCTCGGTCCTCACGAACCTCTCGGCCCCCCAGAGCATCCTCGGCCGCTTCGCCGAGCTCACCCGTGGCAGGCTCGGCATCGTGAGCGCGAGCATTCACCTCGAGCACGTGGACATCGATGCGTTCGTCGAGAAGGCGAGCTTTTTCAGGGCGCGTATCGATCCGGAGGCGAGGATGGTGATCAACGCGGTGCTCGTGCCCGGGCGGCTCGACGAGGTGGCGCGTGCAAAGCGCGCGATCGAGGGGGCGGGCCTGCCGTTCTTCCCGCAGGTCATGAAGGTGGGGAAGGGCGTGCATGAATACGATGACCGGGACCGGGCCCGGATGGACGGGCTCATCGGCCTGTCGCGCTCGCCGCGAAAGGTGAACCTCGCGCCGAGCTACCGCGGGCGGCTCTGCCATACGGGTGTCGATTACTTCGTGCTCACCCAGACCGGCGACGGATGGTCGTGCCGCACCGCGCGGCGGTTTGGCGAGGGCTATCTCGGAAATGTCCACGCGGGCACGTTCTCGCGGCGCGAGGCGCCCGAGCGCTGCGCCTACGACATCTGCCCGTGCACGGTCCCGGCGAACCGGGGCATGATCGAGGGCGTGGGCGCTCAGGCGGAGGAGGGCTGAATGAAAAATCGCCTCCTGCCCCTGATCGAGCCCCTGCCCGCGCCGGC
>Ga0307412_10001260_pt1 | contig 14236 bp, 13 predicted proteins | sample DK1Cmetagenome_3_FD_203823 | JGI IMG/M metagenome (GOLD analysis project Ga0307412, IMG submission 203823) | Maize rhizosphere microbial communities from greenhouse at UC Davis, California, United States - DK15-C-1 | ecosystem: Host-associated > Plants > Roots > Rhizosphere > Soil | place: USA...
GCCGCGATTGAGGATGGTGACGACGTTGCGCTGGGCCGGATCGGCGGCAAGGCCCAGGGCATTTTCGATGCCTGCATCCCCCGATCCGATGACCGTGATATGCTCGTCAATATATTCGCCGGGGTCGTCGAGCTGATATTGCACATGCGGCAAATCGCCGCCCGGACAGCGCAGCAAATTGGGATTGCCCTGTGTCCCGATGGCAAGGATGATCGTTTCCGCCTCGATCGTGTGCCCTGCGGTGGTGGCGATGAAAAAGGCGCCCTTTTCCCCGGAAATTGCTTTCACCTCGCTATGATAGGCGACGTTGATCGTTTGCGCGGCGGCCTGATCGTTCCAGGTGCCGAGCACCGCCTCGCGCTTGCCCGCGTCGAAATCCATGTCGGAACGCAGGACAAGCTGGCTGGGCGTCGCCATGACATGCTTGCCCTTTTGATATTTGTAGATGGTGTCGGAAAGATGGTCGGTCTTTTCGAGCAGGATGTGCGACAGGCCGAGCTGAGCCGCGCGCGCCGCGGCGCTCAGCCCCGCCGGGCCGGAGCCAATGACGGCTATCCTGTAGCGCTCGCTCACATATCCCCCCTGCGCAGACCGCGACCTTCACGGCTTGTTGCGTTATGACGATGCGGACTCTACGGCAATCTATCATTTCAGATATTTAAGGCTAGGGCGTGTTGGAATTCAGGTGATGCCGGCCTGCAAATGGCAAATTTCTGCGCTTCCGGTGCTCACGTACTTAAAGTACGCTGCGCTCCGGTTCTCGAAATCCACCATTTTCGTCTCGGCCTGACCTGAATTCCAACACGCCCCTGGGCCGGGTCGGGGCGGAACCAAGGGATATGTCAATGGCCTCAGGAAAAATCGCGCGGATCCTTCTGTTTGTGGCGGCGGGCGTGGCGGCGCTGTCGGTGGGTTTCAGCCTGGTGCGCGGGGACGGGGAAGAGGCGGCATCCGAGCCCGAAAGCGTTCAGGCGACCGCAGCGCCGGCGCGGACGATCCCGGAGCTTGAGGCGCAGCTAAAGGCCAACCCCTCCGACGTGAAGGCATGGCAGGCGCTCGGATGGGCCTATTTCGAAGCGGGGCGTTATGGCAATGCCGTCCACGCCTATCGCAGGGCCACGGAACTCGCGCCGGAGCAGGCTGTGCTCTGGTCATCCTTGGGCGAAGCGGTTGTCATGGCGAGCGAGAAGGATCCAATGCCGAAGGAGGCCGTTGCCGCGTTCGAAACCGCCATCGCCAAGGACAAGGCCGATCCCCGCGCCCGCTATTTCCTGGCTGTGCGCAGGGACCTGCAGGGCGACCATCAGGGCGCGATCGACGACTGGTTCGCGCTGCTGGCCGACACGCCGCCCGGCGCGCCTTGGGAAGCGGACCTGCGCCGCACCATTTCGCAGGTAGCGGACATCAACAAGATCGACGTGAAGGCGCGGCTTGCGGCTGCCCAGCCTGCCGCTCACCCATCCTCTGTGGCGACAGCGGCCATTCCGGGACCGAGCCGGGAACAGATGCAGGCGGCATCGCAACTTCCACCCGGCCAGCAGCAGGAAATGGTGCAGGGCATGCTCGAAAACCTGGAAGGCAAGCTGAAGGCCGACCCCGCCAATGTGCAGGGCTGGATCATGCTGATGCGCAGCCGCATGACGCTGGGCGAAACAGCCAAGGCGAGCGCGGCCTACAAAAGCGCGGTGGCCGCCAATCCGTCGCAGTCGGTGCGGATCAGGGAAGCAGCGCGGACGCTGGGGGTGCCAGGGGTCTAGGCGGAGGCTGATGGCCGAAGCGGCCATAACTCCCCTCCCGCAAGCGGGAGGGGAACGGCGACGCCCCAAAGCATCCACCAAATCCCTCTAAATCAACCCCGCCAGCGGCGAACTCGGATCGGCGTACATGCGCCGCCCCATGCGTCCCGCCAGATAGGACATGCGCCCGGCCTCCACGGCCGCCTTCATCGCGCGGGCCATCAGTACTGGCTCCTTCGCCTCGGCAATGGCGGTGTTCATGAGGACGCCGGTGCAGCCAAGCTCCATGGCGACGGCAGCGTCCGACGCCGTGCCCACGCCCGCGTCCACCAGCACCGGCAGTTTCGTCCCCTCGACAATCAGGCGGATGGTGACGCGGTTCTGAATGCCCAGCCCCGATCCGATCGGCGCGCCCAGCGGCATGATCGCGACCGCGCCCGCATCCTCCAGCCGCTTGGCGGCGATAGGATCATCGACGCAATAGACCATCGGCTTGAAGCCCTCTTTCGCCAGGATTTCAGTGGCGCGAAGGGTCTCCACCATGTCGGGATACAGCGTCTTTGCCTCCCCCAGCACCTCCAGCTTCACAAGCTCCCAGCCCCCCGCCTCGCGCGCCAGGCGAAGCGTGCGGATCGCGTCCTCGCCGGTAAAGCAGCCCGCCGTGTTGGGCAGATAGGTGATCTTCTTGGGATCGATATAGTCGGTCAGCATCGGCGCTTTGGGGTCCGAAACATTGACGCGGCGGACCGCCACGGTGACGATCTGCGCCCCCGAAGCCTCCACCGCCGCCGCATTCTGCTCGAAATTCCTGTACTTGCCCGTGCCAACGATCAGACGAGAGGAGAAGCGTTTGCCCGCGACCTCCCAGCTGTCGTCCGCAAAGCTGTCGCCGCCGCCGACAAAATGCACGATCTCCAGCTCGTCGCCATCCTCGACGCGGACGGCCGCCAGCGTCGAACGCGGGACCACCTCCAGATTGCGCTCCACCGCGACCTTTTCCGGGGGGAAGCCAAGCTCGCTTGCAAGCGCCGAGAGCGTCAGCCCCTCCCGCACGCGGCGATGTTCGCCGTTGATCCTTACTGAAATGGTGCCGTCGATGCTCATCCACTGTTCCGCTTCATTGACATTGCTTTTGCGCATTTGCTCTGGCGGCCATATAGGGAGGCGAACGACCGGCCTGCAACCGAAAGGGAAGCCTTTATGGCGGACGCCATTAAAATCTATGTGCTGAACGGCCCTAACCTCAACCTGCTGGGCACGCGGGAGCCGGAAATCTATGGCGAGGATACGCTGGACGATATCGCCGGCCGCCTGGAAGATTTGGCGCGCGCGCAGGATGTCGAGATTGATTTCCGCCAGTCGAACCATGAGGGGCATTTGATCGACTGGCTGCATGAGGCGCAGGCGGAGGGCGTAAAGGCCGTGATCCTCAATCCGGGCGGTTTGACCCATACGTCGGTCGCGCTGCATGACGCGATCAAGTCGATCGTTACGCCGGTGATCGAGGTGCATCTGTCCAACCCGCACAAGCGCGAGGAATTCCGGCACAAATCCTATGTCGGACAGGCGGCCAAGGGAACGATTGCGGGCTTCGGCGCGCTGTCCTACGAACTGGCGCTGGCTGCGGCGCTCAAACTTTAGGACGGCTCCTGTTGCGCTCCAGTCGCAGAGCGAATAGGCGCAGCAGCAACAAGATTGTTTTCCAAAAAGAGGTTATGCATGGCTGACAAGAACGACGGGGGCGCAATGCAGGTCGATGTGAAACTGGTCCGCGATCTGGCTGAGATGCTGGACGCCACCAACCTGAGCGAGATTGAGGTTCAGGACGGCGAGCGCCGTATTCGCGTTGCGAGGACGCTGCAGGCCGCGCCGGCCGCCTTCCATGTTCCAGCGCCCGCGCCTGCCGCTGGCAACCCCGGCTCCACGGTAGCAGCCTTCGAGGCGCCCGCCGCTGTCGTTCACAACAATGCCGTCAAGTCTCCCATGGTCGGCACGGCCTACCTCTCGGCCGAACCGGGCGCCGCGCCATTTGTTGCTGTGGGCGCGCAGGTAAAGGCGGGCGATACGCTGCTGATCGTCGAGGCGATGAAGGTCATGAATCCCATCACCGCGCCGGTCGCCGGGACGGTCAAGGCGCTGCTGGTGGAAAATGGCCAGCCTGTCGAATTCGATCAGCCGCTCGCCGTTGTCGAGTAAGCCAGACATGGGTTTTGAGAAAATCCTGATCGCCAATCGCGGCGAAATCGCGCTTCGAATACACCGCGCCGCGCATGAGATGGGCATCAAGACGGTGGCGGTACACTCCACCGCCGACGCCGACGCCATGCATGTGCGCCTGGCCGATGAGGCGATCTGCATCGGCCCTCCGGCCGCGACGGACAGCTATCTGAACATCCCCAACATCATTTCGGCGGCGGAAATTTCCGGCGCGGACGCCATTCACCCCGGCTATGGCTTCCTGTCGGAAAACGCGCAGTTTGCCGAGATCGTCGAGGCGCATGACATCGCCTTCATCGGTCCCAAGCCCGAACATATCCGCATCATGGGCGACAAGGTGGAGGCGAAGCGCACCGCCGGCGCATTGGGCCTGCCCCTCGTTCCTGGCTCCGACGGCGCGCTTTCCAGCATTGACGAAGCGAAGAAGATCGCCAAGGAGATTGGCTATCCCGTGCTGATCAAGGCGGCGTCTGGCGGCGGCGGGCGCGGCATGAAGGTGGTGCCGGACGAAAGCCAGCTTGAAACGCTGATGCAGCAGGCCGGGTCGGAAGCGAAGGCGGCCTTTGGCGACGCCACCGTCTATATGGAAAAATATCTGGGCAACCCCCGGCATATCGAATTCCAGGTATTCGGCGACGGCAAGGGCGAGGCCATCCATCTGGGCGAGCGCGACTGTTCGCTCCAGCGCCGGCATCAGAAGGTGCTGGAGGAAGCGCCGTCGCCGGTCATCTCGTCCGAAGAACGCAATCGCATGGGCGAAATCGTGCGCAAGGCGATGGCCGACATGGGCTATCGCGGCGCGGGCACGATCGAATTCCTGTACGAAGACGGCGAATTCTATTTCATCGAGATGAACACGCGGCTTCAGGTGGAGCATCCGGTGACGGAGATGATTACCGGCGTCGATCTGGTCCGCGAGCAGATCCGCATTGCCGAGGGCAAGCCGCTGTCGGTCGCACAGGAGGATCTTGTCTTTTCGGGTCACGCCATCGAATGCCGGATCAATGCCGAGGATCCGAAAACTTTCGCCCCGTCGCCGGGCACCGTCACCAGCTATCATGTGCCGGGCGGCATGCACGTCCGCGTCGATAGCGGCCTGTATCAGGGCTACCGGGTGCCGCCTTATTATGACAGCATGATCGGCAAGCTGATCGTCTATGGCCGCACCCGCGAGGGCTGCCTAATGCGGCTGCGCCGCGCGCTGGAGGAATATGTGATCGAGGGGATGAAGACGACCATCCCCCTGCATCAGGCGCTGCTCCGCGATCCCGAGTTCCAGAATGGCGACTACACCATCAAATGGCTGGAGGAGTGGCTGGCGCGGGAGGAAAAACCGTGAAAGCGACGATCTGGCACAATCCCAAATGCGGCACGTCGCGCAAGACGCTGGCGATTCTCGAGGAGACGCCGGGTGTCGAGGTTGAGGTCATAGAGTATCTCAAGACGCCGCCCAGCCGCGACAAGCTGGCAGCGCTTTACAAGGCGGCCGGAATGACGCCGCGAGAGGGGCTGCGGGCAAAGCAGGAAGAGGCGAAGCCTTTCCTCGACGCGGATGGCGATGCGATTCTCGACGCGATGGTGGCCAACCCCATCCTGATCGAACGCCCGTTGGTCGAAACCGCCAAGGGGGTCCGCCTGTGCCGCCCGCAGGACAAGGTGCGGGAGATTCTTTGAGGGCGGGTTTCGGGTCTTTGCTGCCATAACTCCCCTCCCGCTTGCGGGAGGGGCTGGGGGAGGGCCTGTTAGGGAAATGGCGGTGACATGCCCTCCCCTAACCCCTCCCGCAAGCGGGAGGGGAAGGGCAACTTTCCTCCCCAATCCCGTCATCTCCCACAACGCCCTTGCCTGCAACAGCAAGCCTCGCCTACCGTGCCGCCGGGCAGGGAGACAAGCATGGCGACGGTGGCGATTTACAGTCTGAAAGGCGGGGTGGGGAAGACGACCTTCTCCATCAACCTGGCCTGGGCCGCAGCCGCCATTTCGAAGCGCCGGACCCTGATCTGGGATCTCGATCCGCAGGCGGCTTCGACATACATCATGGCGGATGGACCGGCAGCGGACGGTCCGGCGCAGGCCATCTTTGCGCGCAATGTCGATGCGAAGGCGATGGTGCGCCCTTCCCATGTCGCGGGCGTCGATCTGCTGGCGGCGGATACTTCGCTTCGGGGACTCGATCATTTCTTCTTCGAACTAGGCAAGAAACGGCGGCTGGAGAAGCTGCTTGGCGGACTTTCCAGACATTATGATCGCATCATCCTCGACTGCCCGCCCGGCCTGACCCCCACAAGCGAGCAGGTGCTCCGCGCCGCCGACCTCGTCATTGTACCGGTCATTCCCTCCCCCCTGTCGCAGCGGGCGCTGGTCGATGTGGTCGACTTTCTGGCACGGCAGAAGGGGCGGCATGCCCCGATCCTGCCCGTCTATTCGATGGTCGATCGCCGCCGCTCGCTGCATAGGGCGGCATTGGTGGAGAAATCCGATTGGCCGGTGATCCCGATGGCCAGTGCCGTTGAGCAGATGTCCGTCAAGAAGGCTCCACTTGGGCAGTTCGAACCGCACTGCCCGGCCGCCAAATCCTTCACCAGGTTGTGGACGGGAATCGAACGGAAGCTGCGGATGGCGGCGTAAGGAGGGTTGTGGGATTTTCAGGACATCCCTGCATCGTCATCCCCGCGAAAGCGGGGACCCAACTCTCGCCAATCCCTGAGTCTGAGCCAAGAGGATGGATGGGTTCCCGCTTTCGCGGGAATGACGATTTGTGGGTGCCGAGAAACGTCGGCTTGGCTCATAGCCCGCCCTACGCCACAGCGCTCTGCTGGCCGTCGCCGAAGAGGGCGACCGCCTCGTTGGCGGGCATCGGACGGCCGAAATAATAGCCCTGGATTTTCTTGCAGCCCAGGCGGTTGATCATCTCCGCCTCTTCCTCATTTTCAACGCCCTCGGCTGTGGTGGACATGCCCAGGCTGTCGGCCAGGGCGACGACGGCGCGGATGATGGCGATGCTTTCGGGCACGTTCTTCGACGCGCCCTGCACGAAGCTCCGGTCGATCTTGATGGTGCTGAAGCGCGTTTTCCGCAGATAGCCCAATGAGGAGTAGCCCGTGCCGAAATCGTCGAGCGACAATTTGACGCCCAGCGCCAACACGCGGTCCAATATCTGTTCGGCGGCCGTTCCTTCGCGCATGAAGACGCTTTCCGTCACTTCCAGTTCCAGCCGGTGCGCGGGCAATCCGGAATAGGCGAGGGCGGAGGTTACGGCGGTCACGAAATTGGGATCGCCAAGCTGTTCGGCCGAGACGTTCACCGCGACGCGGATATGCGAGGGCCAGTTCATCGCCTCCTTGCAGGCGGTGCGGAGTACCCATTCGCCGATCGGGCCGATGAGGCGCGCATCCTCCGCCACCGGAATGAATTTTACCGGAGAGATGCTGCCCATTTCAGGATGTGTCCAGCGGACGAGTGATTCAAAGCCCTCCACCACGCCGGTCGTGGCATTGACCACCGGCTGGTAGACGACGTGCAACTGCTGCTTCTCCAGCGCCTCGCGCAGCGCGATTTCCAGGGTGCGGCGCTCCTCGGCATGGGCGTGCAGCCGGTGCTCATATCCGTGGTGGACACCGCCGCCCTCCTCCTTTGACCGGTATAGCGCCAGGTCCGCGCTGCGGATCAGCGTTTCGGCGGTACGGCCGTCACGGGGCGCAATGGCGGAGCCGACACTGGCGCCGACATAGAGCATATGCTGATCGACATCATAGGGCCGGGACAGCGCCGCGATGATGTCCAGCGACAATTGTTCGACATAGGTGGTGTCGTGAATTTCGCGGATGACCACCGCAAATTCGTCCCCGCCGAGGCGGCCGCAGATTTCGTTCTTGGAACAAACCTGCTGCAACCGCTCCGATACGCGGGCGAGCAGGCGGTCGCCGACCAGATGGCCGAGCGTGTCGTTGATCGCCTTGAACCGGTCGAGGTCGATCATCAGGAAACCGCAGCGGCTGTTCCAGCGCTCCATTTCCTGCATCGCGTGATCCAGCGCCTCCGTCAGGTGCAGGCGGTTGGGAAGCTTGGTGAGTGTGTCGTAACGGGCGAGATGGGCAATCTTTTCCGATGATTCGCGCTGCTTGGTCACATCGGACGCGACGCCGCGATAGCCCTGGAATACGCCTTTTTCATCGAGACGGGGAGACGCGGACAGTTCCCACCAAAGTTTCTGGCCTCCGATTTCGACCTCCAGCAGCAGGTTGCTGAAATTTTCCCGGCGCTTGATCTTGTTGGCGAATTCGTGAAGCGAGGGCGAAAACTGGCCGGACTCCCAGGCGCTGCCCGCCAGCAGTTCCAGCAATGGCTTTCCCTCGATGTCGGCTGGGTTCATGCCTAGCGCGCGGGCGAACCGGGCGGAAACATGGGTCACTCGCCGCGCGGCGTCGGTTTGCCACAGCCAGTCGGCGTTGCTTTCCTCGAACTCGCGCAGCAGGAGGCTCACCACTTCGCTCTTTTCCGCCAGTTGCGACGTGGCGGTGACTTGTGTGCTGTAGGCGCGGGCGTGTTTCAGGCTCGTGACGAGCAGCATCAGGGCATAGCACACAACCACGGCGGCGACCTGAAAGGAACCGATGCCCAGCATCATCCAGGCGTTCGCGCTCCCCAGCGTGGCGAGGAACAGCAGAGTCGAGAGCGGCATGCCGATATAGGTGAGCGTAGTCCCCACCATGATGCAGCTCATCAACGCCCACAGGGAGATGAATTCGGTGGGATTGCCGGGATGAACAAAGAATACCGGCGGAATGGCCCAGATCAGGCCCTGAACGAACATGAGGCCGCCGTCGCGCAGTACGGTGGCGGCGCTGATGCCGGCATGATCGGAACGCACCCTTTCCCGGCCCATGCGATAATAGAAATAGCCGAATCCAGATGCCGTCAGCCCCCACCCGAGCAGTGCCGGGAGGTAGGCCGTCCCGGAAAACAGACCGCAGACAAAAATCACGGCAAAGGTGGACAACAGGAAATAGAGCGGCCCCAGCCGATCGATTGAACGAAATTGCGACACGCGCAATTGATCGACGTCCATATCGGCAGGACTGGAGAGGCCCATCAGAACGCGCAGGGGAAGCTTTTGGGACGTCATCGCCACTCTTTGAAACAGGAATTCCTCACAAGGCCGCATTCTATGTGGCCAAAGTTAGGGAATGGTAACCGGCGGGCCTGATCCCGATGGATTTTGCGTGCACTTATTGTTCAGAAAACCCTTGCCGTTCCCCTATGGCTCCCGGCGTCCGGCTTGCTATAGAAGGACGGTCGGCAAGCCGGAGCGCGAGGGAACAGGTGGGTTTCAAGGAACATGAGTTGCGGCGCCAAGTGGTGCGGGAAATGCATCTGCGCCGCTTTCCCGAATTCGCGCTGCCCGCAGACATTACGCAATGGGTGAAGCTGATCGACGCATCCGAGCGGGAGATGGAGCACAGTCAGGTGCTGGCCATGCCGGCCGTCCCCCAGCAGGACGCATCCGGTCATCGGCGGCACGTTGCGGGGCTGGGGGCGGAGGGCCTGCGGATCAGTTGGGAGCGCCATAGCGAGGCCAGCACCACGACATTGATCCGTTCCGGCGTTCCCGCCTTGCCAAACAACTGGACGGACCATCCAGGGGGTGACGCCGCGGCGGCGGTCGAATGGGCGGAAAAGCTGCCAGGATCGGTTATTCGCGCGACGCGAATCTTGATCGTTGCTGATGACGAATCGGCGCGGCCCGTGTTGGAAGCGGCGGAATTTCTCGAGTCCGACCTTGTCAGTTGCCATGTTGCCGGTGGGGCCAGGATCTGGACCGATTTCCGCATTCATGGCGACGATTATGGGCGGATGGTCATTGCGGCGAACGGCCTGCTGCCCGGTGATCTTGCGCGCTGCGTGCAGCGGTTGCAGGAATTGGGGAACTACCGGAACATGGCGCTGCTCGGCCTGCCGCTCGCTCAGGAAAATTGGGCGCGGCTGGATGCGCTGGAACGGGCGTTGGACGAAGCGGGACGGGCGCAATCCTCGCCCGATTTGCGTGACGATGATTTGCTGCTGGACATTTCGCGCCTGTCCGCCGCATTGCTGACGGTAACGACGCAATGCGGCTACCGGATGAGCGCCACCGCCGCCTATGCAGAGATCGTGACGAGCCGCCTCGCTGAGCTGGATGTTCGGCCGATCGCCGGTTTCCATTCCCTGATCGACTTCACCGACCGGCGGTTCAAGCCCGCCGTGCGCACCTGCGCTACGCTGACGGCGCGGCTAGATGCGCTGAACGAGCGCGCCGGCCGCTTTACCGCCATGTTGCGGACACGGGTCGAAACGCGGATCGAGAATCAGAACGGCCGGCTGCTGGCTTCGCTTGACCGAAGCGCAAAGACGCAGTTGCGCCTTCAGCATCTGGTCGAAGGCCTGTCGACCGTCGCCATCAGCTATTATGCGCTCAGCCTGCTTGCCTACCCGGTGAGGGCGGCGGGGCATTATTGGCCGGATATGTCAGAATATGTCGTGCTGGGCGCCGCGATGCCGATCGTCGTCGCCGCGGTTTTCCTGTTCATGAGCGCCTTGCGCCGCCGCCTGACGAACGGCGGGGACTGAAGTCCGGTTATCGGGCGCTGCTTTTGACCTGATAGGGCCATTTGTCGCCGTCGGGCTCCGTCAGCGTCAGATAGTCGCCGATGCGAAGCGGATGGCTTTCAAGATGGAAGATGGCCTCGTCATCTTCCTCGCCCAAGGCATAGGAAAACGCCCAGCCGCCGCCTTTATGAATGATGTAGCCGGACCGTTCAGGCTCGCCGGGCCAGAAACGGCGGACGGTGGCGAGTTCAGGCCGGGCGTCGAACTCTTGCGGGTCGATGGTCCCTTCCTGCGTCAATGGCAGGCGCAGCACATAGGCATGCGCGGGGGACCCATTGGGAAATTCCCGGGTGCGGGCGAGTTCCAAGCGAATGGTTGTCCAGGTCATGCATAGAATAATGCGATTGGGCGGATTTTCGGGAAATAAGGAAATCTACGGATGGGGAGTAATTTCATAATGCATTAGAGACCGAGCATGAAATCCGTCGAAGGGGTTATATAATGGGGCGGTTTATACTGTGCCTGTTATTGCAAGCGGCCGTCGCGTTGCTCGTGATGGTTCTGCCTGGATCCGCGCGATCGCAGGAGACGTCCGGCTGGACGCGCGAGAATGCCGTGGCGTTGCTCGCATATATTGATCAGGTCTCCGGGGAAGGGCTGGACCCCGCCGACTATGCGCCTGTGGCCCTTCGGACGGCGCTCGCGCGGGACGACCTGGCCGCGCTCGATGTGGCGGCAACGTCGAGCTTTACGACACTGGTGCGCGATCTCGCTTATGGGCATGTGCCCGACGAGAACCGTATTGCCTGGCACATCCGCATCGAACCGCCCACGCCGCAGGCAATTGCAGAAATCATGCTGCATGCTTTGGCGACACGGGACGTGCCGGGCGTGCTCGCCTTGTTGGCGCCCGACCATCCGGAATATCGTGCCTTGAAGGCCGCTCTGGCGCGAACGGCGGACGGGGCGGCGCGGAACAGGCTGCGCATCAATATGGAGCGCTGGCGCTGGATGCCGCGCGCGCTCGGCTATCGGCACCTGCTGGTGAATGTTCCGGCGTTTCGAGTGGACCTGATCGAAAATGGGCGGCTGGTTTCGCGGCATCGCGTCATCACTGGCGCGCTGAAGACGCCCACCCCGCAGTTCGACGCCCTTGTGACCGGCGTCGTCCTCAACCCCTCCTGGTATGTTCCGCAATCGATCATTGCGGAAAGCGTCGGGCGGCTGGTGCGGACCCGGCCTGCCGAGGCCGCGCGGCGCGGCTATGTCGCGACCTACGATCAGGCGGGCCGGCTTCAGGTGCGCCAGACGCCTGGCCCCGGCAACGCGCTGGGCGTGCTGAAGCTGGACATGCCCAACCGTTTCTCCATTTACCTGCACGATACCCCGGCCAAGGCTCTGTTTGAAAAGCCGGTGCGCGCTTTCAGCCACGGGTGCATCCGTACCGACCGGGCGACTGATCTGGCCGCGGCCCTGCTGGACGGACATGACGGCTGGGATGCGGCCCGGATCGCGGAAGTAGTGGCGACGCGAGAAACCAGCCGGATCGCGCTCCCCGCACCAGTGCCGGTCTATGTCGCTTATTTCACCGCCGCCAGTGACGGCAAAGGCGGCGTGACCTTTTACGATGACATCTATGGTCGCGACGACGCCGTCGCCATGGAACTGGATGATCGCCGGGGGGATGAGATCGTCGCGCTGTTCCGTCAGGGATTAAGCGAGTGCAGCAAGTCCGGCGAGATAGCGCAGGGGTGATACAGCCGTCCGACGCGAAGTACTTCAAACCTTGTCGGCATAGATGAGCCGTCCCGGGCCAAGAAGTTCCAGCACCTTGTCCAGCCGGTCCTCGGCAAAAGCAAAGCAGCCCTCGCTTCGTCCCAGCTTCCCGTGCTCGCGCACCATATCGTCGCTGACGTACCAGGCGCCATGGATGACGATGGCGCGCGCCTCTGCGTTGTCGTTGCTGGGATCAAGGCCAATGAGCCGCTGCGAGCGGCCATGCTTGCCCGTATAATAGTCACCGGTCAGATAGGAGCCGTGCGACGATGCGTTCGAGCCGGGCAGGTTGGAGAAGCGCTCAAGCCAGCCGCTATGCGCCGGGTCGGACCCCCGGCCATGGGAAACAAGGAACGCCTCCGCCTTGCCGGCCGCCAAGTCGACCAGATAGAATCGGGGGAGGCGCGAAGGCTGCGAAAAATCGGCGATGGCCATGCGATCGCGATGAGTTATGGCGCTTCCATGCGCTTCCATCGCCGCCTTGGCGCGCGCGATCATGGCTTGCGGCAGGATATTGCGGCCCAGAGACACCACCGACGCACGACCCGGAATGGCGGACACCAAGCCTCCCGCCAGCGACGCCGCAACAAATGTCCTGCGGCTGATCGTCAAGGCAGAATTTCGGCGGCTTTCCATTGCCTCAAGATAAGGGATGCGTCCGCCCGGTGCAAGTTGGCCGGCCGGAAAGCCGATCCTAGCCGGCGAGCAACCGTTTCTCCGCAGGCTGTGCCGCCTTCGGGCGATCATTGTCGCGAGCTTCCCAATGGAGATAACAACTGTCGAACAAAGCGACCTGCCGAAGCCGTTCAAGGTTGGGAATGCGAAGCCAGCGGGACCGAAGTTCAATCAATCCGAGAGTCCGCATCTCCTGCAGCGTGCGATTGACATGGACCGGGGTGAGGCCGGTGATGTCGGCCAGCTCGAGCTGCGTGAGCGGCATCGCGTACTGGTCGCCGCAGGTCAGCCGGGCCGCCTTGAGACGATAATGGAGTTCGCAAAACAGATGGCTGAGTTTTTCAAGCGCACTTTTGCGGCCGAGGTTGACGATCCATTCGGTCTGCATGGCAGCGCTGGCCTGCATGTCCGACCAGAGGAAAGCGTATAGTTCCGGATCGGCAGCCGCCTTCTGCCGCAGATCGCGGCAGGACAGGCGAACGGTGCGGACATTGGTGAGCGCGACAACATGCTGGGCCGCAGCGGCATCGCAGGCCCAGCCGAGCTCGCAAAAATTGCCGGGCAGGAACAGAGCTGTAATTTGCCGTCTCCCGTCCGGCAGCAATTTGTACCGGCAGGCCCAGCCTTCGTTGATGTGATGGACATAATGCTGCGGCTCGCGTTCATGCGCCAGCGCCTGGTGCGCCTTGATGTAATACAGGCTGTGCCGCCCGACTTTCCTGTCCAGGGCGGGCGGTTCGGCTTGGGCGATGGAGGTCTGAATGAACATCTGGTCCTTCCGCGTTCGGCCTGGCGCGCCCCCGTTTCATTTGCCGAACAACATGCCTGGACAATGCGCGAGACGGCACTTGGCTCCCGCCCGTTTCAGCAAATTCATGCGATTGCGGGATGAGTCGCGGCTGGCTCTGTTCCGTCCTGGGCTCCAGCCGAGGGCCGACTTGCCACCAGACGGGATCAATGCCGATTAAACGCCTGGGCAGGGGGAGCAAAAGCGCGGCTCATGCGTCGAATAGCTGGCGGATCTTGATCCGGATTTACGTCCGTTCCGCGATGGGTCGCATCAACTGAATCACCGGCGTCGCGCTGGTGGGGAGAGTGAGGCCATGAAAGATCACGCGCATTATTTCGCGAAAAGGGAACGGCAGTGCCGCGCGCTGGCGGAGACGCACGTCGATCCCAGTTTGCGGCGGATATATGAGAAATTCGCGAATCAGTACGCCAGGGCATTGGAACATAATGATGACGAA
>Ga0307412_10001261_pt1 | contig 14209 bp, 11 predicted proteins | sample DK1Cmetagenome_3_FD_203823 | JGI IMG/M metagenome (GOLD analysis project Ga0307412, IMG submission 203823) | Maize rhizosphere microbial communities from greenhouse at UC Davis, California, United States - DK15-C-1 | ecosystem: Host-associated > Plants > Roots > Rhizosphere > Soil | place: USA...
TCGTCCCGGACCGTGAAGTGCTCGCCCGGCCGGCGGATCTGCAGCTGCACCGGCGGCTGGCGGTCCCAGCCCGTGTCCTTGCCTTGCAGGAAGTGGCCCAGAAAGCGCTTCTGCAACGCAACGCCCTCGGCGCGATAGAAGGGACTGAAGTGGCTGTTGCCATGCACCTCCAGCCATTTCTGGCTCGAGCCCGCATCCAGATAGCCTTCGAAATTGCCGCGCGGGTGCACGCCCATGCCGCCCCAGTTCGCGGCCGACAGCAGAGGCACCTGGATGCGGCTGACGTCGGGTTTGCGCGAGGAATAGAACTCGTCGTCGAGCGGGCGGTTCAGCGACTCGTTGGACATCTTTGGCGCACGGTTCGCTGCCAGTTCCTCGTCCGACAGCGTTTGTGGACCGCAGACCAGTTCGCCGTTGTTCGGATTGCGCGCGCCGCGCTCGCCATAGCCGTGCTGTATGCGCAGCACCTGACGCTCATACCAGCCTTCGCCGAACTGCGAGTAGATACCGCCGTGCCGGGCCGCATCCCGATAGCGGTCGACGAAGCCTTCCCATACGCAGATGGCGGCGAGGTGAGGCGGCCGCAGCGCGGCAACGTACCACTGGTTGCTCGCGTAGTACGAGATGCCGTTCATCCCGACCTTTTCGTTGCTCCAGGGCTGTGCCGCCGCCCACTCGATGCATTCGTACAAGTCTCTCGTCTCTTGGTCCGAAGTCGGGTCGAGCACGCCCGGCGAGCGGCCCGCTCCACGGCTGTCGACGCGAATGCAGACGAAGCCGTCGGGCACCCATTTCTCGGGATCGATGACTTCCCAGTTCATGTACTTGTTCGACGAGCCTTCGGCGATGTCGGGGAAGTCGCGCACCATGCGGTCGTACGCGCTCTTGTAGCCCACCTGCATGGGAACGCCCTTGCCATAGGCTCCGTAGGAGATCAGTGCCGCATAGCGGCCAGGCTCGTGCGGGAGGAAGACATCGGCGCGCAGCACGACGCCATCGCTCATCGGAATCGGCACATCCCAGAGGATGCGCATGCCGTCGGCGTGGACGGCGTTGGGCATGTCGTTGGAGAGCGCGCCGTCGGCGCGGTCTTGAGTAGTGTTCGCTTGGTTCATGGTGATCTTTCCTTCTGAAACTCAACTGATCTGGATTCCCAACGGCGGCAGGATCCTGGAGAAGCGATCGATCTCCGAATCGACATAGGCCTTGAAATCGCGCGGCGCCATGGCCTCGAGCACGCCGCCGCCGTCCTGGATGTATTGCCGGTACTTGGGGTCCTGTCCGAGCTTCGCGAACATGGCATGCAGCGAATTGACCGCGGCTTCGCTCATGTTCTTCGGCCCCCAGATGCCCGACCAGGCGGGGATGTCGGGCACGTCCAGCCCGAGCTCGGCAAAGGTGGGCGCGTCGGGAACGATCGGCGAGCGCACGGTGCCCGAAAGCCCGAGCGCCCGCATCTGCCTGCCCTGGATCCAGCCCTGCGCGGACACCGGCGCGAGGAAGGTGCAATCGACGACGCCCGACACCAGGTCGTTGCTTGGCGCGCCCTTGTACGGGACGTGCACCAGCTCCACGCCGGCGCTCCTGCAGAACAGCGAGGCCATGATGTGGGTGGGATTGCCCAGGCCCGAGTTCGCGATGGTGAGCTTGCCCGGCGAAGCCTTCGCGGCATCGATGAACTGCTGCAGGGTCTTGAACCGGGAGTTCGCGCCGACCAGCAAGGCCCATCCGTAGTAGGTGGCCAGCCGCGTGATGGGCGTGAAGTCTGACTTCGAGTCGAAGGGCAGGCTCTTGTAGAGCACCGCGTTGGTCGTGTGGCCCGCGGAGTTCAGCAGCACCGTGTTGCCGTCCGGCTTCGATCGCGAAACATCCAGCGATCCGATCACCGCGCCCGCGCCGGGCTTGTTGTCGATGATGACGTTGCGGCCGCTCGTGGTTTCGAGGGTGTGTGCCAGCAGCCGTCCGGTGACATCCATGCCGGATCCCGCGGGAAAGGGCACGACGATCCGCAGGACGTCCGACTTGGCCGGCTGGGCCATCGCCGGCAATGCGCTACCGAGTAGCGCGCTGATGAGTGTCCTGCGATTGATGTTGCTCATTGTTTTGTCTCCTGATTTTTTCAAGGGTCCGATTCGAGCCCGTCACCTGCCACTTCGCGCATGGGCGCTCGGTGCGCCGCTAACGGGGCGAGAACGAGGTCGGTTTCAAGATCTGCGATTCCTGCTGCCGCAGGGCGCCCAGCTCCTTCGAGCGGGCCCTGTATTCCTGCCAGGCTGGATCGGCCTCCATGGCCGATCGCCGTTGCTCGCGGTCGGCGAGGCTCGCGAATCGCCACAGATGCACGATCTGGTTCAGCGGGCCGATCTCGCTGACGTAGAAGCCCACCAGGCCGCCCAGGTACTTGTTCTGCAGCGGCAGCGCCATGCTCTCGTAGAGCTTCAAGAAATCGGCGGCGCGCCCCGGTCCGGCGGTGTAGGTTCTGAGCTCGAAGATCATGGTTGCTTTGCAGGTGGACGTGGATGGGAGGGGTGGGGGCCGGCGTACGCAACGACGGCTACGACTCGTTCTCTATAGGGTTCGACAGGACCCCGATGCCTTCGATCTCGATCTCGATGGTGTCGCCGGCCTTCATCCACACGGGTGGCTTGCGGGCATAGCCGACGCCCGCGGGCGTGCCCATGACGATCACGTCGCCCGGTTCGAGCGTGAGCGCTTCGGTGAGCAGGCACAGTGTTTCCGCCACGGGGAACAGCATCTGCGCGGTGTTGCTGCTCTGCATGACCGTGCCGTTCAGCCGCGACTCGATCTTCAGCCCCACGGCACCGGGCGGCAGCTCGGATGCGGGCACCAGCCAGGGCCCCAGAGCGCCGGTGGCATCGAAGTTCTTGCCGATGGTCCATTGCGCCGTCCTGCGCTGATAGTCGCGCAACGTCGCATCGTTGAAGCAGGCATAGCCGGCCACGGCCTCCAGCGCATCCGCCTCGCTCAGGTGGCGCGAAGTCTTGCCGATCACCACGGCCAGCTCGGCCTCGAAGTCGAGTTGGTTCGAGACGCGCGGCTGCTGGATCGCTGCGCCGTGCGCCACGAGCGAGGACGCGCCACGCAGAAAGAAGCTGGGGTAGTCCGGGCGCTGGTTGCCGCCTTCGGCGGCGTGGTCCGCGTAGTTCAGCCCCAGGCAGACGATCTTGCCGGGCCGTGGCACCACGGGCAACAGCCTGGCGCTGCCGAGCGGGATGCGGGCCGTGGCGGGCGCGGAGGCGGCCTCCTTCGCGGCGGCAGCAAAGCCGGCCGCGCCGCGGGTGCAAAGGGCCATCATGTCACCGGGCAGGGTGACGACGGCGCCATCCACGACCGCACCCAGGCGAGGCGTCGGATCGGAGTCGGTACGGAAGGTGACGAAGTTCATGGGCTTGCGCGAAGGAGTGCGGTGGGTAGCGGGAAGGATCGAGGACGAACGCGGCGGGCACTCAGAGGCTCTTCAGCCCGGCGCCGACCGAACTCATCAGCGCATGCAGCGCGCTGTGGCCCTCGAAGCCGATGCCCGGCCGCTGCGGCGGGTGCACGAAGCCATCCTCGACCCGCGTGTCGTCGGCAAAGCCGCCAAAGGAGCCGAACACGCCGGGATAGGCCTCGCAACCGCCCAGGCCCAAACCAGCGACCAGCGCCAGGGACATCTGGTTGCCACCGTGCGGGAAGTGGCTGCCCGCCCGCCAACCCTGTGTCTCCAGCGCCAGCACCATACTGGCGAAGGCATGCAGGCCATAGGACTGTGGAGGGTCGACCTGGATCAGGTCCTTCTCGCTGCGCCAACCACCGAGGCGCACGAGGTTGGTCACGTCCTGGATGCCATAGAGGTTCTCGCCGGCGGACAGCGGTGGCGCGTACACCGAGGCCAGCTCGGCCATCAGCGAATAGTCGTTGGGATCGCAAGGCTCCTCGAACCAACGCAGGTCATAAGGTGCCAACGCCTTTGCATAGACGAGCGCCTCGTCCCGCTGGAACTTGCAGTTGGCATCGACCGCCAGGTGTCTGCTGTCGGGAAGCACGCTCAATGCGCAATCGATCCGGCGCAGGTCCTCGTCCAGCGGTGCACCGCCCACCTTGATCTTCACGTGGGTGTAACCGCTGGCCTGGTGGCCGCGAATCTCGTCGGCCACGTCCTGTGGTACGCCGCCCGGGCGGTACCAACCTCCGCCCACGTACACGGGCACCTTGCGCTGCATGGGCTCGCTGCGATAGCGCCGCGCGAGCACTTCCGCCGTCGGGAGGTTCTGGGCCTTGCCGATCGCATCCCACAGCGCGGTCTCGATGGTCCCGATGGCGATCGAGCGTTCGGCATGGCCGCCCGGCTTCTCGCCGACTAGCATCGCCGCCACGGCCTTGGCTGGATCGAGCACCCCATCGTCGTCGAGCAGCGCCTCGGGCCGGGCGCGCAACAGCCGGGGAAAGAAGCGCTCGCGCATGGGCTGCCCGCAGGCGTAGCGTCCGGTGGAGTTGAACGCGTACCCGGTGACCGGCGTCTTGCCGCTGCCCGGGTCCAGCCGTACCGCGACGATCGAGGTCGTCATCTCCGCGAAGGAGAACACGGCGTTGCGCATGGTGCTCTGCACCGGAAAAGCCGCTTCCTGGAGGTCAATGATCCGCATGGTGCTTTCTGTGTGTCCTGAAATTTCTTCCGTGAGCGGTCTCAACGTGACGGTTCGATGCCGGCCGCCCGGATGAACTTGCCGTAGCGAGCCTGCTCGTCCTCGATGTGCTTGCGAAAGGCTTCCGGCTTGGCCGGTGCCGCGGGGAGGAAGCCCATGGCTAGCAACCGCTCGCGCACCTCGGGCTGGCGCAGCACCTCGCAAACATCGCTGTTGATCTTGTTGACGATGACCGCTGGCGTAGCCGCTGGCGCCACGAAGCCCAGCCAGGCGCCATAACGAAAGCCCGGGAAGCCGGATTCGGCCATGGTCGGGACCTTAGGCAGCACGGCCAGCCTTCCCGAGGTGCCGACGGCCAGCGGCACGAGCCGGCCCGACTGCAGGAACGGGAGCACGGCGGAGACGCCGGCGAACATCACCTGCACCTGGTTTCCCACGACCGCCGTGGCGGCCTCTGCCGCGCCCTTGTAAGGCACGTGCAGCATCCGGATGCCCGCGCTGCTCATCAGGATTTCCATCGGAAGATGCTGGGCACTGGCGACGCCGCTTGAGCTGAAGTTGATTTCTCCAGGCCTTGCCTTGGCGGCATCCACCAGTTCCTTGACCGAACGCACCTTCAGGCTGGGCGACGCGACCAGCACAAAGGGCGTTTCTCCAATCAGCGCGATCGGAGCGAAATCCTTCAGGGGGTCGTAGGGCAGCTTGGCATACAGCGCCGGGTTCGCTGCCAGCGTGGTGTCGTTGGGCACCAGCAGCGTGTATCCGTCGGCCGGCGCGCGGGCGACCTGCTGCGCGCCGATGATGCTGTTGGCGCCGACTTGGTTGTCGACCACGGTGCCCTGGCGCCAGCGCTCCGCGAGCTTGCCCGCCATGAAGCGGGAGGCCATGTCCGCGCCCGCGCCCGCCGCGAACGGAACGACGATGCGCACGGGCTTTTCGGGATAGTCGGCATGGGCCAGGGCGCCCAGCGAAAGCGCCGACAGAACCGTGGCGGCGAAGCGCAACCGTGCCCACATCCAGCGGGCCTTGCCTAGGCGGCACGGCGAGCGGACGGAGCCGGGCACCTCCGTGATCTTGATCATCCTTGTCTCCATTTTTCTTGTCTGGTCGGCGGGCTTTGCAATCGCGCCTCGTCCGGCATGCGCAATTCTGGAGGGGTTGGTACCAACGCAAAAGCAGAGATTTCAGCTACCATCCATCTAAAATTTAGCTGGAACAGCTCAGGAGGCGAACCATGGATCTGCGGCAGCTCCGTTACTTCCTAACGGTGGCGGAGAAGGGAAGCATCAGTGCCGCCGCCGCAGTACTGCATGTGGCGCAGTCCGCGATCAGCCGGCAGATGCGCTTGCTGGAAGGCGACCTCGGCGGCCCCCTCTTCCATCGGAGCATCGCGGGGGTGCAGTTGACCGACAGCGGTCTCATGTTCCTAGAGCGCGCGCGCTTCATCCTGCGTGAAGTGGAGAGCACGACCCTGGATGTCTCCAACTTCAATCGCGGCATGCGCGGCTTTCATCGGGACGTGCGCGGCACGGTGCGGATGTCGTCGGCCCCCACGGTCGGGCAGGCGATTCACGGCCGCCTTGCGCTGGATTTTCGCCAACGCTTTCCCCAGGTTCGGCTGGAGTTGACGGAAAGTCCCACTGACGACGCGCTGCATCGACTGACCGCTGGCACCATCGAATTGGCCATCGTGTCGAATCCCGGCAATCAGGAGCACGTCCATTTCACGCCGCTTGCGCGGCAGGAAATCGCGGTCTTCTGTCTTCCCGGTTCGAAGCTGGCTGCGCGTTCGAGCGTGCACGCACGGGAACTGCGCAAGCTGCCCATCATCATTTCCCTGGGCCTGCGGCACAGCCTCGAGACCGAACACGGGGTGATGCAGCCGGTCATCCAGATCGACGGCAACGAAGGGGCCGCGCAACTGACGCGGGCAGACCTCGGCTTTGCAGTGCTGCCGAGATCGGTGGTGCGAACCTCCAGCATTTGGCAAGGCCTCGTGGCCGTGCCGGTGCGCGGCTTTGCGGTGACCCGCATGCTCGCGGTGGCTAAGGGGCGGCCCGTCAGCCTGGCCACGAAGGTCTTCCGCAGCGCGGTTGAGGCGCAGTTGGCGCTTTGCGTCGGCGAAGGACTCTTCCTGGCACCCTGAGCGAATCTGCGTGCTTGTTTCTTCGAGTCATAGATGGGGTCGTCACGCCGCGTGGTGGCGCGGCTGGCGGCGCTCTTCAGCGTCGATGCCTTGCTGGTCGTGGACTGACGGTCATCTGTCGCTCTTTGCAAACTGAAACTGCGCGGTGGAGAAAACCGCGACACGCTGGGCAGCAAGATTAAGTCGTCGGCGAGGTCGTCATCGGACTCGCACAGGGCGCGCAAGGCGAGCAGATCGGCGGTCGTGCGCAGATAGCTGTCGAGTTTCGTGTTCGACGCGAGGAGCTGCATCGTCGTCTTTCCTGCGCCTGGCTCAGGCCCACGACCCATGGCTGCCAGTCCATCGCCAGACAGGCCGGGTTTGCTCAAGCCGTTGTGCAGCGCGAGCAGCCGAAGCTCCCGTTTTCCGCCGTCGAGTGCGCTCAGGAATTCCGGGTCGGATTGCGCGGCAATGGCGCTCAGGCGTGCCTGCGCGTTGTAGCGGCAACTGGCGGCGTGCCCGGAGCCCCGGGTGAGTCCGATGTAGGCGGGCACGTCGATCGGCTCGATTCGGTTGGACCCGGTTCTGCTGGTAGCGCGGGACGAAACGCACGGCACAGGCGCACGTGTGATCGTCGCAGACAAGATCGGCGGCGCCGATGCCAGAGTCACTCAATCGTTGCAAAGTTTCGACTGTGTACGGACGACCCTGGCGATCCTTGGCAGATCGCATCTTGATGCCTTTGCTCATGTCTTCATCAGTTCCTTGGATGGGGGTCGGTCACCTTGGCTGGGTGTATCTAAAGTGGGCTGAGCTTGACTACTAGCCAGCCCTTGTCACGCAGGGCCTGCACATGTTGCTCGGGTGCACGCTCGCTGTTCATCGCCAGGCAACGCAAATGTGATGGACGGGATGCGGCGACGTATAGATTGCGATACAGACTGCGAGTCGAATCGTTGGCTTTGACGCTCAAGGGCGTTTCGCTGGCGATGCTGACAAGCGCCGCCTGCAGGTCATGGCTTCTTGCTGGATGCGCATGCGCATCGAGCACAAGCGTTGCAAGGTGGATCTCGCCCTTGACCGAGGCGATGGTTCCCACGTGAACCGGGACCGATTGTCCTTTGTGAAGAACAACATGCGCGTTGTTCACTCTGGATGTGGGCGCAGGTTCGGCGGCGACTTCAAAGACGCTCAGTGCGGCGAACGCGTCGCTGGTGAGCACGGGCGGGAGCAAGGCGCTCAGGGCTTGGTACATCGTGTCAATCGTTGAACGCCACCGTGCTGCCGATGTGTGCCCCGTGCTCGTGGCCAGTTGGTGACAAAGCACGCGAATCGGATCCACGTTGCACCCGCCAAGTTCGAGCCGGCGCAAGAGATGCGTGGCATCTCTCAACTCTTGGACCGAGGGGGCAGCAGCGGCACGCAATGCGATCAATATCGCGCGCTTGATGTCGCGAACGCGTTGCTCCAGGCCCATGGCATCCGGATCCGCCGGAAGACGATGAACGCTCTCGGAACCACTTGGGGACGTGCCCTGCGCCACATATTCTGGCCCGTAATCTCCAATGTGTCGGCCGGCAGCGCTTGTCGAATCGCTGCGCTTGCGGGCGCAGATTGCCTTCACTGCGCCAGTACCAAGCTCGGCATCTGAAAACGAGGACAACACATGTTGGCCGGAGGCCTCAATGACGATCGTGACAGCCGTGGTCGGATAGAGGAACAGCACGGTTGCGTGCGCCTCGGCCACGATCGGGGCGGCCACCGCTTCGCCATGTTCCTGGACCGCGCGCACGACGGCCGCGATGCTTTCCGGAAAACGCTTTGTCGAGGTCACGTTCAACGGATGGGGGCGAGGGAAGGTCAGTCTCGCGGCATCGGTTCCAGATGACAGGATGCGCTGGTTCCTGTCGCCGTAGCGCTGCATGACCGCTGTATCGTCGAAAAGCCTTGCCAACAGGTCTTCCTGCGCCCAACTTGTGTCCTGCATTTCATCGATCGGAACAAGCGGAAAGCGATGCGACAGCCGTTTGGACATGTCGGGAAGCCGAACAAGCAACCTCTCCGCAAAGGCGAACATGTCGTCGAATCAAAAAACGCCTTTAGCCCGCAGTCGGTCCTTGAGTTGCTGTGTGCCAAAGTGGAAGCGTTGATCAACCACTTGAGCCGAAAGGGGCGTCCACCATGAAGATTACGACTGTTGGCATCGATTTGGCAAAGAGTGTGTTCGTGCGACCTGAAAGTCGCCTGAGTCTCTGTTTCACGGGAGGTATCTCTCGATGAAACCGGTTGTTCCATCAACCGTTCCCTATCCGGACATGCAGGGCTGGCAACGGCCCGGTGTGAAGCTCCGGAGACAACGTAGCCACCGAGTCATCGGTACGTGCGGCCGCGAGGCCAAGCGGAAACTGCCAGCACTGAGGCGGTAAGGAGCCAGGGACGATCGGCTACGACCAACATATGTGAACTTCCAATTAACGTCGTGATCTTTGAACGAGCCAAAAGTGCTGACAGGCTCGAACCAAAACGGTGTGCGGTCAGGTGTGGTCTCTGAATACTGGGCCACTGACCTGCCCCCTCCTGCCGTGCCATTCATAACGAGGAAGTCCGAGGTTGCAAGATTAATTGATCTCGGTGGTTGTTGACGTGGATCGAGCTGCATCGCCAGCGCGCTGGCGATGCAGCTCGGCGAACTTCGACGGAGGCATTCGCTGGCAACTGCTGTGCGGCCTGACCTCGTTGTAGTCCTGGCGCCAGAGCGTGATGGCCGATCTGGCCTGCTGCAGCGTCTCGAACCACTGTTCGTTCAGGCACTCGTCCCTGAACTTGCCGTTGAAGCTCTCGATGTAGCCGTTCTGCATGGGCCGTCCCGGCTCGATCAGGATGTGACGGATGCCGTGGGCCTGCGCCCAGCCCATGAAGGTGCGACTGGTGAACTCCGGCCCGTTGTCGGTGCGCACAGCCAGCGGGTAGCCTCTGAACACGGCCGCTTGATCCAGCAGTCGCGTGACGTATTGCCCCGAGATTCCCCAGTCGACCGAGATGCTCACGCACTCGTGGCTGAAGTCATCGGCCACGGTCAAGCACTTGATGCGCCGCCCGGTGCTCAGGCTGTCGCTGACGAAGTCCATGCTCCACACCTCGTTGACCGTGCTGGCCAGTTGCAGCGGAACGCGCTCGCTGACGGGCCGCTTGGCCTTCTTGCGCTTGCGCACTGCTAGGTTGGCCGCGCTGTACAGGCGGTAGACGCGCTTGTGGTTCACGCCCGGGAAGTGCGGGCGCAGCATGTCGTGGATGCGCCGATAGCCGAAGCGCCGACGTGCATGCGCGATCTCGACGATCTTGCTGCTGAGCTCTTGCGTCATGGCATTGGCCTCGGGTGGATTGCGATAGCTGTCGCGGGAGAGCCCCACAAGCCTGCAGGCGCGTCGTTCGCTCAGATCGCATTCCCCGATCATGATGGCAACGGCCGCGCGCTTGGCTTGCGGGGCTATCGCTTTACCCCGAAGGCCGTGTTCAGCGCGTGGATGTCCAGGTGGGCCTCAGCCAGCAGCTTCTTGAGCTTGTTGTTCTCGGCCTCGAGTTCACGCAGTCGCCTGGCGTCGGGCACGTCCATGCCGCCGTATTTGGCGCGCCATTTGTAGAAGGTCGCGTCGCTGAAGCCGCCTTTGCGGCACAGATCCTTGATCGGCAAGCCGGACTCGGCTTGCTTGATGAAACCGATGATCTGCTCCTCGGTGTATCTGCTCTTTCTCATGTCCGTCATTCTCCAAGTTGACGGACTTCACTGCCATTACGCTGGTACGGCTGGGAGGGGGCAGGTCAATGGGGCAAGGTCAACGCCTTGCAACGTTTGCTGAGCCGCTCGCATAGCGGCAAGATGCTTGCCGTCAAACGAGTGACGGCAAAGTCTGGGCAACGCCGGCGGCCAAGTTCAAGGGGATGCTGTCGCTGCGACATCACGGCTACCGCCCGATGCCGTTGCGACGGGTCTACATTCCCAAGAGCAATGGTCAGAAGCGCCCGCTGGGAATTCCCTGCATGCGTTGCAGGGCGATGCAAGCCCTCTGGAAGCTCGCTCTGGAACCTGTGGCGGAATGTTCAGCGGATCCCAACTCTTACGAATTTCGACCAGAGCGCTCGACGGCTGACGCCATCGAACAGTGCTTTATCACCATGGCCAAGCGCCGTCGCCCCAGTGGATCCTGGAAGGCGACATACGTGGCTGCTTTGACAATATCAGTCACGAGTGGTTGGCAAAGCACATACCGATGGACAAGGCGATTCTGCGTCAATGGCTCGAAGCCGGATACGTGGATGGAGGGACCCTGTTCGACAGCACGGCGGGCACCCCACAAGGGGGTGTCATCTCACCCGTGCTGGCGAATATGGCGCTCGATGGATTGGAGGCTGCGATCTATGCCAGTGTGGGCTCAACGAAGTTCGCGCGAACAAAGACTCAGCTCAACGTCATCAGGTACGCCGACGACTTCGTGGTGACCGGTATCTCCAAGGAGGTGCTGCAAGCCAAGGTATTGCCGGCGATCCAAGCGTTCATGGCTGAGAGAGGCTTGGAACTCTCGCAAGAGAAGACCAGGATCACTCACATTGGGCAGGGCTTCGACTTCCTGGGTCAGAACGTGCGCAAGTACAACGAGAAGCTGCTGATAAAGCCGGCGAAGAAGAGCGTGAAGGCGCTTCTCGAAAAGACTCGAGAAATCATCAAGAAGCATGCAAGCGCCACGCAGGTGACGGTCATCAGGTTGCTCAACCCGATCATCCGGGGCTGGGCAATGTATCACCGCCATGTGTTTGCCAAAGCAAGCTTCACAACAGTCGACCATCACCTCTGGCACATTCTCTGGAGATGGGCACGACGGCGCCATCCTGCCAAAGGCGCCAAATGGGTCCTCAGGAAATACTTCCAACGCGATGGTGGCTTGGCCTGGGCATTCGCCGCTAAAGGACGCGACGATGGGCAATCCCCTCGACTGCGTCTGTTTAGGGCCATGACGATACCGGTCACCCGGCACGTCAAGATCCGGGCCCAGGCCAATCCGTACGATGCGAACTGGGAAGCATACTTCGAGCGACGCCACGCCATGAAGAAGACCGTCAAGTTGTTCGGTGCCACCTTGTGGTGCTGAAAAATGGCTTGAGCCGTATGAGGGGTGACTCTCATCGAGGATGCCAGCAACGAGTTGCCGGGCGCGTTTCGAGTGCTCGTGGAACGTTTGCTGGATCATCTCAAAGAACTCGATCGCCAAGTCGATGAGCTCGAAGTTCAGATTCAGGCATGGCATCGCAACAGTGTTCTCAGCACCAAGATCGCGCAGGTTCCTGGCATCGGCCCCATCAGCGCCAGCGCGCTGATTGCCTCCATCGGAGACGCGAGGAGCCTCGACAATGGTCGCCAACTGGCAGCATGGCTGGGCCTTGTTCCAAAGCAGCATTCCACCGGCAGCAGATCCAATCTGCTGAGCATCAGCAAGCGCGGGGATACCTACCTTCGAACACTCCTGATACACGGTGCGAGATCGGTGATCTATCACGCCGCGAAAAAACCAGAGTCCTGCAGCTGGGTCAGCGCCGTGGTGAGCCGACGAAACAAGAACGTGGAAGCAGTTGCATTGGCCAACAAGAACGCACGCATCGTCTGGGCATTGTTAGCCCATGACCGGCGTTACGAGGTAGGCTACCCACGAACGATTGTGGCCATCTGAATCACATTGAGACGACAACAAAGCAAGAACAAAGACAGGGAGAACAAATCTTCGATTTGCTTAGGCGGTCGGGTGCGAACATGTGCCCATCGCTTCGGCTAGCTCAGCTTGCTGGTCGCGATCAAAATCCGAGAAGCCGGCCTGAGATGAAGGCCACTGCGTCGTACAGACGTTCGTCATCGAGCTTGCGGTGGACACCCGAATATCCAACTAGCCGCTTGTTCTTTGAGCCAATCGCATTGAGAGCGAAAATGTGCTGTCCCGATCGAAGAACTCGTCGTTTCACTGCTGCGTGAACCAGATGTCGCACGGAACCGTTGTGGCAACGCTGGCGACGTGTGCGCTTGCCGGGTAAGTGGTGCTACAGAGACCTATTGCTGCAGCACGAATGCGCGGCGCGTTCGAGAGCATCGGTTTTCCATAGGCAATTTCCATCGATACCCGGTGTAGCCGATCGGCAAATCTTTGTGGCCAGGCAGTTCTAGCAGCGTGTCCAGAGCCTACGAGATCAGATCCCATTTTTTTTCAGCTCTATATCATTTCCCCGAGAACAGTAGAAAGTTCGCTGCGCCAAGTGAATTTTTCCTAACTCACTCGTTTTGAGTGGATCGGACGAAGTGGGGTCAGGCACTCGCAGTGCTCGTCTTTCAACTCGGAAAGTCCATTCTCCCGTTCTCAGGCGCGCAATTTCGACGGGCATGCCGTCGTGATAGTGCAAGTCTGTCATCCAATAAATCCACTGAAAGCAAGACGTGAATACGCGCCCAGGCGTCACTCGTGGCGAGCTGGGTGCGTGTGCTCCTGCTTCTTGCACCCAAAAAAGGAAATAAATCATCTATGGCTCATCTCCTCGAAAACATGGCCTACGCCGGTGCCACTCCCTGGCACCTGTTGGGCCATCAACTCCCACCGAAGCAACCCCTGGAAGTCTGGGCCCAGAAGGCGGGCATGGACTGGTCCATTTGCGAGACGCCCGTGCACTACATGAGCGAATGCGCTGGTGGAATTCAAGATATCAAAGCCTTCGAAGAACAGAAGGTTCTCTACCGCAGCGACACCAAGGCGGCCCTGTCGGTGGTCAGCAGCCGTTACCAAGTGGTCCAGCCCCAAGCCGTGCTCGAGTTCTATCGGGACCTTACCGAAGTCTCCGGCTACGAGATGGAAACAGCCGGCGTCCTCAAGGCAGGCCGGAAATTCTGGGCCCTCGCACGCACCGGCCAGCACGCCGTGCTCAAGGGCTCGGACGCTGTCGACGGCTATCTGCTGCTCGCCACCTCCTGTGACGGCACCCTAGCCACCACCGTCACACCGACAACCGTGAGGGTCGTCTGTCATAACACCCTGACCATGGCCATTAGCGGCGCGAGCAGCAACGCGATCCGCGTGCCCCACAACACCAGCTTTGATCCCGACACGATCAAGCGCCAGTTGGGCATTGCCGTGTCGCAATGGGACAACTTCATGCATCGCATGAAAACTCTGTCTGAGCGCAAGGTCAAGAGCAAAGAGGTCGAGGCCTACATTCAACGTGTGCTCTACGGGCCTGGCGAACCGAATCAGCCGACGGCGTCCAAGACAGATACGCAGTCCGTGCCGCGCGCGTTGGCGGCTCGGAAGGTTCTCGAGCTTTACGAGGGCAAGGGCCGCGGCGCTGAACTCGCGGCCGCTCGCGGTACGGCCTGGGGCCTGCTGAGTGCATTGACCGAATACGTCGATCA
>Ga0307412_10001263_pt1 | contig 14197 bp, 16 predicted proteins | sample DK1Cmetagenome_3_FD_203823 | JGI IMG/M metagenome (GOLD analysis project Ga0307412, IMG submission 203823) | Maize rhizosphere microbial communities from greenhouse at UC Davis, California, United States - DK15-C-1 | ecosystem: Host-associated > Plants > Roots > Rhizosphere > Soil | place: USA...
CACGTTCACGGAAGTCTGGTGCGGCAAAGGGTTCATCATGTCATCAGCTCAAAAAAAATCAGGAACGTCGTAAGTGACGTGCTTGGATCGCACGCCGACGGCGGCATCGCCGTCAATATAGCCTACGGCACTACACCCCAAGACTTGGGGTTGACAACTGGCAATTGTGACGATTCTTCACAAAATCACAATACGTCCACTACCGGAAAATGAGCATATTTCTGTACGAAAGGTGACGAAGCGTGTGCAGATTTGACAATTCTCAAATTGCTGGGGCTCTAGCGGCGCGGGCCAAGGCCGATCCGCATGCCGCTCATGATGCTCTGGGCAGCCCGGCGGACGGGCAACGCCCACTCCTCCAACCGCTCGAAGGTCAGCCGATAGGCCGGCCCGGTCACGGAGACGCCGCCGACGAAAGACAGGTCCTCGGAGTAGACGGGTGCCGCCACGCAGCGGATGCCGACCTCGTGTTCCTCGCGGTCGAAGGAATTTCCCGAGCGGCGGATGTCGGTGATCTCGCGGCGTAGCGTTTCCGGCGTCAGCGTGTTTTCGGTAAAGCGCTGGAACGACACGCTCGCGATAATCGCGGCCAGCCGATCGTCCGGCAGCGCGGAGAGCGCCGCCTTGCCGACGCCGGTGCAGTAGATGGGCGAGGCATTGCCGATCTGCGAATACATCCGGACCGGCTGACTTCCCTCAACCTTGTCGAGATAGATGACGGAGGCGCCGCGCAGGACGCCGAGATGCACGGTCTCGCCAGTCAGCTGCTGCAGGGCGTTCAGATGCGGCTCGGCAATCAGCCGGAACTCGTTGCGGGCCCAACTGCGCGAGGCGAGATCGAGAAGGCGCAGGCCGGGTGCATAGCGGCCGTCCGCCAGCACTTCCAGCAGGCCTTCCTCGGTGAGATGGCCAAGCTGGCGGTGCAGCGTGCCGCGCGGCTGGCCGGCGACTGCGAGAATATCGGTGAAGCGCATCGGAGCGTCTGCGTGCGTCACTATATCGAGCAGCACCATCAGCTTGCCGAGCGTGCCCGTCTCGCGTTTGTCCGCGGCCTCATTTTTATCCATGATGTCGCCATCAGTCGCGCTCATGCTGGCCCTCATGCCTTGACAGAGACCCAAGGCTAATCCGATAATTCCATATAGTCAAATTAAGTTCTGAATAATGGAACTATCGGGAGGATAGTGGTGGCGGAGCTTGGAGCGCGATATCCCGAATTCAGGGACCGAAGCGTGGTGGTGACGGGCGGCGGCTCCGGCATAGGTGCCGCGATCGTCGAGGGGTTCGCGCGCCAGGGCGCCAAGGTCTCCTTCATCGATATCGCCGAGGACGAGAGCCACGCGCTGGTCGACCGCCTGTCGCGCGACAGCCTGCACCCGGTGCGCTTCCACCACGCCGACCTGCGCGATGTCGCGGCGATCCGCGCGACCATTGAGGCGATCGTTGCCCATTCCGGCCCGATCGGCGTGCTCGTCAACAACGCGGCGCGCGACGACCGGCATGATTTCGACCAGGTGACGCCCGAATACTGGGACAACAACCAGGCGACCAATCTGCGGCACGTGTTCTTCGCGGCGCAGGCTGTGGCGCCATCGATGCGCGAGGCCGGCGGCGGGGCGATCATCAACATGTCGTCGATCGCCTTCATGCTCAACATGCCCGACTTCCCGGCCTACACGACGGCAAAGGCGGCGATCATCGGGCTGACGAAGAGCCTGGCCGGCAAGCTCGGTCCCGACAACATCCGCGTCAACTGCATCCTGCCGGGCATGATCGCTACCGAGCGGCAGATGAAGCTGTGGCTCACCGAAGAAGGCATTGCCGGCATGATCGAGCGGCAGTGCATCAAACGCGTTTTGCAGGCCGACGCCATTGTCGGGCCCTGCCTGTTTCTAGCATCCGACGGCGCCTCCGCAGTGACGGCGCAGTCCCTTATTGTCGATGGAGGCATTTTCTGATGGCAACACCCCGATATATCGCGGTCGACTGGGGCACGAGCAGCTTCCGGCTGTGGCTGATCGGCAGCGATGGCAGCGTGCTGAATGAAAGCCGCAGCGACGAGGGCATGACGACGGCGGCCAGGACCGGCTTCGCCGAGGTGCTGGCCAAGCATCTCGCCAAGGTCGAGGCGCCCGCCGATATTCCCGCCATCGTCTGCGGCATGGCCGGCGCCAAGCAGGGCTGGGTCGAAGCCGGTTATGTCGACGTCCCCACGTCGCTGTCGGCGATCCTGACCGGCGCCGTGCCTGTGCCCGGTCAGAGCCGCGACATCCGCATCCTGCCGGGCCTTGCCCAGCGCGACCGGGCATCGCCCGATGTGATGCGCGGCGAGGAGACCCAGCTCTTGGGCGCGCTTGGGCCCGACAGCACCGGCGCGCAGGCCGTCTGCATGCCCGGAACGCATTCCAAGTGGGTGCATGTGCAGGAAGGCGAAGTGATTGGCTTCTCCACCTTCATGACCGGCGAACTCTTCGACGCGATCACCAAGCATACGATCCTGTCGCATGCCGTTGCCGGCGCCGAGCAATCGCCGGCCGACAATTCCGCGTTCAAGGCGTCGGTGTCGACTGCCTTCCGCCAGCCGCAGATGGCGACCAACCTGTTGTTCACGGCCCGCTCCGGCCAGCTGCTGCACGGCATGACCGCTTCGGCGGCGCAGGCGCGGATTTCGGGCACGCTGATCGGCCTGGAGATCTCCGGCGCGCTGGCCGATGCCGCCAACGACACGCCGATCGCGCTCGTCGCGTCCGGCCGCCTGCAGAAGCTTTACGAGACCGCCTTCAAGGCGCTCTCGCTCAACGTCACGACCATCGATGCCGATAAGGCGGTGCTTGCCGGCCTTTCGGCCGCCGCAAACGCCATTTGGCCCAACTAAGCCCAATCAAGAAAGAACAGAGCGATGAACCGCATCCCCTTCCCCGCCATGAAACGCCCGCTGATCGCCATCCTGCGTGGGATCAAGCCCGAGGAGACCGAGGGCGTCGTCGGCGCGCTGATCGAAAACGGCCTGACCGCGATCGAGATCCCGCTGAACTCGCCAGAGCCGTTCAAGTCGATCGAGACCGCCGCCAAGATGGCGCCGGCCGACGTGCTGATCGGCGCCGGCACCGTTTTGACGACCGAGGCGGTGGACAGCCTCCACAATGCCGGCGGCAAGCTGCTGGTGACGCCGAACGTCGAGCCAGACGTGATCATCCGCGCCCGCGACTACGGCATGGTGACGATGCCCGGCGTCTTCACGCCTACGGAAGCGCTTGCCGCGGCGCGCGCCGGCGCCACCGGGCTGAAGTTTTTCCCGGCCAGCGTGCTTGGCCCATCCGGCATCACGGCGATCCGCGCCATCCTGCCGCCGGAACTGACGATCGCGGCCGTCGGCGGCGTCTCCGACAAGAATTTCGCCGAATACACCAAGGCCGGAATCCTCGCCTTCGGTCTCGGCACGAGCATCTACAAGCCGGGAATGACTGTCGCCGAGGTTGCCGAGCGCGCCAAGGCAACCATTTACGCATACGACGCAGCAGTGGGAGCTTGAGCGTATGACCGACATTCATGAGTTCGCGGGGCGGACCCTTTCCAGCACCAATTCGGTGCTGGGCGAAGGACCGACCTACGATCCCGATACCAATACCATTTGGTGGTTCAACATTCTCGGCAAGGAATTGCACGAGCTGAACCTTTCGACCGAAGAGAAGAAGGTGCACGCGCTGCCTGTGATGGCGAGCGTGCTGGCGCGGATCGATGCCGGACGGCAGCTACTCGCGACCGAGCAGGGTCTGTTCGTGCGCGATGTCGAAAGCGGCGGCCTGACATTTTACGCGGCACTCGAAAACGACCGGCCGGAAAACCGCTCCAATGACGGGCGCATGCATCCCTCGGGCAGCCTGTGGATCAGCACGATGAGCAAGCGGGCCGAAAGCCAGGCCGGCGCGATCTATCATGTGGCGCGCGGCAAGGTGACGAAGCTCTTCGGCGGCATCACCATTCCGAACTCGATCTGCTTTTCGCCCGATGGCTCTGTCGGTTATTTCACCGATACGCATCTCAGCCGCCTGATGCGCGTGATGGTCGATCGCGAGACCGGCCTGCCGACCGGCGAGCCGATCGTGCTTGTCGACAGCATGGAGGAAGATGGCGGGATCGACGGCTCCGTGGTCGATGCCGACGGCTATATCTGGAACGCGCGCTGGGGTGCCGGCACTGTCGATCGCTACAGCCCCGACGGCCTGCGCATCGCCCGCTACAAGGTGCCCGCTGCGCAGCCCTCCTGCCCCGCCTTCATCGGCCCCGATGCCGACCGGCTGGCGGTCACCACCGCCTGGGAAGGCCTCGACGACGCGGCCCGCGCCAACCAGCCGGATGCCGGCGCCCTGCTTGAGCTCGGCGTCAGTGTCCGTGGCGTTTTCGACGCGGCCTACATTCTCTAAGGCATCTTCCAGGATATGTTTTGAAGGGCGTCCCTCGGGGCGCCCTTTTGCGTTTCAGGAGCACGGCGATCTGTGGCCCGCGCGGTCCCAGTGCCGGAAAAGTTCCGAAAATTCCGTCAGTTTCTGCGTGTATTTTTCTCGGAACCATTAGCCAACCCATTCATTTACTTCACGAACCGGCCGAGCTGATACAGCTCTCGCTAGAAGAGAAAAGCGCGGCCAGAGATCACCCAAGGACACTGAAAGTAGGTACGATATGACACGCAAACTTCTCACCACCGTTGCCGCTGGCGCCCTGTTTTCAACGGCCTTCGCACCGGTCGCTTTCTCGCAGAGCGCGACCCAGCCGGCCTCGCCGAGCGCACCGTCCATGTCGGCACCGGCCGACCCGGCAGCGCCCAAACCGGATGCGATGAAGCCGGCAGGTGATGCCGCCCAGGCGCCTGCACCGGCTGCCACCACCGATACCGCACAGGCGGGCGGCGGCACCTATCTGACGGAGCAGTCCGCGGACCAGGTCAGCGCCAACACCTATATCGGTCAGGCCGTCTACAACGGCACGAACGAAAGCATTGGTAATGTCAACGACCTGATCATGAAGAAGGATGGCGGCCTCGTCGCAGCCGTGATCGGTGTCGGCGGCTTCCTTGGCATCGGCGAAAAGAACGTGGCCGTGCCGATGGAAAAGATCACCGTGGCGCAGAACACGACGGATGGCAGCGTCAAGCTGACGACCACGGAAACGGCCGAAACGCTGAAGGCAGCGCCTGAGTTCAAGACGCTGCAGATGCAGTCGGCCGAAAAGGCCCCGGCTCCGGGTGCGATGGACAACACCGCAACCGGCTCCACGACAGCCAAGTAAACACTGCATCGTTAGTCGCAGTGCATGCGTAACCGATGGCGTCCGAGAGGGCGCCATCGACTTTTGTTGTAAGTGCAGATCGTTGCTGACGGGCAGCGGAAATGGCACAATCGACAACATGGGATATCGCGACACCAAAGCCATCGCCGATGACATGCGCTCGACGCTGAACACAGTGCTCGGACAGTTGGCGCGCATCGACAGCAAGCTCGATTCCAAACCCGATCAGGGTTGGATCATCAATGTCGTCTGCATCATTCTCGGCGTCGTGCTCGCCGCAATCGCGGCCACCACAGGCCTCTTCGCGCTGATCAAGTAATGACCGGCGCTTACGCCATCGCCCGTTCGCCGGTGTCGTATTCGTTCTCGTGCAGGAACCTGAGCGTCGCGATGGCGTCGGCGGGTTTGCCGAAATAGTAGCCCTGCCCCATGCCGCAGCCGAGCATGCGCAGTTTCGCGGCCTCCGAATAATCCTCGATGCCTTCGGCGACGACTTCGAGATCGAGGCCTTCGCACATGGTCAGGATCGCCTTGATGATGTGCTCGGAGGCACGGTCGGAGTTGATGCGCGAGACGAAGGCGCGGTCGATCTTAATCTTGTCGAACATGAAATCGCGCAGGCGGCCGAGGCTGGACTGGCCGGTGCCGAAGTCATCGAGCGAGATGCGCACGCCGGCTTGGCGCAGGTCGGCGATGATGCGGTTGGCGGTATCGGCCGAGCCCATGACCGCGGTCTCGGTGATCTCGAGTTCGAGACGGTGCGGATCGAAGCCGACGCGACCTAGGATGGAGAGCACGTTGGCGCTGGTGCCGGGGTCCATCAGCTGCGCGGATGAAAGGTTGAAGGACAGGAACATTTCGCGCGGCCAAGAGAGTGCCGCTTCGGCGGCCTTGCGCAGCAGCGCTTCCGAGAGCGCGTCGATGAAGCCGCGTTCTTCGGCGAGCGGCACGAAGACGCCTGGAGAGACGAAGCCGAGATCCGGGTCGTTCCAGCGGGCCAATGCCTCGAAGCCGAGGACCTGGCTGGTGGCGAGTGAGACGATCGGCTGGAAATGAACGTCGATGGCGTCGGAGATGATGGCGTTTCGAAGCGCCTGCTCCAGCTGCGTGGCGCGCTTCATCTCCTGCGCGATCTCGCGCGAATAGACGGTGATCTGGCTGCGGCCGCGGCGCTTGGAGCGATAGAGCGCGGTTTCGGCGCTCTTCAAGAGTTCCTCGAACTCCTCGCCCGCGAAGGGATAGATGGCGAATCCGAAGGAGGCCGAGAGGCGGACATTGCGGTCGCCGAGATCATAGGGCGCCGAGAGGACCTCGCGGATCATCTGGCCGAACTTTTCGGCGCTGGCGCGCTCGAAGACCAGCGGCAGGACGAAGGCGAATTCGTCGCCGTCGTGGCGCGTGACGACGGCGCCATCGGGAATGCAGGCTTTCAGGCGGTGCGCGACCTGGCAGAGAATTTCATCGCCGGCGGCCGAGCCGAAGAGGTCGTTGATCGGCTTGAAGCTATCGAGATTGGCGATGCCGATGGTAAACGGCGCCGGATCATCGGCGCGTTCGGCCGAGATCTGGGCGATACGGTCGCGCATGCGATAGCGGTTTCCGAGCCCGGTCAGCGGGTCGGTGTAGGCCATCGTCTGAAGCTCGTTCTGGCTTACCGGTGCCAATGGCATATCCGCCAACATCATAATTCTGATCCAGAGCTTCCCCAATACCCGGCAGAATGGCGGGCAAGTCTTAAAAATTCGATATTCGACAACCCTGGATCATCGTGAATCGCCTCCCAAGAATTGGGGAGTTGACCGCTATCGGAGCCTAGAGAGAGGCCCGCTGGGCTTCCGGCTGCATGAATTTCTGGAAAACCGTTTCCAGGATATCGGGGCTGACGGGCTTCATGATCACATCGTCCATGCCGGCATTGGCGCATTCGGCGCGGTCACGCTCGAAGGCCTGGGTGAGCACGCCGATGATGGGGGTGCGGGGTCCGTCGCCTTCGACCTGGCGGATCAGGCGGGCGGCTTCGAAACCGTTGAAGCCCGGCAGCGAGATATCCATCAGCACGATCTTCGGCCGGTGCTCCGTCCACATGCGTACGGCTTCGTCGCCGCTGGCGGCGATGCGGTAGCGGTAGCCGAGGCCTTCGAGGATCTGCGAGAAAACGATCTGGTTGATATCGTTGTCTTCGGCCACCAGCACATCGAGATCGAGCTGCTCGTCCGAAGTGGTGATCTCCCAGTCGCTGTCGATCCGGTCGGCCATGGCGCCGCGATTGTTGCGATTGAAATGGCGGGCGATCTGGAAGGTGAGCTCGGTGGAAATCTGGAAGCCATCCATGACCAGCGACGAGATGCCGTACTGCTCGGCAAGCTCCAGGCAGCGCATGCCCATCTGATTGTCGATGATGACGAGATCGAGCGACAGGCCGGCCGACGAGGCGATCTCCAGGAACTGCTCCTGCTCGTCCTCATTGCGCACCGAGCAAGCCTCGAAGCCATATTTGGCGAGCGTTCTCAGCGCCGCGGTCTCGGCGGCGATATCGCCGGTGACGACGAGGATGCGGCGGCCGGAGAAATTCTCGGGCACGATGGCTTCCATGGCGGCCGGTTCACGGCGCTCGCTGTCGTCGTTCATCGGAACATAGGCGCGGCGGTAGGTGCTCTTGGCCGATGTCGTGACGCTCGATGCCTTTTCGAATTCTTCGAGATCACTCCCCTCGCGCGGCAGGTCCTGCATGGTCGAGACGAGGAAATAGCGTCCCGGCTTGCCGATGCGGTGCTTGCGCGAGATGATTTCGCGTTCCGACCCATCGCGGGCGATCTGGCGCTGGCGCACGACCGACATCTCGCCGGTTTCGAGAACGTGGCGGTCGCTTTCCTCGAAGCGCGCAGCGACCTCGGGCGAGAAAAGCTCGATGCTCCTGCGGCCCAGCACCTCATCGGCGGTTGTCTGGTACTTCTCGCAGAAGGCGACGTTGACGGCGACGTAGACGAGGTTGCGGTCCTTGACGAAGAGCGGGAATGGCAGATTGTCGAGAATATCCTCGGTGAGCTGCACGCGCTCGAGATCGAGCCGCCACTGTTCCTCGCGCTTCTTCACTTCAGAGATATCGGAGATGACGCAGACGCCGTAGCCGTTGGGGAGACGGCGCTTCTGGAAGCCGACCCAGCAATCGTTGCCGTAGCGCTCGACCGCTTCGTAGCGTTCGCGCCAGTGCGTGGCGATCTTCTGCGACAGCCAATCCTCGCGGCTGAGCGCGCCCTGCTTGCCGGCCGAGCGGCTGCGGATGCCGGTCTCGTAGACGGCGCCGAGGAAATCGCGAAGCCGCGTTCCGGGCTGCAGGAGATCGGCGCAGATCGGGAAGAAATCGAGCACCTGCCGGCTTGCAAAGACGATGTGATCGGTCTTGTCATAGACGATGAAGGCGGAGGACAGGCTTTCGCAGACCGCGTCGAACAACGCCGCCTGGAGGCCAGCAGCGGTCTCAACCGCGCCCTCCTGCGGGGCTGTGTCCGCTTGATCGCGACCGGCACTCATACTTACGCGTCCTACATCTGTCCGAATGGATTGCATTTGCGGCGGGGTACTATCGGCAAAATGCCAGTTTTGTCTTAAGGCGTGCTTAACATTAAGCAGCGGAATCCTAGGGTCTGGACAAGCCCCAAGATCGTCGTTTTCACCCTTCCCTATCCCCGTCGAATCCGCGAAAATGGCGGCATGTCGATCAAGCAGCTTTCCGAAACGCTCATCAACCAAATCGCCGCCGGCGAGGTCATCGAACGGCCCGCGAGTGCGGCCAAGGAATTGATCGAGAACGCGCTCGACGCGGGTGCGACACGCATCGAGATCGCCACATCCGGCGGCGGCAAGAGCCTGCTGCGCGTCACCGACAACGGCTCGGGCATGGACGAGCGCGATCTGGAGCTTGCCGTGCGCCGGCATTGCACCTCGAAGATCACCGATACGCTCGACGATATCAGCACGCTCGGCTTTCGCGGCGAGGCTCTGCCCTCGATCGGCTCTGTGGCGCGGCTGACAATTTCGAGCCGCCGCCGCGACAGCGATGGCGGGGCGGAGATTTCGGTGGCGGGCGGCAAGCTGCAGCATCTCAGGCCATCAGCGCTCAACCCCGGCACCGTCGTCGAGGTGCGCGACCTGTTCTTCGCGACGCCGGCGCGGCTGAAGTTTCTGAAGACGGAAAAGGCCGAGGCGGCCGCGATCACCGAGATCGTCAAGCGCATGGCGATCGCCTTCCCGCAGGTGCGCTTCGTGCTTTCGGGCACCGACCGCACGACGCTGGAATTTCCGGCGACCGGCGAAGACCATCTGGCGCGCATGGCACAGATCCTCGGCAAGGATTTCCGCGACAACGCCATCGAGATCAATGCCGAGCGCGAGGATGTGACGCTGACGGGCTTTGCCGGCGTACCCACCTTCAACCGCGGCAACGCGGCGCATCAATATGCCTTTGTCAACGGACGGCCGGTGCAGGACAAGCTGGTGCTGTCGGCGATCCGCGGCGCCTATGCCGAGACGATCCCCTCGGGACGCTACGCGGTGGCGGTGCTGTCGATCGGGCTCGACCCGGCGCTCGTCGACGTCAACGTGCATCCGGCGAAGTCCGACGTACGCTTCCGCGATCCGCAGCTGGTGCGCGGGCTGATCGTCGGCGCGATCCGCGAGGCCCTGGCGCGCGACGGCAGCCGGGCGGCGACGACCGGCGCCGACGGCATGCTGCGCGCCTTCCGCCCCGGCTTCCAGCCGAACGGATACCGGCCGCAGCAGCAGCCGCAGCAACCTTGGAGCGCCGAGACCTCGCCGTCACGGCCTTTCTCCTCCGCGGGCTCGTCGGCCTATTCCCCATCTTATCAACGCCCTGTTGGTAACGGCTTCGGCGAGAGGCCGCAGGCTTCGTTCGATGGACTGACCATGCCGGCGGCGCGGGCCGAGACCGCGCAGACCTCGTCCTGGACGGCGCCAGCGCCGGCCTCCGAGACGGAGGCACCGTCGCGGTTTCCGCTTGGGGCGGCGCGGGCGCAGCTGCACGAGAACTATATCGTGGCGCAGACAGAAACGGGGCTTGTTATCGTCGATCAGCACGCGGCGCATGAGCGACTGGTGTTCGAGGCGATGCGCAAGGCGCTGCACTCCAAGCGGCTGGCATCGCAGGTGCTGCTGATCCCCGAGATCATTGACCTGCCGGAAGAGGATTGCGACCGACTGATGCAGTTCTCATCCGAATTCGGCGAGCTCGGGCTTGGCATCGAGCGCTTCGGGCCGGGGGCGATCGCGGTGCGCGAGACGCCGGCAATGCTGGGCGAGGTCGATGCATCCGGGCTGATTAAGCAGCTGGCCGACGAGATCGCCGAATGGGACACGGCCTCGGGGCTTTCGGCCAAGCTCGAATATGTCGCCGCCACCATGGCCTGCCACGGATCGGTGCGCTCCGGACGGCGGCTGCGGCCGGAGGAGATGAACGCGCTGTTGCGCCAGATGGAGGTGACGCCGGGTTCCGGACAGTGCAATCACGGCCGGCCGACCTATATCGAGCTCAAGCTTTCCGACATCGAGCGGCTGTTCGGCCGGAGCTGAAATCGCTGGCAATGGCGGCTGTGGCGGGTTATGGCAATCCGATGACGGCCTCGTTTTGAGGATTGGCTTTAAGGATTGGAGCGCATGAACTTGTTTGAAGGAAACGGAAACCGCGAAGCGAAGATACGCTATCTCGATGCGGATTTTCAGATCCTGTCGCCGGGTTCCTATGTCGTCTGCGCCATGACGGGCAAGCAGATCCCACTCGACGAACTGCGCTACTGGAGCGTCGCCCGCCAGGAGCCCTATGCCGACGCCGTCTCCTCCTTCGAGGCCGACAAGCGCGCCGGCGTGCTGCCGAACCAGAAGCGCTAATCGCTTGCCTGACCGCTTTGGCGAGACGGCGGAAGCCGCGCCTCGGCCATGGAGAAAACAATGATCAAGATCCTCGCATTGCTGCACAGCGCCGTCGGCCGGGATTGGCAGACTCCTCCCAAGGAGATGGGGCTGAAGACGCTCTATGAGGCCGAGCAGCAGGGCTTCGTCGAAATCCGCGGCGAATTCCAGAAGCGGCAATTCCGCCTGACGCCGATGGGCTTCCAGACCGTCGAGCGCGACCGCCGGCGCCTGGAAGCGCGCAAGAGCTAAACCGGGCGCCCGCCGCCAGCTCCTCACACCGCAAAGGACGAGAACTGGTGCCTATCCGTTCATCCGGCCTGCTCTCCGCCGTCCTCATCGGGATGGCCGTTTTGCTGGGTGCTTTATTCGGCTCCACCCGGCCTGTGCTTGCCGGACCCTGCGCGCCGGAAACGGTCGAGAACACCAATTATGTCATCTGCACCGTCGATCCCGCCAAGTCGGATCTGCGCCTGTTCTGGAAGGGTGACGACGGGGCGCCCTACCGCTCCTTCCCCGGTATCGCTGACGTCATAACCGCCAAAGGAAAGACGCTCGTCTTCGCGCTCAATGCCGGGATGTATCACGAGGATTTCTCGCCGATCGGGCTTTATGTCGAAGATGGCCAGGAGTTGCGGCCGGTGGCGAGCGTCAAGGCGCCAAAGGCAAGCGGGCCGGTGCCGAACTTCTACAAGAACCCCAATGGCGTGTTCTTTATCGGCGACAAGGGCGCGGGCATCCTGCCGACCACGACGTTCGAGAAGCGACGTCCCGACGTCAGGCTTGCCACGCAATCGGGGCCGATGCTGGTGATTGCAAACCGGATCAACCCGATATTCATCGTCGGCTCCAGCGATCGGACGCGGCGCAGCGGCGTGGGTGTCTGCGCGGATGGGATGGTGCGGTTTGTCGTCAGCGACGATGCGGTGAATTTCCACGATTTCGCGCGGCTGTTCCGCGACCATCTGCAATGCGCCGATGCGCTGTTTCTCGATGGCGGTGGTGGCGCGGGGTTCTATAGCGCGGAATTGGGACGCAGCGATTTTTCCTGGCATGGTGGGTATGGGCCGGTGTTCGGGTTGGTGGAGTAGGCCGGCTTGTCGCGAGGTTAGAGCCAGGATTACCCCCCTCTGCCCTGCCGGGCATCTCCCCCACAAGGGGGGAGATCCGCCAGTGGCGAGGTCTACGCCAAACAATGAAGGTTGAGCGAGCGGCCAAGCCCAGCCAATCTCCCCACCTGTGGGGGAGATGTCCGGCAGGACAGAGGGGGGCGACACACGGCACAACGCCCCTCGTCTCGACAGCACTCTAATGAAAAGCCCGAACCTCTACAGGAGCCCGACAGGCGATAGCAGCCTTGCGGCCCCAGGCCAGCGCCTCCTCCATGCCGTCAGCCTCCAGCACCCAGAAACCGCCGACATGCTCGCTGGTGTTGAGATATGGACCATCGCTCACCGACACGGTTCCATCGGCATCGGCGCGCAACGACTTGGCGGTGCCCGCCCGATGCAGGCCGCCGACGAAGATCCGGATGCCGGCCGCGATCATCTCGTCGTTCAGCGCATCGATCGCCCGATGCATCGCCTCATCTTCCGAGACGGCGGGGTCGTAGTTGTCGGGGTGGTGAATGGCTACCAGATAGCGGGGCATGACGTCTCCTCCATGTTGAACCTATTGTAGAGACGAATGGGGCCGGCGGCATCCGACATGCCATTCTATTCGGCGTCCTCGATATCGAAGCGCGTGATCTTGTCGCCGGCCATTTGAAAGAGATGGACCACCGTCTTGTCCTTCAGCCCATGGCTTTGCCCCTGCAGCGGCTTTCCATCGAGATCGGTGATTGTCTGGATCACCTCGGCGGCAATACGGCCATCGGCTGTCCGGCGCACCGACACCGGCTCGACATGGGGACTGACGATGGACCATTGCCGCGTCCAGTAGTCGCGCAGGGCCTGATGTCCGTGGACATGGCCGCCGTCCATTCCGTTTGCCCAAGCGACGTCGTCGGTGAGCACCGCCAGCACAGCGTCGATGTCCCGTGCGTTGAAGCGATCATAGATGTGGCTGATCAGCAGGCTGTCTTTTTCCGACATGACGTCTCTCCAATTCCCTTTTGAAACCAGTCTGCGGCCGTCCTTGACCATACCGGCCCGCCAATTTATATATGTACGTATGTATTTTGGTCAACCGTTGAACCGGACACTGCTGAATATGGACATGGACGTACTTTCCACGCCGGGCCACCTCATCAGCCTTGCAGCACGCGGCTTCGCACGGCTGGCGGAAGCGCGCCTCAAGCGGCACGGTTTCGGTGTCGGTCAATTGCCGGTGCTGGTGGCGCTTCAAGAGGGAAATGCGAGCACGCAACGCGATCTTGCTCACTTCGCAAAAACCGAGCAGCCGCCGATGGCGCAGATGCTCGCCCGGATGGAGCGCGACGGATTGATCGAACGGACACCCGACCCCGCCGACGGGCGCAGTCGCCGCATCGTACTGACAGAGGACGCGCGGGCGCGGATGCCGGAAGCGATCGCAACGCTGATGCAAGGCAATCGCGACGCCTTGAACGGCTTTTCGGAAGCGGAGACGGTGCAGCTCGTGACCCTGCTGACGCGTTTGATCGGGAACCTGGACCGGATCGCCAGCGCCTCGCCGGCATTGGAGGATCGCTAGGGAGGCGCGTGGAACCTACCCGCCGCCTTCTCCTTCAGCCGTCGCTCACGGCAGGCGTGGAGCCGAGGGGGCTTTGGGCAGCGGAGCAAGGGTTGTTCGAGGCAGGCGTGGAGCGAGGATTACCCCCTCTGCCCTGCCGGGCATCTCCCCCACAGGTGGGGAGATTGCTGGGCGCGGCCGCTCGTTTCACTCTCAATTGTTTGGCTGAGAGCAGACCACGAGTCGATCTCCCCCCTTGTGGGGGAGATGTCCGGCAGGACAGAGGGGGGTGTTGCACGGCAGAACGCCCGTTAATGCCCCTACCCCGCCGCCGCCT
>Ga0307412_10001264_pt1 | contig 14180 bp, 17 predicted proteins | sample DK1Cmetagenome_3_FD_203823 | JGI IMG/M metagenome (GOLD analysis project Ga0307412, IMG submission 203823) | Maize rhizosphere microbial communities from greenhouse at UC Davis, California, United States - DK15-C-1 | ecosystem: Host-associated > Plants > Roots > Rhizosphere > Soil | place: USA...
AAAAAAGGCCGCCTCGCTTTCGCAAGACGGCCCGTTTTCATTCGTGTTTGCCGACTGGCCTAGCTGATCTTGGGCAGCGTCGAGAACTGGTGGAACGGCGGCGGGCTCGACAGCGTCCATTCCAGGGTCGTCGCGCCTTCGCCCCACGGATTGTCCGGAGCCTTCTTCCCGGCGAACAGCGACCAGAGGATGTTGACGAAGAAGATCGCCATGCCCGCGATCGTGACCATGTAGCCATAGGTCGCGATCTGGTTCCAGTGCGTGAAGGCCGGCGTGTAGTCCGGGATACGCCGCGGCATGCCGTCGAGGCCAAGGAAGTGCATCGGGAAGAACACCATGTTCACGCCTACGAACATGATGAAGAAGTGCAGCTTGCCGAGCAGCTCGTTATACATCCGCCCGCTCATCTTCGGGAACCAGTAGTAGAAGCCGGCGAAGATCGCGAACACCGCGCCGAGGCTGAGCACGTAGTGGAAGTGCGCAACCACGTAATAGGTATCGTGCATGTAATTATCGACGCCGCCGTTCGCGAGCACGACGCCGGTAACGCCGCCGACCGTGAACAGGAAGATGAAGCCGATTGCCCACAGCATCGGCGTCTCGAACGTGAGGCTGCCGCCCCACATCGTCGCGATCCAGCTGAAGATCTTCACGCCCGTCGGGACCGCGATGATCATCGTCGCGGCGGTGAAGTACATCTTCACTTCCATCGACATGCCGGTGGTGAACATGTGGTGCGCCCAGACGACGAAGCCGACCACGCCGATCGCGACCATTGCGTAGGCCATGCCGAGATAGCCGAACACTGGCTTGCGACTGAATGTGGCAATGACCTGGCTGACCATGCCGAAGCCCGGCAGGATCATGATGTACACTTCGGGGTGACCGAAGAACCAGAACAGATGCTGGTACAGCACCGGGTTACCGCCGCCCGACGCGTCGAAGAAGCTGGTGCCGAAGTTGCGGTCGGTCAGCAGCATGGTGATCGCGCCGGCAAGCACCGGGAGAGCGAGCAGAAGCAGGAAGACGGTGACCAGGATCGACCACACGAACAGCGGCATCTTGTGCAGGGTCATGCCCGGAGCGCGCATGTTGAAGATGGTCGTGATGAAGTTGATCGCACCCAGGATCGAACTCGCGCCCGCGAGGTGGAGTGAGAAGATCGCCATGTCGACCGCGGGCCCCGCCGACCCGCTGGTCGAAAGGGGCGCATAGACCGTCCAGCCCGTGCCGGCGCCAAGCCCGGTTCCGCCCGAGACGAAAGTCGAGCCGAGCAGCAAAGCAAAGGCCGGAATTAGCAGCCAGAAGCTGATGTTGTTCATGCGCGGGAACGCCATGTCCGGAGCGCCGATCATCAGCGGAACGAACCAATTGCCGAAGCCGCCGATCATCGCCGGCATGACCATGAAGAAGACCATGATAAGGCCGTGAGCGGTAATCAGCACGTTCCAGTGGTGAGTCCACTCGTCGAAGTTGGCGGTGCCCGCGCCCAGCGGCCACGCATGGTTGAGCACCTGAATGCCCGGCTCCATCAGCTCTGCGCGCATGATGCCGGAAATGCCGCCGCCGATGATGCCCGCGACGATCGCGAAGATTAGGTAGAGCGTACCGATGTCCTTGTGGTTGGTGGACATGAACCAGCGGGCGAAAAAGCCCGGCTTGTGATCGGCATCGTGCCCGTGCGCGTCATGCGCTTCGTGCGACTTCAGCGGGAGAGTGTCGGCGGTGGTTGCCATGATGCTTTCGTTTCCGCTCTTAATTCTGGGCCGTGGCGGCCTGATTGGTGGCAGGCTGTGCGACAGCCGGTTGCGCTCCCGCCGGTGCCGCGGCCGGTGTGGCTGCCGCAGGTGCAGGCGTCGTGGCCGCTGGCGCCGGAGCAGGGCGTGAACCCGGCATCGTGCCGCCCTTCGACGCGATCCACTGCGCGAACTGCGCTTCCGGAACGACCTCGACCGCGATTGGCATGTAGCCATGGCGTGCGCCGCAAAGCTCGGTGCACTGGCCGAAATAGACGCCCGGACGGTCGACCTTGGCCCAGATCTCGTTGATCTGGCCCGGGTTGGCGTCGATCTTGCTGTAGAAGGCCGGGACCCAGAAGGCGTGGATCACGTCGTTCGAGGTGACCAGGAACTTCACCACCTTGTTCGCCGGGATGACCATGCGGTTGTCGGCCGCAAGCAGCGGAGGACCGTCGGCGTCGGTGCGGAATCGTTCGCCCGGCTTCACGTCCTTCTGCTCCTTGAGCAGGTTGGACACGATCTCGAACCCGCCATTGTCCGGATAGGAGTAGGTCCAGAACCACTGGTTGCCAGTCACCTTGACCGTGAGATCGGCCGGAGGCGGCGTGTACTGCGTCTTCAGCAGGCGCATCGACGGAATGGCGATCGCGACCAGCACCAGAACGGGAATCAGGGTCCAGGCGACTTCCAGCGCAGTGTTGTGCGACGTGCGCGATGGCGTCGGGTTGGCGCCGCGACGGAACTTGATGATCGCATAAGCAAGCAAGATCAGGACGACCGCGCTGATCAAGGCGCACAGCAGCAGCAGCCAATTGTTGTGGAAGCCGGCGGCGAAGCGGCCGACGTCGGTCACCTGCTCCTGAATGCCGGTGCCGGCGCGGATCGGAACGCCGATGTTCTTGGCCGGGATCGCGTAGGTGAAGTTGGTCTCGGTCGCCTTGGTCGCGAGCGGGTTTGCCGTCGCGGGAGTCGATGCCGCGGGCGCATTCGCAGCGTCGAGGCTCTGGCCCTGGGCCTTCTCCGACGGAGCGGTTGCTGCGGCCGGACCAGTGACCTGGTTGGTCTGCGGGCCAGCGGCGTTCGCCGTCGCAGGTTGGGCAGTCTGGGCCGCTGCCGGAGTAAGGCCCGCGGCGGCCAGGGCAATCGCCCATGCAATCAGTTTCATTCGCACCCCGGTGACTTGGGTTGGGGACTGGAGCACTTGGCGGGTCCCCCCTGTTTGAATCGCGGCCTTATAGGCGCGGGTTTTCTAGCCCTCAAGCACCAGAGTAAAGGCTGCGTCGCGGAGGTTGATGCGCTGTCGGGCCGGGCCTATTGGCGCCTCATGACCGAAGACCAGGTGCTCGACGAATTTCGCGCCGCCGGCGCTTTGCTCGAAGGCCATTTCATCCTCTCGTCGGGGCTTCGCAGCCCCCGCTATCTGCAATGCGCCCGTGTCCTGATGGACCCCGCGCGCGCCGAGCGCATTGCGCAGGCATTGGCCGCCAAGCTCCCGGCGGAGGTACGCAACCAGATCGACATCGTCGTGTCGCCCGCAATGGGCGGCGTCATCATCGGCCATGAAATGGGCCGAGCGCTCGGCAAGCCCGCCGTGTTCGTGGAGCGGCCCGAGGGCACGTTCGAGCTCCGCCGCGGCTTTCGCCTCGACCCGGGTGCGAACGTTCTGATGGTCGAGGACGTCGTGACGACCGGCCTCTCGTCACGCGAGGCGATCAAGGCGATCGAGGCGGCCGGCGGCCAAGTCATCGCCGCTGCATCGATCGTCGATCGCTCCGGTGGAACGGTAAACCTCGGGGTGGCCTACACCGCCCTGATCCGCATCGACGTACCGACTTACGAGGCGGATGCGGTCCCGCCCGAGCTCGCCGCGATCCCTGCGATCAAGCCCGGGAGCCGCGCCGCTCCCGTCCCGAGCGACGCCGAGGGGGCGTGACCGGCAAGCTTCGTCTCGGCCTAAACATCGATCACGTCGCGACCATTCGGAACGCGCGCGGCGGCGATCATCCCGATCCCGTCCGGGCAGCGATCCTCGCCGCCGAGGCCGGCGCTGACGGCATCACGGCGCACCTCCGCGAAGATCGGCGCCACATTACGGATGGCGACATTGACCGGCTGATGGCGGAGATCGATCTGCCGCTGAATCTTGAAATGGCAGCGACCGAGGAAATGCTCGAGATCGCGCTGCGTCATAAGCCGCATGCCGCCTGCATCGTCCCCGAAAAGCGCGAGGAGCGCACGACCGAAGGTGGGCTCGACGCCGCCGGCCAGCACAACCATCTCGCTTATTTTGTCGACAAGCTCGGCTCCGCGAACATCCGCGTCAGCCTGTTCATCGAGCCGTCCGAGGAGCAAGTCGCCGCCGCAGTTCGCCTCGGCGCCCCGGTCGTCGAATTTCACACCGGACGCTACGCCCATGTCGATGGCGAAGACCGTGCCGCGGAGCTCAAACGCATCGCCGATTGCGCCGCGCTCGCGGTCAAGAATGGCATAGAGCCCCACGCCGGTCACGGCCTCACATTCGACAATGTCGTGCCCGTCGCCGCCATCCCGCAGATCGCCGAGCTGAATATCGGCCATTACCTCATCGGCGAGGCGATCTTCACCGGGCTCGACGCCAGCGTCCGCCGGATGCGCGCGCTGATGGACGAAGCGAGATGACGATCATCGGCATCGGTTCCGACCTGTGCAATATCGATCGGATCCAAAACTCGCTCGACCGCTTCGGCGACCGCTTCCTCAACCGCGTCTTCACCGACGTCGAGCGCAAGAAAGCGGCATCGCGTCCGCATACCATCGCCGGAACGCTCGCCAAGCGCTTCGCGGCCAAGGAGGCCTTTTCGAAGGCCGTCGGCACCGGCTTCAAGCGCGGCGTGTTCATGAAGGATATCGGCGTGGTCAATGCCCCCTCGGGCGCTCCGACGCTGCAGCTGACCGGCGGAGCGCGGGCGCGGCTTGACGCCCTTGCGCCGGAAGGCCACGCCATCGATGTACATTTGACGATGACCGACGATCACCCTTGGGCGCAGGCCTTCGTCATCCTGTCCGCCCGCAAGCTGGAGTCCTGATTGGCCGAGAACGATACTGGCGTGATGGCCGCGGAAAACGCAGCCCCGCCGGCCGAAAAGCCGAAGGAGTCGAAGGGCTCCGCGCTCTGGCGAGAGATCAAGGGCCTGTTTTGGGTCCTGCTCGCGGTGCTGCTGTTCCACAGCTTCGTCGCCAAGCCGTTCTACATCCCGTCGGAATCGATGATGCCGGCCCTGCTGAAGGGCGACCGGCTGGTGGTCAGCAAATATCCGTTCGGCTGGTCCTGGGTCTCTCCGAGCTTCCACGTGCTTCCGCACTGGGACGGGCGCCTGCTCGGCAAAATGCCGGAGCGGGGCGACATCGTTATCGTCACGCCCCCGGGCCAGAGCGACGATTACATCAAGCGCGTCATCGGCCTTCCCGGCGACACGATCGAGGTCCGCGGCGGCCGCCTGATCATCAACGGCAAGCCGGTAAAGTCGGTGTCGCGACCGCCGGCGATGATCCCTGTCGACGCCAACGTGCCCTGCGGAATCCAGTTCTCCGGCTTTGAAGTCGCGGGACCCGGCGGCAAGGCCTATTGCCGCCTGCCGATCGTCCGCGAGACGCTGCCCAACGGCGTGACCTACGACACGATCGACCTCGGCGAGAGCCCCGGCGACGATTTCGGGCCGGTGAAGGTGACACCCGATCACCTGTTCCTGATGGGCGACAATCGCGATCGCAGTGCCGACAGCCGCTTCAGCCTCGGCCCACCCGAAAACGGCTTGGGTGGACCTGTGCCGTGGGAGAATATCGGCGGGCGTGCGGAGTTCATCACTTTCTCGCTCGACGGGACTGCGCAGACGCTGAATCCGCTCAGCTGGATCCAATCCCTGCGATCCGGCCGCGCCGGTGACTCGCTAAGAGCGCACAAGGAATAGCTGCATGGCAAAGGCGCCCGCGACGGTCGAACCTCATGTCGAGCGCCCGGGCCCAGCCGAATTCCGCGACCCGCTCCTTCGGCGGGAACTGGGCAAGGCCGCGGTCTGGCTCGGGCTCGCACTGGTCATTGCCGGGATCATCGTCCTTGCGCAGCCTCTGCTGCTGATCGTCGGGGGCGCGATATTCGCGGTGTTCCTTGATGGCGGGGCGCGCTTCCTCGGACGCTTCCTTCCCATCCCGCGCGGGTGGCGGCTGTTGCTGACCATCCTGCTCGGCTTCGGCTTTATCGGCTGGGTCGTGTACTTCGCCGGGACGACGATCGCCGCTCAGGCCGAAACGCTCAGAGCGGTGGTCACAGCGCAATTCGACAAGTTGATCGAAATGGCCGCTGGGCTAGGCCTCGTTCCCAAGGGGCCCCAAACCAATCTCGGCAGTCAGCTGCTCGGTTCGGTCGGTCGACTGACCAGCGCAGTGGGAAGCGTGCTGGGTGCCGTCACCAGCATCATCGCCATGATCGTCATCGGCATCTTCCTCGCAGCCGAGCCGCGCCTTTACGACCGCGGTGTCGCCTGGATGCTGCCGCTACGCCACCGCGCGCGCTTCTACCGGATTGCCGACCACGTCGGCTTCACGCTGCGCCGCCTACTGTTCGGCCGCCTAGTCGGCATGATCTTCGAGGGCGTGTTCACCTGGTTCATGCTGATGATCGGCGGCGTGCCAATGGCGGCGTTGCTCGGTCTGGTCACCGGCCTGCTGGCGTTCATCCCGAACATTGGAGCGATCACCTCGGGCGTGCTGATGGTCGCAGTCGGATTCAGCGCCGGCACGCACCAGGGCTTCTACGCGATCTTCGTCTACTTCTTTGTGCAGAATATCGATGGCTATCTGGTCGTGCCCTACATCGCGCGGCGCACGGTGGACCTGGCTCCGGCCATCGTTCTGGCCATGCAGCTGCTGATGGGTGCGTTGTTCGGGATCCTCGGCGTGCTCTTCGCCGATCCGATCCTTGCAACGCTGAAGGTGATGTTGATGGACCTCAGCCGGCAGCGCGCTGCGGAAGAGGACGATCAACCTGCGGTGGTGACCGCGAAGACTTAGGGTTGGGGTGCGCCCTGCGCCGGAAGCTGCGGCTCGGCGCCCGGCTGCCCCTGCGGAGCTTCGGCCCCCGGCTGACCCTGCGCCCCCGCCATAATCGCCGCATTCGGGACGACATTGACGATCTTCACGTCGAAGTTGAGGTCGGCATTGGGACCGAACGGGCTGCCCGGAGGCGGACTTGCGCCATAGGCTTGCGCGCCCGGGATATGGATCTTGTACGATCCGCCCTTCTGCATCTTGCCCAGCGCTTCGGCGAAACCCGGAATGACCTGGCCCGCGATCATCGGCTGCGGGCCGCCATGCGTCGCGCTGCTGTCGAAGACTGTGCCGTCGGCGAGGCGGCCTTCATAGTCCACCATCACCCCGTCCATCGGCTGGATGTAGGGGCCGCTGCCCTCGGTCAACGTCCGGATGCGAACTCCGGTGGCGGTCGTCTCACCGCGCAGCGGGCCAGCGCTCAGCCACGCAAGGCCGATCCCGGCCGCAATGACGGCGACCAGGCCAATGAACAGCTTCGCGGCGCGGCCGCGATTGGCCGGACGGTGAGCGGTTTCGCTGACGGACATCGGGTGGCGCCGCGGCCGAAAGGCTTAGCGGACGCCTTCGCGCTCGGCGCGCTTGCGCTCGAGCTTGCGAGCACGACGAATCGCGGCGGCACGTTCGCGCGCACGCTTTTCCGACGGCTTCTCGTAATGGCGACGCAGCTTCATCTCGCGATAAACGCCTTCGCGCTGCAGCTTCTTCTTGAGCGCGCGAAGCGCTTGGTCGACATTATTGTCGCGAACGACGATCTGCATAAATCTCCAAATCTGCTTTGTCGCGCCCCGGCATCCGCAACCGAACATCTGCCAAGGCCAATCGCCCAGCGCTTAACGCCGGGTCGGGCCGCCGCCCCTAGCACCGCCTCTAACCCGTTTCAAGCGCAGTTCTGTTCCGTTGGCTGCGATGAATCGACGAGTCCGCACGACGAGCTAAGCATTTGCGCTGTCTTGGTTATCGGCGATTAACCTATCGATCTGTATAAGCTCGGTTCTTCGAGAGCGGGGTAGCAATGTCGGTGAATCGCAGGGAAGTCTTGCGTTGGGGTGCTGTAGGTGCGGCCGGGGCCATGCTCTCGTCAGCTGCGAGCTCGGTCGGTCTGCCGTCCGTCGTTTACGCGCCGCCGCCCGTTCCGCGCGATCCCCTTGCGCCACTCGCACCGGCTCAGCCAGCAGCTCCTGCCGGTATCAATCCCGTGCTGTTCCAGAAGGCCAAGGCCGCGCTGGAGGCGCACCGTTACCAAGTGCGCGCCCGCGATACGATCGGCATCGTCGACTTCACGATGGCTTCGCGCGACGCCCGCTTCCACCTTGTGGACTTGATGAACGGCACCGTCGAAAGCTTTCGCGTGGCGCACGGCAGCGGTTCCGATCGCGCCCACACCGGCTTCCTCGAGCGTTTCTCGAATCAGCCGGGGTCGGAAGCGACGTCGAACGGCACTTACATCACCGGCGAATATTACCAGGGCAAATACGGTCTTTCGATGAAGACCCAAGGCCTCGACTGGACCAACAACAACGCCGAATCGCGCGCGATCGTGATCCACAATGCCTGGTATGCGGAGCCCGAGATGATCGCGCAGACCGGCAAGCTCGGCCGGTCGCAGGGCTGCTTTGCTTTCAGCCGCGCGGACCAGTGGAGCGTTATGCGTCGCCTCGCGGGCGGCCGCATGATCTACGCCGATAAGATCGCTTAAGTATCTACGCCGATAAGATCGCTTAAGTCTTCTCCCACATTGCGCGGAACCTGCCGCGCGGCCTAGGGCTTCCGTCGGCGAGTTAGCGTCGGGAGTCGCAATGCCGGGCCGAGTTAGTGCAGTGGATCGCCGAAGGGCAGCCCGGGCCCGCGAGCGCCAGCTTCAATATATGCATAGCTTCCGCGAGGAATGGCGCGGCCGCGAAGACCAACTCGTCGCAGCCATGCGTGCGCATGCGGGCAACATTCGCGGCGTCGTCGACAAGGTCCGGCCAATCCGTGCCGACGACTGCATCCTCGAAGTCGGCAGCGGCGGTTGTGGCCTGAGTTTCAACTTCGGCGGCGATGTCGTCGGCATCGATCCGCTGGCCGACGATCTCCGGCAGCTGTTCCCGTGGCAACGGGACTCCAAGGTCCCAACGATCACGGCAGAAGGCGAGCACCTGCCCTTCGACGACGCGAGCTTCGACATCGTGCTCAGCGACAATGTGATCGACCACGCCGAAGACCCGCAGCGGATCGTGAATGAAATGACCCGCGTGCTGAAGCCGGGCGGGGTGCTCTATTTCACCGTGCACGTTCATCACCCCATCTACCATCTTGCGTCACGCATCTACGGCGCGTGGCGCACGCTTGGCATGCCGGGAGAAGTCACGCCGTTCGCGGATCACACCGTTCATCTGACGCCAGATGCCGCGAAGGGTCTGTTCAAGAAGCTCCCGCTACGGATCGTGTCGCAAACGGTCGACATCGAGCAGACGAAGCGCGACGTGAAGACCATCGCACCGCGCCACATGGGCGACCGGCTGAAGCGGCTTTTCTACAAGAACGCGACGATCGAGGTTATCGCCATTCGCCAGGATTAGCGGCTGGCGACCTTGTCATTCGGCCTGTCAACCGGAGTCTGGGTCCCGGTCGGCAAATCGTTCAGGGCCGCAAGAACCCGCCCATCCTTCTTATAGATGTCGGCGTAATTCTTGATCTTCCCGTCCGCGAGGGCGGCCGATGACATGTAGACGACGTACACCGGAAGCGGCTTCGGGAAGTTTGCCTGGACCGTCTTCTTGCTGGCGACAGTCGCCTGGACTTTTTCCGGCGTCCATTCGCCCGTGCCGCCTTCGGTCAGCAGGCGCGTGGCAAGCTGCATGATGTGCTCCGTCCGAATGCAGCCGTGGCTGTAGGCGCGCATCTTCGTGTCGAAGAGGCCCTTTGCCGTCGTGTCGTGCAGGTAGATGTTCTGCGGATTGTACATCGTGAACTTGATCTGCCCGAGCGCATTACGAGGGCCCGGGGGCTGGCGCCAACGGATCAGCTTGCCCGTCTTGGGATCCTTCAGCGAAACATAGCCGGCCTTGCCCGCAACTTCCTTGCTGATGCTCGGCGGCACTTCCCACCAGGGATTGAGCGTGACGCCAGTCGCCATCGCCATCAGCTGCGGCGTCGGCGTCTTGACTGCGCCCGCGACCGCGACGTGGCGGGAGACGGTGTTGCCGTTCTCGACCAGCGCGGCCGTAAACGCCGGCACGTTGACGATGATGTAGCGGTCGCCCAGGTCGCGCGGCAGCCAGCGCCAGCGATCCATGTTGAGTCGGATACGATCGATGTTCAGCGTTTCGGTTTTCGGCGTCACCGCAAGCGCATTGCGAAGGGCAAGATATTGGGGGTGCGTCGGCAACAGCCCCCGCAGAGCCTCGCCGACGCGATGCTGCACAAGGGCGGTACGCAGCAGAAGATCCTGCTTCTGAGCATCGAGATCGGCATCGGGGATGTGCCAGTTCTGGCGATCCTTGCCGCGGACATGGCCGAGCGCGAGGTCCAACGACAATCTGTTGAACCGCTCAGTCGCGGCCGCGGACACCAGCGCCGGGTTGTTCGTCTGGATCGCGGTCAGCAGGCCCGCCGAGTCATAATCCCTCGGGTCCAGGCCCTCACGAGCCGAATCCAGGATGGCGGTGAGAAGCTGGTTCACGTCCGCGCCCGTCCACAGCGGGGGCGGAAGAGTCGGTGCTACCGCCGGAGCGGGAAGCTGGCCCCCCGGCTGGACCTGCGTCGCAACGGGTGCGCCGGGAGGCATTGCGACGGGCTGAGCGGTCATTGGCGATCGGGCGATGGGTGCCGGGACGCGCGCTTGCGGGACCGGCTGGGCCGGAGCGCTCGCGGGAACCTGGGCTGCGGCCAGAGCGGCCGGAGCGATCGTCAATGCGGAGAACGAGAGCCAGAGCGTTATACGCGCGCGCATCGGCGGAAATTTCCTTATTTTTGAACGGGAAGCCGGATCGCCGGAACCCTCCATAACCCTATTGCCCATTACACCCGATGAATAGGCTGTTCCAGTGTCGGGGGCGCAACAGTGCGACGGAATGAGTCCCTGCTGCGCCAACGAATCCTTAAGTCCCAGCCCGTTACGCTTTGAGCGCTCGGGAGAACGGCAATGGGGAGCTTCATGCTCAACGGATCAATGATACCGCGCAGCGTGCGCCGGCTGTTCGATCAACGCGCCGAGACGCGTGAACCGGCCGTGGCCAAGTCCGCGATCCTCGGTTTGAGGGGACGCGAGTATCCGGTGAAGATCGCAAACATTTCGCCGTCTGGCGCGATGATAGCCTTCACCCGCACGCCCCACATCGGCGAGCAGGTCAGCCTGCAGCTGCCTGATCGCGCCGCCATCGAGGGCGCCGTGTGCTGGGTCCGCGATGGTAAAATTGGGATAAACTTCTTTTCTCCCATGGAGTAACGCCGTGCTCGACATGAGCTCTTCGACTTTCACTGCCCGGATCGGCGAGGATTCCGATCCTGCGAACCGGCGCCGCCACGTCCGGCATCCCGTCGATGTGGACGCGAAGATGCGGCAGCTGGGCGAGAACGGCGTCGAAGCGCGGATTCTCAACATTTCAGAGCAGGGCTTCATGGCGGCGAGTGAAGCCGCGTTCGAGGTTGGATCGCGCGTCTGGCTCATGCTTCCGGGACGGGAGCGGGCCAATGCGGAGGTCAAGTGGGTTGCGGGTGACCGCATCGGCGCCGAGTTTTCCGAGCCGTTTTCGCTCGACGATTTTCGGACAGACTGAAAACCGCTGGCTTCGGCCTGGCGCTAAACTGGCTCCATCCGTCTGGCCAAGCCATTGTTGTTTCGGGACACTTTGTTGCGCGCATGAAACCTAGCGCGCTTCCGGTCGTTGGGCACCCTTCGAAAGGAACGAGGGCAATGGCCACCAATCCAGTGTTGAATGAGATGCGCAGACCGCACGAACGAGGATATCATGCCGTGTATCGCGAGCATGACGTCAATCACTGTCCGGGGTGTGGCCGCACGCACTGGCTGATCGGCCGCATGTCCGCCGAATGCGCCTTTTGCGCGACGGCCCTTCCCTTGGCCGAAGCGAGCATGCGCTCCCACAACGGTCCAGTGATCATCCAGCACAAGAACCGGCAACACGATCAGGCCTGGGCCGCGTAAGCGGCTTTCCGGTCAGGCGGGTTTGCGCCTGACCGGCACCGGCGCGTTGCATAGGTCGACGCCGCCGGCTGGACGTTCGTAAAAGGCGTCCTTGCGATTGGCGCGCAGCCGCAAATAGCTGGCGAAGGTCCCGCTCATCACATCCATCTGCTGAAACTTTGGCTGGTCCGCCGGAGCAAGCTGGCTGGCAAGCTTCACCGACGTAATCGAAACCCGCTGCGCCGGATCTTTGTAGAATCCCAGCGCCTCGGTCCCGCGCGGTAGCGGGCTCATCTGATCGATGCCTTCAATCACCCGGCCGACGATTGCGATATTACGGTCGAGCTGGCGCGGCGCGTTGCCGATGATCGCGTAAAGCTCGGCGCCTGTACCCGTGTCTGGCGCGAGGTCGCGGGCAACGCCGACATAGCCGTAGCAATGCGTCAGGTTCGCGGTCCCGGCCTTCGGATCGTAAGCGATCGGCCAACCAGAGGCGAAGCCGGCGCGCGGCGCATAGGCGTCCGGATAGCCTAGAGGCTTCACGGCCAGCCCCTTCAGGCTGCGATGATACTCGGCGGCTGGCTTGGCGACGACGTCCTTGGGCAGGGGCTTCTCGGTCTCGTTCTGGCCCCACTGAACGACGTAATTGTCCTGCACGCGGTAGATGGTTGAGCCTTCCCACCAATTGCTGCGGGCAAAGGCGCGGATGTTGGCGACGTGGACCGGCGCGAACAATGGCGCGAGCTGAATAATGGCCTTCCGTCCGCCCTGCATCTCGATGACCAGCAGATCGTCGGCAGGGATGTCACGCCAGGCGCTCGCCGGGGCGGCGGCGACGATGTCCGACGGAGTGAGCGGCTTGGCTGGAGGCGGCGCGGCGCCGATCAAAGCAACTACGGCGGACGTCAGGACCAGTGCGCGCATCGATACCCCCAATGCAATGAATCCGATGAAACTGCCTTGGTCTAGCGGAGCGCTGCAGCCACCGCTATCCGGCTGGGCCATGCACATAGCGACCCTGATGCTGCTCGGCTCCGGCGAGCTCGGACGTGAATTCACCATCGCCGCCAAAAGGCTCGGCTGCCGCGTCATCGCCTGCGACCGCTATGAGAATGCGCCGGCGATGCAGCTGGCCGACGCGTCGGAGGTCTTCTCGATGCTTGACGGCAAGGCGCTTCGCAATGCGGTCGAGAAGCACAAGCCCGACGTGATCGTGCCGGAAATCGAGGCGATCGACACGGCGACATTGGCGGAGCTGGAAAGCGAAGGCTGGAAGGTGGCGCCCTCGGCCAAAGCGGTGCAGCTGACCATGAACCGCGACGGCATCCGCGACTTCGCCGCGCGCGAGCTGGCGCTGGTGACGTCCAAATATCGCTTCGCGGAATCGCGAGACGAGGCGATCGCCGCGGCGGCGGAGGTGACGCTGCCTTGCGTAATCAAGCCGGTCATGTCGAGCTCGGGCAAGGGCCAAACCACTGTGCGCAAGGCCGAAGATGTCGGCCCGGCCTATGACAATGCCGTCGCCAACATGCGCGGCGACCGGCCACGGGTGATTGTTGAGGAATTCATCGAATTCGACAGCGAAATCACCTTGCTCAGCGTGGCCACGCCCGCCGGCGTCATGTTCTGCGCACCAATCGGCCACCGCCAGGAAGCCGGTGATTATCGTGAAAGCTGGCAGCCCGCGGCCATCCCGGACGGCGCCTTGCTCTCCGCCCGCCGTCAGGCACGCAAAGTCGTAGAGGCGCTCGGCGGCTACGGCCTGTTCGGGGTCGAATTCTTCATCCGGGGCGAGCAGGCGATCTTCTCCGAATTGTCGCCGCGCCCGCACGACACCGGCATGGTCACATTGATTAGCCAGTTCCCGAACGAGTTCGAGCTTCACCTTCGCGCCGTGCTCGGCTTGCCAATCCAGGCCATCGAACTGCCTCGCGCGGGCGCCTCCGCAGTGATCCTCGCCGATCGTGAAAGCGAGACTTTCGAATTCTCCGGATTATCCGACGCTTTGGCGCGCGGCCGTCGCGATGTTCCGGTCGACGTGCGTATTTTCGGGAAGCCGAAGACGCTCAAGAATCGCCGCATGGGCGTCGTGTTGGCCGGCGCGCCTACGGTCGATGAAGCGCTCGAAACTGCCAAGGCTGCGGCCGCGGCAGTGAAGATCGGCTACGGTGCATAGAACCGGACGGCTGTATCGCCGTTTAGTCCTTGCGACCCGAAAGGAACGGCCA
>Ga0307412_10001265_pt1 | contig 14177 bp, 12 predicted proteins | sample DK1Cmetagenome_3_FD_203823 | JGI IMG/M metagenome (GOLD analysis project Ga0307412, IMG submission 203823) | Maize rhizosphere microbial communities from greenhouse at UC Davis, California, United States - DK15-C-1 | ecosystem: Host-associated > Plants > Roots > Rhizosphere > Soil | place: USA...
GACCTGCTGCCCACCGGAATGGTGGACGGCGTGACCACCAATCCCACGCTGATCGCAAAGTCCGGGCGCAACATCGCCGAGGTCATCGCTGAAATCTGCGCCCTGGTCGAGGGGCCGATCTCCGCCGAGGCCGTGGCGACCGATTTCGAGACCATGGTCAAGGAAGGCGACAAGCTGGCCGCCATCGCCCCGAACGTGGTGGTGAAGCTGCCGCTGACGTGGGACGGGCTGCGCGCCGCGCGGGCCTTCTCGGACAAGGGGATCAAGACCAACGTCACCCTGTGCTTCTCCGCCGCCCAGGCCATGCTGGCCGCCAAAGCCGGCGCGACCTTCATCTCGCCCTTCGTGGGCCGGCTGGAAGACCACGGCGCCGACGGCATCGCCCTGCTGGAAGAGATCCGCACCCTGTACGACATCCACGGCTTCGAGACCGAGATCCTGGCCGCGTCGCTGCGCAACCCGAACCACGTCTCGGCCGCGGCGCTGGCCGGCGCCGACGCCGCGACCCTGCCGGCGGACACTTTCAAGGCGCTGGTCAAACACCCGTTAACCGACAAGGGGCTTGATGCCTTCCTGGCGGACTGGGGCAAGACCGGTCAGTCCATTCTCTAAGCACCGCCTCGAGGAGAGGTTTGTGAGCGTTTCACCCGACCTCTCTGCGACGCCCGAAGAGCCTCACTGGCCGGACATCCGCGCCTGGCTGCAGGCCCATCCCCAGACCCTGCTGGACGACCGCTCCCTGCTGGAGGAGATCGGGCTGAAGCCGCATGGGCGCAATGTGGTCGAGTTCGGCCGCGCCGCCCTGACCAGGCTGGAAGAGGCCGCCGAGCGCGAGGCCGACGCCCGCAAACGCATCGAGGCCGTGGCCCGCGCCAATTTCGCCGCCCAGACCCAGACCCATGTCGCGGCGCTGGATCTTATGGAATCCCGCAACCCGTCCGACCTCGCCCGCCGCCTCGACGCGGTGGCGCAAGGGCGGTTCGGCCTCGCCGGCGCGGCCATCGCCATGGAGAAGCCCGGTGGCGTGCCGTTCGGCTGGAAGGCGCTGGAGGTCGGCGGCGTCGACGCCCTGCTCGGCGACCATGGACTGACCTGGTTGGGTCCCAATTTCGATGGCCTGGGCCTGTTCAGCGCGGCCGAAGACGAGGTCCGGTCGGTCGCCCTGATCCGCATGGCTCCGCAATTCCCGGGCTCCGAGACGCCGGGCCGTCACGCCCTGTGCGCCTTCGGCTCGCCGGAGGAGGACGGCTTCACCCCCAATATGGGCTGCGAACTGGTGGCCTTCATCGCCCGGGTGGTCGAACGCACGGCCGAACGATGGCCCATCCTCAGCTGACCGCCTCCGAAGCCCTGTCCGCCTGGCTGGAGCATCTGGCCCATGAGCGGCGGCTGTCGCCCCGGACGCTGGAAGCCTACGGCCATATCGGACGGCTTTACCTCGCCTTCCTGGAACGCCATCGGGGCGAGCCGCAGCGACTGACCGATCTGGGGACGATCGCCGCCGCCGAGGTCCGCGCCCATCTGGCCGAGCGCCGAAGCGGCGACCGGCCGTTGAACGCCCGCTCGATCAGCCAGACCCTGTCCGCCATTCGCGCCTTCCACGGTTTCTTGGACCGGCGGCTGGACACGCCCGCGCCGCAACTGGCCCTTGTGCGCGGCCCGCGTCTGAAGCCCACCCTGCCCCGGCCCGTCACGGAAGATCAGGCGCGCGGCCTGCTGGACGAGACCGAGGCCGATCCGGACGCCGAGCCGTGGGAGGCCGCCCGCGACCGGGCCGTGCTGACCCTGCTGTACGGCTGCGGCCTGCGGATTTCGGAAGGTCTGTCCCTGATCCGGGCCGACGCCCCCCTGCCCGAGACCCTCAGGATCACCGGCAAGGGCGACAAGACGCGGATGGCGCCCGTGCTGCCCGCCGTGCGCGCGGCGGTGGACGCCTATCTGGCCCTGCTGCCCTGGCCGCTGGAGCCGTCGGACGCCCTGTTCCGCGCCCGGCGGGGCGGCCCTCTGGGACCGCGCCAGGTGCAGGCGGCGATGCAGAGGCTGCGCGGCCGTCTGGGCCTGCCCGCCAGCGCCACGCCCCATGCGCTGCGCCACAGCTTCGCCACCCATCTCCTGGGAGCGGGCGCCGACCTGCGCTCGATCCAGCAACTGCTGGGCCACGCCAGCCTGTCGACGACCCAGAAATACACCGCCGTCGACGCCGCCCGCCTGCTCAACGCCTATGCGGCGGCCCACCCCCGGGCCTGAGAGAACGCGGACTCGCCACGGCGCGCGAACGGCGCCTAGAGTGCGGGAAAATAGAAAAGATAAGGGGGAAACGCCGCTGGCCTCATATCCCACGCCGATGCTCCCGCGCCGCGACCTGCTCGCCGCCCTGGGCGTGGCGGGCGTCGCCGTCGCGGCGCCCGCCACGGTCGCCTCCGCCCGGTCGCAGGACAGGACGCCGCCGCAGCCGCCGCCCGCCGGCGCCCTGCCGCCCATCTCCGTGCTGGCCAATCTGTTCACCCGGGTCGCCGCGGAGGTGATGATCAACGGCCGAGGGCCCTTCCGCTTCGTGATCGACACCGGCGCCGGATCGACCGCCATCGCCGACACTGTCGCCGCGCAGCTGGCCTTGCCGGCGCGCCCGCCCCTGATCGTGCACGGCATCACCGCCGCGGCCCGGACCGACAGCGTCCAGGTGGATCGCCTCACACTGAGCGGGGTCGGTTTCCGGAACCTGCGATGCCCCGTCATCGCGCGCGAACAGCTGGGCGCCGACGGCCTTTTGGGTCTGGACGTGCTGGGACAATTCCGGCTGGGCTTCAACATTGAGCACCAGTCCGTCTACCTAAGCGGACGCGGCATACGCGTGCTGATGGGCGGCGAACGGATGTCGACGGGCACCCGCATCCGGCAGGCCGGGATCCACTCGGTGCGCGGCCGGTTCGGCCAACTGATCCTGACCTCGACCTTGGTCGAGGGTCAGCCGACCGCCGCCTTCATCGACAGCGGGGCGCAATATTCGATCGGCAACAATGCGCTTCGCCGGGCGGTCGCCGCGCGTCGCCCCAACGGCCTGGGCCAGTCCCGCCCCCTGCAGCTTTACGGGGTGACGGGCCAGACCCTGTCCGCCGAGCTGGCCCGGGTGGACAATATCCGGCTGGGCCGTTCGCGCCTCGGCACGACGCCGCTGCTGTTCGCGGACCTGCACTGTTTCGAGACGCTGGAACTGGCGAACCGCCCGGCCCTGCTGATCGGCGCCGACCTGCTCGGCCGGTTCCGCATGGTCACCCTCGACTTCACCGCCAACACCGTGGACTTCGAGGGCCTGCGCCGCCAAGCGACACGCACCATCGAGGACGAACTGCTGACCTAGAGCGAAATCGATTGGGTAGGAGGCAGTCCGGCTCGGCTCAGATTTCGCTCCAGTTTGATGCTGGACCCGGGGCGGCGTTCGCCGGCCCCGGGCTCGCAAACATCAAGCCTGCATGGTCCAGTTGTCGACGCTCATGGCCGCCTGTTTGACCGCTTCCGACCGAGTCGGGTGGGCGTGGCAGGTGCGGGCGATGTCTTCCGAGGCGGCGCCGAAGGCCATGGCGATACAGGCCTCGCCGATCATCTCGCCCGCCTGCGGACCATAGATGTGGACGCCCAGCACCTTGTCGGTCTTCGCATCGGCCAGGACCTTCACGAAGCCCTCGGTCTCATGGTTGATCTTGGCGCGGCTGTTGGCGCTGAAGGGGAATTTGCCCTTCTTGAAGTCCACCCCGGCGGTCTTGAGCTGTTCCTCGGTCTTGCCGACCCAGGCCACTTCCGGACCGGTGTAGATGACGCTGGGGACCAGATCGTAGTCGACGTGACCCGCCTTGCCGGCGATGTATTCGATCACCGCGACGGCCTCTTCTTCCGCCTTGTGCGCCAGCATCGGGCCGTGGGTCACGTCGCCGATGACCCAGATTCCGTCCTTGCCTGTTTTCAGATGGTCGTTGTCGAGGAAGCCGCGCTTGTCGGTCTCGATGCCGACCGTCTCCAGACCCAGACCGGCGGTGTAGGGACGGCGGCCGATGGCGACCAGGACCACGTCGCCCGTCAGGGTCTCGGCGGTTCCGCCGGCGGCGGGCTCCAGCGTCAGTTCGACGCCGTCCTTGGTGGTCTTCGCCGAGGTGACCTTGGTCCCCATCTTGAAGGTCATGCCCTGTTTGGTCAGGCCGCGCTGGAAGGCGGTGGCGACCTCGGCGTCCATGCCGGCGCCGACCTTGTCGAGGAACTCAACCACGACGACCTCGGCGCCCAGACGGCGCCAGACCGAGCCGAGCTCCAGCCCGATGACACCGGCGCCGACGACGATCAGCTTCTTGGGGATGGCCGGCAGCGACAGGGCGCCAGTGGAATCGATGACCTTGCCTTCGACGAAGTCGACGCCCGGCAGGGGGGTGGGCTCTGAACCGGTGGCGATGACGATGTCCTTCGCAGTCAGGATCGTGACCGCGCCGTCGGCGGCGGTGACTTCGACCTTGCCCGCTCCGGCGATCTTGCCGACACCCTTGATCCAGACGGCCTTGTTCTTCTTGAACAGGAATTCGATGCCCTTGGTCAGGGCGCCGACGCTGTCGGCCTTCTGCTTCATCATTTGCGGCAGGTTCACCTTGGGCGCGCCGACGTCGATGCCGAGCGTCGGGAACTCCTTGGTCGCGGCCTCGAAGAACTCCGAAGCGTGCAGCAGGGCCTTGGAGGGCATGCAGCCGACGTTCAGGCAGGTGCCGCCCAGGGTCTCGCCCTTTTCGACGCAGGCGACCGTGAGACCCAGCTGACCGGCGCGGATGGCGGCGTTGTAGCCGCCGGGACCGCCCCCGATGATGACGACGTCATAGGATGCGGCTTCGGCCATGGGGTCTCTCTGATGCTTGTCTGGGCGCGGGAAGGCGCGCGGAACCTAGCGCCGCCCCCGTGAGGGTCAACCGCCGCTTCGTATATGGGAGCGATACCTTGGCGCTAGAAGGCCAGTTGGCCCGCGACGCGGCGCTTGCGCTGGCGGCGGGCGAGGATGACGACCAGAACCCCCAGCAGGAACAGCCCGCCCAGCACCAGCCAGACCGGATCGACCGGCAGGCCGCTGTCCGCCGCCAGGGTCGTCGGTCCCGCCGAGCGCGCAGTGGCGTCCAGGCCGCCGCTGTCCATGGCCAGGCGCAGCACGGCGTCGGCGATGAAGCCCAGAAAATAGGCCACCGCGGCCTTGGAGTTGCCCGCCCCCAGCATCAGGGCGGCGACGAGGTAGAGGACGATGGCCCCGGCCCACAGCGCCCAGCCGGGGATGAAGCCGAACAGGTCGCCGCCGGTCAGGGCGTCGGCCTCTGCGCGCATCGCGCCCATGTCCGGGGTCGCGCCGCCGATGATCGGCGACAGAAGAGGCCACGCCAGCCAGCCCGCGTAGGCGAGGATGACCACCGCGATGAGGATGCGCGCAAACTTCATGACCGAGCTCCGTCTTCGTCGTTAACCACCCTACACCCGGGACGGAGAACGTCGATAGCGGGATCAGGCGCGCTGAAGTTCCGCCTCTTCCAAAGGCTGCGGCAAGGTGATCGACACCTCGGCCCCGCCGCCGGGCGCCTCGTCGATCGACAGCACACCGCCTGACTGGCGCGCGAAGGCATAGGCTTGCGACAGGCCCAGACCGGCCGCGCCTTCGCGGGTGGTGAAGAAGGGCTCGACCGCGCGAGCGGCCATTTCACGGTCCATTCCCGGACCGGTGTCGCGCACGCTGAGCCGCAGCCCGCCCTCCATCAGGGCCTCCAGCCGCACGGCGACGGAGCCCTTGGAGCCCACGGCCTCGACGGCGTTCTGGGTCAGGGCGCGAACCGCGCCCTCGAAGGCGACGGGGTCCAGCCGGGCCGGGGCCGTTTCGGACGGCCCCTCGATCATCAGGTCGATCTCCGGACCGGCCATGGCGCGCAGCCGGGTCTCCATGCCGCGCAGCAGGACGCCCGCGTCGAGCGTCTGGAACACCGGGGCGTCGTCCCCTTGCGAGAAGGCGGTCAGGCGCCGTGTCAACTGCTCGCCGCGCTGGCCGGCGGCCAGGGCCGCCTGCCCCAGCCGGCGCACGCGGGCGGGGTCGTCGGCCTGGCGCAGCATCATGTCGAGCGCGCCGGTCATGACGCCCAGCAGGGCGTTGAAGTCGTGGGCCAGGCCGCCGGTCAGACGACCGACGCTTTCCATCCGGCGTCCGCCCTGCAGTTCGAGCTCAGCCTCTTCACGCGCCCGGCGGGCGGCGGCGCGGGCCGCATCGGCCTCCTCGCGCGCGGCGGCGGCGGCGGCGAGCGCTTCCTCGGCCTGACGGCGGGCGACCTCGGCCTCTTCGCGCAGGGCGAGGGTCTCTTCGGAGATTTCCGGAACCTCGGGCTCGGGAGCGAAGGCGATGGCCTCGGCCGGAGTCTCCTCGACGACCTCGACGGGCGCCTCTTCCACCACGGGATCGGCGCGTTCGCCGGCCAGCAGCAGGGCGTCGACCCGGCCATCGGCGTCGGTCAGGGGCAGCATGGACCAGCGGATGCCTTCCGGCGCGCCGTTGCGCGAGACGAACGCCTCGGCCTCGCCCGCCGGGGCGGACAGCGCGGCGCGCAGGGCCTGACGGCCCTCGACCCGCTCGTCCTCGGCCAGGAAGGCATCGGCGAAATCGCCCTCGGCGGCGTCGCGGCCCAGCACCAGCAGGGCCGTGCGGTTGGCCTCGCGCACCAGGCCGTTGGCGGTGACCACCACCAAGGCGCTGGAGGCGGCGTCGAATACTCGTCGGGTCAGATCGTCGCCGACGATCTGCACAGGCTCGGGCGCGATGACCTCGGGGGTTTGCAGGCCCTCGGTCTCGACGATGGCGGCGGTCGAGCCGGTGATCTGGCCCAGCTCGTTCTCGATCGGCATGGCCGTGACCGAGACCAGCATCTTCTTGCGGGTGGCGGGGTTGGAGATCAGATGGTGGAAGCCCTTGACCGTCTGGCCGCGCAGGGCGCGTGCGCTGGGCAGCAGGTCCGGCGGCACCGGGCGCCCGTCCGGGAAGGTGATGCCCCAGGTGGCGGAATGGAAGCGCAGGCCGATCAGCTCCGCGTCGCGGCGGCCGAGCAGCTGGTGGGCGGCGCGGTTGGCGAAGACGAACTTGCCCTGTTTGTCGGTCTCGACCAGCGCAACCGGGATGGCGTTCAGCGTCTCGAACAGGCGCTTCTGCGAATCCTCGGCCACGCGCTGGACCAGATCCAGCTGGCCCGAGGCGTCGACGTGGCGCGACCGGTTGGTCAGCGCGAACCACAGGGCGACCAGCCCGACCACCCAGCCGACGACGGCGACGGCGCCCAGCACCCACATCCAGTTGATCTGGCCTTCGAGAAACATTCGACCTGACTGTCCCGTTCTGGCGCGGCGCGCGCCTTTTCGGGAGACACCTTGCAAACGGCGAACCGCAACGGCCGCCTTTCGCCCCCAAGGCGACCTAGCCCTTGATTCCGAAACGGTCCAGCTTGGCCGTTAACCATTGGTCGCCGGAATCGAAAGGGGGCCGGGCGTCGCCGCCCGGCCCCCTCTGTCTCGTCTCTGGACAGGCGTCAGAAGGCGACGCGCATCACCAGCTGATAGACCGGGCCGGCGCTTTCCGACTCCAGTTCGTACTCGTCGTAGGTGCGGCTGATCTGGTCGGCCTGATCGCCGAACTTGTCGAACACCTCGTCCTTGGAGCTGTCCAGCAGGTTCGAGCCGGTCAGGCGGATGACAGTGTTGGCGAACACGCGCTTCTCGAGGAAGACCTCCAGATCGGCGCCGTAGGAGGTCTTGACCTCCTCGGCATAGACCCGGCCGAAGGCGTCGCCCTGTTTGCGATAGGTGGCGCCGAAGGCCGCGCCCCAGGTCGGGATGTCGTGGGTGAAGCCGAAGTTCACCACATAGTCCGACTGGTCGTTGAAACGGCGCTCGCCGAGGGCATCCTCGACCTGGCTGTCCAGCCACGAGGCGTTCAGGAACACCCCGGTGTTTTCCATGCCGACGAAGTCCAGCGGCGTGGAGAGGTCGAACTCGACGCCATAGACCTGACCGTCGCCGACGTTGTCGATGGACTCGATGAAGGTCCCGGCCCCGCCGCTGCCCTGCAGGCCAGTGTTCACGTCGTCGATCAGGTCGGTGATGTCGCGATAGAAGGCGTTGATCCCGACGACGCCGCGGCGGCCCAGGCGACGCTCGAAGCCCGCATCGATACCCCAGGCCAGTTCGGGCTTGAGGTAGGGATTGCCGCGGAAATCGTTGTCGCCATGCTCTTCCTCGAGCAGGACCGGAGCCAGGTCATCGAAGTCGGGACGGCGGACGGTGCGGGCGACCGACAGGGTCAGGCGGTCCGTGTCCGACAAGCGGTAGCGCAGGCTGGCCGACGGCAGAACCTCGGCATAATCGTTGTCGATGCCGGCGATGGTGGTGTCGGTCGTCTCGTAACGCAGACCGGCCTCCCACTTCAGCGCGCCGCTCTCACCCGAGAACATGACGTAGGGATCGAGCCGGGTCTCTTCGATGGCGTAGGAGCCGGTCGTGAAGACGAACGGCGGCTGCACGGGGCGCGGAGCCGGGGCGTTCGGGATCGTGAAACGGACACGGGCGGCGGTGCGGTCGGTCGAATCGCGGTCCTTCTGGACGCCCTGGACGCCGAACTCCAGCTCAACGCCGTTGCCGAGCGGGCGGGTATGTTCGATCGCCGCCGACACTTCTTCGTCCTGCAGATCGCGGAACTGCAGATCGGCGGTGAAGCGATCTTCTTCCGGGAACGGGTTGGCGTCGCGCAGATACTCGGCCTCGTTCTCGAACTCCGTCTGCTGGTCGTCGAAGCTGGCGTAACCCAGCTTGAAGCGGGTCTCACCGCCAAACATCTCGCGCTCGTAGCGGGCGCGCAGGCTCAGGTTGTCGGTCTGGATGTCGACATCGTTGTCATTGATGGTCAGCAGGTTGGCGGCGTTCTCGATGCCGAACTGGTATTCGATCGAGTCCTCGTCCTGCAGGCGGTCGGTGCGGACGAAGACGCCCGACAGGTCCAGCGTCCCGCCGCCGACCTCGACCTCATAGGCCGCGTTGAAGGAATAGTCGGTTCCGCTGCGGACGTCGGTCTGGACCTCGGTGTTCAGCAGCGTGCCGCCCGGCTGGTTGAAGCGTTGGCTGTACTTGTTCTTGGGGTTGCGGCGGTCCTGCAGGCTGCCGCCGACCAGCAGTCGGCCCGGTCCGACCTGGCCGCCCCAGACGGCGCCGAAGGTGCCACCGAACTCGTCGTCGGGGAACAGGATGCCGCCGGCGCGGACGTAGCCGCCGTCCAGGGCGAGCGCGTCACGCAACACGATGTTGATGGCGCCCGAGACGGCGTCGCCGGAACGGTTCGCCGACGACGAGCGCACGACCTCGACCCGCTCGATCAGTTCAGCCGGGATGCGGTCGACGAAGAAGGACCGGTCGACACCGGCGCCGGGCACCTGCTCGCCGTTGATCAGGATCTGGGTATAGCCGGGATCCAGACCGCGCAGGCGCACGCCGTCGGCCTCAAGGATGTCCGACAGGAAGGTCACTGAAGGGACGCGCTTCAGGGCGTCGCCGACGGTCAGCGGCTCGAAGCGCTGGAAATACTCGAGGTCGTACGAGAGGGTCGGAACCACGTCGTCGGTGCGATTGCGCATGACGGGCTCGCCGGTGACGATGACCTCGTCGAGGGCCGTCGTCGGAACGTTTTGAACGTCCTGGGCCATGACCGGGCCGGTCAGGGCGAAAGCGAGCGGTGCGACGGCGGCGCCGAGCAGAAGTCCGATTTTCATTTGAAGCATCCCGATGCGGCCAGTCGACCCCCCGGCCGCCAGCTCTGGGTGCGCCAGCTAGGCCGCACCGGCGACGCGGGCGCGACGGTTTCGCGAACGGCGCTTGGCGATTTTCGAACGCCATCGTGACGATTGGTCCCGAGACGGATCGATCGTCACGAAGGTGACGCCGGACCGTCATCGTGCATTGCTTGACCGGCGGCGGCGGCGCGTGGTCTGGCGCGCCCGTCTAGCCTTGGAGGGGCGCACCAATGACTGTCCGGACCCTGATCGTCACCGTCGCCGCCGCGGCCCTTCTGACCGCCTGCGCGACCCGTGAAGTCGACTACCAGGGCGAGGGCGAAGGGGTCATTGGCCAGGGCGCATCGGTCCACGCCGTGCTGGAGACCCCGCCAGTGGGCCTGCCCGGCCAGGACGCCGCCGACGATCCCGCCGTCTGGGCCTCGGCCACACCGGTGTCGATCAAGGGCGCAACGGTGGACGGCTTCGTCGCCGGCACCGACAAGAAGGCCGGCCTGTACATCTACGGCCTGGACGGCGCGATCCTGCAGTTCCTGCCGGAGGGCCTGCTGAACAATGTCGACGTGGCCGAGGGCCTGAGCGTCGGCGGCCGTCCGCAGGTGGTGTTCGGCGCCAGCGACCGCACCCCGGGCAAGACCGGCATCGCCCTGTATCTGTTCGATCCGGCGGCGACCGGCGACAACGGCGTCCGTCACTGGGGCAATGTCGCCACCGACGTCGTAGAGCCCTACGGTTTCTGCTTCGCTCGCCGTGGCGCCGAACTCCATGCCGTCCTGGTCGGTCACGAGGGCGAACTGCGCCAGTTTGTGCTCACCGTCGGCGCCGCCGGCCGGCCGGCCGCCCGTCTGGTCCGCAGCGCCGCGATCGGCTCGATCTCGGAAGGCTGCGCCGCCGACGAGGCCACGGACGCCCTCTACATCGCCGAAGAAAACGTCGGCGTCTGGCGCTACGGCCTCGATCCGGCATCGAGCGCGGCGCGGACCCTGGTCCAGCCGATCGCCCCGGGCGTGCTGGTCGCCGATGCGGAAGGCCTGACGATCATCGCCGACGGCGCGGCCCGCTACCTGATCGGCTCCAGCCAAGGCGACTCGACCTTCCCGGTCTGGCGCATCGACGGCGCCACGCCCGCGTACAAGGGCCGCTTCGTGGTGGCGAACGGCGCGATTGACGGCGTGACCGGCACCGACGGTCTCGACGCCCTGGGCGGTCGGGTCGGCGACCGCTTCCCCGAGGGCGTGGTCGTGGTGCAGGACGACGTGAACGACGTCGGCAACCAGAATTTCAAATACATCGACTGGCGCGACATCCGCACCGCGCTGGGTCTTTAGGCGCGGCGGTTCCGCCGGGTCACGACAATCACCCCGATGGGGATGAGGTTGTAGGCCACGCCCGGCAGCCAGGGCGCGACCTTGAGCAGAGACGTCGCCGCGATCAGGGCCGAGATCAGTCCGGTCGCGGCCGAAATGGTCCAGGTCGTCGCCCACTGCACGCCCTTGCGGTGCATGGTGACGTCACCCCCGCGCAGAGCCTTGGCGGCCTGGGCGAACAGACCGGCGTTCAGCCCTGACAGCACGGCGAAGGCCACGCCGTAGATGACATAGGTCCAGCGCAGGTCGGCCAGGCCCGACATCAGCCGTCCGCCCGGTAACATCCCGCCGGAGACATAGTGGGTCGCCGTCTCGGCCAGCAGGCGCAGCGGGAAGACGAAGACCAACACCGCGAACACCACCGCGAGGCTGAGGAAGGTGGTCCAGCCCGTGCGCACGGGCGTCAGGGTCGACCACGTCCGGTGCGCCGTCCAGAACAGGGCGATCAGGGCAAAACCGAAGACGAAGGCCGGAATACGGGCCAGCGCCGTGGCCAGGTCCGTGAAGGATCGCAGCGGCTCGGTTCCGCCGATGATCAGCAAGGAGACGGCGAAGGCGAAGGCCGCATCGACGAAGGCGTCCAACCTTTGCGACTCCGGGCCCTGAAACGCCCACACGCCCGACGATCCGTCCATTGCCTCAGTGCCCGCCGGAGGGATAGGGGATGGTCACGCCGGTGCTGATCATGCCCGGAATGGCCTCGCCCAGCCCCATCAGGATGAACTGGATGGCCAGGGCGCACAGGATCAGACCCAGCACCCGCACCACAATGGCCAGGCCGACTTCGCCAAGGACGCGGCTGATCGGACCGGTCAGGGCGAAGCAGATGAAGGACACGATACAGGCCGCGGCGATGGCCGCCAGCGCCGCCGCCGTCCCGGTCGGACCGATCTTCGTGGCCTCGCCCGCCTGGATGATGATGGCCGAAATCGCTCCGGGCCCGATCATCAGCGGAATGGCGAACGGCACGACCAGCCGCTGGAACCGGCGCCGCGCATAGCCGCGCACATCCTTCAGATCGAGCGCAGCGTCCTTGTCGGCGAAGGTGGCCAGGAAGTCCTCGCGCGCCATGTCGAGGCCCAGCAGCAAGAGCAGGATGCCGCCGGCGATGCGGAAGGCCGCCAGTGAAATGCCGAAGAACTGCAGCAGCCAGAGGCCGGTGAACAGGAAAAAGGCGAGGAAGGCGGCGGCGAACAGGCAGATCAGCGCGGAGACTGACACCCGCTGGCGTAGCGTCGCCCCCGCTGTCGCCGCCGCGAAGATCGGCAGATTTCCCACCGGATCCAGCAGCGCGAACAGCGTCACGAACAGGTTGACCCCCAGTTCGACCGCGTCCATGACCTGACCTCGCCCCCAATTCACCCAGCCGCCATAAGGGCCGACGCACGTCCGCGCGTCCACCCCCGGCGGCAAAGGAGATCGACCCATGACGCCTGTGCTCAGCGACCCGCGCCTGATCGTCGGTCTGGACCTGCCCTCGCTGGACGCCGCCCGCGCCATGGTCGAGCGGCTGGGCGCGACGATCACCGCCTACAAGGTCGGCTTGACCCTGCTGGCCCGCCCCGGCGGCGTGGCCTTCGCCCATGAGCTGAGGGCCGCCGGAAAGATGGTCTTCCAGGATTGGAAGCTGCACGACATCGGCGCCCAGGTGGAGGGCGCCGCCCGGGCCGTGGCCGAAGGCGGCTGCGACCTGCTGACGGTTCATGCCGAGCCGCAGGTCATGAAGGGCGCGGTCAAGGGCCGCGACGCCGCCGGATCCGGGACCAAGCTGCTGGCCGTCACGGTCATGACCAGCCTGTCGGACGCCGACCTGGCCGAGATCGGCTACGGCTTCGACGCCGCCGCCCTGGTCGAGCGGCGGGTGCGCCAGGCGTTGGATTGCGGCGTCGACGGCGTCGTCTCCAGCCCGCTGGAAGCCGCCCGGGTGCGCGAGATCGCCATCGCCGCGGGCCGTCCCGACTTCCTGATCGTCACCCCGGGCGTCCGTCCCGAGGGCGCGGACAAGGGCGACCAGCAGCGCGTGGCCACTCCGCGCGCGGCGCTTCAGGCCGGAGCGACCCATCTGGTCGTGGCCCGTCCGGTCGTTGGCGCGGACAATCCTCTGCGAGCGGCCTCGGCCATCGTCGAGTCGATCGACGGCGTCGCCCTTTAGGGTTTTCAGCCCCGCTCGCCGGGCTCCTGACGGTATTCCTGCCGCGGCGTCCGGCGCGGCGGCTGGGGCCGGTGGGCGCGCGGCGGCGGCGGAGCGACCCGATGCGGCGGCTCGTAGCGCGGCGGCTCCGGCAGATAGATGGGCGGATAGGGCGCGTACTCGCGATCCCGGTCACAGTCGCAGTCACGGCGATCGTCGTAGCGGCGCTCGTCGTCGCGGAGGTAGCCCTCTTCGTAGGCCTCGTATTCGCTGTAGCTTTCGCGGACGTCGTAGCGGCTCTCGGAATAGCCTTCATACCGGTCGTGACGCTCGCTGTAGCCGTAGCGGCCGCCCCGGTCGTAGCGGTCATCGTAGCGATAGCCGCAGCGCGAGGGGCGCATGTCGTCACGGCCGAAGCCGGTGACCACATAGCCGAACGGCGCCGAGGGACAGGCCCGGCCTTCCAGCACGCGGTCGTCGTAGACGGCCGGACCGCCGGCGTAATAGCCGGCGTCTCCGCCATAACCGCCGCCGACATAGACCGTGCCGCCGCCATAGCCGCCGCGGGGTCCGGCCATGTCGTAGGTGCGGGCGTTCAGATAGCCGCGCGCCGAAGCGCCGGCGGAGGCGTGGGCCTGGGCCGAAGCATTGACGTTCACATTGATGTTGGAGTTCCAGCCACCGCCATGCGGCGGCGCGGGCGGACGCGGGCCGCCGCCTCCGCCATGGCAGCAGGGCGTGGGCGGCTGGGGCTGATGGCCGCCGCCGCGCGGATCGCCGGCGAGGGCGGGGGAGGCGGCGAGGATCAGGACGGCGGCGCCGGCCGCGGCGGTGAGCATGCGCATGTCACGGACTCCG
>Ga0307412_10001266_pt1 | contig 14173 bp, 16 predicted proteins | sample DK1Cmetagenome_3_FD_203823 | JGI IMG/M metagenome (GOLD analysis project Ga0307412, IMG submission 203823) | Maize rhizosphere microbial communities from greenhouse at UC Davis, California, United States - DK15-C-1 | ecosystem: Host-associated > Plants > Roots > Rhizosphere > Soil | place: USA...
ATGAGAGATCAGAATCGCTCAGGGCGGATGAGGGCATAGGTGAGGTAGACGGTGAGGAACACGGTCACGGCACCGCTGAGGACATAGTCGAATATCACTGTGTTTCTCCCGCTAGAGGCTGTCGCAGACGTGTGCGTAGGCGGCGCAGAGCACGAAAAATAAGATCGTGATGCCGAGCAGAACGATGTCGATCATCGACCATCACTCCTTGAATTGTTTTCGAAATGGAGACGCGGCGCGGGTCGGTGGGCCATGCGCTTGTCCCTGGTGTCTCGGGCAAGATCTCGCGATCGCCCGGCCATCAATATGCGGCCGAAGCGCATTAAGGTTCGAGACGCGGGGAGGGGCGTCGATATAAAAATCTTATAAATGCGCTGGTGGGTTCGGCGGTCGCGGCAGGCGGCAAAAGCCGGCATTCAGGCCAGTTTGGCGAAAGCTTCCCGGCCTAGGGTTTGCGGATAAAGAAGCAGACCTGCGTTCGGCTGAATGCCGTTTTGCAATGTACGAAGGCGATTTGAATGCCCAAGACCGAGCCAAGCAATTCTTCGGCCGAGACCCTTGCCGAATTGGCATCGTTGAAGGCGCAAGTCGAAGAGTTGACGCAGCGCATCGATACGCAGGGCTCGGTCCAGTTCGAAATCGCCAAGCTGTTGCAGACATTCCATTCCCAGCTCACGGCCCTGCCGCAGCAGATGAACGAGATCGTCAAGACGGCGATCGAGCTGAACAATCACGACAAGGTGCCGCTCACCAAGGAAGTGCTGACCAAGTTCGACGCGCGCCTCGGCAGCCTCGGCGTCGGCATGCACGTCTTGAAGCAGGTCAGCCACCTGACGCTGCGCCGCCTTGGCCCCGCGACACCGAAGATCCGTTGCGTCTTCATCGTCCAGTCGATCCCGATGTGGGATGCGCTGGCCGATGTCTACTGGGCGATGACCGAGGACGATCGCTATCACCCCATGGTCGTCTCGATCGACAACAGCCAGCTCGGCGTGGCGGAATTTGCGGGTGAGGAGGAGGTCCACGCAGGGCTGACCGCGCTCGGCATTCCCCATATCCGCCTCGATATGCATTCCTTCGATGCGCTCGACATCCTGCGCAACCTGATGCCCGACGTGGTGTTCCGCCAGCAGCAGTGGGATTCTCCGGTTCCGCATGGCCTCAGAACGATGGAGATCACCTTCGCGCGCATCTGCGTCGTGCCTTATGGCATGGGCGTGCTTGCCAACCCGGATGCCAAAAGCGAAGACGACGAAGCCTATAGCGACAACTACGACCAGCAATATCATCGTCTCGCCTGGAAGGTTTTCTGCGAGACGGAGCTGACTCAGTCCTACTACCGCTCTTTCACGCATTCCGATCCCGACAAGTTCGTACTGACGGGCTATCCGAAGCTCAACAAGCTGATGGAGGCCAAGGGCAAAGGCGAATGGCCGATCGCCGAGCCGAACGGACGAACCTTCCGCGTCATTTGGGCGCCGCACCACTCGCTGGCCGTCAATGGCTTCGGCTTTGGCGTTTTCCATAAGATCTACAAGCAGATGCTGGATTGGGCGCGCTCCGCCAAGGATATCCAATTCGTGCTGAAGCCGCATCCCGCACTTGCCTTCGGCGCCGAGCAGAGTGGCCTCTTCCGCGACAATTCCTATCAGCGCTATCTCGATGCGTGGTCGGCGCTGCCCAACTGCGCCATTCGCGAAGGCACCTATGGCGAGCTGTTCGAGGCGTCGGATCTGATGATCACCGACGGCGTCTCCTTCCTCACCGAATACCACCTCTTCGAAAAGCCGCTCATCTTCATCGATTCCGGCGCCCACGCCGCCTTCAATGCGCTGGGTCGGCTTGCCGAACGCGCCGCCCACCGCGTCGAAACCTTCAATCAGCTGCGCCAGGTGGCGCTTGATTACAAGGACGGCAAGGCCTGGAAGCTGGTGAAGGAGCGCGAGGAGCTTCTGAAGGTGCTGCTCCCGCGCACCGAGCCGGCCTCCAGCATCATTCTTGATTCCATCGCAGCCGATATACAGACGTCGAGGTCCTGATCATGTACCGCGCGCAACAGCATGCATTGACACTGCCCGTCGCCAACGACACGGGTGCCGTTCCCGCCCACAAGCGTGGCACCGGCTTCGCCTTCGATCTCGATGGCACGATCACCCGCGCCGAACTGCTGCCGATGATCGCCTCCGAGCTTGGCCTCGAAGCCGAAATGCGGCTCCTGACCGAGCTCACCATGTCGGGCATGATCCCCTTCGAGGATTCCTTCCGGCTGCGCTTCGCCATCCTGCGTAGCGCCGGCCTCGATCGCATCCAGTCTATCGTCTCCGAGGTCGAGTTCGATCCCGATATCGAGCAGTTCATCCGCCAAAACCGCGATCGCTGCTTCGTCGTCACGGGCAATCTCGATCTCTGGATCGCGCCGCTGGTAGAGCGCCTCGGCTGCCGCTTCTACACCTCGACAGCCACGACCGACAAGGACGGCTGGATCACCGGCCTCGACACGGTCATGCGCAAGAACGTCGCCGGCCTTGAGCTGAAAGACGAGTTCGACCGTCTCGTTGCGATCGGCGACGGCTTCAACGACGTGCCGCTCTTCGACGTCGCCGACATCGGCATTGCCTTCACCGGCCTGCATGGCGCGCCCGATGCGCTGGTCTCCGTGTCCAACTATGTCGCTCTCGATGGGAAGTCGCTATGCCGTCTGTTAAACACGCTGTAATCGCGGCGGCCGGCCTCGGCTCGCGGCTGGGCCATGGCAAGCCGAAGTGCCTGGTCGAGATCGAAGGCGTCAAGATCATCAAGCATCTGCTGTCGCTGCTGAAGGATGTCGAGGACGTCCGCGTCATCGTCGGCTTCGAGGAAAAGGCTGTCATCGCGGCGATCCGCGCCATCCGCCCGGATGTGCTCATCGTCCGCAACCCCGGCTTCCGCAGCACGACGACGCTGCACAGCTACGAGCTCGGCGGCCGCTATATCAAGGGCGATTGCCTGTTCATGGATGGCGACATGCTGGTCGAGCCGGAAAGCTTCGCAGCCTTCCTCGCATCTTGCGAGCCGGGCGTGGCGCAGCTCGGCATCACCAAGACCAAGACCCGCGACGCCGTTTTCTTGACCCGCGAGGACGGCCTTGCCGTAAGCTTCCGCCGCGACGACCCGACCGAATACGAATGGGCCAACATCGCCTGGCTGCCGGTCGATTACTTCGCCGATATCGGCAACACGGCCGTCTACGAACACCTCAGGCAGTTCCTGCCGATCCGCACCCACGAAGTGATCGCCTACGAGATCGACAGCGAGCAGGACCTGGCGCTGGCGCGGGACAATCTCCACTACTTCAATCTGCAGGCGCTGGCCGGCTGAAGCATGTCGCGCAAGAGCACGCAGTGGTTTTGCTACAGCGACACGCTTCAAGCAAACAGTCACGAAACGGAACCGAGCATGAGCCGCATATACAAGGACCAGGAAAGCATCGACGCCGTCAAGGTTCGCGATTTCTTCAATGGTCGCGCCAAAAAGGAAGGCAATGCCGTCAACGCCGTGATGCTGCAATCCGAGGGCTCGACGATCGCCGTCGACCGCGACATCCACGAGAAGACGCACCTGCTGCCGCGCCTCGAACGCCCCTCGAAGATCCTCGAACTCGGCTGCGGCGCCGGCCGCCTCGCCACCTTCTACAACAACAACGGCAACCAGTATCTCGGCTTCGATTTCTCCGAAGAACTGATCGCCCGCGCCAAGGCCGAGATCGGCGACGATGAAAATGTCCAGTTCCAGGTCGTCGAAGTCCCCCGGATCGCGGTCGAAGACTTCAAGCTGCAACCGCCCTTCGACTTCTTCCTGATCACCGGCCTCTTCATCTATCTCAACGACGAAGCCGTCCACGACACCTTCAAAATGATCGCCAAGCTCGCGGCCCCGAACGCCACGATCTATGTCCGCGAATCCCTCTCCGAACTCGACGTCCGCCTGACGCTGAAGGAGCATTTCTCCGAAGAACTCGACGAAGTCTACAACGCCATCTACCGCACGACGGCGGAACTGACCGAGGTGATGACCGACACGCTTGTGAAGGCGGGCTTCGCGTTCGAGGTCTGCGGCGAGTATGCGTTCCCACCGGCGCTGCGCAACAGGGCGGAGACGGCGCAGCGGTATTTTATGCTGCGGCGGGGGTGAGGGTGCCGACTAGTATTCCAGCCCGATTGCACGCTCATAGCGACGGAATGCGGCTTGATAGGTCTCCACGAAATCTTCCGGCAATTCGAACTTCACGATCCATTGTACTATCCGAGGCTCCTCTTTGGTTCCTCCGTGGTCGGTTCCAATCATCGAGACTGCTTCATCAAGCACTGCAGTACCGCAACTGGAGGCGGCGGCTTAGTGCCGCCTCCTATCGCTTGGCTGATCACTCGTCGTTGATCACCTCGTATTCGCGACCCTCAAGCCCGAGGTCTCGGGATGTCAGCACGATGCTGAAGCGCTTGAAAAGGTCGAAAAACTCGGTGATGGACAGGTCAAGTTCTACTTCTTTGAAACGCAGAGTATATGTCGAGGTGATTTGCGCATTGACGTCATCGAAGCCGGTTCCGTCAGCAACCACCACCCTGATAGACGGTTTGTCGAAGTTCTCACCAGTGTAGAAGTGGATCGCCACGGCATGGGCATTCTCGTCAAGAATGCCTTTGTCCCTAAGGAAACTGTGAATATAGACGTCATGGCCGTCGTCTGCGGCCGCTGTGCCTTTCCAGTCGTCGTATTGGGTGGATGCTTTGAAATCTTCCAAGTGAAATCCTCTCTGTTTTAACAAAATTACGCGGACACATCGTCCGCGCTCTTACTTTGCCAAGGCCATAATCCATTGAGCGATATCCGGAATGTGATCCAGCCCGTTCTTTGCGGCTTCCATTAGCGCTTCTTTGCTTATGTCGGCAGGAAGGCCGCGTATCATGTCTATCAGGCGCGTTTTGACGTCTTTTGGTTCTGCGCTCGCCTTAACTCGATCAATGAGGATGCTCTTGAGCTGTCGCTCGTCAATGCGAACAGTTAGCACGCCCAATATCGCTGTCAGGCCGCCATCGTCGGCGAGGAAATCAAGCCCCCGTGCGGTAATCCTCGCACCGGTGGGATAATCGTCTCGACGGTTTACCCATATGGTTGTCAGCGGGCCGTGCTCTTCAAGGTATGAAAGGTTCACCATGATGGCATTTGAAGGTCGGCCAAAAAGACTACCAACGTCCGCCGGCTTCGGATAGTTCTCGGCGAGCTTATTCAGTATATCGCGCTGCAGCTCTCGATTTAAGAGTTCACCCATCCGCCAAGCCTTGCTCCTCGCTTCATCGTCTCTAGCCCTACACCTTCTTCATGGCCTTCCAACTCTCCTGGCCAGTGGAGAATTCTGTCTTTCCTTCTAAGCAGCTTGAGATGATGACCTCAAGAATGCGGGCGTTGATCGCATCAATCTTCAATGCAAAGTCTCTCATTTTCCCGAAATCAATCACTCGCGACTGTTTGCCTTTTCCGCCGCTAACTTGATTGACTTCGGTCTTCCCGTTCTCGGAACCCCACACGCCATGCACGGCTTGATCGCGCTGCGTTTTGATTGACAGAGCGTCGTCGCAAATCGAGCCTATTCGCTTCGCCCATGTTGGAAGAAGTTGGGCCTGCGCCTGCTCTTTCAAGAAGCGCGCTCTCTCGATGAAAGACGCTCTATTTCCTCGTCCGCTGTCGTATGGTTGGCCGTTATTTGCCGCAGTCACATAGGCCCCGAGAAGAAACTCCAGATGCGACCAGTTGTGCGCGATCAACCCTATCCCGGCGAGTTCGTTATCGGAAATTGTAGGCATCACCTTGAAGCCAGTCTTACTGATCGTAAGCATTGTATGGCCTTTGCGATCTGGGTGCTGATAACTAGCGGGTATGTAATCTCGACTGAGCCGACACGCCGACCGATCGCCGAGGCCGGCAGCTAAAAGGGAATATGACCTACACCGATCATGTTTTTTCCTTCCTGTGCGTGGTGTGAGATACCTCGGAAATTGCTGTCTTGGAATATCCCCGGAAACACCTGGACTTGATAGCCATGTTCACGGAGAAAACTGGAAAGCTCCTCGGCAAAAGCCGAGCCTTTCGCGCTACCCATCATAACGGTGATCTGAATAGGCATGTCTTTGGAACACCTCCGCAGAACTTCATTTTTCAGCCTCCGCACGCCGATGAAGCGACGCAGCCGAATGAGCAAGATGTAAGAGAAACTTGCCAAGGAAATTATTATTGCCGACCAACCGACATAGAAGTCGCCGCCAGGAACAACGCCCGGGTAAGCCTGAATAATTCCTCCGGCGATCGCTCCCGCCAAGCCTATTACCGCGATGAAAACTTCCATCGATCACCTGCTCTGATCACCAAGTCCGCAATACTCAGCGAGCGACAGGTTGTCGCTCGCTGAAATGGTCACCGCCTTAGACCTTTTTTCGGGTCGGCAGATTTGCCGACCCGACTTGTTTTCAGATTGCCAACTTGGCGACTTGATCGTGCGGATTCCTCGGAGTAGTCGAGGCGCGCTTGACGGCGTGCAAGGGCCTGCGCAAATGCGATGAGGGCGGATTTTGCATCCTCCGCGTCGTGATCGCACGTCACCGCAGTACCTCCGATCCTGCCTGCCGATAAGCTCCGTTGTCGGCACTCAGGACTTTCTCGATTCGCGCGGCTCGGAGAAACGAGCCGCTATCGCTTCGGCGTCTTTTTGCATCTCCTGGGCGAAAGCAACAAGCTCGGCTGGTATTTCATCAGCGCGCAGCTTCATCATTTCAGCGAGTGCTTTGTAGAGGGAGGCAAACTGTGAAACGCCTGCCCTATACAACGTTGTTACCTGCCGGTAGTCGCTGAGAACAGTTTCCTTGTCTTCGATGAGCTTGCTTAAGAACTTCATGTCCTTCTCGGCCTCGACGAGGTCCCGCTCCTTTACCTCGATCTCCTTTTCCTTCTCACTGATCTTGAGGAGCAGCTCTGCACGATCGCCGATGTCGTCGTGTTGAGCGAAGGTGAGGTTCTCGATTACCTCAGCGTTCACAGAACCGCTGTAACGCGCCTGGCCATTGCGGGGTGCACCGAGGCAGAGATCGCCACGATCACCGGTCACACGCTGCGAGATGTGCGCTCGATCCTCGATTCGAATTACCTAAACCGCGATGTGGCAATGGCGGTCAGTGCGATCAGGAAGCTCGAAAGGAGAACAGAAACTCCCAACTGAGTTTCCAACTGTCACGAAACATTCTGCTTAAACGAGAGAAAAACGTGAGCAAAATCAATTGGCTGGGGAACCTGGATTCTCACATGATTTCAATGGCTTAGTGGAAGAGCCTTGAAATTCCCTCTGTTTTCCCATCGCGAGCGACCGTGGATGCCACCTTTGTGCCCTGGCTTTGGGCATCAGTCAACGGGGCGGCAGAGCGGCAATAATTTCCGCTTTCGCGAAGGAGGTCCATTGCCGGGGATAGCCACTGAGCGCCAACAGGAGACATTGCGTTAGCCGACGATCGTCTCCACGAAATCTGCGAACGCCCGTGCCTTGGCGCTGGCCAGCCGCCCCGTTGGAAAGACCGCCCACAGGTCGATGTCCGGAAGCGTCCAATCCTGAAGCACGCGGAGAACTTCGCCGTTCTGCAGCTCCGGCCAGAACATCCAGTCCGATGTTACTGCCAGTCCCATATCGGCCTTGACGGCAGCGCGAATGCCCTCGGCGGCGGTGAAGCGCACCCGTCCTGACACCGCGACTGACGCCTCGGTGCCATCTCTGCGGAACGTCCAGCTATTCCCAAGCTGGGTATAGACGACGGCCTGATGCGTGGCGATGTCCACCGGGACCTGCGGGATGCCGCACTTCTTGAGATAGGCAGGCGTCGCCACCACGGAACGGCGGCCTGTCGCGATCCTGCGGGCGACAGCGGCACTGTCGGCGAGTTCGCCCATGCGCAGTGCGATGTCGATACCTTCTGATACAAGGTCGATCACGCGGTCGTCGAGAACGACATCGACCTCAAGGTCGGGATGAGCGGCCAGGAAATCCGGCAGGCGCGGCACCACCATGAGCCTGGCGAACGTCGTTGCTGCACCGACACGGAGGCGGCCAGACAAGCCCGCACCCGCGCCCTTCGCCTCCAGCTCGGCCTCGTCTGCCTCCTGGATCGCCGTCTTTGCCCGCTCGTAGAAGCGGACGCCAGCGTCGGTCGGCGAGAGGCCGTGTGTGGATCGGAGGAGCAGGCGAACCTGAAGCCGATCTTCCAACTGCGCAATCGTCTTCGAGATCGCCGGCTGGCCGACGCCGATCTGTCGCGCGGCCTGCGAGAACGACCCTGTCTCAACCACCCGCACGAACGCGGTCATCGCCTGAAGTCTGTCCATCGCCTATTCTCCTTGGGAATAAGCATTATCGCCTCAAGCGGCCTGCCGCAAGTTTCGAGGAATGGTCATAACTGTCTTCAACGGAACACGGTCCGATGGAGACAAACGATGATCAAAGTCCACGCCTTTGCCACCCCGAACAGCGTCAAGGTACTGATCGCCCTCGAAGAAATGGGGATACCCTACGATTTGAGACCGGTGAATGTCCGCAAGGGAGAGCAGAAAGCGGAGGCGTTTCTCGCTCTCAATCCGAACGGCAAGGTGCCGGTCCTGGTCGATGACGGCTTCGTGCTGACCGAGAGCGCTGCCATCCTCGTCTATCTCGCCGAGAAGACCGGCCAGCTCCTGCCGCGGGACGGTGTCGGTCGCGCCCGCGTCTTCGAACAGCTCTTCTTCCATGCTTCGGGCTTGAGCCCAGCGTTTGGCAATGCCGGCTTCTTCAAGCGCTCGTCGCCGGAGCCGCAGCCGATCGCGGAGGCGCGGTTCACGACCGAAGCCGAACGGATCCTTAGCCTGCTCGAAACGAAGCTCGCCTCGCAGTCCTTCGTCGCCGGAGAGGACTTCACGATCGCCGACATCGCCCATTTCGGCTGGATGTGGCGCATCGCCTTTCCGGGCCTGACCCTTGATGGTCGCCCCAACCTTTCCCGCTGGTACGAGACCGTGGCTGCACGCCCGGCCGTCCAGCAGGCCGTCGCTCGCGTCGAGGCTCTGGTCGAAACCCAGCGGCCCGCCGCCTGATCCTCCCATCCATGAACTCCACTCAGACACGCAGGAGAACCACCATGTCCAAGTTCGAAACCTACAAGAATTCCTTCCCGAACGCCCGCCTGACCCGCACGCCGAGCGGCGTCCTCGAAGTCGCGCTGCATACTGACGGCGGCAAGCTCGTCTTCAACGGACATACGCATGAGCAGTTCGTCGATCTGTTTCATCAGATCGGCGCCGACACCGAAAATCGCGTGGTCATCCTCACTGGGTCTGGCGATGCCTTCATGGACGCGATCAGCCCCGATGGCTTCGATTTTTTCTCGCCACGCGGCTACGACAAGATCTTTCGCGAGGGCCGTAAGGTTCTGATGAACATCCTCGATATCGAAGTGCCGATGATAACCGCGCTCAACGGGCCGGTGCTGCTTCACTCGGAATATGCGCTGCTCACCGACATCATCCTCGCGACACCGGAAACGGTTTTTCAGGACAAGCCGCATTTCGATTTCGGCATTGTCCCCGGCGACGGCGTCAACCTTCTCTGGCCGGAGGTGATCGGCAGCATCCGCGGCCGCTACTTCATCCTAACCCGCCAGGTACTCGATGCGGCAACCGCCAAGGACTGGGGCGTGGTCAATGAGATCGTGCCGGCCGACAAGCTTCTCGCCCGAGCCCATGAGATAGCCGAGGGCATTGCGGCGCTGCCACCGCTGACCTCGAGCTACACCCGCATCGCGCTCACCCAGAAGCTGCGCCGGATCATCGATCAGGACGGTGGATATGGTCTCGCTCTCGAAGGCATCAGCGCCGCCGAAGTCGCTCGTTCCATGGCTGCGAACGGCTGATCATGTCCTCACCTATCGCCGGGCTTCGGTAATTTCTGAGGTCCGGCCCTATCAATATCCGAAACCCCGAAAATCCAGACATCAAGGAGAATGATCATGACACTGCAATCCAAGCTCGACGCCTTTAAGACCGATTTCGAAGCGGGCAAGCCGCCCTATAACGTCCCCTATTCGGTGATCGAGACGATGCACCGCGCTACCGCAGAGCTGATCGCTTCGGGCGCTGCCCAGAAGGCACTGAAGGCCGGCGACAGGCTGCCGCAATTCACCCTCTCCGATCCGGACGGCAATCCGGTCTCGTCGGCGGATCTTCTGGCACATGGCCCGCTGGTGATCAGCTTTTACCGCGGCGTCTGGTGCCCGTATTGCAACATGGAGCTCCAGGCCCTGCAGGAAGTCCTCCCGCAGTTCGAAGCACTTGGCGCAAAGCTCGTCGCTATTTCCCCACAGAACCCGGTCAACAGCCGCAAGTCGGTGCGCCAGAACAACCTGACCTTCCCGATCCTGTCCGACACGCATAACGATGTCGCGGCCGCCTTCGGCCTGCGTTTCGAGATGCAGGATTATCTGATCGACCTGTACAAGTCGCTCAAGAACGATCTTCCCACCTTCAACGGCGACCCGAGCTGGACGCTGCCCATGCCAGCCCGCTACGTTGTCAGCCAGGATGGCCTCATCCTTTATGCCGAGGTGAACCCGGATTACACCCGTCGTCCTGAGCCGGAAGATATGCTGCCCGCGCTTCGTGCCGCAGCAACCCGCACCGCCGCCTGATCCAATCCCCCATCGAAACCAATGGAGACAAGGCCCTGCTTCCCGCCGAGGCGGGGCCGAAAGGATATGTGATGAAGAAGACATTTCTGATTACGGGTGCCAGTAAGGGCATCGGGCTGGCGCTCGCGAACCGGCTTTCAGCTCAGGGCGCCGCGGTGATCGGCATTGCCCGCCATGCCGTCAAAGACTTTCCCGGCACCCTGCATCCGCTGGATCTCGGCAACCGCGACGCGCTGGACAGGCTCGCTGTCATCGTCCGCGACAGCGACGTCGACGGCATCGTCAACAATGTCGGCCTCGTGCGTGCCGCGCCGCTGGGCAGCATTGCCGTCGATACGCTAGACGAGGTGTTGCGGGTCAACCTGCATCCGGCGCTCGTCGCGGCGCAGGCGGCTCTCGTCGGAATGACGGCGCGCGGATGGGGCAGGATCGTCAATATTTCCAGCCTGACGGTGCTCGGCAGTGTCGAGCGCACGAGCTATGCGGCGGCCAAGGCCGGGCTTGAAAGCTTTACGCGCAACTGGGCGCTTGAACTGGCGGCGAGCGGCATCACGGTCAATGCGGTTGCGCCTGGCCCAACGGAGACGGAGCTGTTCCGGGCCAACAATGCACCTGGCAGCGAAGGTGAGGCCCGCTATCTCGCAGGCGTTCCGATGCGCCGTTTCGGCCGGCCGGAGGAGATCGCTGCCGTAATCGCCTTCTTACTCTCCGACGATGCCACCTTCATGACCGGACAGGTGCTGCATGTCGATGGCGGCGCTTCGATTGGCAAGGCATCGATTTAAGGTCCCGAGTCGGCCCAAAATCCACCGCCGAAAGCGAACAACAGCAACATATGCTTCAATGTCAGCGTTATCTTTTTCACCAACGCAATATCCGACAGTCAGATTCCGGGCCCGTTGCGGTCGTTGCTTGCGGGTCCCCAGCCAGTTTCTCTAGGCGCCTTCGAACACGGCAGATGGCCGAAGGAACTGCGGCCGAGATCGCCCAACTTATTGAGAAGACGCCACTTTTCCGTGCGGGAAATAGGCGCAAATTTGGATCGAAAAATCGGTGAAAAATGACTTGCCTGGGAGACCTAGATTCTCACATAATTTCAATGACTTAGATGAAAAGCCTTGAAATTCCCTCTGTTTTCCCATCGCGAGCGACCGTGGATGCCACCTTTGTGCCCTGGCTTTGGGCATCAGTCAACGGGGCGCCAGAGCGGCAATTACTTCCGCTTTCGCGAAGAAGGTCACATTGCCGGGGATGGCTGCTTTGCGCCAACAAAGCTGCCATCCCAAATCCGGCCGTATATCGTCGCAGGCCTGTCGATTTCCCAAAACGCTCCGATGGCTTCGAACCCGAACCAGGAGGTCGACATTCCTACTCCCCGGCCTCAGCCTAAAGTCTGCGGGTGCCGAGCCACTTCACTTTCTCAGGATCGCGATGATCGAAGAAGCTGCTGGTCTTCTGGTCGAGTGCGCTAATCGAGGCGACGTCGTCCTGATCAAGTTCGAAGTCGAAGACCGAGAAGTTCTCAGCCATGCGCTCCTTGCGGACCGACTTCGGGATAGCAACGATATTGCGCTGTATCAGCCACCGCAGCACGACCTGAGCGACGCTCTTGCCATGCTTCTTGCCGATCGACTGCAGGAGCTCGTTCGTGAACAGCCCGTTCTTCCCTTCCGCGAATGGACCCCATGCCTCGGGCTGCACGCCGTATTGGTGGAGGATCTTCTGTGCGTCGTCCTGGTGATGGAATGGATGAATCTCGATCTGGTTGACTGCGGGAACGACCTTGTTATGGAGCACAAAGTCCACCAGACGGTCGGAATAAAAGTTGCTGACCCCAATCGCGCGGATGCGGCCGGCCTCGTGCAACTCCTCCATCGCGCGCCAGGCGCCATAGACGTCGCCGTAGGGCTGATGAATGAGCCAGAGGTCGAGATAGTCGAGCTGCAGCTTGTTCAGCGAACGCTCGAAAGCCGCCTTCGCCCCTTCGTATGTCGCATCCTCGATCCAGAGCTTCGTCGTGACGAACAGTTCCTTTCGATCAATCCCGTGGTTGCGGACGGCATTGCCCACCGCTTCTTCGTTGCCGTAAGAGGTCGCGGTATCGAGCAGGCGGTAACCGACGTCGATCGCGTCTCGGACGCTGCGCTCGCACTCGGCGGGATCGGGAACCTGGAACACGCCAAATCCCAGGATCGGCATTTTGAGCCCGTTGTTCAGGGTGACGGTAGGTACAGTGGTGGTCATTTTCATATCCTTTGTCTGGACTGGGCTCGTGCCCTGGCCTTATTTTCCGACGCGCGCCTGAAGATGCGCGGGGTATCTGTCTCCGACGATGTCGATCTTCGCGAGGGCGTCGGCGATTTCGGAAGCGTCGCCGGCGGAAAGCTCCACCGCAGCCGCGCCGAGGTTCTCCTCCAGGCGGTGCAGCTTGGTGGTGCCGGGGATCGGCACGATCCAATTCTTCTGCGCCAACAGCCATGCGAGCGCGATCTGGGCTGGCGTGACGCCTTTGGATTCGGCGATCTGGGTCAGAGCTACAACGAGCGCCTTGTTCGCCTTGAGGTTCTCTGCGTGGAAGCGCGGAACCACACTGCGGAAGTCGCCGGGACCGAAGGTCGCCGTTTCGTCAATCTTGCCCGTCAGGAATCCCTTGCCGAGTGGGCTGAATGGCACGAACCCAATACCGAGTTCATCGAGCGTTGGGATGATCTCCTTCTCAGGCTCGCGCCAGAACAGCGAGTACTCGCTCTGGAGCGCGGTCACCGGCTGCACGGCGTGAGCCTTGCGGATCGTCTGGGCGCCAGCTTCAGACAATCCGAAATACTTGACCTTGCCCTCCGCGATCAGTTCTTTGACGGTTCCGGCGACATCCTCGATCGGCACGTTCGGATCAACGCGGTGCTGGTATAGAAGATCGATCACATCCGTTCGCAACCGCTTCAGCGATCCCTCGACGGACTGGCGGATGTAGGCGGGCTTGCTGTTCATATGCTGGCCGCCATCCGGGCTCGGGAGTTCGAACCCGAACTTGGTGGCGATCACGACCTTGTCCCGGATCGGCTGGAGAGCATCTCCGACGACGTCCTCGTTTGTGAACGGGCCGTAGACCTGCGCCGTGTCGAAGAATGTCACGCCGTGGTCATGCGCCGCACGGATGAGAGCAACGGCATCCTTCGTGTCGGTCGCCGCTCCATAGCCGTGGCTGAGCCCCATGCATCCGAGGCCGAGCGTCGATACCTCAAGCGTTCCGATAGTTCGTTTCTTCATGGTCATTCTCCTTGATCAGGCCGCGCATTCAGCCTGCGCGGCGTCTTTCTGGGACTGAGACTGCCGCCGTGCGGCAGGAACGATGGTTAGGAGCGAGATCACCAGTGTTGCGATCAGCATGATGGTGCCTGCGTCGAACGCATGGGAAACGCGATATGCTGTCAGGTCTGCTCCGCTAAGGC
>Ga0307412_10001268_pt1 | contig 14168 bp, 10 predicted proteins | sample DK1Cmetagenome_3_FD_203823 | JGI IMG/M metagenome (GOLD analysis project Ga0307412, IMG submission 203823) | Maize rhizosphere microbial communities from greenhouse at UC Davis, California, United States - DK15-C-1 | ecosystem: Host-associated > Plants > Roots > Rhizosphere > Soil | place: USA...
GGCGCCGATCGCGATCTTGCCGACATGGTAGTTCACCGAGCCATAGGGCGCGAAGAAGTTGTAATCGACGTCGAACGAGCGCCGCAGCTTCGGCCCGTTGCGGCTATAGGCGTAGACGCCGTCCTGGGTCTGCGCGACGCCTGCGGCGTTGGTGAGGTTCACCAGCGCGCTGTTGCCGCCGCCGGCGACGTCGGTCACCATCGAGATCTGCAGCGCGTCGACCGCCACCGTCTGCGCGGCGACGTACAGGCCGGCCGTGGTCGTCAGATCGCCATTGCCGACTTTCCATACGCGGGTGGCGCGGAAATCGTTGGCGAAATGGTCGCCGTTCTTGAGCCGATAGACATTGGCAAAATAGTTGGCGAGCAGCCCGTTGCCGTTGGCATTGACGGGCACCGCCTTGCCGGCATTCGGGCCGTTGAAATAGGTCGCCGTGCCGCCGGCGCCGATCAGCGAGGCCGCCAGCGTCGCCACCGGTGCGACCGTGCTGGGGAAGGCGCGCAGGAAATCGCCCGAATTCTTCGAGAAACGGGCGCGGTCGGTGAAGGTCCAGCCGGCGAGATCGAACTGCGCCTCGAAGCCGATCGACTTGGACTCGACGGTCTGCCCGCGCTTGATTGCGAAGGCGGCGACCTGGTTCTGGCCGTCGAGCGTCAGCAGCGTGGGGATGTTCGGCGAATACATCGAATCCTTGAGGATATCGAAGCCGCCCACGTTGCCGATCACCGGCTTGTCGTTGGTCCCGGTGAGCGTGACCGGATAGGTCGCGTAGCTCGGCGCGCGATCCTGAAGCAGGCTGCCGTAGAGGCGGATATAGCCGTTGGCGAATTCCTTGGTGATGTTCAGCTTGATCTGGCCGCCGTTGAACGAGGTCATGCCGCTCGCGCGCGGACCCTCGCCGACGCGGTAGAAGCCGCCGACATGGAAGCGCACCGTCTTGCTGAGATGGGCGCCGTAATCGAGGTCGACGCGCTTCGAATCATAATCGAGGCCGGTCGAGACCTGGATCGCGCCGCCATCGACGTCGCCGTTTTTGGAAATGAGGTTGATCAGGCCGCCCGGCGAATTCGAGGCGAAGGTGGAGGCGGAGCCGCCGCGGATCGTCTCGATCTGGGCGATGTTGAAATCGGCGCGGAAGAAGCTGTCGCCAGCGATGTTGAACAGGTCGTTGAACTCGACGACCGGCAGGCCATCCTCTTCCAGCAGTACGTATTTCGAGCCGCCCGATCCGATCGGCAGGCCGCGCACGGTGTAGTTGTTGTTACCCTCGCTGACACCGGTCTCGACGCGGATGCCCGGCATGGTGCGCAGGATGTCCGCGAGGCCGACGGGGCCCAGCTTCTGGGCCTCGGTGCCCTTCAGCGAACTGGTGGAGGTGGCGCTGTCCAGCCGATCACGGCCCTTGGCGACGCCGGTGGAAAAGACTTCCTTGTCGGCAGCGGGCTGCGCGGCCTGCGCTTTTGCTGAAGCGTCTGCATTGCCGTTGGTCTGCGCGAATGCAGGCGCTGACACGGCGGTCGTAGCGATCAACGTCAGTATAAGCCCTGAAATCTTCACCGGTGCACCCTTTGCCATTTCGGTAGCGATCCTCTTGGCCGTCTTATAGATTGCGAACGTCCTCCATCGGCCGCGAAGATGCGTTGTTTCGCTTGTTTTGCGGCTACTTAAGTATTTCTCCGGATTTCCCGTCCGGTCATGCCGGGGGCGCATCCGATTAGGGGGGGCAAGAAAGATCCTGATTGGAGCAGGTTTTACAGGCTGATTTGAGGAAGAAGATCTTTGCATGAGAGCGTTGCCGCGCCGATTCGTTGGCAGTGGCCGACGCCGGTGCGGCGCAGGTGGTTCAGCCTTAATCCCGCGCTCCACCCAGCGTTGCCTGGTCTCAAATCAGAAACAAATTGGCTGCCACTGACCACCGGCTCAGGATTTTTCGTCCGACATCATGCGGTTGCTTGACTCCGCACTGCAACAAATCGTTAACTATGATCCGGTGCGAGGGACCGCGCCGAAGCTAAGGGGGAAACTATGACCATCCAGAAGCACGTCAGGACGTGGATCGCTTGCGGCGTCGCAACGCTCGCCATGGTCGGCGCCACGGCACCTGCGCAGGCGCAACTCAAGATCAATCTGGTCGATAAGGGTGGTGTTGCCGGCAGCCCCGCGGAGATGGGGTTCAAGATCGCGGCCGCCTATTGGGAGAGCGTGATCTCCACCAATGTGACGATCAATCTGGGTGTGGGCTATAGCGCGCTGGGTACCGGGATCATCGGCTCCACCCGCAGCACCAGCTACAATGTAGCGACGGAAGACGTGATCGGCGCGCTGAAGGCCGGCGCGACCTCGGCGCTGGATGCTTCGGCCGTGCTGCCGACGCTGTCGCAGGCAACCTATAACGACCCGACATTCGGCGCTATTCACGGCATCTCGATGGTACAGAACGCGCCGACGAACGGCGTCAACGGCATCGATCTGACCAAGTCGACCTACGACACCTCGATCACGCGGGACAACGCCCGACTGAGCGCGACCGAAGCAAATCTCAAGGCGCTGGGCTATACGGGTTTCGGCACCGGCACGGACGCCGACGTCACCTTCAGCTCGGCGTTCAGCTTCGATTTCGATCCGCGCAACGGCATCACGGGCAACCAGATGGATTTCGTCGGCGTCGCCATCCACGAAATCGGCCATGCGCTGGGCTTTACCAGCGGCGTCGATACCTATGACTATTATGCGGGCAAGGGCCCCGGCGCGGCGACCGGCGCAGTGAACAATTTTGACAACGTCACCGCCGGCTCCGTGCTGGACCTGTTCCGCTACAGCAGTGATCCCCGCAATGCCGCGCCGGGCACCGGGCCGGTGCTCGACTGGTCGGTCGGAACCGCAGCCTATTTCTCGATCGATGGCGGGCAGAGCCAGTTCAACGGCAGCTCGCTGATGTCGACCGGGGCCTATAACGGCGATGGCCGCCAGGCTTCGCACTTCAAGGATACCCCGAGCGCGGCAGGCGGCTGCAATGGCTACAACCAGATCGGCGTGATGGACCCGACCTTCTGCTACGGCGAGATGGGCGTGATCTCCGCGACCGACCTCGCCGCGTTCGACGCGATCGGCTGGGACCTCAACCTCGATGTGCTGGCGAACCGCGACTACACGGTGAACACCAAGCAGATCTACTGGTCGCTCACCGCGGTGCCGGAGCCGATGAGCTGGGCAACGATGCTGTTCGGCTTCGGCGCGGCCGGTGCGATGCTTCGCCGCCGCCAGCGCGCGCAGACGGTGGCGCTCGCCGCCTGATCCGATCGGGATCGCATGCGAGGGGCCGGACGGGAGACCGTTCGGCCCTTTCGCGTTTTACGGTTTTCTAAGCCTGCTCTGCCATGGTCCACCGCCTTCCGCCCGTTCCGGCGAGGGAGTTTCTGGGGAGACGACCATGCAACGCCTGCCGCTGATCGCGCCGCAGCCGCCGCGGCTGAGCGCAATGACCGACGAGCTCCGCGCGATCGAAGCGCGCGGCACCTATTCGAACGGCGGACCGGTGGTGCGCGGGTTCGAGGCGGCGGCCACTGCGCGGCTGTTCGGCGGGCAGGGCGCGTGCCTGGCGGTGAACAACGCGACCATCGGGCTGATGCTGGCGATCCGCAATGCCGCCGGACCGCGTGCCGGCAGCGGCGCGCTGGCGCTGGTGCCGGCCTTCACCTTCGCGGCGACCGCGCAGGCGGTGCAATGGGCGGGCCTAACCCCGGTGCTGTGCGACGTGGACCCGGAGGACTGGTCGATGCGCGCCGATGCCGAGGCGGCGGCGTTCGATCGCCACGGCGATCGCATCGCGGTGGTGGTGCCCTATGCCACCTTTGGTGTGGCGATCGATCTGGCGCGCTACCGCGATTATCGCGCCCGCGGCATCGGCGTGGTGGTGGATGCGGCGGCCTCGCTCGGCACGATCGATGCACAGGGGCAGGCGTTTGGCGCGGGGGCGCCGTTCCCCATCGTCTATTCGATGCACGCGACCAACGTGTTCGCCACGGCCGAGGGCGGCCTGATTCACAGCGGCGACGTGGCGCTGATCGAGACGCTGCGGCGGATGAGCAATTTCGGCTTCGACGGTGGGCGATCGGTGGAAGGGCCGGGGCTGAACGCGAATCTGCCCGAAGTGTTCGGCGCGCTCGCCATGGCGAAGCTGGACGAACTGGAAGGCATCGCCGCGCATCGTGCCGCGCTGGATAGCGTGTATCGGGCGCGGCTGGGCGGATTCGCCCTCGCGCATGGTTTCGAATTCCAGGCGCTGCACGGATCGCGCCCGGCGCTGCAATTCCAGTCGCTGCTGTTGCCGCGCCCCTTTGCCGGTCACCGCGCGGCGATCATCGCCGCGCTGGCCGAGCAGGGCATCGGCGCGGGGCAGTATTTCAGCCCGCATCTGGGCGAGCAGCCCTGGTTCCGCAGCAGCTGCGTGATCGACCGCGCATTGCCGGTTGCCGATGAGATTTCGGGCCGCATCCTCTCGCTGCCGGTTACCGATGGGATGACCGAGGCCGATGTCGACATCGTCTGCACCGCGCTGATCGACGCCTGCCGCACGGCCGGGCTGGATGGGCTGCGCGTCGAGCGGCGGGGGCAGGCGGTGCATTCGGCGCTGATCGTAGGCGGTGGCCCGGCCGGCACGGCGCTGCTGACCGCCGCGACGAAGGGCGACCAGCTGATCGGGCTGGCGGAGAGCGGCCTCGCCGTTGTCGAGCGCGATGCGGTACTGGGGCGGGGCGAGATCGGCGGCTATGCCATCACCTCGGACAGCACGGCCGAGACCTTCCTCACCGCGGTGAAGGACAATGTGCACGGCGATATCGCCGCGCTGGCCGAGCACCATGCCGGCCGCGAGGTGGCGCTGCATGCCGGGCGGTTGGGCGTGCCGCTGGCGCGGGCCACGCCGCTGCTGGAAGCGACCGGCGCGCGGCTGGGCGCCATCGTTGCGCAGCATGGCGGCGTGGTCGCCACCCGTTCCGAAGTGATCGACGCGCGCCGCACCCCGCAGGGCGACTGGGCCGCGCGGGTGCGCAACCTGCTGACCGGCGACGAGCGGGTGATGCGCGCCGCGAACCTGGTGATCGCCACCGGCGGCTATCAGGATCGCGCGCATGTCGCGGCCGAAGCGATCGCGGGCGCACCGATCGGTGACCTGGCTGGCGACCGGCTGATGCTGGGCGATGACTTCCTGCGGCTGGGCGGGCTCGATCGGCTGCGCGCACGGCTGGAGGGCGTGCGGGCGCCGCGCATCGCCATTGTCGGCGGATCGACCAGTGCAATGGCGGCTGCAGTGCTGCTGCTCAAGGAAAGCCCTGGGCTGCCGCTGGGGGCGAGCGCGCTGCGGCTCTACCACCGCAGGCCGCTGCGACCCTTTTATCGCTCGGTGGAGGAGGCGCATGCCGATGGCTTCACCGATTTCGGACCCGAAGACATCTGCCCGCTGAGCGGCTTCGTCTATCGCCTGGCCGGTTTCCGGCTGGAAGCGCGCGAACTCGTGTTGCGAATGCTGGGCGCCGGCGGCCGTGCGCCCGATCCGCGCATGGCATTGTGCCGGCTGACGGGCGAGAATGATGGCGCGATGCGGGCGGAACTGGAAGCGGCCGATGTGGTGATCGGCGCGCTCGGTTATCGGCCGCGGGCATTGCCGCTGTACGATGTGGAAGGTGCGCGCATCGCGCTGATGGCGGATCATCCGGGCCGGCCCCGGCTGGTCGACCAGCAGTGCCGCGTGCTCGATGCCGAGGGGCTGCCGCTGCCAGGCGTCTACGGCCTGGGACTCGCCTCGGGCCATGTGCCGGACGGGCCGCTGGGCGGGGAGGCGAGCTTCAGCGGCAAGGCCAATGGCCTGTGGCTGTGGCAGAATGCCATCGGCCAGATGATCGTCGACCAGATCCTCGCCGACCGGGCGCGCGCCGCGGCATGAGCGCGGCACCCGCGATCTCGGTGGTGATGGCGACCTATAACGGCGCTGCGTTGCTGCCCGAGACACTGGCGAGCCTGCAGGTCCAGTCGTTCGCCGACTGGGAGTTGGTGGCGGTGGACGATGGCTCGCGCGACGATACCGTGGCGGTGCTCCGCGCGGCGGGCGATCCGCGCATCCGGGTGATCGAAAGCGCGGTGAACGGCGGGCCGGTGGTCGCGCGCAACCGCGCCTTCGCCGAAGCGCGGGGGCGCTACATCGCCGCGCTGGACCAGGATGATCTGTGCCTGCCCGATCGCTTCGCCCGGCAGGTCGCCTGGCTGGAGGCGCATCCCGCGACCGTGCTGGTGAGCACCGCCACCGACTGCCTGGTCGACGGCAAGGTCCGCCCCGGCCAGTGGGTGCGGCCGCTAACCCCGGGGCTGATCGACTGGCTGATGCTGGTGCAGAACCCGCTGGTCTGGTCCTCGGTGCTGTTCCGTGCAGACGCGGCGCGGCGGCTGGATCCGTTCGAGCGGCCCGAATGCCGCTATGTCGAGGATTTCGACCTCTACCACCGGCTCCGTGCCTTCGGGCGGATCGACCAGATCGACACCGTGCTGACGCGCTATCGCCAGCATGCCGGCGGGGCCTCGCAGGTGTTCAACGGCACGATGACGGCGAACGCCGAGACGCTGCTGCGCGCGCGCCATAGCGCGCTGCTCGGCGAGGCGGCACCGGACATTGCCGGGCTGCTGGTGCGGCACGTGATGGCGAAGGCACCGATCGGTGACCGCGCGGAATTGCGCCGCCTGTTCGATGGGATTGCGGTGCTGCGGACGCTTTTCGGGGCGCAGAAGCGCGATGCGGAGACGCTCGCCGCGGTGGACCGGGAGATTTCGCGGCTGTGGTGGCGGCTGTGTCGCGCCGGCGTGCGCTCCGGACGGCTGAAGCTGCGGCACGCGATCGCGGCGCGACCGGCTGCGGCGGCGCTGGGCGATGCGAGGGCCGCCGATCTGGTGACGAGCGGGATGATCGGCGCGGTCCGGGCACTGCGTCGCTAACCCCCTCCCGTACCGCTTCCTTGCCGGCGCCGGGATGACGATGGGAGGGATGAGTCCTTCTCGATGCGCTGGTATTTACAACGTCGCCGAGGCCATGAGCGCGCGGGCGTCTTCGGCCAGCAGGTCGAAATAATGCAGGCGCGGCGCGTCGAACGTCACCAGGTAGAGCTTGCCATCGACGATGGCCGCGCGCGCCTCGCCCTTGCGGATCAGCCCGTCATTGTCCGTCACCTGATAGGAGAAGGTTACGCCGTCGCGGCCTAGGAACTTGCCCGGCGCCGACTCGCTGAGCTGGAAGTCGCGCGCGTCCTTGCCGGCGCGATAGGTGCGCTCCAGCAGCTCCGGCACTTCGGCCAGCAGCATGTCATTGCGGAATTTGGGCAGTGGTTCCTTCTTCTTGCTGCGCTCGCGCATCAGCGGCTCGCCCGGTTCGATCGCGGCGTGGAAGGTGACTTCGTCGAGCTGCTCGCCATCGACCGTCCAGTTCTCGGCGTGCTTGCCGACCTTCCTGCTCAAGCGGTTCCAGTCGCGCGTCGGCGTGACCGACAGGTTGGAAGCGGCGACTGTCACCGCCTTGCCCTTCTCCGCCAGCTTGTGGGCGTCGGCGGGAGCGGCGAGGGTGGCGACAGCGGCGAGCGCGATCGCGGCACGTAGAGCAGTGCGCTTGGTCATTTGGTCGTGTCCCCCGGAATCAGCATCTTGATCATGCCGGCGTCCACCGCATCGGGACGCAGGCTGAGATAGGTTTGCAGCGATGCCGCCGCCTCGCTCGGCCGCCCTGTCTTCATCAGCGCAAGGCCGAGCCCGCGATGCGCCTCGGCCAGCGTCGGATCGAGCTTGACGGCGCTTGCGTAGAAGTCGGCCGCGGCGCTCAGGTCGCGCGGGTTGCCGCGCGTACGGTAGAGGTCGCCGCGCTTGAGCCACAGCGTGGCGGTCCATCCCGCTGTGGCGAGGTTCTGGATCAGATAGTCGCTGGCGCCGAAGTCGTTCAGCTTGATCTGATCGTCGAGGAACTGCGGCAAGAATGGTGCGAGCGCGGTGCGATAGCGTTCGGTGCCGTCCTCCCGGTCTGGCCCGTCGGGTGCGGCGAGGTCGGCGAGATAGGCGGCGCGTTCGGCGTCCGGCGGATGCGAGTCGGCGAAGGCGATCGTCCTGAAGTTGGGCTTCTTCAGCCCCTTCGCACGCGCCGACGCCTCGGCTTCCTCCATGACGTGCTGCCACACCGCGGACGCGGAGCGGGGCTGGAGATGGCTCTGATTGAGATAGGCGATGCCCAGCCGATCGGCCTCGCGCTCCTGGTCGCGTCCATACCTGAAGAGGCCGCCATACACCGCCAGCTGGAAGTTCTGGTAGCTCTGCATCGTTTGGTATGTCGGTCCCAAACTCGTCAGCAGCGCCATCCAGGCCGCTGCATCCGATGCCGAACGCCGCGCCCGGAACTTGTCCAAGCCATGCCGTCGCTCGAAGTGCCCGAACTCGTGCGCGAGTATAGTCGCCAGTTCTGCCTCGTTGCGTACGCGCAGGAATAGGCCGGTGAAGACCCGCATCGTGCCGTTCGGCGCCATGCTGGCGTTGAAGATCGGCGCGCGGACTATATAGATCCGCACCGAGGCGCAGCGATCCTCCCCCACCGTGTCGCACAACACTCTCCTAAGATACGTCGAGAGCGGTTCATCGCGAACGACAAGCGACGAAGCGCCCAGCGTCCGCTCGTCTTCGTCATACTCGCGCCACAGGCCGATCTCGTCGACGCCGTGCGGCTGGTACGCACCCTGATAGGGCGGAAGCAACGCCGACTGCTGGGCGGCGGCCGGGCTGGCGAGAAGCAGCCCCATGCCAACGACCAGCGTTCGCATCGGCGGTCTCATGGCTTGGGCTGTGCTTGCGGCTGCGGCGCCGTGCTCCCCGGAAAGTCCTCCAGAAGCTGGTGGATGCGCTTTTCCGAGCCGTCGGTTTCACGCACGTCGCCGCCCATTTCTTGGTCGGCGTTCAGCCACAGCAGGTCGCCGGTGCGCAGATCGACCAGTCCGGCATAGCCCTGGTGCACGCCCGACCGCACCGAAATACCGCCGAACGCTGCGAACACCTGCAGCATCTTGCGGCCGGTCGAACCATAGGCGTCCTTGGTGAACAGGAAGAGGCCGTAATCGGCATCCTTCGCGCCGGGCAGATTGGCGACGCCCTTGCCCAGCGACCAGTCGAACACCGCATTCTTGTTGTCGCGCTTCTTGGTCGGCAGGCGGTTGCCGACGAAGAACTGGTACTGGATCACCGCGTCCGAGACGGCGGCGAACAGCTGCATGTGCTCCTGAAGCTTTTGTGCGTCGTCGCCATAGGCTTCTGGTGCGACGATCACCGCGTTGCCGAGCGAGGTCTGCGCCTTGGCCAGTGCCGCCTGGAGGTTGGCCTTGGCCTGTTCGGTCCACTCGCCGTTCGGCTCGAACATACCGGCGGTGGATTGCGCACCGACACTGATCGACGGGCGGAATACCAGGATCTTCTTGCCGCTGTTGGGCGCAAGCTCGAAGCCTTGCCTGGTAGCAGAGCGTTCCTGCGCCAGCGCTGGCGTACCCACGAACACGATGAGGCCGACCGCAAGCGCGATCGCCCGAGTAAAGCTCTTCATGCAGCCCCCCTGTTGTCGAGCGCCCCCGCGCGACGACATCAATTTAATAGTCGTTTCATGCGCGCATCAAATGGTTTTTATGGGAATTGATCCTGAATCGACGCTATTCGTTCCGCGTCCTGGGCTGCGAAGCCACGTGACGCTACGGCAAGCTGGCGGCAGGGCGGGGACGATCCCCAGCCTTGCTTGACACGTCGCCTCCGACCCGCGAACCGGATCGCATCGCTTTGCCGAAGGTTTCGTGCCCATGCCTGTTTCGCCGACGCCGACTCGCCGTTGGATGCTCGCTGCCCTTGCGGCGGCCATGGCCCTTCCCGCCCATGCCGCTGCGCGGCCGCCGCTGGTGCTAGCCGCCGCGAGCCTGCAGGAATCGATGAACGCCGCGGCCGATGCCTGGGCGCGGATGGGGCATGACCGGCCGGTTCTGTCGTTCGCCGCATCCTCGGCGCTCGCGCGGCAGATCCAGTCGGGGGCACCGGCGGACCTGTTCGTCTCGGCCGACGAGCCGTGGATGGATGCGGCGGAGAAGGCGGGGCGGGTCGCCCCCGGTACGCGCGTTGCCTTTCTCGGCAACCGGTTGGTGCTGGCGGCTGCGGCGTCCGATCGGCGGAACGTGCCGCTCGACCGCGCTGGCCCGCTGCTCGCCGCGATCGGGCAGGCACGGCTGGCGATGGCAGACCCGGATGCGGTGCCCGCGGGCCTGTACGGCAAGGCGGCGCTCCAGAAGATCGGCGCCTGGGACCGGCTGGGTCCCCAGGTCGTCCGCGCCGAGAATGTGCGGGCGGCGCTGGCGCTGGTCGAACGCGGCGCCGCGCCTTTCGGCATCGTCTACGCCACCGATGCGCGCGCTTCCACGAAGGTACGGATCGCCGGCGTGTTTCCCGCGACCAGCCACCCGCCGATCCGCTATCCGGTCGCGCGGCTGAAGACTGCCGCCAGCGCCGATGCCGAGCCGTTCCGCCGTTTCCTGATCAGCGCGCGCGGCAAGGCGATCTTCGCGCGCTATGGCTTCACGCCGCTGTGAGGGCTTGCGCGTGCTGAGTGGCGAGGAATGGGGCATCGTCCTGCTCTCGCTGAAGGTGGGCGGGGTGGCCGTGCTAGCGGTGCTGCCGCTGGCGTTCGCGCTCGCCTGGCTGCTCGCGCGGGTGCGCTTTCCCGGCAAGCTGCTGATCGACGCGCTGGTGCATCTGCCGTTGGTGGTGCCGCCGGTGGTGACCGGCTGGATGCTGCTGCTCGCCTTTGCGCCGGCGGGGCCGATCGGCGGCCTGCTCGAACGCTGGTTCGGCACGACCGTGCTGTTCCGCTGGAGCGGCGCGGCGATCGCCGCCGGCGTGATGGCGCTGCCGCTGATGGTGCGGGCGATCCGGTTGTCGCTGGAGGCGGTGGATCAGCGGCTGGAGCAGGCCGCGCGCAGCCTGGGGGCGGGGCGGGTGCGGACCTTCGCCACGATTACCCTGCCGCTGGCGCTGCCCGGCGTGCTGGCTGGGCTGGTGCTCGGCTTCGCGCGCGCGCTGGGCGAGTTCGGCGCGACCATCTCGTTCGTTTCGAACGTGCCGGGGGAGACGCAGACACTGCCGCTCGCCATCTATTCGGCGCTGCAGGTGCCGGGTGGCGAGGGGCAGGTGCTGCGGCTGGCGGCGGTGTCGATCGCGATCGCCTTCGTAGCGCTGCTGGGTTCGGAACTGGTGGCGCGGCGGACGGGCAGGGGCACTCATGTCCTTTGACATCGACGTGCGCCGTCAGCTCGGCGAGACGGAAATCGCCTGCCGGATCGCGCCCGGCGCGGGGGTGACGGTGCTGTTCGGTCCCTCGGGTGCCGGCAAGACCAGCGTGCTCAACATGGTCGCCGGGCTGCTGCGACCCGATGCCGGGCATATCCGGGTAGGCGATCGCACGCTGTTCGATGCGGAGGCGGGCGTGGACCTGCCGCCCGAGGCGCGGCGTGCCGGCTATGTGTTCCAGGAGCCGCGCCTGTTCCCGCATCTGCGGGCGCGCGCTAATCTGCTCTATGGCTGGCGCAAGGGCGCGGCGGTGGATGTCGACGCGGTGATCGGCCTGCTCGGCATCGCGCACCTGCTCGATCGCTGGCCACGTACGCTATCCGGCGGCGAGGCGAAGCGGGTGGCGATCGGCCGGGCGCTGTTGACCGATCCCGCCTTCCTGCTGCTCGACGAGCCGCTCGCCTCGCTGGATCGCGCTCGGCGCGAGGAGATCCTCGCCCTGCTGGAGCGGCTGCGCGACGGCATCGGCCTGCCGATCCTGCTCGTCACCCATGATCGGAACGAAGCCGAGCGGCTGGGCGACCGCATCGTGCCGTTCGGGGATTAGGCGGCTTACACCCATTCCCCTTCGGGGACCGAGGCGACGGCGAGCGCCGCAGCCTTCGGCGCCGGGCGCCGCGCGGCGCCGCTCGTGGACAGCGCCGCGACCGCGTCGTCGCCTACGCGGAACTGGCCGGCATGCTCGACCAACTGGCCGATTTCCGCCATCAGGTTTCGCGCTGCGGCGGAGGTCTGTTCCACCATGGCGGCGTTCTGCTGGGTCGAGTGGTCCATTACCCGGATCGTATCGCTGAGCCGGGAAATTGCTTCGGACTGCACGCGGTTGTCGGCCGCCACCTGGCCGAGCAGCTTGTGCACCGACTGCGCGTTTTCCGAGATCGACGTGAACGCGCCGTCGACATCTTCCACCGCCGCCACCGCCGTGCCGATCTCGACCTGGGTGACGGTAAGCTGATCGCGCGCGCGGCCCGCTTCCTCTTCGGCGCGCATCGCCAGCGCGGAAACCAGGTCCGCGACCACCGCGAAGCCGCGACCCGCCTCGCCGGCGCGGCCTGCTTCGACGGCGGCGTTCATCGCCAGAACGCGGGTCTGGAACGCGATCTTGTCGAGCCCCTCGATCACCGCGTCGATGCCCTTGGCGCTTTCGGAGACGCGGCTCATCGCCGTTACCGCATTGCTGACGCGCGAGCGGCCGGAGCTGACCGCTTCGATCGTCTGGTCTGCGCGGCTGACCGTTTCCGTCGCGGCGCGGACCGACGTCTTCAGCCGCTCGTCGATCTGATTGACCTCGCTGGCCGTGGTCTCGAGGCTGGAGGCATTCGCCTCGGTGCGCCGGGCGAGATCCTCGGACGCGGCGGTGATCTCGGTCGAGGCGCGCCGCAGCGAGCCGGCGCCGGTGTGGACCGAACCGATCAGCCCGCGCAGGCTGCTCACGGCAGTGTTGAAATCCTGCTTCAGGCGGGCGAACGGGCCGGTGAGGTCGGCGTCGACGCGGGTGGTGAGGTCGCCATGGGCCAGACTCTGCAGGCCGGAGCCGACCGTCTCGACGATCAGTTCTGTGGTCGCCTGCTTCTCGGCATTGGCCGATTCGACCTGGTTGCTGAACTGCTGGATCGAGCGGGCGAGGGCGCCCAGTTCGTCTTCCCGGCCGGTTTCGGGTAGCGTGGTGTCCGGCTCGGTGGCCAAACGTTCCACGGCCTCGGAAAGTGCAATCAGCGGGTGGACGAGCCTGCGGTTGGCGAGCTGCGCCGCATAGACCGCACCCCCGACAGCGAAGAGCAACACGGCAACCAGCAGCGCGGTGGTGATCCAACCGAGGGTGGCGCCCGCATGGGCGGTGGCATCCGAATAATGTTCGATGGCGTCCGACGTGGCGGCCATCGATTCTTCCAGGACGGAGAACTGCTGGAAGAAGGACGGCAGCTGGCGCTTGGCGGTGTCCGGAGCGGTGCCCGCCGCATCGGCGATCCGCTTCGCGGCATCGGCATAGGCGTTCATCGGCCCACCCACCTTGGCGGCACCGGCCTCGATCGCGGCATCGCCCTTGAACGCGACATCCTCGGCGATCCGCTTGCGGAGCAAGCCGAGATGCTCCTCCAGATCCTTGCGCGCGTCCTCCAGCTGGATGCCGACCTCAGGGTCGCGCGACGTGAGCACCGCCAGCACGTCGCTACGGACGGCATCGTGCATCATGTCCGCTTCCATATGGTTTCGGAGCAGTGTGGAAGCCCTTGCCTGCTTGTCGAGTGCTGCGCTCAGCATCCACGACGAGACGATACCCGTAACCCCGCACAGCAGGAAAAGCAGGATGATTGCGGCAGTTAGCTTCCGGGTTGAATGCGCGATGGACTGCACGGAGTTGCTCCAAGCTAGAGACGGTTCGCGTTTGGATTCGCATCACCTTGAAAAATTATAGACAATCTTCGGTCAGCTAGAGTCATTCATTCTAAAAACTACGCAGAGGGGTGACAGGATGCTAGTGATGAAGCGAACTCTGCTCGCCCTTGTTATGGGATGTACATGGCCATCCTACGTACATTCCCAGAGTGCAGTCGATATCCATTTGGTGGAAACGATTGACATTGTCAGTGTTGTGCGGGGCGGTGACCGCGATCGGACCTATGCGCTGGATGATATGGACCTGACCGCAGATGCGGATCTCACCAAGCTGATCGGATGGCACGGCGCGACCGGCCATGTGCATGTCATGAACACGATGGGCGGACAGCCGAACGACGCGGCCGCCACGCTGCAGGGCGTCGATAACATCGAAGTGGCCA
>Ga0307412_10001270_pt1 | contig 14158 bp, 8 predicted proteins | sample DK1Cmetagenome_3_FD_203823 | JGI IMG/M metagenome (GOLD analysis project Ga0307412, IMG submission 203823) | Maize rhizosphere microbial communities from greenhouse at UC Davis, California, United States - DK15-C-1 | ecosystem: Host-associated > Plants > Roots > Rhizosphere > Soil | place: USA...
AACACCTTGAACTGCGCGGCGGTGATGCCGTGGGGTTCCATGTGGGTGTCGATGATCCGGTCCTTGAGCAACGCGGCACGGCCGAGCAACAGGCCGAGGTGGCAATGTTTGAATTCTTCCGGGGTGAAATGCTTCATGGGTCGACCTGATAACTGCCTAGGCAGTGAATGCATGTCGAGATGTTACTGCTTAGGCAGCGAATGTCAACGCAATAGTTAGGGGGCTTGGTAATTAGTGATCAGTGGGATTGGTTTTTGCGCGCCCAAGGCTGACGCCTTCGCGAGGCTCGCTCCCGCCCCGGATTTGCCAACTGCCCGGGATTACCTGCGGCCACCACAAAAAAGAACTGTGGGACTGTTGAGCATGATTTGGTGTCGGTGCGGGTCTGGGTTCGCTACTGGATCTTTTAGTCTGCAATAATCCGACAGGTGTATTAAGGATCGTCTGATGGAGGTGTCGACTTCTGTTTGTTAGGGTTCGACAAATTTCTAATTAGGCTGTCTCCTTTAATGTTTGCTTTTCGATCATCCAAGGTATTGAGCACTTTATCTGCTGCTGCGGTAGTGGTGTTGTACTGTTCTTCAAGTCTGGCGGAATGCACGACACAAACACAGCTGACCATGTTGAGCGTGCCCGATATGACGATAAGGCGTGACGCAGCCATAGGCACCGAGATCGGTTCTACAGCAGTGTCGCCTACCGTCAGTTCGTTTTCCTGCACCAAGGTATATTCTTATCAGGAAATAGGTGGAAAAGGTTATGGCGCATCCGCCAAACAAATAAACGGAGTAAATATCTACCATTTAGGAGCAGCTACATCAGGGATTGGTTACGCCGTTTATGTAAATGTTTGCAAAAACTACTACGCTGTAGATGGGAGTGGAAGCACAGGAAATACCAATGACAGGTTGGCCTGCGCCACCAACGGGACGTTTGGCGAGCAGCCAATCCAGGGTTCAGCAAAACTGGTTTTTTATAAAATAGGCGAAATCAAACCAGGGAAAATTCCAACGCAGACAGTGGCATCTTTGATTCTTCGCAATAATAAAACTGACTGGCATTATCCTGAGTCTTACTTTAATACCAATGAATTTTCGGTGAAAACACTTGGATGTGTTTTGAAAGCATCAAGTATTCAGGTGCCTCTGGGCGAAGTAGGAATGAAAGAATTAACTGCTCCCGGTGTGACTGCTGCCGAACGCCAATTTTCCATTCCATTGAACTGTGATGTAGGCACAAAAATAAAACTGATATTAAGTGGAGGAAGTAGCGGTGTTTATGATAGCGAAAAAGGTCTCCTTAATTTTACTGACCCAGCTGCTACCGGAACTGCAAAGGGTGCAAAAATTCAACTATTAAATAACGATGTACCGGTAAAATACGAAACGCCCATTGATGTTGGTATTCAAACTGATGAGGGCGATTTCAGTATTCCGATGGCGGCCCGGTATTATCGAGTTGATGAGTCGCTGAAAGCGGGTACGGCTAATGGTAGCGCCATCTTTACGGTTGATTATGAATAGACCGGATTTAGGGTGGAGGCGTAGCCAATGGGCTTACCTGGGACGAGGGGGCACCCTTTTTTAAGAATCGTCTGATTTTCCCGGCACGCGCTCGCCCCTACCGTGCAGGGATGAGATTAAAGAGCTACCTCCACCAGATCAGCCCGGTCCTGTCTACGCCCCATGCTGCGCGGCGATTACTGCGCATTTTCGCGTTGGTGCTGCTGGTAGGCATTCTCGGCGGTGTGTACAGCTTTCTGCTGTTCACCTTCAACAATGAAATTTCTCAACGGCGCAGCTACATGAGCAGCGCCATCGCCGAAGCGCACACTTTTTTCACCACCCGCGAAGCGTTGCTGGAAAGCCTGAGTCTGTCGGCGACCCGCCAGACTGCGTTGAGCGCGCCGTTGTCCGAAGAAGAGATTCGCCTGCTGCTGGGGCAAACGCCGGGCAAGCAGTGGAGCATCTGGCTGACCCAGCGCATGCGCGACTACCTCGAGGCGCGCAAGTTGAACCTGCTGTATGTCAGCAGTGGTGCCGATGCGCAGGTCTGGCGCCTGTACAACACGACGCCAATGGCCGGCGACTTCCCGCAAGCGATGCTCAATCGTCTGGAAACCCTCAAGCGTCACAACACCAGCGCCCTGCAGGAAATCTGGTTGACCCACGACTCGCGCGGGCACTCGCAGCTGTACATTTTCATTCGCCTGGATGATCGCGATCTGGAGTCCGGCTGGCTGGGTCTGGAAATGGATGACCGCGAAGTCGCCAACGCCTTGAGCGACCACAGTGCCGGTGAGTTCACCATGTTCAACTCACAAGGCATGCCGCTTTTCAGCAACAGCCACAAGCCGCCGCGCGGGCAGGATCTGCCGCTGTTGCGCCAGCAAGACTTTTTCGGCTTCGTCGGTGATAGCTGGCTGCCCGAGCAACTAGTGTTGCGCAAACAGCTAAAATCGTCGGACTGGCAACTGACCTACTCCATCGACTTGCTCGCCGTGCTTTGGACACTGTGGCCGCAGATGCTTGGCGCGCTGCTGTTTTGTCTGGCGAGTATCAGTCTGGTGTGGCTGCTGATCCGACGCCTGGAGCATCGCTTTATCACGCCGACCCTGCACCGGATTCAGGCGCTGGTGGAAAGCGAGCTGTTCAGCCGCGACGTGATCCAGACCGCGCCGGTGGCGCTGTGCGTGCTGCGCCGCAGTGACGCTCAGGTCGTGCTGGAAAACACCCTCGCCCAGCAGTGGCTGGGCCAGTGCAGCAAGCAGCTTGGGCCCGACTGGATTCGCAATGCGTTTGATGAAAAACCACCGTGCCTGACCGATTATTTCGAAACCGCCGATGGCCGACACCTGTACCTGAGCTGCGCGCCGACCCGCTACAAGGGTGAAGACGTGCTGCTTTGTGCGTTCAGCGATATCAGCGCACGGCGGCAGATCGAAGCGGCGCTGGAACAGGCGCGCCAGTCTGCGGATGCCGCCAACGAAGCCAAAACCCTGTTTCTGGCGACCATGAGCCACGAGATCCGCACGCCGCTGTATGGCGTGCTCGGCACCCTCGAACTACTTGCCCGCACCCAACTCGACACTCAGCAGCAAAACTACCTGCGAGCGATCGAAGGTTCGTCCGCGACCCTGCTGCAATTGATCCGCGATGTGCTCGATGTCTCGAAAATCGAGGCCGGGCAATTGGCGCTGGAACTGAGCGATTTTTCCATCGTGGCGCTGGTGCAAGGAGTGGTGCAGGGCTATGCAGCAGCAGCACAGAGCAAAGGTTTGCAGTTGTATGCCTGCTTCGATCCACAACTGCCCGACAGTCTGATCGGCGACGCCAGCCGCGTGCGGCAGATCCTCAATAACCTGTTGAGCAACGCAGTCAACTTCACTGATTCCGGGCGTGTGGTCTTGCGGGTCAAAGTGCTGTCGCGCGAAGGCGAGCGCGTCTGCGTGCAATGGCAAGTCTCGGACACCGGGCGCGGCATCGCCCATGACGATCAGGCGTATGTTTTCGAACCGTTTTACCAGACCCAGGGCAACAGCCATGTTGTCGCGGGTACCGGACTGGGCCTGCCGATCTGCCTGCGGCTGACGAACTTGATGAACGGCACCCTGCGCATGGTCAGCGAGCTGGGGCTGGGTAGCAGTTTTTCTCTGACCTTGCCGCTGGAGCAACGCTCGGGCAACGCGCTGCCGGACATCAAGCCGACGCTTGCGGGCGAAACCGTTTACGTGGTGTCGCCAGTAAGCGAGCTGGCCGAGAGCCTCGCTGGCTGGCTGCGCCGCTGGGGCGCCCGCCCGCATCTCGGCGCGCCGGCCAATCGTGAACCCGCCGACGGCGGTGTGTTGCTTGAGTTGTACACGACGCCGATGGAACCGCACAACGAATTGCATTGGTCCGCAGCGCGCGTGCTGGCCAGAGGCGATGGCGCCTGGCAGGCGCAAAATCATCACAACGGCTGGACCGTCAATCTGAACGATCTGAGTGCAATCCGTCAGGCCGTGCGCCAGGCTCAGGGCGGCCCCGTCATCGAGCACCAACAGCTGGCAGAAACGCCGACGCTGGCGCCGTTGCACCTGCACATCCTCGTCGCCGAAGACAACGCGATCAATCAGTTGATCCTGCGCGACCAGTTGCAAGAGTTGGGCTGCACGGTGGCGCTGGCCAGCGATGGCGAAGAAGCCTTGTCGCTGTGCCAGGACGACGTTTTCGACATTGTTCTCACCGACGTCAACATGCCCCGGGTCAACGGCTATGAACTGGCGAAAGCCCTGCGACGCCTGGGCTGCACCACGCCGATCATCGGAGCCACCGCCAATGCCCTGCGCGGTGAAGAAGCGCTATGCCTCGCCGCCGGCATGAATCACTGCCTGATCAAACCTTTTACGCTAAGAGCCTTGTCGACTGTCCTGGCTCCCTACCAACGAGTCGCCCATGAAGTCCTGTAGCCTGCTGATTGTCGAAGATCACCCGTTTCAGCATCTGTATTTGCAGAATCTGTTCAACGAGCTGGGCCTCTTCGATCTGGAGTTTGCCAAGGACGGTGAAGAGGCTTTGCGGCGCCTGAAAAGCCGCGAGTTCGATCTCGTACTCACCGATCTGCTGATGCCGGGCATGGACGGCGTGCAATTCATTCAAGGCCTCGCGGCGCAGACATCGCGTCCGGCACTGGCGATCATGAGCGCTGCCTCGCGGCGCATGCTGATGGGCGCAAGCCTGGTGGCGAGCAACCTGCAGGTGAAGGTCATCGGGCTGATTTCCAAACCGGTCAACAGCGCGGCCCTGCGTTGCATGATCGAGCAATTGCAGGCGCTGCGTCAGGACGTGCCAGTTGCAGCGCATGCGGGCATCGATCGGCACAATATTCTGCGCGCGCTGGATAACGGTGAGCTGCAGGCCTGGTTCCAACCCAAGAAGGCTTTGGACAATGGCCGCATCGTCGCCGCCGAAGCACTGGTGCGCTGGGTACATCCAGAACACGGCATGTTGTTGCCGGGGGTTTTTCTGCCGGCGCTGATCGCCTACGACCTTGAAGAGCGTCTGCTCTGGCGGGTGCTGGAACAGGCCATGGCTGCCCAGGCGGTGTGGCGCCAGCAGGGTTATGACATTCCGGTATCGATCAACCTGCCCACGCACCTGCTCAACAGCCACGACCTGCCCGATCGCATCCTCGCGTTTGTCCTGCAACATAACGGCCTGCCAGCGCGGATCTGTTTCGAGCTGATGGAGTGCTCGGTGCCCGATGACATCAGCAATTTCTACGCCGGGGCCTGCCGCTTGCGGATCAAGGGCTTCGGCTTGTCCCAGGATGATTTCGGCAAAGGCTACAGCTCTTACATGAACCTGGTGTCGGCGCCTTTTACCGAACTGAAAATCGACCGCGCACTGGTTCAGGGTTGCAACAGCAGCGCCGAACTGGCGCAAGCGCTGACCAGCATCGTCACGCTGGGTCGACAACTGGGCCTGACGGTAGTGGCCGAAGGCGTGGAAACCGCGCAAGAACTTGCTCTGTTGCGTAAGATCGACTGCACTCAGGTTCAGGGTTTCCTGATTTCCCACGCGGTGTCTTCGGAGCAGTTCCAGCAGTTGCTCAGCCACGACGGCCCGGCAAATGTCTGGTGATCCGCACAACGCAGTGGACGATCACCACTTGCCATCGAGGCCATCCATGTTCACTCGCGTAATCACTTTCACTGACCGGGCGTGTTGATGCCGCATCCCAATGCCTTGCTGGAAAAACTCGCCAGCAGCTCGCTGCGCCTGAACAAGGGTTTGCTGATCCTCGGCGCGCTGGTTTTGCTGTTGCTGGGCATCAGCTATCTCGGCGTGCAGCGCATGGTCGAGGAGCAGCGCGATACGATGCAGTTCCACTTCGCCCGACTGATGGAAAACATTCGCGAGCAGGAAGCGTTTCTCGGCGATATCTCACGGGCCAGCGACAAGGGCGAGTACTTTCCGGAAACCGTGGCGCCGCCGGTGATGCAAAAGCGTTTGCCCGAGGAAGGGCCAAACATCTATGAGGGCCGTGGCCTGCCGTTCTCGCTGCCGTTCAGCGTCAAGATCGATCCCGAGCGAATCGCCCCCAGCCAATACCCCAAAGTGTTTGCGCTCGGCAGCTATCTGGCGGCGTATTACAGCGCTTTCTGGGCAGCCTCGCATTACCAGTCGCCGCAGGTGATCCTGCTCAATGGGCCGGACAATTTCGATATCGCCGTGCCCGCTGCCGGCCGCTTGCGCGGTGCCGGGCAGACGCAGATCAGCACCTTCGTCGAGATCATGACTCAGAAGAATCTGCAGCGGCGCGCGCAGACTTCGGCGCAAGTGCACTGGGTGCCCTACCCGTTCGCTGCGGACGACAACGTTACCCCAAGCCTGCTCGCCTATGTGCGGATCAACCTGAGCAAACCGACGCTGGCCATTGAAGGCTCGAACTCCTGGGTGGTGCTCGGTTCGCTGCTGAAACTGTCGCAGGTCAACAATATCGAGCGACTGATGGAGTGGTCGATCTATGACGACTTCACCCTGATCACGCCCAGCGGCACGGTGTTGATCGGCGAGCTCAAGCCTGATCAGGTGCTCGATGAAGGCGCGAACCTGACCCGCGACGGTCTGGTATTCAAGCTGAGCAGCCCCGGCGAACAGCACTGGACGGCGATCTATGTGATCAGTGTGCAGAGCTTTCTCGATTACGCGCTATGGCCATTGCTGTGCCTGTTGGGCCTGGTTCTGGCACTGCTAGGCTGCGGCCGCGCGCTGAATCGCTGGTACGCGCAACGGGTAATTCTGCCCGCCCGGATTGCCCACGCCAGCATCGCCGAAAGTGAAGCGTTCAGCCGTGCGCTCATCGATACCGCACCCACCGGTCTATGCGTGATCAGCCGTCGTGATCATCAGGTCTTGCTGGAAAACCAGCGCGCCCAGCAATGGCACGACACCGAGGAATTGATCAGCCTGCTCGAACAACAAGGCACGACTGGCCATGGCCACGCGGAACTTGAGATCGACCATCGGCATTTGCACCTGGCCTTCATCGCCACCCGCTATCAGGGCCAGGACGCGTGGCTGTGTGCGCTGCACGATGTCACCCGCCATGTCGTAGATGCAGCGGCACTGGAAATCGCCCGTCAGGCCGCCGATTCGGCCAATCAGGCCAAGAGCCGCTTTCTGGCGACCATGAGTCATGAAATCCGCACGCCGTTGTATGGCGTGCTCGGCACCCTGGAACTGCTCGGCCTGACCGATCTCGCGCCGCGTCAGCAGGCCTATCTGGAAACCATTCAGCGCTCGTCGGCCAGCCTGTTCAAACTGATCAGCGACGTGCTGGATGTGTCGAAGATCGAGGCCGGGCAGATGAACCTCGAGCGCCGGCCGTTCTGCCCGCTGGAGCTGACCGAAGATGTGGTGCGCAGCTACGGCGCGTTTGCCCGTGGCAAAGGCTTGCAATTGTATGCCTGCATCGATGCGACGTTGCCGGACCAACTGTTTGGCGATGCGCAGCGCATCCGCCAGATCCTCAATAATCTGCTGAGCAACGCGATCAAGTTCACCGATAACGGCCGTGTGGTCGTACGCGTTCAGGTGCTGCAAAACACTGACGGCCGCGCCGAGGTGCAGTGGCAGGTCAGCGATTCCGGCGTGGGCATTTCCCAGGCGCAGCAAGAGCAATTGTTCGACCCTTTCTATCAGGTCAACGAGGCCGACAGTCATGCTGGGGCGGGTCTCGGTCTGGCCATTTGCAAGTGGCTGTGCGAGTTGATGCATGGCGACCTCAACGTGGTCAGCGAACCTGGGCTCGGTAGCCGCTTCAACTTGCAACTGGCGCTGGATCGGGCGCCGGGCAGCCTCGCCGATTGCCCATCGTTCGAGGCCGGCAGTGCCGCCGTTTATGTGCGCGCCCCGGTCGCCGAACTGGCGCAGCATTTGCTCGGCTGGCTGCACCGCTTCGGTCTGGATTGCCGTCTGGTGACGCATGAGTTGCCGCCGTTCTCGGCGCTGCTGGTGGACCTTGCGCCGCTGGCCAACGCCACGGTTTTCGATGGCCCGCGAATCGCCGCAATACCGGGCGGCCCCAACCCGGCGCAAATCAGCGGCAGCGACTGGCAGGTCGATGCCGACGATGTCCGCGCGATTGGCTGGGCGATTGCGCTGGCCCGACACGACGCCCATCAGCGCCGCGCTCCCTCGGCTCTGGAAAAGACCCGAGCGCTGAATCTGCGCGTGCTGGTGGCCGAGGACAACATGATCAACGCAGCGGTCATCAAGGAACAACTGGAGGCGCTGGGCTGCTCGGTGATCGTCGCCGCCAATGGCGAACAGGCCCTGGCGCAATGGGCACCGGGGCGCTTCGATCTGCTGCTGACCGACGTCAACATGCCAGTCATGAACGGCTACCAATTGACTTCAGCGCTGCGCGAACAGGGTGCGATGCTGCCAATCATCGGCGTCACCGCCAACGCCCTGCGCGAAGAAGGCGAACGCTGCGCCGCCGTGGGCATGAACGCGTGGCTGGTCAAACCGCTGAACCTGGCGACACTGCGCGCGCATTTGCAAAGCCACTGCCAGACCGTCATCGCGCCGCTCGCAGCCCCCTTGCCGACGTTGTCGCCGAAGATGCGCGAGTTGTTTGTCTCGACGCTGCGCAAAGACATTCAAACAACGCTCGGCGCGCTGGAAGCAGCCGACGCCAACCGTGTCGCGCAGCAATTGCACAGCATGGCCGGGGCGCTGGGCGCGGTGCAGGTCGAGGCGCTGGCCCACGCGTTCGTTAAACTCGAATGCCGCCTGACCGGCATGGCCATGACCGCACCGCTGGCCGTCGAAGTGCGCCGACAACTGGCGCGGCTGACTGACCTGCTCGACGCCCTTGAATAATTTCACTCTGGATAAAGCACTCATGGAAACCTTCAACGTTGTCATCGCCGATGATCATCCCATCGTTTTGCTGGGGGTGCGGGAACTGGTCGAGCGCGACCGGCGCTTCCGCGTGGTTGGCGAAGCGGTGTGTTCCGATGGTTTGATCGAGCTGCTGAAGTCACAACCGGTAGACTTGTTGATCACCGATTTCAACATGCCCGGTGACTCGCCCTACGGTGACGGCCTGAAACTGGTGGAGTACGTGACCCGCCACTTTCCCGCAGTGCGCGTGCTGGTGCTGACCATGATTTCCAATCCGTTGATCCTCACCCGCCTGCAAGAGCTCGGCGTACTCGCAGTCATCCAGAAAAGCCAGTTGCACATTGAAATAGAAGTGGCGCTCAAAGCCATCGCCAAGGGCAAACGGGTACGCGGCCATCAACCGGCGCCGACTTCGGTACTGGACGATGGCGCCGATCTCGATGAACGCTTTTCCCGACTGTCGCCCAAGGAACATGAAATCCTGCGTTTGTTTGTTCAAGGGCAAGGCGTCAATGAAATTGCCCGAGGTCTGAATCGAAGTGCAAAAACCATCAGCACCCAGAAGATTTCGGCCATGCGCAAACTGGATGTCAGCAGTGATCAGGAGTTGCTGGCTTATTGCATCGAGCGCAACTTGTTCAATTGACTGACCGTTACCCCTTGCAACCTGGCGGCTTCTAGGGATCGTCTGATGTTGCAGGACCCGAGCGGATTTTATCGTGTTGTCTTTACCCACCAATGGAAAAGCAACATGAAAAAGCTGTCTCGCACGCTTCTCGCCCTGTCGATCTTCGCTGCCGGTAATGTTCTCGCGGCCGATCCGGTTGTGCCTACCAAGGCTGGCAGCGGCACCATCAACTTCACCGGCAATATCAACAACGATGCCTGCTCGATCGAAGGCGCCGGCAAGGAAAAAACCATTTCGGTAAACATGGGTGAAGTGTCGATCAAGGACATGGGCACCGCTACCGCGCCGAAAGGCAACGGCACCCTGAGCGTCGAGAACTTCGACATGAAGATCAACTGCAACGCCGGCACCAAGGTTGCCATGATTTTTGAACCAACCAAGGGCGGGTCGGGCATTGAAGCGGGTACCAAAGTCCTGAAACTGATCGAAGGTTTAGGTGCTGCCAAAGGTATCGGTATCGCATTGCTGGATGCCAACGGCGAGGTAATCGATTTGACTTCCCCGACCACCGCACGCATCGAAAACACCCTGCAGGACAGCAACACCACGCTGAAATTCTCGGCAGCCTACGTGACCACTGTCGATCCGAAACTGGCCGTTGCCGGCCGTGGCGACGCGACCCTGCCGTTCACCCTGCAATACGAATAAACCGCGAGCTTCATCGAGCACTGTGCGGGGCCGGACGGTCCCGCACTTTCTTTCACTCTGCGCGGTAATCGTTCATGTTCATACGTCCTTCCCTGTTCCTTTGCGTCGGCCTTCTGAGCCTGTTCGCCGTCAATCAGGCCATGGCCGGCATTTCCCTGAGCAGCACCCGGCTGATATTCGACGGCAAGCACAAAGAAGCTGGCATCACCGTGCGTAACAGCGGTGCCGACGTGTTGATTCAGTCGTGGGTCGATACCGACAGCGACGAGGCCTCTGTGCCCTTCGCCGTCACTCCGCCGCTGGTGCGCGTCAGCGACGGCGAGCAGCAGATTCTGCGGGTCATCTACGAAGGCACCGGCATGCCCAAAGACCGCGAGTCAGTGGTGTGGCTGAACGTGCAAGAGATCCCGCAGTCAGCGAAGACCGCGAACACTCTGCAACTGGCGGTGCGCCAACGGATCAAGCTGTTCTTCCGCCCTGCCGGGCTGAAAAACAATGCCTATCAGGCACCGGCCGAAGTGACCTGGCGACTGACCGAGCGCGCCGGCAAGAGCGTGCTGGTAGTAAAAAATCCCGGCCTGTACCACGTGTCGATTGCCGACATCACCCTGCAATCCGGCACTACCAGCGAGCATCCATTCGACTCGATGATGATCGCCCCCGGTGAAGAAAAAGAGTTCGCTCTCAAACATCGTCACGCGGCCAGCTCCCTGCGCCTGTCATTCAGCAGCATCAACGACTATGGCGCCCGCGATCGTTATGTCGCGCAACTTTCCAGCAGCGCCGAAGTGAGCGCCAGCCCGGATAAAGAATCGCCATAACTCGCGTGCCGCTTTTACAGCCGCACTTTCACTGTATTTCTCTTCGCTCCGTTAGTTCGTATCGGAGGTGATATAGGGTTCCTGCATGTTTTTACTCAAGCGCGATGGCCTGGCGCCGTTTTCGGTCGCTCTGGTCTTCAGCACAACCTGTCTGGCTGACGCCGAAGAACAATTCAATACCTCGTTTCTGCAAGGCGCGACGTCCGCCATCGACCTGCAATCGCTGCTCGCCGGCAGCCGCGTTCTGCCCGGCACTTATCGGGTCGATCTGTATGGCAACGATATGCTGGTGGGCCGGCGCGATATCGACTTTCGCCGTCTCCCCGACAGTCACAAGGTCGAAGCCTGTCTGACCCTGGACATGCTCAAGCAACTGGGCGTGGATATTGGCAAGTTGCAGGCCAGCGGCAAGCTCGACGTCGCCGATGCGGATGCCTGCCTCGACCTGCCCGCGCTGATCGACCACGCCACCGTGCGCTACGACGTGCCGCGCCTGCGCTTGCTGGTCAGCGTGCCGCAGAGCGCGATGGAGCGCGGCCGCCGTGGTTATGTCGACCCCGCGCTGTGGGACGAAGGTGTACCGGCGGCGTTCATCAATTATCAGGTGAGCAGCAACCGCAACAGCAGCGACGCCAATACTACGATTGCCAATAACGTCGGCCTGCGCAACGGCATCAACCTCGGCGGCTGGCGCTTGCGCAACGAGTCCAACTTCAACAGCAGCACCGGCCGGCCCAGCACGTTCAAGAGTAACCGCAGTTATCTGCAACATGACGTCACCGCGTTGAAAGGCCAGTTCAGTGCCGGCGACATTTTCTCCGACGCCGACCTGTTCGACAGCGTGCGCTATCGCGGCCTGAAACTGGCCTCCGACGATGGCATGCGCGCCGACAGCGAGCGCGGCTATGCGCCGGTGATTCGCGGCATCGCGCAATCGAGTGCCACCGTCGAGATTCGCCAGAACAACTACATTCTGTACACGGCCAACGTGCCGCCCGGGCCGTTCGAGATCAGCGATATCTACCCCAGCGGCTCCAATGGCGATCTGGAGATCACCGTGATCGAAGCCGATGGCCGGCGCCGGGTGACGGTGCAGGCGTTTTCCAGCCTGCCGATCATGGTGCGCGAAGGGCAACTGAAATACAGCGTCTCGGCGGGCCGCTACAACAGCAACAGCGATGACCAGCAGACGCCGGAGTTTGTCAGCAGCACCGTGGCTTATGGCGTCAGCAGTAACCTGTCGGCAATTGTCGGTACCCAGGCCACCGAGAATTTCCAGGCACTGTCGATCGGCGCCGGGCGCAATACGGCGATCGGCGCAATCTCGCTCGACCTGACCCACTCCAACAGCCGCACCTTTGGCCGCACCGTCAAGGGCAACAGCTTGCGCGCGTTGTACGCCAAGACCTTCACTGGGACTGACACCAACTTCACCCTCGCCGCCTATCGCTATTCGACCGAGGGCTATCGCACCTTGAGCGAACACGTCGAGGAGCTGAGCCGCGAGGGCGAGCAGCGCACCGGTAACTCAAAAACCCGCACCGATCTGACCGTCAACCAGAGCCTGGGGCGCAATCAGCAGTTCGGCAGCATCTACCTTAACGCCAGTGATCAGCGTTATTGGGGGCGCGGCGGTTCGCAGAGCCTGTCAGCCGGCTACAGCAACTATTGGGGTGATGTCAGCTACAACCTCAGTGCCACTTACACCAAGGATGTCGGCAACTACGGCCCGGCGAACAACGACACGCTGTTCAACCTCTCAGTGTCGTTTCCGCTGGGCTCCAAGCCCCGCGCGCCGCGAGCGTTCGTTTCGGCCAGCACGCAGAAAGACGACAGCAGCACCCAGGTCGGCATCAATGGCTATCTGTCCGAAGACAGCGACACCTATTACTCGGTACAGGGCGGCAACAGTCGCATTGGCGGCAGTACGGGTTCGGCCAACCTCAGCACGCGAACCTCATTGATGGACATCAGTGCCGGTTACAGCCAGGGCCGTGGCTATAACTCACAGAATCTCAATGTCGCTGGTTCGATCGTCGGCCATGCTGGTGGCATCAACCTCGGGCAGACCGTTGGGGAGACGTTCGCGCTGGCCCAGGTCGAGGGTGTTGAAGGCGTGAAGATCGCCAGCTTTTCCGGGGCGAAAACCGCTGGCAATGGTTATGCGGTGGTCTCCAACGCACAACCGTATCGGGTCAACTGGATCAGCCTCGACACCCGCGATCTGGGCGGCGATTTCGAAATTGAAAACGCTACCCAGCAAGTGGTGCCGCGCCGTGGTGCGGTGGTGCTGGCGCGCTACGCGAGCAAGACCGGGCGTCGGGTGCAGTTTTCCTTGTTCGATGCACAGCACCAGCCGATCCCGTTCGGCGCCGCACTGAAGGACGCCGCCGGCAAGCAACTGGCAATCTCCGACCCGAGCGGCAAGGCCCTGGCCCTGGTCGAAGACGACGCCGGCACCCTCACCATCAGTTGGCAAGGCCAACGCTGCGAGGCGCCTTATGCCTTGCCCGAGCGTGACAAAGCCCTGAACTACGAACGTGCATCACTGATGTGCCGCCCGGCCCAGTAATCGCGATGATGCCATCAGATTGATCATAGACCGGGACGACGCCTTCGCGAGCAGGCTCGCTCCCACAGGGGGAACGCATTTCAATTGTAAGAGTGAGCCTGCTCGCGATGAGGCCTTAAGCCGCACCCTCTCTGCTGGCTGGAAAGCCGCCTTCGCGAGCAGGCTCGCTCCCACATTTGATCTGTAGCAGGCACTCATTCATGTCTGCTGGAGATCCCTGTGGGAGCGAGCCTGCTCGCGAAGGGTGCGACTCGGTTGAAATGAGCAGATGCGCTCTAGAAATCACGCTTGTAGAAAATATCCAGCGAACTCGCCACGCCACTCGCCGCTTCGACGTAGACCTTTTTGCTCAGCTTGTAGCGCAAGGCAATGGTGCTCGCCGGCTCGAAGACGCCGACGCCGTAGCGCAAGCTGAGTTTCTCGGAGATGTTGCCGCTGGCGACGACGCTGGTGTCATTGCCGCTGCCTTGGGTGTCGAGTTGGAAGTCCTGAATACCCAGATCCTTGGCCAGGCCGCTGGTGATCCCGGCGCTGC
>Ga0307412_10001271_pt1 | contig 14145 bp, 10 predicted proteins | sample DK1Cmetagenome_3_FD_203823 | JGI IMG/M metagenome (GOLD analysis project Ga0307412, IMG submission 203823) | Maize rhizosphere microbial communities from greenhouse at UC Davis, California, United States - DK15-C-1 | ecosystem: Host-associated > Plants > Roots > Rhizosphere > Soil | place: USA...
GCGGATCGCTGCCAGGAACTCGTCGACCTTGCCAAAGCGCGCGGCCTGAAGCTCGGCGTCAACCACAACTTCCTGTTCCTGCCGAGCTACGAGCGGCTGCGCGCCGAGTTGCACGACGGCACGCTCGGTGCCATCGACCACGTGACGGTCAACTGGCTCTACATGCTGGGCCTGCTCCAGTTCGGGCCCTACAACAACTGGATGCTGCGCGAGGAAGGCAATCTGGTCTACGAGCTGGGCCCGCACCTGGCCGCCTTCGTCGTCGATCTGCTCGGCCCGGTCGAGGACCTGGTGGCCGTTGCTTCGCACCCGATCGACCTGCCCGGTCGTCAACGGGTGTGGCGCCACTGGAACGCGATCGGTCGCTCCGGCAGCCGCTCGCTCGCCTTCAACCTGTCGGTCGCCGCGGGCCAGCCGGAGCGCAGCCTGCATGTGCGCTGCCACGCTGGTTCGGCCCACCTCGACTTCGAGCGCGACTTCTACTGGCGCCAGGCGACCTCGAGCACGAGCGCGGTGTTCGACCCGTTCCTGACCGCGACGCGCGATGCCCGCGGCTTGATCGGCCAATCGGTGCGCAACCTCGCGAAGACGGTGCGCGGCACGCTCGCCAAGTCGTCGACCAGCAACGTGTTCCAGGAAAGCATCCAGCGCAGCGTCGCCACGTTCTACCGCGGCTATCGCACCAAACTCGACCCGCGCATCGACGGCAGCTTCGGCGTCGAGGTGATGCGCCTGTGCGAGCGGATCGTGCGCAACGCAGGTGTCGGCGCGGCGTCGACCGCGATGGCTGTGCCAGCGACCGTCGCACCGAGTGCAGTGCCGAGTGCTCGCCCGACGGTTCTCGTCGTCGGCGGCACCGGCTTCATCGGCAAGCGCCTGGTCCGCGCCCTCGTCGCACGCGGCGCGTCGGTCCGGGTGCTGTCGCGCAGCATCGCTTCCGCACAGCTCGAGCTCGACGGCTTGCCCGTTCACATCGAACAGGGATCGCACGACGACCCTGCTGCGCTGGAACGCGCGCTCGACGGCATCGAGGTCGTGTACCACCTCGCGAAGGCCACCGGCAAGCGCTGGGACGACTATGTGCGCAACGACGTGGAGCCGACGCGCGTGCTGGCCGAGGCGGCGTTGGCGCATGGCGTTCGCCGCTTCATTTACACCGGCACCATCGATTCGTACGACTCGGCGGACGCGCGCACGGTGATCGATGGCACGACCCCGGTCGACGCCGAGATCGAGCAGCGCAACCACTACGCGCGCTCGAAGGCCGCCTGCGAAGGATTGCTGATGCAGATGCACCGGCAACGCGGCCTGCCGCTCGTGATCTTCCGGCCCGGCGTCGTGATCGGCGCCGGCAGCCCGCCGGCGCACTGGGGGGTCGGCATGTTCCTGTCCGACACCAAGGTCCAGTACTGGGGCGACGGCCGCACGAAGCTGCCGCTGGTGCTGGTCGACGACGTCGCGTCGGCGCTCGCGCTCGGGATGGACGCGCCGGGCATCGAAGGCCAGGCGTTCCTGCTGACCGACGAACCCCTCCTCAGTGCGCGCGAGTACGTCGCCGAGACAGCGCAAGCCAGCGGCTCGGCGATCGACGCCACGCCGACGCCGATCTGGCGCTTCTACCTGCTCGATGCGCTGAAGGAGCTGGCCAAGCACGCGATCGGCCATCCGAACCGCCGTCGCCCGTCATACCGCGACTGGGACTGCCGTTCGCATCGCGCCCGCTACGACAACCGCATGACCCGCGAGGTCCTCGGCTGGAAGCCGGCTGGGACCCGAGAGGCAATCGTCGCGGACGGCATCGTCGCGGCGGTCCGTCACTACATGCGCTGACGGAACACCCATCCGGCGCCACGACCGGCGGGCGTCTGGCTCATGGGTAGCATGGATATTTGCTGCCCCTGGCTTTTGCCGCACAAGCCAACACATCAGAAAGCAGTTGCCTGTTCGACGACACTTCCATCTGCAGGTGAGCACAGGGTTCCGCCTCGGTCGCGATGCCGTGTCTGGGCGGCCGTTCCGCCTGTGATTTTTTGAGCAACTGACTGTCTTCGCTTGCGACGCCATCCGGAATCGTCGCGCGCCTCGAGAGTCATCCAAATCAACCGCCGCCTAGGATCCTGGAAGCGTTCGGACCGACGGAGAGTCTTGTAGAAGTCATGAATCCAATTGTCATTGTCGGCGCGGGTGGACACGCCAAGGTCGTCGCTCAGACCCTGCGTCGCCTGGCGTCATGGGAGTTGCTGGGATTCATCGACGAAGTGAACCCGCGTCGCGTGGGCGAACCGTTCGAAGGCTCGACCATATTGGGTGGCCGCGAGATTCTCGGAGCCCTGCTCGAAAGGGGGGTCGGATCGCTGGCGATCGCCTTTGGCGACAATGGAGCGCGTCTCGCAAGCTGGCAGCAGATCGCAGCGCTCGGGTTTGATTTTCCGACGATCGTGGATCCCCATGCGGTCGTGGCCGAGGGCGTGCGAATGGGCCCCGGCTCGTATGTCGCCGCTGGCGCCATCGTTCAGCCCGGTGCCGAGCTCGGAGCGCAAGTCATCGTCAATACGGGCGCGATCGTGGAACACGACTGTCGCGTCGGGGACGGAGTGCATATCTGCCCACGCGCTTGCCTTGCCGGCCATGTGCAAGTCGGTCGGGGGGCATGGATCGGTGCAGGCGCCTTGGTTCGCGATCGTGTCAATGTCGGCGAAAGCGCATTTGTTGGCATCGGCGCATTGGTCATCCGCGATGTTCAGCCGAAGATACTCGCTTACGGCCAACCGGCGCGTGAAGTACGCAAGGTTCAACTGTGAAAATGAAATCTGTCAAAGAACTCGCTTTGTGGGGCTCGGCGCCCGCGTTCGACCGCAAACTGGTCGTCGGACAGCCGAATGTCGGGGACCGCGCCTACTTTCTGGAACGGGTCGAGCGCATCCTCGATTCCCGCTGGTTCACGAACAACGGAGAGAGCGTTCAGGAACTGGAAGCCGCTCTCGCGAGCTATCTTGGCGTCAAGCACTGCATCGCGGTCTGCAATGCGACCATCGGCCTGGAAATCGCGATTCGTGCGATGCCGATGACCGGCGAAGTGATCGTGCCGTCGATGACGTTTGTCGCGACCCCGCACTCGCTGCAGTGGCAGCAGATCAAACCGGTTTTCTGCGATATCGACCCCGTCACTCATCTGTTGGACCCGACGCTGGTCGAAGGCCTCATCACCGACAAGACCAGCGGCATTCTGGGTGTCCACGTCTGGGGACGGCCATGCGCGATCGACCAGTTGGAAGCGATTGCTGCACGCCATCGATTGCACTTGCTGTTCGATGCAGCCCACGCTTTTGGCTGCTCTTACGGCGGTCGGATGATCGGGAGCTTCGGCCGCGCAGAGGTCTTCAGCTTTCACGCGACGAAGTTCTTCAATTCCTTCGAAGGCGGCGCCATCACGACGAACGATGACGGGCTCGCTCAGAAGATCCGGCTGATGACGAACTTCGGGTTCGCCGGTTACGACAACGTCGTGCACGTGGGAACGAACGGAAAGATGACCGAAGTCGCCGCGGCGATGGGACTGACCTCCCTGCGATCGGTGAACGAGTTTGTCGATGTGAACCGGCGCAATCACGAGGCCTACCGGCGCCGGCTTCGCGAAATACCTGGCTTGCATCTGTGCGTCTACGACGGGGACGAGCGCAACAACTATCAATATGTGGTGGTCGAGTACACACCGTCTCCAGGTGGACCGTCGCGCGACCAGTTGATCGATGCACTTTGGGCGGAGAACGTGATTGCGCGCAAATACTTCTGGCCCGGCTGCCATCGCATGGAGCCCTATCGAACGCTTTACCCGGACGCAGCGGCGCGGCTACCGCATACCGAAGCGGTTGCGGCGAAATTGGTGGTTCTTCCAACCGGCACCGGAGTGTCGTTGGACGACATCGAGCAGTTGTGCGACCTGCTAAGTCTGATGGTCGCGCCGGAATCAGGACTGGCAGCACGCATGGGCGCATCCGCGAGGGTTGGTTGACCTGATGGCCCGGCGCTTCATCATCTATGTGCCCAGCTTCGACGAGAACATCGGCGGCAACATCGCTCTACACCGACTCTGCGATTTGTTGAACCGGCAAGGCCAGTCGGCCCGCCTCTGGCCGTACATACCGCGCGTCAATCCAGGCGGTCCACTCAAGAGCGCGGTGCGCTCGCTGATGAATTGGCGAGATTCGCCGCTCGAAAACTATCGGACCTGCCCCGGATTTCTCACACCCATTGCCACCTCGAAAGATCTGAAGGGTGCCATCGTGGTGTATCCCGAGATCGTCAACGGCAATCCGCTGCGCGCGCAACATGTCGTGCGATGGCTGCTGCACCGACCGGGATTTCACACAGGCAGCTTTGAATTCGGACCGCGGGACAAATTCTTCTTCTATCAAAAGGCATTCGACGCCCCGGAGATCAATCCGGACGGGGACAACTTGCTCCGTACCGTGTATCTCCGCGACGACATCTATCGACAGACCAACTTTGGCATTCGTCAAGGAACCTGTCACATCCTGCGCAAGGGCAAGAATCGGCAGATGGTCCACGAGACCGAAGGTTCGATCCTGGTGGATGACATGTCGCACCAGGAAATGGCAACTGTCTTCAATCGGGTAGAGCGGTGCATCTCGTACGACACGTACACGATGTATTCGCACTTTGCGGCCCTGTGCGGTTGCGACTCGATCATCGTTCCCGAGGAAGGCATCAGCAAAGAGCAGTGGTATCCCGATCCCGCTGATCGCTTCGGACTGGCCTACGGCTTCGACGACGTGGAGAACGCGAGAGAGACGCGTCCCCTGCTGCTTGCCCATCTCAAGGCGCAGGAGTCGCAATCGAACGCGAGCGTCGGACGCTTCGTGATGAAGTGCGAGGCCTATTTCCCCTGACAGGCGGCCCAGTGAAATTGCTGCACGTCGCGCGCGGGTTCCGCGTTGAATCGTCCGGTCGCGATTGGGACTGCCGTCCGCAGCGTGCGCGCTGCTCGTCGCGGCGGTCCGTCACCGGATGCGCTGATCGGCAGACAAGCGATGGTTCGCCTTCATGCGTGCCACGGTGCGCACGACAGTCGCAATGACCGCCGCATCTTCAGGTGTAATCGTCGCTTACCTGGTCAACCAGTATCCGAAGGTGAGCCACAGTTTCATTCGCCGCGAGATCCTTGCGCTCGAGCGACGCGGGCTGAAGGTGCTGCGGTTCGCGGTGCGGGGCTGGAACGAGCCGGTCGTCGACCCTGCCGATCGCAGGGAGCGCGAGGTGACCCGCTACCTGATGCAGCGGGGGCTCGGCGCGCTGGTGGCACCGGTGCTGCGCGTTCTCTTCGCCAGTCCGAGGCGCTTCGGCCGGGCGCTCGCGGCCGCATGGCACCTCGGCCGGCGCGCCGATCGCTCGCTGCCGTATCACCTGGTCTATCTGGCGCAGGCGTGCCGGCTGCTCGAATGGCTGCGGGCGGAGCGGGTGACCCATCTGCATGCCCACTTCGGCACCAATCCGGCCGAAGTGGCGATGCTGGTGCGGCTGCTCGGCGGCCCGGCCTACAGCTTCACCGTGCATGGCCCGGAAGAATTCGACAAGCCCGAGTTCCTCGGGCTCGGCGAGAAGGTTCGCCATGCGGCGTTCGCGGTCGCCGTCAGCTCGTACGGGCGGAGCCAGCTCTTTCGATGGGCCGGTTTCGAATCGTGGTCGAAGGTCAAGGTCGTGCACTGCGGTCTCGATGCCGCGTTCCACGCCGGAGCCCTGACGCCCGTCCCGCCGGTTCCCCGCCTGGTCTGCGTCGGGCGGCTGTGCGAGCAGAAGGGGCAGATGCTGCTGGTCGAGGCCGCGCATCGGCTGAAGGCTCGCGACATCCCGTTCGAACTCGTGCTCGCGGGTGACGGCGAGATGCGTGCCGAGATCGAGCAAGCGATCGGGCGCTTCGGTCTGCAGCAGCAAGTGCGCATCACCGGCTGGATCAGCGGTGATCAGGTCCGGACCGAGATCCTCGGTTCACGCGCGCTGGTGCTGGCGAGTTTCGCCGAAGGGCTGCCGGTCGCATTGATGGAGGCGATGGCCCTCGGCCGCCCGGTGCTGACCACGTTCGTCGCAGGCATTCCCGAACTGGTGCTCGATCGCGAGCATGGATGGTTGGTCCCGGCCGGCGATGTGGAAGCGCTCGCCGGTGCGCTCGAAGCCTGCCTGACGACTGCGCCGGATGTCCTGGCGACGATGGGACGCGCCGCTCAGAAGCGGGTGCTCGCGCGCCACGACATCGACGTCGAAGCGGGCAAGCTGGCGCTGTTGTTCGGCGCCACGCCAAGTCTCGCCGTCTGATCAGGATGGATGCGATCCTGCTTGCAATCGAGGCGCTGCTGCTGGTGGCCGCCGCAATCCTGCTGGTGCCGCTCGGGGTGCTGACGCTGCAGGTCTTCGCGGCGCTCTGGCCTGCCGGATCTTCAGGCCGGAAGGACACGACGCCGATCTCGTCCACGCGGCCATCGATCGCGATCCTGATGCCGGCGCACGACGAGGCGAGCGGCATCGCGCCGGTGATCGCCGCGGTGAAGGCGCGTCTGTCGGTGCAGGACCGCCTGCTCGTCGTCGCCGACAACTGCAGCGACGACACCGCGCGCATCGCCGCACGAGCCGGCGCCGAAGTCGTCGAGCGCGTCGATCCGGTCCGCCGCGGCAAGGGTTACGCGCTCGACTTCGGCGTGCGTCATCTGTCGGCGCGGCCGCCCGAGATCGTCGTCATCGTCGACGCCGACTGCATCGTCGAGGGCGACGCGCTCGATCGGCTGGCGCACCAATGCGCCGCGACCGGCCTGCCCGCGCAGGCCCTGTACCTGATGCACGCACCCGCGGGCGCCGGCGCGCGGCTGCACATCGCGGCGTTTGCCTGGATCGTCAAGAACCAGGTGCGCGCGCTCGGCTACCGGCGGCTCGGTCTGCCGTGCCAGCTGATGGGCACCGGGATGGCGTTCCCGTGGTCGTTGATCCGCGCCGCGCCGCTCGCCTCGGGGCACATCGTCGAGGATCTGCAACTCGGGCTCGATCTGGCGGCCGCCGGCACGCCGCCGCGCTTCTGCCCCGATGCGCTCGTGACGAGCATGTTCCCGAGCCGCGCCGACGGTATCGAGAGCCAGCGCACGCGCTGGGAGCGCGGGCATCTCAGCGTGATCGCGCAGGTCGGTCCGCGCCTTTTCGCGAAGGCGCTGGCGAAGGGCGACGGTCGCCTGCTCGCGATGGCGCTCGACCTGTGCGTGCCACCGCTGGCGACCCTGGTGCTGGCCCTGGTCGCATTGCTCGTCGCGTCCGCGTTGTTCGCGATGACGGGCGTGTCGACTCCGTTCTTCGTGGCGCTCGCATGGGTCGCCCTGCTGGCGCTCGTCGTGCTGTCGGCGTGGTTCGGTTTCGGCCGTGGGGCGGTGAGCCTCGGCGAGATGCTGCTCGCACCGCTGTATGCCGCGCGCAAGGTGCCGATGTACTTCCGCATGCTGCGCAGTCGTCCGTTGCAGTGGGTCCGCACCCGTCGCGATGGCGGCCACGGCTGATGCGATGGAAGCCGACCTGACGACCATGGCGCCATCCACCGCTGCGAGCGTGGCACCCCAGGCGGTCGACTTCGATCGCGATGTCTACTGCATCGCCGGCCTGCCGATCGATGCAATCGACATGCAGACCGCGATCGAGAAGGTCCGTCATGCCGCGCGCTCGAAGACGCGCTGCGTGATCGCGACGCCGAATCTCAACTTCGTGATCTCCGCGCAGCGCGATGCCGAGTTCCGCGAGTCGGTGATCGGCAGCGACCTGTGTCTGGCCGACGGCATGCCGCTGGTCTGGATGGCCCGTTTGCTGAAGCTGCCGATCCCGGAGCGGGTGGCCGGTTCGGAGCTGTTCGCTCGCCTGCTCGCCCACGATGGCCCGCCGATCACCGTCTACTTCTTCGGCGGGCCGCCGGGCGCCGGCAAGGCGGCTGCGGCCGCCCTCGATCGACGCGCCGGCGGACTGCGCTGCGTCGGATATGAAGAAGTGCCGTACGCGCCGGTCGAGGCGCTCAGCAGCGACGAGACGATCGATCGAATCAATCGCAGCGGCGCCGATTTCGTGATCGTCGCGCTCGGCGCGCGCAAGGGGCAGGCCTGGATCGAGCACAACCGCGCACGGCTGACCGCGCCGGTGCTCTGTCACCTCGGGGCGGTCATCAATTTCGCGGCCGGCACCGTCGCACGTGCGCCGCGACCGCTGCAGGTGCTCGGACTCGAGTGGCTCTGGCGCATCAAGGAAGAGCCGTCGTTGTGGCGCCGCTATTCGAGCGACGGCCTGGTGTTCATCGACATGCTGTGCAGCAAGGTGCTGCCGAAGGCCTGGCGCGTGCGCGTCGGCGCCGCGACGAAGCGCCTCGGCGAGCCACCGACCCTCGAAGCGTTGCGCGAGCCTGGACGGACCCAGCTTTCGCTGAAGGGCGCGTGGACCCGCTCCGGCCTGGCGCCGCTGCGCGCCGCGTTGGCCGCCGCTGCCCGCGACGGCAATTCGCTGCGCATCGCCTTGGACGGCGTGACGGATGGCGACAGTGCGTTCGTCGCGGTCCTGATGCTGGCCCTGGCGGGCGGACACGGCAGTGCCTTGATCTCGAGTGCGTCGAGCCAGATGCGTCGAATCCTGCACGACTGGGATGCCGATTTCCTGCTGCGCTCATGACCTCGATGAGTTCCGAAGGCCTGTCCGTCGAGCGCCCTACGCCGCTCGCGACGGCTGCGCGCGAGCGCTATTCGGCCAGCGTTCCCGACTGGTCGCGCGAAGCGAAGTCGTTCTGGAGCTGGTCGCCGTCGCGTTCCTTGCTCGCGAGCTTGCGCATGCACCAGCGCGTCGCCGGCTCGACGAACCCCTGGCATGCGGTCTTGCGCAAGGTCGCCGTGCTGCGCCATCGCTTCTGGAGCGTCGTCACCGGCGCCGACATTCCGCTCGGCTGCCGCATCGGCGGCGGCCTGCTGCTGCCGCATCCGAACGGCGTCGTGATCCACGACGACGTCGTGCTCGGTCCGAACTGCCTGATCTTCCAGCAGGTGACCCTGGGATCGAACGGCGTGGGCGTGCCGACGGTCGGCGGGCAGGTCGACTTCGGTGCGGGCGCGAAAGTCATCGGGCCGGTCACGATCGGCGATCACGCGTTGATCGGCGCGAATGCCGTCGTCGTCTGCGACGTGCCGGCGTGGGCCAGTGCCGTCGGCGTGCCGGCGCGCGTGCTGCCACGGCGTCCCGAGCAGGATCGCTGACCTCGACATGACGGCGCAGCCGGCGAGCCCGCCCAGGGCCGACATTCCGCGGGTGCTGATCGTCGCCGATCACGCATCGGCCCGGTTCGGCGGCGAAGCCGCGCTGCCATTCCACTACTTTCGCGTGCTGCGCGCCCGTGGCGCCCCGGTCTGGCTGATCAGCCATGCGCGCACGCGCGACGAGCTGACAGGGCTGTTCGGCAACGATCCCCGCATCCGCTACGTCGAGGACGCGCCGCTGCATCGGCGCATGTTCGCGATCGGCCAACGCCTGCCCGCCGGCGTCGCCTACCTGACGACCGGGTTCGTGACCCGTCTCGCCTCGCAACTCGAGCAGCGCCGCCTGGTCCGTCAACTGGTGGCCGACGAACGCATCGAGGTGATCCACCAGCCGATGCCGGTCTCGCCGCGCGAGCCGTCGTTGCTGTATGGCTTCGGCGTGCCGGTCGTCATCGGTCCGATGAACGGCGGGATGGAATGGCCGCCGGCGTTTCGCCCGGCCAGCGGACGATCCGGCCGGGCCGTGCTGCGCGCGGCGCGCGCGACCGCGAGCCTGCTGAACCGCATCATGCCCGGCAAGCGCCGGGCGGCGCTGTTGCTGGTCGCGAACCAGCGCACACGCGAAGCGCTGCCGGACGGTATCAAGGCGCCGGTCGTCGAGATGGTCGAGAACGGTGTCGACCTCCGTGTCTGGGACGTCGAATCGACAGCGGCTCACGCGCAAGCGGGTCTTCACGCGCATGCCACCACGTTCGCATTCATGGGGCGCCTCGTCGACTGGAAGGCGGTCGATCTGTTGATCCGCGCCTTCGCGAAGGCAAGTGCCCGGCAGCCGATGCGCCTGTTGATCATCGGTGACGGTGTCGAGCGTCCGACGCTGGTCGACCTCGCACGGCAACTCGGCATCGCGACGTCGTCGGCGACGGAAGACGCCACGACAACGGCAGCAGCGATCGAATTCGCGGGCTGGTTGCCACAGACGGAATGCGCGCGTCGCCTCGAGGAGGCCGACTGCCTCGTGCTGCCGAGCCTGCTCGAGTGCGGCGGTGCCGTCGTGCTCGAGGCGATGGCGATGGGCAAGCCGGTCATCGCGACGGCCTGGGGCGGGCCGCTGGACTACCTCGACGACGGCTGCGGCGTGCTGGTGCCGCCGACCGGCGCCGACGCGCTGATCGACGGTCTGGCGGACGCGATGGTGCGTCTCGCGCAGGCCCCCGACGAGCGGGCCCGGATGGGCCGCAACGGTCGTGAAAAGGCGCGTCGGGTCTACGACTGGGATGTCAAGGTCGACCGGATGATCGGCTACTACCGGCAGGCGATGCAGTCGACCTGAATGCGCGAGGTCGCTGACCAACGGCGGTGCGCGCGGGCGAACCATCGACTTTCGCGTTCGGGTTCCTCGCAACCAGGCCATCGATGATCGCAATGCGTTTCATGAGCGGGGCGATGTGCGCCATCACCTTGAGCCGACGAGGACCGATGTGCAATTACAGTAGCCCGAACCCAACCGGCCCGCGTTTGCAGCGGCCAGCGCAATGATTGATGCACCGATGGCGATCACCGAATTCGAGCGAATCGTTCAGCGACACGGGCCCTGGACCGCGATGGCGATCAAGCTGCCGGACGGCTCGTACACACGAGAGCCGAACCCGGACCACCGATTGCGCCGGATCCTCCAGGCCGCCAGCGACTTCGTCGGCAAGCCGCTCTCGCAATGCCGCGTGCTCGACCTGGCCTGCCTCGAAGGCCACTACGCGATCGAATTTGCGCTGCACGGTGCCGAAGTCGTCGGCATCGAAGGGCGCGAAGCGAGCGTCGCGAAATGCAATTTCGTCAAGGACGCGCTCGGGCTCGATCGAGCCACTTTCGTCCAGGACGACGTGCGCAATCTGAGCCGCGAGAAGTACGGCGTCTTCGACATCGTCATCTGCTCGGGCTTGTTCTATCACCTGCCTGCCGAGGATGCGTATCGCTTGCTGGAGGCGATGCACGAGACCTGCTCGGGGATCCTGATCCTCGATACCTTCATTGCGCTGTCGAGCCAGCGGACGGTCGAGGTTCATGGTGCGACGCGGCACGGCCACGTGTACGGCGAACATGACCCGACGGAGACCGCGGAAGAAAAGAAGAAGAAGCTGTGGGCTTCGCTCGACAACGATGCGAGCTTCTGGTTCACCGAGCCTTCGCTGATCAACATGCTGAACAGCGCCGGTTTCTCGTCGATGACGGAGATCCTGCTGCCGTCGATGCCGGGCATGATGGCCGATCGCAAGACCTATCTGGCGATGAAAGGAAAGCGGGTCGAAGTCCTATCTTCTGAACCGACGCAGCATGCAACGCAGGGCGAGGTCCCCGAAGGGCCGAACCGGAACGTCGATCCATCACAGCGGCCCACCGGGCCGATCTTCCACGCCGCGAAGCGATGGCTTCCGCAGCCCGTCAAGGACGCGATCAAGCCGGTGCTGCGGGCTTTCAGGCTGTTGCCGCCGGACACGACACCGCAGTTCCAGGTGAAGTCACGGCGCTAGTTCGAGCCCTTGCATCGACCTCGGCGAAGCCGCACCAAAGCGCCTCGGTTGAATCGCGCGAATGGAGGCGTGCCGACGGTCGCCATCCGGATTGAGATGTTTCGGCGCTTGCCTGCGCAGGCGCTCGGGTGAGAACTATTTCCTGATCGATCGATAGCGTCGTCGATGCGGGCCGTGAGGCTTCGCGTCGCGTCGACGCGCGACATCGTCGGCCATCGACGGGATGAGCGAGACAGGGCATTGGCCTTCATGCGCCCGCCATTCGTGCGAGAGCGCACGACATGAAGCGCAGTTCCACCGGTAACAACTGGGCCATCAAGGCCGGGGCCACGTGGTCGAAATGGACCGTACCTGCATGGATCGCCGTTCTCGCGCCTGCAGTCCGTCCACTTCCCTTGCGATCGACGTCCCGATCGCCGTTCACGCGAGTCACCCGCATCAGCACCATGATCAAGCAATCGTCCAGAATTCCCCGCATGAGCGGATGTGTCTCGGTGGTGGCAGCAGCCGTCATGTCGGCATGCGGTGGCGGAACTGGCGTGATCTCGACCGACGACCTGCTGAACGCGTCGACGTCCGGCCAGGCCGATCTGACGTCGGCGCTCGGCTCGAGCGGGCCCACCGTGCAGATCGCCGGCTCGAAGCGCAACGCAGACGCGCCGAGCTACGTGACGATCGCGCAGGAGGGCCAGACCTTCAACCTGGCGTCGACCGAGACGGTGCGCTACGGCAGCGGTTCGAAGTGGACGTCGAAGGTCGTCACCGGCACCGGCCAGTGCACCGACGACTTCTTCGGCAACGACAAGATGACCGGCCTGGCGATGCAGTGCCAGGTGCTCGCGAGCAGCAGCGCGCTGGTCTCGACCGCGCCGGCGCCGGCGCCGGTGTCGGCACCGGCCCCGGCCCCGGCCCCGGTCTCTGCGCCCGCCCCGGCACCATCGATCGATACCACGGTCGCCATCACGGCCCCCACGACGACACCGACCACCTCGCAGACCGTCGTGCGCAGTGGCATCGCGGTCGACACCAACAGCCTGCCGATCGCGCAGCCGGGTGTCTCGAGCGTCATGCTCAGCGCGCCGGGCACGATCCCGCCGGCCCCGGCGCCGGGCGACTGGGAAACCGACGGCGCGTTCCGGCTGCTGTGCAACTGGACGAAGATGAGCTACGACGACCCGATCGTCTACCCCGGTCAGCCGGGTGCCGCTCACCATCACACGTTCTTCGGCAACACCGCGATCGATGCGAGCACGACGTCCGAGAACATCCGTTCGAAGGGCAATGCCTCGTGCCGCGGCGGCACGATCAATCTGAGCGGCTACTGGACGCCGTCGATGATCGACACCGCGACCGGCAAGCCGATCGCGCCGAAGGTCCTGCTGATCTACTACAAGACCGGCTACTGGACCTACTTCAACGACGGCAGCGTGATGCAGTCGATCCCGAAGGGGCTGAAGATGATCGCCGGCGACGGCGGTCGCAGCACGGCGGGCGGTGTCGGCAATTTCGGCTGCATGATGCCGAGCGCCGGTGCCGATCGCGCGGGCACCACCGGCAGCGCGATCCCGAAGAACTGCCAGCCCGGCGACGAGCTGTGGGCGCGCATTGCGTTCCCGCAATGCTGGGACGGTGTCAACCTGGACAGCCCGGATCACAAGAGCCACATGGCGTATCCGATCACCTACTGGACGGGAGACCCGGCCCGCCAGTTCCGCTGCCCGGCGACGCACCCGGTCGTGCTTCCGGCCATCACGTTCGCAGTCCAGTACACGTTGCCGGCCGACGCGAACACGAGCAAGTGGCGTCTCGCCTCGGACACCTACGATGCGTCGCAGCCGGCCGGCTACTCGATGCACGGCGACTGGATGAACGGCTGGGATCCGACGATCAGCGAGCTGTGGGGCATCAAGTGCATGCGCGAGCGACGCAATTGCGGCGCCGCGAACATGGGTGACGGGCGGACCACGCTCGAGTTCCAGGGCAACTGATCCCAGCGCGGCGCGCGCCGAGTCTCTGACGTCGGCCTGCCTCTCGGCCGGCCGTTGGCCAGACCCGATCCCGGGGACGGATCCGGTCCGAAGATCAACTAACCTTGCGGATTGGGCTTCGCTGCCTCGCCGTCGGCGAGTGCGGAGACGAAGCCCGTCGTCACCCGGCACCCGATCGGTTGCCGCGGTGGGTTGGCATGACACTTCGATCCGATCGTTCGATTCCGACGACGGCCTCCACTGGGCGTCCATCCTCCCGACTTGCTCGGCCGCGGGCATGAGGGCACTCGTCTTCGAGCAATGGCAGGGCGGGCATTACTTCAACTACCTCGAATGCCTCATTCCGCGACTTGCGTC
>Ga0307412_10001272_pt1 | contig 14144 bp, 16 predicted proteins | sample DK1Cmetagenome_3_FD_203823 | JGI IMG/M metagenome (GOLD analysis project Ga0307412, IMG submission 203823) | Maize rhizosphere microbial communities from greenhouse at UC Davis, California, United States - DK15-C-1 | ecosystem: Host-associated > Plants > Roots > Rhizosphere > Soil | place: USA...
GAGCTGTACGCCGAGGACGGCAGCGCCCATGTCCATGGAATGATCGAAGGCGGGCCCGAGGATGCCATGCTGCCGGCCGCGCTCGCCCGCGACCTGCTCGATCGTGCGCCAGAGGCGGTGCGCGCGCTGTTCGCCGGGTGAGCCGGCCGATCGCGGTGCTGCGGCCCGAGCCCGGCAACCGCATCACCGCCAGCGCGATCGAGGGACGCGGCCGCACCGCGATCCGCCTGCCGCTGTTCGCGACGCGGCCGCTCGCCTGGACCGTGCCCGATGCGGCGGGCTTCGATGCGTTGATCCTGACCAGCGCCAATGCCGTGCGCTGTGCGGGCGCGGGTCTCGGATCGCTCCTCGGCCTGCCCGTGCTGGCGGTGGGGGAAGCCACCGCTTCGGCGGCACGCCGCGCGCATTTCGATGTCATCGCGGTCGGAGAGGCGGGTGCGGCGGCGCTGATGGAGCAGGCTGCCGCGACGGGGATATGCCGCGCGCTGCACCTGGCAGGCCGCGAGCGGACGCTGGAAGCGGGGGGAGCCGTTGCGGCGGTGATCCCGGTCTACGCCAGCGAGGCGCTGCCGATTGCCCCGGAAGCCGTGGCCCCGCTGCGCGGAAGCGTGGCGCTGATCCAGTCTGCCCGGGCGGGCGCACGCCTGGCGGAGATCGTGACGGATCCCGGCGCGATCATCCTCGCCGCGATCAGCGAGGCCGCCGCCGCCGGCGCCGGCCGGGGCTGGCGCGCCATTGCCATCGCGCCGCGTCCCGACACCGAAGCGCTGATCGACACCGCCATCGCGCTCGCCGATTGACCGCAGGGGCTCACCCGGCGAAAAGGGCGCCCATGAGCGACGAGCCCCTGGCGCCCGAGCCGGTCCGAACCCTGAGTCCGCGCCGTAACCGAATGATCCCTACCGGGCTGGGTTTCCTCGCCGGCGTCGCATTGACGGCGGGCGCGATCCAGCTTGCCGGCCCGCATCTGGCGACCACGCCCGCCGGCGGCACCAAGCCGGCCGTCGCGCCGTCTCCGGCCGCGCAGCCGTTGCAGATGCCGCCGCCGGTGCTGCCGCCCGCGACCGACGTGGCGACGCTCGACGCCCGCGAAAGTGCGCTTGCCGCGCGGCTCGATGCGCTGGAGCTGCAGCTGCGCCAGGCCGACCAGAGCGCGCGCAATGCCGCGCAATATTCCACCCAGGCCGAACGGCTGATGGTCGCCGCCGCAGTGCGCCGCGCGATCGAGCGCGGCCAGCCGCTGGGCAGCCTGGAGCAGCAGCTCCGCGCCCGCTTCGGCGAGCGGCACCCGGAAGCGGTGGCGGCGATCGTCACCGCGGCGGCCGATCCGCTGACGCTGGAGGACCTGCGCATCGCGCTGGACACGATCGCGCCGCGGCTCGGCACCGGGCCCGACGATAGTCTTTGGGTGCGCTTCCGCAGCTTTGTGGGCGACCTGTTCGTGCTCCACCAGGTCGGCATGCCGAGCCCGCGCCCGGCCGAACGGCTGCGGCGCGCCCGCAGCGCGCTGGCCGCCGGCAATGTGGAGACGGCGATTGCCGAAGTGGCGCACATGCCGGGCGCAACGGTGGCGGAAGGCTGGACCAGCGCCGCCTCGCGCTTCGTAGCCGCGCGCAAGGCATTGGACGAGATAGAGAAGGCGGCAGCCGCAACGCCGCCCAAACCCCCGGTCGTGGCGCCGGCAGCCGCCCCCGCCCCGGCACCGGAGACACCGAGGAACGACTGAAATGGCAGACATGGGCCGGTTTGACTGGCAGGATCCGTTCGCGCTCGATGGCGAGCTGACCGACGAAGAGCGGATGGTGCGCGATGCCGCACGCGATTACGCGCAGGGCGAGCTGCTCCCGCGCGTGACCTCCGCCTATCTGGAGGAGCGGTTCGACCGCGCAATCATGACCGAGATGGGCACGTTGGGCCTGCTCGGGCCCACGATCCCCGAAACCTATGGCGGCGCCGGGCTGGGTTATGTCGCCTATGGGCTGGTCGCGCGCGAGGTGGAGCGCGTCGATTCGGGCTATCGCTCGGCGATGAGCGTGCAGAGCTCGCTCGTGATGCACCCCATTTTTGCGTATGGCAGCGAGGAGCAGCGGCGGAAATATCTGCCTAAGCTGGCGAGCGGCGAATGGGTCGGATGTTTCGGCCTGACCGAGCCCGACGCCGGCTCCGATCCCGCCGGCATGCGCACCCGCGCCGAGAAGATCGACGGCGGCTTCCGGATCACCGGCGCCAAGATGTGGATCACCAACTCGCCGATCGCCGACGTGTTCGTCGTCTGGGCGAAGAGCGATGCGCATGACGGCGCGATCCGCGGTTTCGTGCTCGAACGCGGCATGAAGGGGCTCACCAGCCCCAAGATCGAGGGCAAGCTGAGCTTGCGCGCCTCGGTAACCGGCGAGATCGTGATGGACGGGGTGGAAGTAAGCGAGGATGCGCTGCTTCCCAACGTCCAGGGGCTGAAGGGCCCGTTCGGCTGCCTCAACCGCGCGCGCTACGGTATCGCCTGGGGCACGATGGGCGCGGCCGAGGCCTGCTTCCATGCTGCGCGGCAGTACACGCTGGATCGGCACCAGTTCGGGCGACCGCTGGCGGCGACGCAACTGGTGCAATTGAAGCTCGCCAATATGGAGACCGAGATCGCGCTCGGCCTGGCTGCGGCGCTGCGCTGCGGGCGGATGTTCGAGGCGGGCACGCTCAGCCCCGAGGCGATCAGCATCATCAAGCGCAACAATTGCGGCAAGGCGCTCGATATCGCGCGGGTCGCGCGCGACATGCACGGCGGCAACGGCATCTCGGCCGAATTCCATGTGCTCCGCCACGCGATCAACCTCGAGACGGTCAACACCTATGAGGGCACGCACGACGTGCACGGGCTGATCCTGGGCCGCGCGATCACCGGCATCGCGGCCTTCTGATGGACCTGCAGCCGGTCCTTATCGGCACCACGGTCGAGCTGCGGCCGACGGTGCCGGAGGACCGGGAGGCCCTGTACGCGGCGGCTTCCGATCCGCTGATCTGGGAGGTGCATCCGGAGCCGGACCGCTGGCAGGAAGCCAGCTTCCGGATCTACTTCGATCGGGCGCTCGCAAGCCGCGGGAGCCTGACGATTCGCGACCGGGAGACCCAGGCTGTCATCGGGGCGAGCCGCTACGTCTATCCAGATCCGGTGCGCGACGAGATCGAGATCGGCTTCACCTTCCTGATCCGAAGCCGCTGGGGTGGCGCCTGCAACCGCGAGGTGAAGCAGTTGATGCTGGATCACATCCACCGCTTTGTCGGCGCGGCCGTGTTTGCCGTGGGGCGGGATAACCTGCGGTCGCGGCGCGCGATGGAGAAGATCGGCGGCGTGTTGCAAACCGGGCGACATGAACGTGGCAACGGCCAGTGGCTCGCCGATCACGTCTTCTACCGGATCGCGCGCCCGTGAAACCGCTCGCCGGCATCAAGGTCGTCGAGCTCGCGCGGATCCTCGCCGGGCCGTGGTGCGGGCAATTGCTCGCCGATCTGGGCGCCGAGGTGGTGAAGGTCGAGCGGCCCGGGGCGGGGGACGATACCCGGCATTGGGGGCCGCCCTTCCTCCACGACGCCGAGGGCGAGAACCGTGACGCTGCCTATTTCCATGCGTGCAACCGAGGCAAGATGAACGTCGGCATCGACATCGCCACGCCGGAGGGGCAGGTGGCGGCGCGGGCACTGATCGCCGATGCCGATGTGGTGATCGAGAACTACAAGGTCGGCGGGCTGGTGAAATACGGGCTCGATGCTGCCAGCCTGCTTGGCGCGAACCCACGGTTGATCGTCTGCTCGATCACCGGCTTCGGCCAGACCGGGCCCTATGCGGGCCGCGCTGGCTATGACTTCATCATCCAGGGCATGGGCGGGGCGATGAGCCTCACGGGAGAGCCCGATGGCGCGCCGCAAAAGGCGGGTATCGCCTATGCCGACATCTTCACCGGGGTCTATTCGGCGGTCGCGATCCTCGCCGCGCTCCGCCGCCGCGATGTGGACGGCGAGGGCGCGCATATCGACATGGCGCTGCTCGATACGCAGGTGGCGGTGCTGGCCAACCAGGCGCTCAACTGGATGGCGAGCGGCAAGGTGCCGCACCGGATGGGCAATGGGCACGCCAACCTAGTGCCCTACCAGGCCTTCGCCTGCCGCGACGGTGAACTGATCGTCGCGGTGGGCAATGATTCGCAGTTCGCCAAGCTCTGCGCGATCTTGCGGCTGGATTGCGCCGGCGATCCCCGCTTCGCGACCAACCCCGCGCGTGTGGTGAATCGCGACGCGCTGATCCCGAAACTCGCCCGGGCGATGCTCGATTGGGCCAAGGCCGATCTGTACGAAGCATTGGAGGCGCAGGGGGTGCCGGCGGGGCCGATCAACCGCGTCGACGAGGTGTTTGCCGATCCGCAGGTGATCGCGCGGGGGATGGCGATCGTGCGCGAAGGCCTGCCGGGGCTCGCCAGCCCGATCACCATCGACGGGAAACGCATGGTCGCCGAGCGGGCGAGCCCGGCGCGGCCCTAGATCGCCGGGTAGCGCAGCCGCCCGATGAAGCGCGACAGGCTCGGGCGGTTGCTGGTGCGGTTGACGAACCCCGCCTTGGCCTTTTCGAAGCGCATGATCCCTTCGATCCGGCGGCCGAGAAAGGCGCGGGTATCCGCCCATTCCTCGCTCTCGTCCTGAACGAACACGGCGATCGTCGCGGCATAGACGCTGCCGAGCGTCATCCGCTTGGTATAATGGTTGTAGTCGGTCGCGGTGTCGCCGGCTGCGCGCCACATCGCGTCCGCGGCGCGCCAGCCGAGCTTGCTCGCCCGCGCCAGATTCTGCGGCATGGCGAGGATCGCCAGCGCCCGGCGCAGCGCATCGCGGTACGGGGCAAGCAGCGCCAGCCGCGCCTCGACCAGCGCGGTGATGCGCGCGCGGATCTTCATGCCCGCCAGCGCTTCGGGCGAAACCTCGTCCAGCATCGCGCGGTCGATATGCGCGAACCAGGCGTCGATCATCGCCAGCGGCCCATCGCCAAAGGCGAGTCGCGCGACGTCGCGATCGACGCCCATCCCATCGGCGGTGGCGTCCAACGCCCGCGCGTTCCAGCCATCGAAGGCGGCGTTGGCGGCGAGCGACGGCGCGAGCGCCGCGCGCAGTTCATCGAGAGTGGCGTCGGCGAGATCCATGACCCTGATCTAGGCGCGAAGCGACGGCCGGGCAACCGCCCGGCGTCAGTCTGCCGGCTGCACCTTGGGCCGTGCCGCGCCCTGGCGCACCAGCACCAGTGCCGCGGCGACCAAAGCGGCGCCGAACAGGTCGGCGGGGGCCAGCCGCTCGTCGAAGATGATCCAGCCGAGCGCGGCGCCGACCGCCGGCTGCACCAGCAGCGCGATGCCGATCACCAGCGGCGAGAGGTGGCCGAGCGCGTAGATCATGCAGCCCTGCCCGATCAACTGGCTGACGATGGCGAGCGCGAGCAATGGCCACCAGAGATGCGGCACGATCTGCTCGCCCAGCCCGATCGCCAGCAGGAACAGCGGCGGGATCGTCGCGAGCGAGGAGAGTGCCAGCGCCGGCACCGGCGCCACCGTCGCCCGCACCCGCGCCATCAGCATGAAGTACAGCGCGTAGCACACGCCCGCGAGCAGGCAGAACAGGTCGCCCACCAGATGCTGCGAGGAAAGCTCGGCTGAGCGCCCGAGCAGCAGCCCACCGCCGATGCCCGCGAGCAGCAATGCCGCGACCTGGCTCTTGCTCGGCCAGCTGCGGGCGACGATGAAGCCGTAGATCGGGAAGATCAGCGAAGCCGAGTTGCCGAACAGGGTGGAGTTGGCGAGCGTGGTGCGGACGATGCCGATGTGCCAGCTGGCCAGATCGGCGGCGAACACCACCCCGGCGATGGCGAGGATCCACCAGCGCCCGCGCCCTGCAGCCATCGGGCGCTCGCCCATCGCGGCTGCCGCTGCGAACAGGATCGGCGTGGCGATGATCAGACGCCAGAATGCCGCCGACACCGGGCCGACATCGGCCACCCGCACGAACAGCGGGCCGAAGGCGAGCGCGGTGTTGGCGACCAGCGCTGCGATCAGCGCCGTCGCAACATGGCTTCGTGGCGGGGAAGTTTTTGTTGTCGATGCGTTGCGGTGCATGGCGCCCTGTAACGCCCTATCTGCCCCAAGTCACAAGCTGCAAAAGGAACTTCGATGCCCAGCCTGTTCGATCCGATTCAGCTCGGCGCGATCCACGCCGCCAATCGCGTATGGATGGCGCCGCTCACCCGCGGGCGTTCCACCCGCGGCCATGTGCCGACGCCGATCATGGCCGAATATTACCGTCAGCGCGCCAGCGCCGGGCTGATCATCACCGAAGCGACCGGCATCAGCCAGCAAGGGCTCGGCTGGGCCTATGCGCCCGGCATCTGGAGCGACGCGCAGGTCGAGGCGTGGAAGCCGATCACCGCGGCGGTGCGCGAAGCCGGCGGCAAGATCGTCTCGCAGCTCTGGCACATGGGCCGGCTGGTCCATTCGGACTTTCTGGGTGGCGAAGCCCCCGTCTCGTCGTCCGCCACCACCGCGCCGGGCACCGTGCGCACCTATCCGGCCGAGGATTCGGGTGAGATGAAGCGGCCGTACAGCCTCGCCCGGCCGCTGCGGACGGATGAGATCCCCGGCATCCTCGACGATTACGAGCGCGCGGCGCAGAACGCGATCCGCGCCGGCTTTGATGGGGTGCAGATTCACGCCGCCAATGGCTATCTGATCGACCAGTTCCTGCGCGACAATGCGAACTTCCGCGAAGACGAATATGGCGGCTCGATCGAGAACCGCGTGCGGCTGCTGCGTGAGGTGAGCCAGCGGGTGGTTGATACGATCGGCGCGGATCGCACCGGCGTGCGGCTTTCGCCCAATGGCGAAGTGCAGGGGGTCAACGACAGCAATCCGGCGCCCTTGTTCGAGGCAGCCGCTGCGGCGCTCGACGACATTGGCGTGGCGTTCCTCGAGATGCGCGAGCCGCGTGCGGGCGGCACGCGCGGCGTACCCGATCAGCCGGCGGTCCATCCGGTGATGCGCAAGGCGTATCGCGGCGTGCTCGCGCTCAATTCGGACTATGACGCGCAAAGCGCCCAGGCGGCGCTCGATGCGGGCGAGGCCGATGCGATCGCGTTCGGCCGGACCTTCCTCGCCAATCCCGATCTGCCGCGCCGCCTGCGCGACGGGCTGCCGCTCAATCCGCAGCGCGAGGAGCTGTTCTATATCGGCGGGGCCGAGGGCTATACCGATTACCCGAGTGCCGACGAGAACGTGCTTCAGTCGGCCTGATCGAAGCCGTCGATCCAGCGTGTACTGGCTTCGCGAAGTTGCGAACGCGATTTTTGCGGAGCCAGTAGCGCGGCGAGGATGAGCGGAAACCAAGGCCAGAACAGGACACTGCCGGTTACCAGCAGCGCGATCAGGATCGCCCCGCCGAAACGCAGCGTCGCCAGCCGCGAATGGGCGATATAGTTGAGCTTGATGGAGCGCGGCGCCTTGGCGTCGAACCAGCTGCGGGTAACGAAGCTGTCTGGGGTCGCCTGGGGCTGCTTCAGCCCGAACCGCCACGGCTGCGCGCGCTGTCCGCTAGAGGGCGGCGCGACCGCCAAGCGACGTCGTTTGATCAGGCCGTCCGCATCCGTCAGCGGGAGGGGCGACTTGCCAGGGGAAACCGCCCGCCCGCTCGCCCGGTCGATCACGACCAGCCGCCGTCCCCGCTCTTCGACACGATAGCGGGAAGGCGGCATGTCCATGGGATCAGCCGAACCGGCCCTTGAGCGCCAGCATCGCCAGCGCCGCCTTGGCGGCCTCGCCGCCCTTGTCCTTCTGCACCGGATCGGCGCGGACCAGCGCCTGGGCTTCGTTCTCGACCGTGAGGATGCCGTTGCCGATCGCGACGCCGTCCATCGACAGCGCCATCAGCCCGCGCGCGCTCTCGCCCGCGACGATCTCGAAATGATAGGTCTCGCCGCGGATCACCACGCCGATGCCGACGAACGCATCGTAGCGGCCGCTGTCCGCCGCCAGCGCCACCGCGCCGGGGATCTCCAGCGCGCCCGGCACCGTGATCACCTCGGCCTTGTGGCCGGCGGCCTCGATCGCGGCCTTGGCGCCGGCGATCAGCATGTCGTTGAGATGCTCGTAGAAGCGCGCTTCGACGATGAGGATGTTGGCCATTACTGCTCCGGATCGATGGGACGTTCGCCGACGATCGACAGGCCATAGCCGTCGAGCCCGATCAGCGTGTGATGGGTGTTGGTGAGCAGGATCATGTCCTGCACGCCGAGTTCGGTGAGGATGGTCGCGCCGACGCCGTAATCGCGCAGCTCGTCCATGTCCTTCGCCGGGATCGCGCCGCTGCGCGCCTGCAACGCCAGCGTGAACTGGTCGGCGCGCGGCTTGTTGATCACCACGATCACGCCCGAACCGGCCTCGCCGATGATCTCCATTGATCGGCGCAGCACGCCGCCGCGCGGACCGCCTTCGCCGAAAAGATCGCTGAACGGCGATAGCGCGTGCATGCGCACCAGCGTCGGCTGATCCGGATCGATTCGGCCTTTGACCAGCGCGATCTGTTCGCTGCCGCTCGCCTTGTTCCAGAAGGTCACCGCGCGCCACTCGCCGCCCCAGGGGCTGGTGAAGCGTGCCTCGGCGCGCTGCTCGACGAGATGGTCGTGGCGTCGGCGATAGGCGATCAGGTCGCGGATCGTGCCGATCTTGAGATTGTGGAGCTGCGCGAAGCCGACGAGATCGTCGAGCCGCGCCATCGTCCCGTCGTCCTTCATGATCTCGCAGATCACGCCGGCGGGGTTGAGCCCGGCCAGGCGGGCGACATCGACCGCCGCCTCGGTATGGCCGGCGCGGACCAGCACGCCGCCGTCGCGGGCGACCAGCGGGAAGACATGGCCCGGCGTGACGATGTCGTCGCGGCCCTTGGTCGAATCGATCGCGACCGAGATGGTGCGGGCGCGGTCGGCGGCGGAGATGCCGGTGGTTACGCCTTCCCTCGCCTCGATCGAGACGGTGAAGGCCGTTTCATGGCGGGTGCCGTTGGCGCGGCTCATCAGCTCGAGCCCGAGCTGGTCGACGCGCGTCTTGGCCATCGCCAGGCAGATCAGGCCACGGCCAAACTTGGCCATGAAGTTGATCGCGTCGGGCGTCGCCATCTGCGCCGGAATGACCAGATCGCCTTCATTCTCGCGATCCTCGTCGTCTACCAGGATGAACATGCGGCCGTTGCGGGCCTCGTCGATCAGTTCCTCGGGCGAGGAGAGGAAGCCGTGCTTGAGCGCGGCGAGTTCAGCCTTTGGCACGCAATGCCTCCATGCGCTGAAGATAGCGTGCCAGCACGTCGATCTCCAGATTGACCGCCTGGCCTTCCGCCAGCGTGGCGAAGGTGGTGACCGCGGCGGTGTGGGGAATGATGTTGAGGTGGAATTCGACGCCCTCGGGGGTGTCGTCCACCGCGTTGACCGTCAGCGACACGCCGTCGACGGTGATCGAGCCCTTGGGCGCGACATAGGGGGCGATCTCCGGTCCCGCCGCGATCACGACATGGTGCGAGCCGTCGATCGCCTCGACCAACTTGACCCGGCCGACGCCGTCGACATGGCCGGTGACGATATGCCCGCCCAGCTCGTCGCCGAGGCGCAGCGCGCGTTCGAGGTTGAGCTTGCGGCCGGCGGTCCACTGATCGTCGGCGGTGCGCGAGACGGTCTCGCCCGACACGTCGAAGTCGAGGAAGCCCGGCCCCTTGTCGACCACCGTCAGGCACACGCCCGAACAGGCGACCGAGGCGCCGAGATCGATCTCATGGGTGGGATAGGCCGTCGACACGCGCACGCGCAGGTCGCCCTGGCGCTCCACGGCGTCGATCGTGCCGACATCGCTTACGATTCCGGTGAACATCAGTTGCGCTCGTAGACCTCGAACCGATCGCTGCCAAGCATACGAGAGTCGAGGAGGCGCCAGCGATCGTGCGCCTCCGACAATGCGGCGAGGCCGAACGCCTCGATCGCGGGTTTGCCGCTGCCGATCAGGATCGGCGCGCGGTAGAGCAGCAGGCGGTCGACCAGGTCGGCGCGCAGAAATACGGTGGCGGCCTTGGCGCCGCCCTCGACCATGAGGTGATCGACGGCGGGCAGGTGGCGGACATCGGCGATGTCGGCAACGCGCTCCCAGCCCGGCGGGGTAGGCCCGGTCGACGACAGCAGGATGCGGCGCGGTGCGCGGTCGGCGAGGCCGGGGAGGCGGACGTCGAGCTTGGGCGTGTCGGCCAGGAAGGTGCCGCGACCGACCAGGATCGCATCGTGCCGGGCGCGTTCGAGATGGGCATGGGCGCGCGCCTGCGGCCCGGTGATCCATTTGCTCTCGCCGGTGGACAGCGCGATGCGGCCGTCGAGCGAGGTGGCGAGCTTGAGCGTGATGTGCGGGCGGCCCTTGGCGAGGCGCGTCAGAAAACCGGCCATGCTGCGCCGGGCTTCGGCTTCCAGAAGACCCGAGTGGACCGCGATGCCGGCCTCCTGGAGGCGCGCGAACCCGCTGCCGTCGGTGCGCGGATCGGGATCGCGCAGCGCCGCGACAACGCGCGCCACGCCGGCGGCGACCAGCAGATCGGCGCAGGCCGGGCCGCGCGGGGAGATATGGGCGCAGGGTTCGAGCGTGACATAGGCGGTGGCGCCGCGCGCCGCCTCGCCGGCTTGCGCCAGCGCCATCGCCTCGGCGTGGGGGCGTCCGCCGGGCTGGGTCCAGCCGCGGCCGACGACACGGCCTTCGCGAACCAGCACGCAGCCGACAGCAGGGTTAGGCGCCGTCCGCCCCCGTCCGCGCTCGGCGAGACCGAGCGCACCCGCCATCCAGCGCGCGTCGTTCAAATGCCGTGCTTCTTCAGCCAGTCATCATATTTCTTGAATTCGGCCGCGCGCTTTTTCTGCCGTTCCAGGAAGGCGGCTTCGTCTTCCTGGCGCTTGGCCTCGTCGACCTTCTGCTTGGCGCGGATCTCCGCCTCGGTGCGGGTGATCGGCCAGCTGTCCACGTAGATGATGTTCTTCTTGTACGGGACCGGGACGTGCGAATCCTTCACGAACGCCACGATGATGCCGAAGGTGACCACCAGCGCGAGCAGCATGAACCACAGCTCGTATGGCTTGCGCGTCGCGAGATAGCCGCGCAGGTCGCGCAGCGCGCGGAGCGGCGAGATGTTCTTGAGGAAGGTCATCGCGGCGGCAAGATAGGGACGCGGGGGCTCCAGGGCCAGCCCCCGCGTCCACGCAGCACCGATCGGAGGGGATCAGCGGGCGTCTTCGATCCGGAAGCGCACGGTCATCACCTTCCAGCTCTCCTCCGCGACGCCGCCGCGCGTCGCCGCCCGGAAGCGCCATTTGCCCAGCGCCTGGCGTTTGGTGACGGCGAAGAAGGCATCGCTGGTGGCGCTGACCGGCTCGACAGCCTTCACGCGACCATCGGTGCCGATCAGCACGCGCAGCGTGACGAGCCCGTCGCGCTGGGCACGGATTTCCTGCGAAGGATATTCGGGCTGGAAGTCCTGCGCGTAGCGCGGATCCGTGCTCGCGCCGATCAGCGCCGGCACCGGCTTGGGCGGATCGATCACGGTCGTGGGTCCGGTTTCGATGGTCCGTGGCGGCGGCAGTATGTCAGGGATGACGGTGGTGCCCTCGATCCGGTTTTCAGAGGTGGTGGGGATTACGGGATCGGGGATGGTCGGCCGGGCTTCGGTGGCGGTAACCGTCTTTTCAGGTTGCGGCTTCGGCTTTTCCAGTTCGATCGGCACCGGTTGCGGCAGCGGCACGTTGGTCGCCTCGAACGGCTTGGGCTGCGGCTTGGGCAGGAAATTCGGGGCCGAAAAGATCAGGCCGCCGATGATCGCGCCGTTGATGGCAAGCGCGGCGCCGAAGCTGACCGATCGCGGGGCCTTTGCGTGATAGCGGGTATCGGCATGCATTGCGTTGCACTCCTTCTCCAACACCGGTCTCTGAATGCCGGATGAAGTAATGGTACAACATCACATAATCATCGTAAAGATGGAACGGTTCAGCCTGTGGCGAGCCGTTCCAGCGCACGATCCTTGCCGATCAGCGGCAGCAGCGCGGCCATGTCCGGCCCGTGATCTCGGCCGGTGAGCGCGCGCCGCAGCGGCAGGAACAGCGCCTTGCCCTTGCGTCCGCTCGCGGCCTTCAGCGCATCGGTGAGCGCGCGCCAGGGATCGGCGGACCAGTCGAGATTCACGGCAACAGCGCGCGCCTGGGCGAGGAAGTCGCGGTCCTCGTCTTCTACCGGCGGCGCCGCGATCGGGCCCTCGACCACCGCCCACCAGTCGGCGGCTTCGGCGACGGTGGCGAGATTCGGCCGAATCGCCTCCCAGCCGGCGGCATCGATCCCGGCGGGCAGGCGGTCTGCAACCGCAGCGTGATCGAGCTGGTGAACGATGCGGGCGTTGATCTGCGCCAGTTCGCCCTCGTCGAACCGCGCCGGCGCGCGGCCGAAGCGGCTGAAATCGAAGCTGGCGATCAGCGGCGTGGGATCGGCGAAGGCTTCCACCGGATCGCTGGTGCCGAGCCGGGCGAGCAGCGCGATCAGCGCCTGGGGCTCGATGCCCGCCTCGCGGAAATGCTCGATGCCGAGCGACCCGAGCCGCTTCGACAGCTTGCCCTCGGCGCCGGTGAGCAATGCCTCGTGCGCGAAGTCGGGCACCGCGCCGCTCAGCGCCTCGAACATCTGGATCTGCGTCGCGGTGTTCGAGACATGGTCCTCACCGCGCACGACATGGGTGACGGCCATGTCGATATCGTCGATCACGCTCGGCAGCAGGTATAGCCACGAGCCGTCGGCGCGGCGCACCACCGGATCGCTGAGCAGCTTCGCCTCGAAGCGCTGCGGCCCGCGCACCAGATCGTCCCAGCCGATGCTCGCTTCGTGATCGAGCTTGAAGCGCCAGTGCGGCTGCACGCCCTCGGCCTCCAGCGCCGCGCGATCGGCGTCGCTGAGCGCCAGCGCGGCGCGGTCATAGACCGGGGGCAGCCCGCGGCCGAGCAGCACCTTGCGCTTGAGGTCGAGTTCCTGCGCGGTCTCGTACGCCGGATAGACGCGGCCATCGGCGACCAGCTGGGCGAAGCGCGCCTCGTAGCGATCGAATCGCGCCGACTGGCGTTCCTCGGCATCGGGCGTCAGTCCCATCCAGGCGAGATCGGCGCGAATGGCTTCGACAAATCGTTCCTCGGATCGCGCCTGATCGGTATCGTCGATCCGCAGCAGAAATGTGCCGCCATGGCGGCGCGCGAACAGCCAATTGTGGAGCGCGGTCCGCAGGTTGCCGACATGCAGCGTGCCGGTGGGGCTGGGGGCGAAACGGGTAACGACGGTCATGCCCCGGCCTAGGCTGGCACAGCCCGAGCGGCAATGCCCTCTTTGCGTCACGGAAACGTCGCACTAAAGGGCGCGGGCATCGGGACATCGCGAAGCGGCTCAGGAGGCCACACACTCTATGAAACTCATGGCCGGCAATTCGAACCTGCCGCTGGCGAGCGCCATCGCCGATTATCTGGAGATTCCGCTCACCCAGGCGAACGTCCGCCGCTTCGCCGACGAGGAGATCTTCGTCGAGATCCTCGAAAACGTCCGCGGCGAGGACGTGTTCGTGCTCCAGTCGACCAGCTATCCGGCGAACGACAATCTGATGGAGCTGCTGATCATGATCGACGCGCTCAAGCGCGCGTCGGCCAAGCGGATCACCGCGGTGCTCCCCTATTTCGGCTATGCCCGCCAGGATCGCAAGCCTGGGCCCCGCACGCCGATTTCGGCCAAGCTGGTCGCCAACCTGATCACCACCGCCGGCGCCAACCGCGTGCTCTCGGTCGACCTGCACGCCGGGCAGATCCAGGGCTTTTTCGATATTCCCACGGACAATCTGTTCGCCGCGCCGGTGATGTCGGCCGACATCCAGACGCGCTTCATCGACAAGCAGTGGATGGTCGTCTCGCCCGACGTCGGCGGCGTGGTGCGTGCGCGCCAGCTCGCCAAGCGGCTGGACAATGCCCCGCTCGCCATCGTCGACAAGCGCCGCGAGCGGCCGGGTGAATCCGAGGTGATGAACATCATCGGCGA